>SXGT01944298.1_pt1 | contig 13893 bp, 12 predicted proteins | sample 3176221 | NCBI WGS metagenome assembly SXGT01 (sample SAMN11356862, study PRJNA531348) | freshwater metagenome | isolation source: freshwater sample F1-120 | place: China: Fuxian Lake, Yuxi | collected 2017-12-25 | reverse complement strand
TCCTGTGGTGGCGATCATGAAATGCTAACGCCCGCAGGCTGAAATGTAGGGTTGGCGAGGCGCCGGAAGATCGAAACGCCGACAGGGCTGGCGTCCAGTGTGATCGGCTCCCGGCTAAGAGCCAACGAATCTTAACCGAGCTTTCTTAACGTACCTCACGGGCCAAGCCTCTGAAAACACGGATCATTCTGAACTACTTGTGGCTCTGCCATAGGAGTTCTGAGCCTAAACCCGCACGAATAAAATTTAGTTCGACTTTCGCGCTCCGCCGATCATCTGTTAACCTGAACTGTAAACCTGAACCTTTCCATGGAATGTTCCTGCCTCCGGTACACGGACTTACCGAACACTACAAGACTGTTCGCGGATTTCGCGTACCACTTCGACCGTGTTAGCCGGTTCTATGGATATTCGCCGCACGGTATGGGATCGTACAAGGCCGCGGCCGGCGCGGTTTCGCTGACGGACGAACGCCGCGCGGCGCTGATATCGGCGCTGCGGGTGCAAAATCCGGAAAGCGAATCGCTCGCGCTTCTGGCGCGGCCCGGGACCGTCGCGGTCGTCACCGGCCAGCAGGTGGGCCTGTTTTCGGGGCCGGCGTATACGATCTACAAAGCGCTCACCGCAGTGAAGCTGGCCCGCGAGTTGACCGCCCAGGGAACACCCGCCGTTCCCGTTTTCTGGCTCGCGACAGAGGATCACGATTTCGCCGAGATCAACCACTGCTGGACTCTGTCCGCGAATTCACGCCCGGTGAAGATCGAAGCCGATGGACCTCTTTCATCGGCGCAACCTGTGGGAGGAATCCTGCTCGCGGCGCCGCCGGTGGGCCGGCTGCGTGAAACTCTCGAAGGCCTTCCGTTTGGAGAGGAAATCGCCGGACTGGCTGCCCAATCCTACACGCCGGGCGCGACGTTCGGCGGCGCTTTCCGCGCTCTGCTCGAAGGGCTGCTTCCGGGCTACGGGCTCCTCTACGTCGACCCGATGCTTCCGGTCTTCCGCGAGCTGGCCGCGCCGGCGTTACGCCGCGCTCTCGCCATCGCGCCCGAGCTAACAGCAAAGATCAAGCAGCGAAACGCCGAACTCGACGCCACCGGATATCACGCGCAGGTGCACGTAGAAGACACGACGTCGCTCGTGTTCCTGATCGAACAGGGCAGGCGCATTGCTCTCCGCCGCCACGACGGCGATTACCTTTCGACCGGCCGCAAGTTTTCAGCGGCCGAACTTGCGGAACGCGCGCATGAGCTATCGCCGAACGCCTTGCTGCGGCCCGTGGTTCAGGACTCCATGCTTCCCACGGCGGCGTACGTCGGCGGTCCCGCGGAGCTAGCGTACCTGGCGCAGTCCGAACCGGTTTATCAGGCGATTTTGGGCCGCATGCCAGTGGTTCTGCACCGCAGCGGATTTACGCTCGTCGACGCGCGCAGCCTGAAACTGCTAGCGCGCTACGGATTGCAGCCTCAGGACTGTTTTAGCGGTGGGGACGCGCTGCGAGAGCGGATTGCAGCCACTCTTGTGCCGCCCGCGATGGCGTCGGCAATGAATCAGGCGAAGGCTGCGACGGAGAAGAGTCTTGACGCCCTCGCGGCTTCGATGAACGGCTTCGACTCGAGCCTTCTCGCGACGCTACAGAAGAGCCGCCGCAAGATGACGTATCAACTTGCGAAGATGGAACGCAAGATCGGCCGTGAGAGCTTGGCGCGAGAGCGCCGTTCCGCCGACGACGCCCAGTGGCTCGAAGCCCTGCTCTATCCGGAGAAGCACCTCCAGGAGCGCCTCTACACGATACTGCCGTTCCTCGCCCGGCACGGCCTCGATTTGATCGGACGGGTCTACGAGCACATTCGTTTGGATTGTCCGGATCACCAACTGCTCGAGGTTTAACGATACTCACATGCGAATCAACCCAGTAAAGAAAGCGCTCGCCGAGGGCAAGTTTCAGCTCGGCACAGGATTCGGCCAGTTGCGCAGCGCCGAGATTCCAAAACTGCTCAAGGCCGCCGGTTTCGACTGGGCGTTCGTTGACACCGAACACGGCAACTTCGATCTTGAGACCGTACAGGATGTCTGCCGCGTCGCGTCGCTGGTGGATTTTTGTCCCATCGTGCGCGTGTCGGACATGCAGTATTCACTCGTCGCGCGGGCGCTTGATAGCGGCGCGGAGGGCATCATTTTCCCGCGTGTGGAATCGGTGGAAGCGCTTGAGCGCGGTGTGAGTTGGACGAAGTTTCCGCCGGTGGGAATCCGCGGCTTCGGGCTCACGGCCATGCAGATCGACTGGGACACGAAGCCCACCTTTCCGCAGATCATCGAACACGTGAACGCCAACACGCTGGTTGTGTTTCAGATCGAAACGCAGAAGGCGCTTGACGCCCGCGACGAACTGCTTGCGGTACCGGGAATCGACGCCGTGCTGATCGGGCCCGCGGATCTTTCAATTTCGCTGGGCGTGCCCGGCGAGTTTCAACATCCGAAGATGGTGGCGGCGATCGAAGCGGTCCGCGACAGTTGCATCAAATACGGCGTCGCCCCAGGCATGCAGACGCGCACTCCGGCGCTCGCCACGTTCTGGAAGGAGCGCGGCATGCGGTTCCTCGGATGCAGTAACGACACCGGGATGCTGTTCGATCGGGCGTGCGAACTTTCGCGGGCGATTCGGGCCTGATGTCTACTCCTGGTTCTCCTGCCACTCCTCGTACCAGGCCATCTGGATCGCTTCGAGTTTACCTTCGCTGGATTTCAACGGGTCGTCGTCGAAATCGTCAAGCTCTGTGATCCATTTGTGCAAGTCCGTGAAGCGGATTTGCAGAGGATCCTTGTCCGGGAATTTCTCGTAGAGAGAAAGCCCAAGGTCTTCGATGTGGTCCCAGGTGAGTCCGGCCATTAGATTTTCGTTCCCTTCAACGCGCGCCCGACGGCGGCATTCATCATGTTTTCGGCAAGCGTCATGGTCGCGGCGTTCAGCTTTTCTATTTGCTCCCGGATGATCAGGTGGTCGTCGGAATGATACGCGAGCAGCAGCATGTTGACCGCGGTCGCGATGCCCTTGCGCTCCCCGGCGCTCAGGTCGAGATACGCATCGCTCTGCTTCGCCTTGTCGGTCGCGGCGAGAATCGTGTCCGCTTCGACGCGCGCCTCCGCCACCTGCCGCGCGCGGAAATCTGCCTCGGCGTTCACGATCGATTCCTCGATCATCGCCTCCACCTGCTCGTCGGTCAGCCCGTAACTGGGCTTGATCTCGACCGATTGCCCGACGCCGGTGCGGGCGTCGCGCGCGGTCACGCTCAGGATTCCGTTCGCGTCGATCAGGAACCGCACTTCGATGCGCGGCATCCCGGCGGGCATGGGTGGGATGTCTTTCAGGTCGAAGCGCGCGAGACTCCGGCAATCCTTCACCAGTTCCCGTTCGCCCTGCACCACGTGAATGAGCACATTCCTTTGCCCCTCGACACCTGTGGTGAAGGTCTCGGTCGCGCTCGCCGGAACCGTGGAGTTGCGGTGGATCAACTTCGACACCACACCGCCCATGATCTCGATGCCGAGCGAGAGCGGCGTCACATCGAGCAGCAACTGGTCCTCGACTTGGCCGGATAGAATGCCGGCCTGTACGGCGGCGCCGAGGGCGACTACTTCATCGGGGTTCAGGTCCGTGTGCGGTTTTGCGCGGAAGAGAACTTCGACCGCGGCGCGGACCAGGGGGATGCGCGTCGAGCCACCGACGAGCACGACTTCGTCGATCTGTTCCGGTGTGACGTCCGCATCCGCGAGGCAGGACCGGCAGGGGCCGAGCGTGCGGTCCACGATGTCCCTGATCAGGTTTTCGAACAGCTCGCGGGTAATGGTTCGGGTATAGGCGCGGCGCTGGAATTCAAGAACGATATCCGCCGAGGGCGCGAACGACAACCGTTCCTTCGCTTCAATAACGGCGCGCCGCAGCAGTTGCACGGCCTCGCCGTTGTGAGAGATGTCTTCGCCCCATTCGGATTGGATGTCCTCGAGCGCGATCCGGATCATCCGGTTATCGATGTCGTCGCCACCCAGATGCGTGTCGCCGTTCGTCGCAAGCACTTCGAAAATGCCATCGTGCAGCTTCAGAATGGAAATATCGAAAGTGCCGCCGCCCAAGTCGTAAACGGCTACGATGCCCTGCTTTCGCTTGTCGAGTCCGTAGGCGAGGGCGGCTGCGGTCGGCTCGTTGACCAGCCGCAAGACTTCGAGTCCCGCTATGCGCCCCGCGTCCTTGGTGGCCTGCCTCTGCGCATCGTTGAAATACGCGGGTACGGTGACTACGGCCTTCGTGACAGGCTCGCACAGGTGCGCCTCAGCGTTCTTCTTAAGCTGACGTAGAATCATCGCGGAGATCTCGGGCGGAGTGAATGTCCTCTCTCCGAGCGACACGCGGATAACCGATTCGCTGCCTTCGGCTACTCGGAATGGGAACAGTTTCAGCTCGTCCGCGACATCCGCGATCCCGCGCCCCATCAGGCGTTTGATCGAATAGACCGTGCGCGAAGGTTCGTCGATGAGGAGTTTGCGCGCTTCGCTGCCGACGGTGGTCCCGCCCGCCCGCCCGAGCGACACAACGCTCGGCACGAGCATGGCTCCATCCTCGCCGGGGATTACGCGCGGGTGCGTCAGGTCCATGTAGGCAACCAGGCTGTTTGTGGTTCCGAGGTCGATGCCCACCACGCGCTCCTGGGCGCCGAAATCGATTTGGAATACCGGGTTCATCTCGTTCCGTTCGCGGTCTCGATCAGGTTCCGGATGTATTTACGGCGGTTGAGAAGTCCGCGAATCTCAACCAGCACGCCGCGATCGAACGACCGGTCGTAGCGCTCGAACTGCCGCGCCATTTCCGCGTCGGACTCGCCAAGCATCGACCGGAACTTCGACAGCGCCGCCGCGACTTCCTCCTTCGCCGATTCCTCCAGGGCCATGTTCAGTTCGAAGACCTCTTCGAGCAACTCGGGAGGAACGTTCGCGGACTTTTGTTCGCCCACGTCGAATCCGTTCTCCTTGAGGAGGTATTCGGCGCGCTTGACAGGATCTTTAAGCGTGCGGTAAGCGTCGTTGAGTATCGCGGTCGAGTCGAGCGAATACTGCCGCTCACGCTCGCCGCGGCGGAAGAAGAGGTCCGGGTGGAGGCGACGGCTAAGCGCGTAGAACCTCAGGTCGAGGGCGCCGGCATCGACCCCGAGTTTCCGCTCGAGTCCGAAAAAATCGAAGTAGTTGGATGGGGGCGGCTGGAGGCTTCCGCAGCCGGCGCAGAAATGAGCTTCTTCGCCAGTGTCCCTTCCGGTGAACGCCGGCGGCGCCCCGCAATTCCAGCAGCCGGACATCAGGCCGAGAACGACGTTCCGCAGCCGCAGCTCTTCTGCGCGTTCGGGTTCTCAAAAACGAAGCCGGACTGCATGAGCGATTCCTTGTAATCGAGCGTCATGCCGTTCAGATAGAGCATGCTTTTCGGGTCAACCAGCACCTTCACGCCGTCGAACTCGAAGATCTTGTCCGTGGGACGCTCTCGAGCGTCGAACTTAAACTGATAGCTTAGCCCCGAACAACCGCCGCCAAGGACACCGAGCCGCAGACCGCCCGCGACGCCTTCCTTCGCAAACGCCTGCCGGATCTTCTGAACCGCTTTCTCCGTGACCTGAATCTCCATGGATATTATGCGAGTGCCGCCTCAGCCGGCGCGCGCACCCCCTGCTTGGTCTTGTAATCGTGAATGGCCGCCTTGATGGCGTCCTCGGCCAGCACGGAACAGTGAATCTTCACCGGCGGGAGGCTCAGTTCGTTCACGATATCGGTGTTCCTGATGGCGAGAGCCTGGTCTACCGTCTTCCCCTTCAGCCACTCCGTGGCGAGCGATGAACTGGCGATCGCGCTGCCGCAGCCGAAAGTCTTGAATTTGGCGTCTTCAATGATGCCGCTTCCCTCATCGACGCGCAATTGCAGTTTCATGACGTCGCCGCACTCCGGCGCGCCCACCATGCCTGTGCCGACGTTCGGATCATTGCGGTCGAGCGAACCGACGTTGCGGGGATTGTTGTAGTGATCGAGAACCTTGTCCGAATATGCCATTTTTGTCTCTCCTCAAATTCCTCTTAGTGCGCCTCGGCGGCCCACTGAACCGTGCTTAAATCGATGCCTTCCTTCGCCATCTCGTAGAGCGGCGAAAGGTCGCGCAGTTTTTTGACTACCTGAATGACGCGATCGGCGACGTAGTCGACTTCCTCTTCCGTGTTGAAGCGGCCAAGGCCGAAGCGGATGGAGGTATGAGCAAGATCGTCGCCCACGCCGAGCGCCTTCAACACGTAGCTCGGTTCAAGCGTGGCCGACGTGCAGGCCGAACCGCTCGAGACCGCGATGTCGTTGATCCCCATCAGCAGCGATTCGCCCTCGACGTAGGCGAAGCTCATGTTGAGGTTGTTCGGAAGGCGTGATTCCATGGTGCCGTTGATGAAGGTTTCGTCGAGCGCGCTCTCAAGCCTTCCTCGCAGTTTGTCGCGCAGATGCGCCAACCGCTTCGCCTCTTCCGCCATCTCGCGCTGGCAGATTGCGCAAGCCTCGCCCAATCCCACGATGCCCGGAACGTTCAGCGTTCCGGAGCGCATGCCGCGTTCGTGCCCGCCGCCATCCATCTGCGCCGTCAGTTGAACCCGCGGATTTTTCCGGCGGACATAGAGCGCGCCCACACCCTTGGGTCCATAAATCTTGTGGCCGGTAATCGACATGATGTCGATATTGTCCGTGACTACATTAATGGGGATTTTGCCGACAGCCTGAACGCCATCGGTGTGAAACAGTACGCCGCGTTCCTTCGCGATTCTGCCGATTTCGGCGATCGGCTGAATCACGCCGATCTCGTTGTTCGCGTACATGATAGTGATGAGGATCGTCTTGTCCGTAATCGACGATCGAAGCAGGTCAAGATCGACCAGACCATTGGCGAGCAAAGGCATGTAGGTGATGCGGAAGCCGTGCTTTTCAAGTTTTTTACAGGTATCGAGAACGGCCTTGTGCTCGGTGGCGGCGGTAATAATATGATTGCCGCGCTCGGCGTACATTTCGGCGACGCCCTTGATGGCAAGGTTGTTCGACTCGGTTGCGCCGCTGGTGAAGATGATTTCCTTGGGATTGGCCCCGATCAAGCCGGCGATCTTCTTGCGGGAATCTTCAACGGCTTTCTCGGCCTCCCAGCCATAGGCGTGGTTACGGCTTGCGGCGTTTCCGAACATTCCGGTGAAATAGGGGAGCATCGCCTCAAGGACGCGCGGGTCCATCGGCGTGGTGGCATGATTATCGAAATAGACAACGCGGTTGTTCATGAATTCCTCATAAAATATGCAACGGATGGGGATCGCCGGAAGCGCCCATGTCCGAAATGCGGATCGATCCCAGCAAGTGTTCGATACCTTCGTGTACCTTGCGCAGCGGTTCGCGAACGTTGCATTTCTCCGACTGATCGCACTGGCCGTGAGAGGTAAAGCAGGTGGCGAGAATAATGGGGCCGTCGATGCTGCGGATGACTTCGAGCGCGCTGATATCGGCCGCGCTCCGGGCCAACATGTAGCCGCCGTTGGTTCCGGGGAGGGACCGCAGGACGCCGGCGCGGGTGAGTTTCTGGAGGATTTTGGAGAGCATCGGCAGTGGCATGCCGTAGTAGCCGGCCATTTCCTTAGCGCTGGCAGCGCCGCCCTGGGCAGTGACCGCCAAGTGCTTCAGCGCGATCAGCCCGTAGTCCGCTTTTTTCGTCATTCTCAGCATCTGAGACTCTTTTGGTCCTTGATCTAATCCTACAGCAACTGACCCAATAGAGTCAAGAAGTTAAATTACGACCGATTGCATCCTTAATCAAGATAAAGGGACTCGCGACCGTGGATCGAGAACTTAGCAGCGAGTGGTGGAATTCCGGGATTGAAAAGGGGGGATCTGGGGTTGGCTGAAGGGGCGTGGAGTTCGGCGGCGAGGGGCTGCGCGGCCACGCTTGAGCGGGCGCTGGCGGAAATCATCCTATCCTATCCCGGCAGCGGCGCCCGCTTCCTGGCACGCCCAGAGTGATCGAACTCCTCGGGCGGGCACCAGGCGATTGCCCGTCATTCGGGCGAAACTCGCACTTCGGCGGTTGCGGCGCGGACATCGACCACACAGTCGTGATGTAGAACGTAGGGCTTGTATTCCGCGCGCAAGGCCTAGAGCCGCGGTTGGGAAGATCCCCGGGCGCTAATCTGGCAGGAAGGCCGATGACGCCCCGAATCACGCCGTGCGGCCAAGTCCGGGTATCAGTGGGGCAGCGCGGGTTGCGCGAACCCGCGCGCGGAAATGAGCTTGTGCCCGAGCACGTATCCATCCGCGAACGGAGCCCGGGCGCGGCAACGACTGTCTCGCCGCGTTCTAATCGCGTAACTTACGGGCGAAACCGAGCAGTCCCGCAAATCCGAAAGCGAGCATTGTAACCGTGGACGGTTCCGGAACATCTGGCGGGGGGGCCGCAAAGCCGGAAACCCGAAGCACATCGTTCGAGCCACCGAACGTCGAGAACAGAAAATCGTTGTTCGTCGGGTCCAGCACGGCACCCTCGGCGCCGCTCAAATCGCTGATGAAGACCCTACGTGTCCCAACAATCGGATTCCCACTTCCATCGAGTTCATAACTGGAGACGAGATTTGCATCGAACTCCGAAACCAGGATGGAAGGATTGGGAAATAACGCTGATCCCACAGGAACATACACGATGCCTTCGAGTCCGCCTTGGAGAATTGTCGTCGTACCACAAGCGCCGATGTCGAAGGTCCCGGTTCCGTCCGGAGTGACGGGCGCCTGACAGAAGGTTCCGTCGTTGTAAGAAGCGATGGCAAGATTACCAGCCCCCGCGAATCCTGCTGGAACGAAGGCAAGAGATCCCACGGATGCGGTAACCGGCGCGGTTACGGTTTTGTCGGGGCTAGTGCTTCCAGGCTTGATCTGTCCAATCACGTTGACGGGATATCCCGTGAAAAACAGAACGCCTCCCGGCCCGTACGCCAGGCCGCCATCAATGAACGGCGCTGCTGAAAATAGCGATGCTGTCCCCACGAAACCAGCGACATGGCCCCCGCCATCACGTATCACTTCGATCGTATCGATCTCGCCCGCGGCATCGTTCGCATTGCCTCCAAGCAGAAGCGTGTTCGGGTCGCCAGCCAGAAAGTTAATCCCGCCGTAACGCACCGGAACTCCGGGAACTCCTCCCAAATTTACCAGTGAGTAAGACCCGGCGTAGAACGGATCAATGACCGGTATCGCTAGCGCCTGGGATGCGGCTAGAAAGCCAACCCCGGCCAGTAAAAGTAGTGCGCGCTTCATATCCCTCCGTTTAAGCAGTGCGTAGCAGCATCTGCTCATAAAACTCTAGCATGACACTGGGTAAGAGAGAGGACAGCAGCACCTCAAAAAGTACCATTACGTACTGGTGCGCGCCTGGCGGGCGGTGCTGTGATTTACTGTCCGAATCTAATCAAGGAGGCCGCGCACCCGCAGTCTCATCAAACGCAACACCGGCGCCAGGCTGTCGACGCCGTCGCGAAGCCGTTCTCGATGCGCAGTGGCTCGATCAGCACGGGCTCCGCCCGATCGTTGTATTCGAGCCAGTGGGCCGACGCGGTCAGCGGGAGCAGATGCGCGCTGATCTCCGGGTATATCCGCGAGTCCCGCGGCGCGCAGCATCCGCTGAAGGCCCGATCCTGACCGAGGACCCCACCAGTTCTCGCGAAGCTGAACGGGCGTCCGGGCTTCGCGAGCGATTGCCGCATGTCCGTCGGAGTCCTCGGCGAGCGTCGGCTCTTCGATCCAGTAAACGCCTTCTTCGTCTAGCCGGTGCGCGCGATTGCCTCGGACACGGTCAGACGAGACACTGGTTGTAGTCGACAGGCAGAAGCACGCCCGCGCCCATGGACGGCCGCGATGTCCGTCGCGAGATCGGGATAGCCAAGCCGAACCTTGATGGCCGGTGCGCGCTCCGCCCAATCAGGCCGAGGCGCGCTTCCCATCAGAGTGGCGACCGGCACGCCGTGAAGATTTGCCGTAGCGTCCCATTCCGCCGTGTCGATACCGGTTCAAACCGAGGGCTTGAATCCGCCCTCCCCGCCAGTTCCTGCCTCAGAATTCCAATCGCAGTGCGAACTGTCCGACCCGGTTGCCGCCGCTATCGGCGCCGCGCGCGGTGGTTGTGCGTCCGAACGCGACGCTGTTGATCGACGTGTTCGGATCGTTCAGGTTCGGATGATTCGGCAGGTTGGTAAACGTACCCTCGAATTTCAGGCGGGCCCGTTCGTTGACTCGAAAATCCTTCGCGAGACCAAATGACAGGTTTAGAGTGCCGGGTCCAACCAGCGTGCCGACGCCCGCGCTGCCGAAACGCCCGATGGGAGCCGCCAGGTTGCAATTGAACTGATCGGCCGCTCCGGGCGTGCGGCCCGGGCAAACGAATGCCGCACGATTGAAAAAGACGTCGGCCGTGGGATTCGACAGATTGCCGTCGGCGATCGCATCCGGGCGCTGCGTCCCGCGGGTTGGACCGTTGGTGCCCGACGGGTCGCCGCCGCTAAAGGTCGCGGTCAGGTATGGGCCGGTCTGTACCAGCAGGATGCCGCTGATCCTCCATCCTCCGGCTATCGCGTCCACTACCGGATGAGCACTGCCCAGAAACGGCTTGCCCTTTCCGAAAGGCAACTCGTAAAGCGTGGTCGAGATCCAGCGGTGGCGGCGCGTTGGCGAAACATTGCCGCGGTCGCCTCGCCGGTCAAGCGAGTTGGTGACACGGCCGCCGCCATTTTCGGCGCTGAAACCGCTGGGCGCCGGACCTCCTGCGTCGCTCAGATTCTTCGCCCACGTCCACGCCGTATTGAAGATCAGCCCTTTCCGGGTGCGGTGCATCAACTCCGTTTGAAGGGAATTGTAGATGCTGTTCGCGCCCGTGTCGCGGCTGTAGATGCGACCCCAGTAGGGGAAGGGGCGGTCAGTCAAGGGGCGCCGGGCGAACGGGGTTGTGGAGGCGAGGGGCTGGTTGAGATCGGGGGACCACGGCAGTTGCACGCTGCGTAATCCGATGGTGGAAACACGCAGGCCCGTATTCCAGCCGAGATCGCGCTCCACGGTGAGGTTCCACTGAAGCGAGTAAGGGTCCTTGAAGTAAGGATCGTTCGCGGTGCCGAAATACGCGTTGCCGAAGGCGCCGGCGGTGACGCCCGAGCCGGCGGTCGAAATTTGCGGCCAGCGGAACAGGAAGGCTCCGTTCGAGATCGAGTTGCTGTACTCGCGGACATCGGATCCGTGGATACCGGTCAGCGAGTAGAATACGCTGCCAAGGATGGTCATGGTGTAGACGCCGAACCCCCCGCGGATGACGGTCTTCGTGTCGTTGAACGGCCGGTAGGCGAATCCGAAACGCGGGTTGAAATTGCGTTTGTCAGTGTAACGCAGGCCTTCGGGAAAACCGGCGGCGCTCGCCGTCAGGAACGGCGTGCACGGGATCCCCTGGAACGACGGGGCCGGGCAGGCGTTGATCCCAAGCAGAAAGCCGGGCGCCGTGATCTGGGTCCCGATGGGGTCGGACGGGATGATCACGCGTCCGGTGCGCGGAACGGCGCGGTCGAAGTTCGTGATGTTGAAGGCGGCGTCCTTGAAGGGCGGATGCAGTTCCCATCGGAAGCCGTATTCGAGGGTAAGCTTTTGATTCACGCGGAAGCTGTCCTGGGCGAAGAGGCTGAAGTGCCAGGAAAGGCCGTCGGTATCGGCTTTCACGTTGGCGTAGGCAGATTGGTAAGGGACTCCAAGCAGGAAGTCGGCAAGATCGCGGCCGGAATAGCGGCCGTCGAAATTGTAGTTGCCATAGTTGTCACTGCCGACGAATCCGAGGTTCGACGCCGCGCGCAACCGCCGGACGTCGCCACCGAACTTCAGCGTGTGGCGGCCCCTGTTCCAGGTGAGGTTGTCGTTGAACTGGAAATTCCGCGAAAACGAGAAGCCGCCCTTTCCCTTGCCGAAGCCGGTGATTCCGGAGTTGAAATTAACAGAGGGAAGGCCGTTGAACGGCAGAGGAGGAAGCCCCTGGAAGCCCATGTCCGCGGTGATCTGGCGGCCGTCGAAGTTATACGAAGCGGCGGCATCGCTGTGGCTGATGCCGATGCGGAACTCGTTGAGGAGCTTCGCGGAAATGGTGTAATTGTGCGAAACGGCGAGGCTGCGGCTATCGTTGTAAGAATCGTCCGCGGGGAGGTTGTTGTTGCTCGGGCTGACGGAGGTCTGGTTCTTGGAGCTCCAGCGGGTGAAGATCGATTGCTTGTTTGTGATTACGTGATCGATGCGGAGGTCGTATTGATAAGACTCAATCGGGCTGCCGCGATTTTCGCGGAAGTTACTGGCGCGGAGCGTGTCCGTCACGCCGAAGTTGGGAAGCGGATAGAACTTCAGAAACTTGGGACCGATCGGATTGATCTGTGACGCCGGGACGCGGTTGTTCGCGAAGGGCATGCCAGTCAGTGGATCGCGGATGACGCCGGCCTCCCTGCTGAAATCGCCTTCGCGCATGGAGGCCGTCGGCACGGTGGCCTGAACGGTGCTGCCCCTGCGGAATTGCATGTCCTCGAACGTGGCGAAAAAGAACGTCCGATCTCTTTTGATTCGTCCGCCAAGGCTGCCGCCAAAGGTGTTGGCGGTCTTCTGAGGCTTCGTCACAGCGCCGAAGTCGGTCGCGTCGAAGGCGCGATTCTGCATATAGTTAAACAGGCTGCCATGATAGCTGTTGGCGCCGCCCTTCGAGGTGGTGGTGATGTCGCCAACCTGGCCGTATTCGGCGGCGTTGCCGACTCCCTGTACCTTCATCTCAGCGATTCCCTCGACGGACGGAAACATCTCGCCGAGCGGACCGTTGCTCCGGACGTTGACCGTCGAGATGCCGTCGAGTGAAGTTTCCGTCTGGTGCGGAAGCGCGCCCTGCACGGAGAAGCGGAAGCCGTTGTCGGATTGGACGCCGGGAAGGTAGGAGAGCAGCCGCAAGGGGCTGGTGCTGCCCGCGCCCCGGAAGTTTGCCGGGAGCGACAGTACCTGATCAGAGGTAAAGGTCGCGGCGATGGTCTGGGTGTCGGTATTGACGACGGACGCGGAGGCTTCGACGGTCACCTGTTCGCTCATCTGTCCAACCTCAAGCGTGAAGTTGACGCGCAGGGTCTGGCGGGCATCGAGCGGGAGATCCTTTTGCCGGGCGAGTTTGAACCCGCCTGCCTCAGCCGAGACGGAGTACACGCCGGCCTTCAGGTTGACCCCTTCGTAGTTGCCTTGAGCGTCGCTCACGACCTCGCGCGACGTGTTCTCGCCCTGGTTGGTAATCACGACTCTGACGGCCGGAACGACAGCGCCGGAGCGGTCGGTGACGGTTCCGAGGATTGTGCCGAAGGTAGACTGAGCGAAGAGCGTTGCTGGCGCGGCCAGGAGAAATGCGGAAAGGAAAAAGTCACCCCGTATATTCATATCGGTAACTCCCGTTTTCACGCCAATCTTAGCACGCAAGCATGACAGCCCGATGACGCCGCTTCACGCCAATTATCTCGGGCCGCCGGCCGCGTGAAGCCTGGCGGTCTGGCAGCCTGCCGGAGGGTCCCTCCGCGGGTCCTCCTCCGCGAAGACGCATTCCGGGCAAGCCAGGCTCGCGAGGAACCAACGCCATGCGGGCAAGTCAACGCACCTTGCGCCACCACTAACGCTTCACTCCTCCGATCGCCTTCGGACGCCCGCCGCCTCGCGACCCGTCCCAGGACGGGTCTCCCTGCGCTTCGTATTTCCCCAGCCGGTCCCAACTGTCGCGCGTGCGGGCATTGAGGTCGTAAACCACGCGGCCCGAGGCCACCGTAAGTT
>SXGT01711374.1_pt1 | contig 13894 bp, 5 predicted proteins | sample 3176221 | NCBI WGS metagenome assembly SXGT01 (sample SAMN11356862, study PRJNA531348) | freshwater metagenome | isolation source: freshwater sample F1-120 | place: China: Fuxian Lake, Yuxi | collected 2017-12-25 | reverse complement strand
GTCCAGCGCGTCGGCAAACGTGAACTTCCCCATCCGCTTGAGCGGCTCGGCCACCACGAACAACGCCACAATCCAACCCGCCAAATAGCCCACCGAGTACAAAAACCCGTCGTACCCGTAAAACGCAATCATCCCGCAAATACCCAGAAAGCTCGCCGCCGAGAGATAGTCCCCCGCAAACGCGATCCCGTTCACAAACCAATGAATCCCGCCGCCAGCCGCGAAGTAGCCGGACGCCGACTTCGCTCGCCGGCCCAGATAAAAACTGAGACCGAGCGTGATGCCGACAAAAATCGCGAAGATGGCGACGGCGAGGGTCGAACGTTCGTAGATCATGTTGTCCTTTGGAGTGCGGCGGCCTGAGCCGCCGCTTTTCAAACAGCGTTGTCGGTGAATGAATGTTGGTTTTTGTGCAATGCCTCGCGTATTGGAAAGCGATGGCTTGGGCCATCGCACTCCAAAGATCAAAAATCGTCGGGAATCTCCAGCCGATCGGTCTTGAAGCTGTAGATTGTTTTGATTTGCGCGGGTGTCGCGGTCCTCTCGAACCAAGCCGCTGAGCACCATTGGTATTGATTGGCGACCTTCACCAACCCGTGATGGACGGCGTTCTGATGGACGTAGTTCAGGCGTGCGAGATACGACTTCTCAAATGTCAGCTTCGAGTCCCAGAAGTTGAACCACACACGCCGCCCAGGAGTTCCGTGCGACTCATTCAACTTCCGAGCCGTTTCGCTGTGAAGTGTTGCGAGCATGGATCGCAGGCCACGGGATTCAGGCGATGAATGAGCCACGAAGTGATAATGATTGGTGAACACGGCCCATGCCTCTAACTGCCATCCAAAGCGTGTTGCCGTCGAGAGTAGTTCATCCATCAGCATGGTTCGGTGCTCTGCGGAGTCGAATAAATGTGCCTTGTCCTGCGTTCCCGAAGTCACCATGTAAGTGCCGTGTTCGCTGAGCCGATGTAATGGGGCGTGTGGCCAATCAAGTTTCACGGTTGGCGTCGTTACCGCCGACGTTATCCGAACCAGTTCTGCCAATCGCTGTGCCATCCAAGCTGAACCTTCGCGCTGCAGCCGGGCCACCAATTCCGGGTCGAGGCCATCGGGAAGTGGCAGATGGAGTGATGCCATTCGTGATTCCAAGCGTTTTGAAAAGCGACGGCTTGGGCCGTCGCACTCCAAATTAGTCGCGGCACAGCCAGGCATACAGCAGCGCCAGCACCAACGCTCCGCCGATCAAGCCGAAGCCGTACCAGATAGCGAGGTTCACACCGCCGAACGTCGTCTCCATGACTTTCGGAGCGAATGCGTTGAGCAGCATGAAGCCGCCGTAGGCCGCACAATAAACGGCGAACAGCCACAAGCCGAGGCGTGAGCGCCGAGCGATCTGAACGTCATCTTCGATTTCTTTCGGGTGCGCGGAGCCGTGATCGAAGTGTGCCATGGGGAGGGGTTGGGGGTTAGAGGTTGGGGGTTAGGGAACTGCGAGGCGATGGTAACACGCGCGCTCTGGACTCGAAATCGACGCGTCGTGAATCGTGTTCGGACTAACCCCTGATCCCCAATCCCTAACCGCTCCGACAATATCGCTGCAACCGACACGGATCGCGTGACTGGCCGCGTTTCGTTGATCGAAAAGGTCTTCGCTCAAGGAGGTTCAAGCGGTGAAACCTACGGTTCCGAAAGGCTACCGAAGACGTCAAAGCTCGCGCAGATTCTGCGCGTTCGCCAAGACGAACAGTCCGGTTGATCCGAATTTCTGGAACGATCCGCGAGTGTGATCGCCTCGCGCGGATGGTGATTCATGGGACGAAACTTGTTTCGAACGCTGGTCGCGAACGGATTCCTCCGCACGCCGGAGAAGGATTCCGCTGTGCCGAAGCCGGCACCTCGGCGACGGATGTTGCTGGAGCGATTGGAAGACCGGCTGCTGTTCGACGCGGGGCCTGTGGCTCCGGTGGATGCCGATGCGGAAATGGCTCAAGCCGCGGCCGCACAGTCCGCTGCGCCGGCCGATTCAAGCATTGCCGAACCAGCGGATGTTCGTTTGATCGAGTCGATCGACAACGTACTCGAACTCATCGCGGATCTGTCCAATAGCGCGACGAACCGAGTGCAAGAACTGGCACCCGGAACGAATTCGTCCGGCGCGGCGACTGTGGACGGCTCGTCGACGGCGGCGATCGATTCGGAGAATGGCTCCGATTCACACGCTGCCACGCTACTGAATTCCAACGAGCTTACGACACAGTTGCTGACGACGTCCGACGAACAACGTTCCGAACTGCAAGCGGCTGCAGCGGACGTGCGGCGCGAATTGGTGTTCGTCGACAGTTCGATCGAGGATTACGCAACTCTGCTGGCCGACGTCGATCCGCGTGCGGAGGTCGTGCTGCTCGATGCGAACCGGGACGGCATCGAGCAAATCGCGGAAGTACTGGCGCAGCGCGGCGGAGTGGATGCGATTCACATCGTCTCACACGGTGGCAGTGGCGAGCTGCGGGTGGGACAAGCCGTTCTGAATCTCGATTCGATGCACGGCCAGTATGCCGAACAGCTCGGACGGATCGGGCAGTTGTTGGCCGCCGATGCCGACATCCTGATCTACGGTTGCAACTTCGCCGAAGGGTTGGCCGGACTGGCCGCCGCAGAGACGCTGGCGCTGTTCACCGGTGCCGACGTTGCCGCGTCGAACGATGCCACCGGTAACCTCGCTTTGGGGGGCGATTGGGATTTAGAACGGGGTGTCGGAATCATCGAATCCAACATCGCGTTCGGGTTGCAGGCTCAAGGTGATTGGCAGCACCTGCTGGCCGTGCTCGATTGGGACACGGTCGATTGGGTTAACGAGGACCTGAGTGGCAGCTTCACGGTCAGTGGCGGCACCATCAGCCTGTCGATCACCGGCGACACAGATGACCTTGAGCCCAATAGCCCGGACGACGACACCACCAACACGGGTGGACTCTCGCCCGTCGAAGAGTCGCTGTTGTTGTACGTCGATTACGAATCGCAAACGGTCATAGGTGACGAAATGGTCACAACCACGATCGACTTTACGCATTTGGGAGGCGTGTCCAACGTCAGCTTCAAGATCTTCGACATTGACCTCGACACCTGGACCGATCGGATCGTTGTCACCGCGAACAACGGAGCGACGATCAACCCCTCGTCGGTGACACACGGCTCGACCAATTCATTTGACGGCGTCAACACCGTCACCGGTTTGTCGAGCAATTCGTCGAGCTCGGCCAACGGCAACGCGACGTTCACCTTCAACCAAACGGGGATCACGCAGGTCACGATCCTGTACCAATCGGGGCGGCTGACCGACCCCGGCAGCCAATACATCAGCCTGCACGACATCACGTTTGACGCCGACCGTCCTGACCTCGACCTGGATGCCAGTAGTCCGACCACCTTCGCCGGCGACAATTTCAGCTCCGGCTACAACAGCAACAGCGGCACGATCCCCTGGGCCGGAGCCTGGACCGAAAACGACCCGTCCGACGGAGCTCAAAGCACGGCGGCGGGCGACGTCCAAATCGTTTCGGGCGAACTGCGGATCTCGGACACCGCGTCCGGAACCGGCGTCAGCATCTCGCGCGGCATCAACTTGTCGAGCTACGCCAGCAACTCGCTGATGACGTACTCGTTCGACTACCGCACCGGCAGTGGCGTCGACAACTCGGATGCGATCGTCGCCGAAATCTCCACCAACGGAGGAACCTCCTACACGACGCTGGAAACATTCACGGGAATCAGCGGCGCGACCAGCGGCTCGCGCAGCTTCTCGATCACGAACGGCGTTTCCGCCAGCGACGTCATCCGCTTCCGAGTCACCTCCGGCTACACCGGTTCGAACGAGTTCTTCTTCGTCGACAACGTGGCGATCACCGCGCAGCCGTCCGGCTACTCGACGACCTTCACCGAGGACGCTGGCGCAGTCGCCATCTCCGACACCGATACGACCATCACCGACTCCGACAGCACCAACATGTCGCGAGCCGTCATCACGCTGACCAACCCGCAAACCAGCGACGCCCTGTCGGTTTCCGGAGCATTGCCCGCTGGCATTTCGCTCGACGCCGCGTCCACCTCGACCAACATCATCCTGACCGGAACCGCCACGAAGGCCGCTTACGAAACGGCGATCGAACAGATTCGCTTCAACAACAGCAGCCAGGCACCCAACACGACCACTCGCGCCGTCACCGTCGTCGTGACCGATGACCTCGGTGGAGCCAGCAACACCGCGACGACGTTGATCACCGTCGTCGCTGTGAACGATGCGCCGACCGGCGGCAATCGGACCGTCACCACTGCCGAGGACACCGATTTCACCTTCACCACCGCCGACTTCCCGTTCAGCGACGTCGATGGCGATGCACTGGCCCGCGTCCGCATCGACACGCTGCCGGCCGACGGCACGGTGTTGCTCAGCGGAGTCGCCGTGACCGCCGGACAAATCATCACAGTCGCCAACATCACCGCCGGCAATCTGACGTTCCGACCGGACTCCAACGAGAACGGCTCGCCGTACACGACCTTCACGTTCTCCGTCGGTGACGCCAGCAGCTTCGTCGCCTCGGCCAGCACGATGACGGTCAACGTCACCCCGGTGAACGACGCCCCAACCAGTGGCAATCGGACGGTCACGACCGCCGAGGACACCGACTTCACCTTCACGACCGCCGACTTCCCGTTCAGCGACGTGGACGGCGATTCGCTCACGCGAATCCGCATCGACACGTTGCCGACCGACGGCACCGTGCTGCTCAGCGGAGTCGCCGTGACCGCCGGGCAGATCATCACCGTCGCCAACATCACCGCCGGCAATCTGAAGTTCCGACCGGACACCAACGAGAACGGCTCGCCCTACACGACCTTCACGTTCTCAGTTGGCGATGCCAGCAGCTTCGTCGCTTCCGCCAGCACGATGACGGTCAACGTCACTCCGGTGAACGACGCGCCCACCGGCGGCAATCGGACCGTGACCACCGCCGAGGACACCGATTTCACCTTCACCACCGCCGATTTCCCGTTCAGCGATGTCGACGGCGATGCACTCGCCCGCGTCCGCATCGACACGCTGCCGACCGACGGCACCGTGTTGCTCAGCGGAGTTGCCGTGACCGCCGGGCAGATCATCACTGCTGCGAACATCACCGCCGGCAATCTGAAGTTCCGACCCGACGCCAACGAGAACGGATCGCCGTACACGACCTTCACGTTCTCAGTCGGCGACGCCAGTTTGTTCGTCGCGTCGCCAAGCACGATGACGGTGAATGTTACGCCCGTGAACGACGCCCCGACTGGTGGCAATCAGACGGTCACGACCGCCGAAGACACCGATTTCACCTTTATGACGTCCGATTTCCCGTTCAGCGACGTGGATGGCGGGACGATCGCGCGGGTCCGCATCGACACGCTGCCGATCGACGGCTCGGTGTTGCTCAGCGGAGTCGCCGTGACCGCCGGCCAGATCATCTCGGCTGCAAACATCACGGCGGGAAATCTGAAATTCCGGCCCGACACCAACGAGAACGGCTCGCCCTACACGACCTTCACGTTCTCCGTCGGTGATGCCAGCACGTTCGTCGCGTCACCGTCCACCATGACGGTCAACGTGACGCCGGTCAACGACGCTCCGACGGGTGGCAATCGCACCGTCACGACGACCGAAGATGCCGACTTCACCTTCACGACCGCCGACTTCCCGTTCAGCGACGTGGACGGCGATTCGCTCACACGAGTTCGCATCGACACGCTGCCGACCGACGGCACGGTGTTGCTCAGCGGAGTGGCCGTCACGGCGGGGCAAGTCATCACCGTCGCGAACATCACAGCGGGCAACTTGAGATTCCGACCGGACACGAACGAGACCGGCTCGCCGTACACGACCTTCGAGTATTCTGTCGGCGACGGCCTGCTGTTCTCGGCCGCGTCGAACACGATGACGGTCAACGTGACTCCGGTGAACGATCCGCCGGTGGCCGATGACGATCCCTTCGTCGTTCCCGAAGACGGCAGTGTCATCATCGACGTGCTCGACGGCGACACCGACCTCGACGGCGACACTCTCACCGTCACCGAGATCGACGGCACGCCGATCAGCCTCGGCAGCCCGGTCACGATCGCCACCGGTGTCGTGTCCCTCAACGCGGACGGCACGCTGACATTCACTCCCAACGCCAACTACAACGGCCCCGCTTCGTTCGACTACACGGTCAGCGACGGTGCGCTGACCGACATCGGCAACGTGTCGGGAGACGTCACGCCGGTGAACGATCCGCCAATCGCAGATGACGAGACGTTCGTCGTAGACGAAGTCGGAAGTGTCATCATCGACGTGCTGGATGGAGACACCGATCTCGACGGCGACACGCTCACCGTCACCGAGATCAACGGTTCGCCGATCAGCCTCGGCAGTCCGGTCACGATCGCCACCGGAGTCGTGTCGCTCAACGCCGACGGAACGCTCACCTTCATCCCCAACACCGATTACAACGGACCCGCTTCGTTCGGCTACACCGTCAGCGACGGGGTGCTCACCGACGTCGGCAACGTGTCGGGGGACGTGACCCCGCAAAACGATCCGCCGGTCGCGGATGACGAGACATTCGTCGTCCCCGAAGACGGCAGCGTCGTGATCGACGTGCTCAATGGTGACACTGACCTCGACGGCGACACGCTTACCGTCACTGAGATCGACGGCACGCCGATCAGCCTCGGCAGTCCGGTCACGATCGCCACCGGAGTCGTGTCGCTCAACGCCGACGGCACGCTGACTTTCACTCCCAACACCGACTACAACGGACCGGCTTCGTTTGACTACACGGTGAGCGACGGCAACGGCGGGACTGACATCGGTAACGTGTCTGGCGACGTCACTCTGCAAAAAAATCCGCCTGTCGCCGACGACGAGACGTTCGTCGTTCCCGAAGACGGCAGTATCGTGATTGACGTGCTCGACGGAGACACTGACCTCGATGGCGACTCGCTGTTCGTCACCGAGATCGACGGCACGCCGATCAGTCTCGGCAGTCCGGTCACGATTGCGACCGGTGTCGTGAGCCTTAACGCAGACGGCACGCTGACCTTCACTCCCAACGCCGACTACAACGGCCCGGCTTCGTTCGACTACACGGTGAGCGACGGCAACGGCGGCACCGACACCGGCAACGTGTCGGGCGATGTGACGCCACAGAACGCTCCTCCGGTCGCGGATGATGAGACGTTCGTCGTGCCCGAAGACGGCAGCATCATCATCGATGTGCTGGACGGCGACACCGATCTCGATGGCGATTTGCTGTCTGTCACCGAGATCGACGGTTCGCCGATCAGCCTCGGCAGTCCGGTGACGATCGCCACCGGTGTCGTGTCGCTCAACGCGGACGGCACGCTCACCTTCACACCCAACGCCGATTACAATGGCCCTGCCTCGTTCGACTACACCGTCAGCGACGGGACGCTCACCGACGTCGGCAACGTGTCGGGGGACGTCACGCCGGAGAACGATCCTCCGGTCGCCGACGATGAGACCTTTACCGTCCCCGAAGACGGCAGCGTCATCATCGACGTGCTGGATGGAGACACCGACCTCGACGGCGACACGCTGTTCGTCACCGAGATCGACGGCACGCCGATCAGCCTTGGCAGCCCGGTCACGATCGCCACCGGTGTCGTGTCGCTCAACGTTGACGGCACGCTCACCTTCACCCCCAACGCCGATTACACCGGACCCGCCTCGTTCGACTACACCGTCAGCGACGGCGCGCTCACCGACATCGGCAACGTGTCGGGAGACGTCACTCCGGTGGATGACGCGCCCGTCGGCGGTGACAACTCGGTGACGACGCCAGAGGACACGGACTTTGTGTTCTCGAAGATCGACTTCCCGTTCTCGGACGTCGAAGGGGAACTGCTGACGCAAGTGCGGATCGACTTGTTGCCGAGCGACGGGACGTTGCTGCTGTACGGCACTCCGGTTACCGCAAACGATGTCGTCGATCTTGCAGACATCGTGGTGGGCGGGCTGACGTTCCGGCCGGACGCCGACGAGAACGGTTCGCCGTACACGACGTTCGAGTTCACAGTCGGCAATGCCTCCGCGTTCGTGGCCTCGCCGAGCACGATGACCGTCCACGTCACTCCCACAAGCGTCAGCGTCGTGAAGTCGCTGTTCGATTCGTCGGATCCGAGCACCGTCGGCAGCAACGTGACGATCGGCGAGGAAGTTTGCTTCGCGCTGCTGGTCACGATGTCCGAGGGGAACTCGACCGATCTGATTCTGACCGACTTCTTGCCGGATGGTCTCGCCTACGATTCCTTCTCGCTCATCACGGATGCCGCGTCCTCCAATGGGCTGCTGGCCGCCGACTTCAACGGCAGCGTCCCTGCGCCGAGCGTTTCGGGCGGCGCGATCGACGGGGACGACGTGAGCTTCACGTTCGGGGCGATCTCAGTCGCGGCCGATGCCGATGTGGCGAACAACTCGTTCGTGCTGTTGGTCCACGCCTTCGTGTCGGACATTCCGAGCAACCACGATCCGCTGGCCGGGACTCCAACGCTGACGAACACCGCGTCGGCCGATGTCTCGAACCCGCAGCCGCCGACGCCGTCGAATCCATTCGATGTGACGGTCGTTGAACCGGATTTGTCCGTGATGATCGACAACGGAGTCGCCACGTTGATCGCCGGGCAGATAACGACTTACTCGATCACGATCACCAACGACGGCGATCTACTGGCGACCGGCGTGTCGCTGAGCGGATCGTTGCCGGTGGACCGCATCGCGTTCGTATCGAGCGACGATGCCGCGAACTTCAGCATCGATGGCAGCGGCACATTCACTTGGACGCCGGCCATCGCCAGCCTCGCACCCGGAGCGTCGATCACGTTGCAGCTCACCGCACAGGTCGGCAGCATGTTGGCGAGCGGCGTCACCGACGTGACGATCCCGGTCAGCGTGACGCACAACAACATCGAGCCGACTCCCGCCAACAACAGTGCGGAGGATACCGACACGCTCGACGCAGCCCCCGACCTGCAAGTCACGAAGACCGACTTCACGAACTCGATCAGCCCCGGTCAGGGGTCGGTCTACACGATCAACATCTCGAACATCGGGACGCAGGCCGCGACCAACGTGCTCGTCACCGAAACCGTGCCGGTCGGGACAATGTTCAACGCGGCGCTCAGCGATCCGCTGTGGACGCTGATCGCACCGGACACCTATCAGATTTCGTTGCCGACGCTCGCGGCCGGTGCGGGCTTCAACGTGAACTTCACGGTGTCGATCAACATGCCCGCGGTCGCCGGACAAGACGACATCGTCAACACGGTCACGATCAGCGACGACGGCACCAACGGCCCGGACCTCGACCCAACCAACGATTCCGCGACCGACACCAACACGTTGGACGCGTTCCCCGATTACCAAATCACGATCGACGACGGCGAACTCGTGGTCGTCCCCGGTCAGCCGCTCAGTTACACGATCAACTTCACGAATGTGGGATTGCAGAACGGGACTGGCCTCGTCGTCACCGACACATTCCCGATCTCGGTGCTTGAAAACGTCGTCGCGTCGGACGGCGGCATCGTCGATGCGATCGCGGGGACGATCACTTGGAACGTCGGCAACCTCGCGGTCGGCGATTCGCGCAGCTTCACCGTCACGGCGAACGTCCGCGCCAGCATCCCCGCCGGAGTCGATGACTTCACGCACGACACGACGATCACCGACGACCTGTCGAACGGAGCCGACCTGAATCCCGGAAACAATGCGGGCAGCGACACCGACACACTCGACGCGACCCCTGACTACCGCATCGCGATCACCGACGGCGAAACCGCCGTCGCTCCGGGGCAAGCACTGAGCTACTCGATCAGCTTCCTCAACGCGGGCAATCAAGACGGCACGGGAGTCGTCGTCAGCGATACATTCCCGCCGGAGATTCTCGAAAACGTCGTCGCGTCCGACGGCGGCATCGTCGATGCGATCGCGGGGACGATCACTTGGAACGTCGGCAACCTCGCGGCCGGCGAATCGCGCAGCTTCACGGTGACGGCGAATGTCCGAGCCACGATCCCGGCAGGCTTCGACGACTTCACCCACGCGACCACGATCGCGGACGACTCGGCCAACGGAACCGATTCGACTCCTGCCGACAATTTGTCGTCTGACACCGACACGCTCGACGCGCAACCCGATTACCAAATCAGCATCAACGACGGCGTGCTGAGCGCGACGACCGGCCAATCGCTGACGTACTCCGTCACGTTCGCGAACGCCGGATTCCAGGACGGCACCGGCGTGACTGTCGCGACGAGCTTCCCGCTGTCGGTCCTCACGAACGTCGTCGCGTCGAACGGCGGAGTCGTGGACATGACCTCCGGCACGATCGCTTGGAACGTCGGCAACCTCGCGGCTGGAGCCTCGCTGACTTACACGGTCACGGCTGACGTGCTCAGTTCGGTCGCCGCCGGCATCGACGACTTCACGCACTCGACCACAATCACCGACGACGGCACGAACGGTGCCGATCCGACTCCGGCGAACAATTCGGCAAGCGACATCGACACGCTCGACGCTGCTCCCGATCTGCGGATCACGAAGACCGACTTCACGAACTCGATCAGCCCCGGCCAAGGGACGGTTTACACGCTCAATGTCGGCAACTTCGGTACGCAGGGAGCCACGAACGTCGTCGTCACCGAGACGCTTCCCGCAGGAACGAGCTTCAATCCCGCCTTCAGCGATCCGTCTTGGACGCACGTCGGCGGCAGCGTCTATCAGTACTCGATCATCAGTCTCACCGCCGGAGCCTCGTTCAACGTCAACTTCTCCGTGCTGATCAACAACCCCGCCGTCGCCGGACAAGACCAGATCATCAACACGGCGACCATCACCGACGACGACACGAACGGACCCGACCTCGACCCGGCCAACGACTCCGCCACCGACACGAACACGCTCGACGCCCTGCCGATGTACGACATCGGGATCGACGACTTGCAGGCGACCGCCACACCCGGCGAGACACTGACGTACTACGTCAACTTCAACAACTATGGCTTGCAGAACGGTACGGGAGTCATCGTCACCGCGAGCTTCCCAACCGCACTGCTGACGAACGTCACCGCATCCAATGGAGGCATCGTCGATGCCGTCGCCGGAACAATCACCTGGAACGTCGGCGCACTGACCGCCAACGATCCGCGCACCTTCATCGTCACCGCAGAAGTTCGCTCGACCGTCCCTTCCGGTTTGAACGACCTCACGCTCTCCGCGGTGATCACCGATGATGGCACGAACGGCCCTGACCCGGACCTCAATGACAACAGTGCGACGGACACCGACAGGCTCGATGCGGCACCCGATTACGCCATCACGATCGACGATGGCGAGTTGGTCGTGCGACCGGGCGATCCGCTGACGTACACGATCCATGTCGTGAACAGCGGCAATCAAGACGGAAACGGAGTCGTCGTGACCGTGAGTTTCCCCGTGATGGTGCTCCAAAATGTCATCGCCTCAAACGGCGGTGTTGTCGATGGCATCGCCGGCACGATCACCTGGAACCTTGGCGACCTCACGGCCGGTGGCGCGACGACTCTGACGGTCAGCACTCAAGTCCGCAGCAACGTCAGTACGCAAACGTCGTCGATCATACTGACGGCGGCCGTCAGCGATGACGGACTCAACGGCCCCATTCCACCGCAGCAGAATACCGAGGCCAGCGATACCGATCGCTTGCAGGTCTACGCCTACGACAGCTTCCACGACTGGAAAGACCTGCGAGTTGCTTGGCTGATGCCGCAGATTCAAACCGTCGGCCGGCCGCTCGCGCCGCTGCCGGTCGATCCGGTCTTCAGCGGCCTGACCGAACCGGGCAGCACGCTGACCGCTCGGATTTACGGTGCCGATGGCCGGATGCTCGGTGATCGTCAAATCGTTGCCGATTCGGCCGGCAATTGGTTGGTCTCGTTCCCCAACATCATCATCTACGAGTACCCGCATCGCATGGAGATCATCGTCACTCCGGCGATCAACAACCTGGCGCACGAAAACGGATTCAACCTCCGCCGCTATTTCCACCCGGCAATCCACGCCGGACTGGTTTTGACCGAACCGTTGAACGTCGCCGGCGTCTTCCGCAACCGAGCCTACAACATTGTCGAGGCTCAGCACTCGGCAAACACGCATCCGCTCGGCTTCCAGTGGTACTCGCACGCCTACGAACTGAACGCCGCCTCGTCGAATGTCTCACAGATGTGACCAACGTCGAGTTGAGCAGATCACTCTTGGGATTCCCTGCTGCCGGTCGCTACGATGACCGCGTTCAAGGAGGCCTTGCGATGAACGATTTCGACAACGATGAGCCCGATGTTGCCGTGATGGAACCGCAGGTCATCGTCCGCCCGAAGCCGGCCCAGCCCGACCCGAAGTCGAAGCCGAAGCGGCAACCTCCCTATGCCGTCATTCTGCACAATGACGAGCAGCACACGTTTCAATACGTCATCGACCTGTTGATGAAGCTGTTCGCGTATCCGCTGGAAAAAGCGTTCGTGCTGAAGAACCAGGTCCACACGCAAGGCAAGAGCATTGTCTGGAGCGGCACGCTGGAACTCGCCGAATTGAAACGGGACCAGATTCGTGGCTTCGGCCCCGACTTCTACGCGATGCAGAAGGTGGACTTTCCGCTGGGCGTGACCATCGAACCCTTGCCGGAGTGACATCGTTCGATGCCGACTCGCAGAAACTTGCTGCTGACGATCGTCGCCGCATCACTGGGACGGACGGTCCTTGCGCAACCGAAATCGAAGAATCTCGTCTCAGCGCAAACTCAGACAGCCATTGACCGGGGACTCGCGTGGCTGGCGTCGAAGCAGCGCGAAGACGGCTCCTTCGGTTCGGGCGGCGGATTCGGTCGCAACGTGGCCGTGTCGGCGTTGGGGGGCATCGCATTGCTGTCGTCAGGCAGCACACCCGGACGAGGGCCGTACGGTTCGAACGTGAACCGCGCGCTCGATTTCGTGTTGTCGGTTGCGAAGCCGAATGGATTTCTGCACGTCAAAGAACAAGAGTCCTACGGGCCGATGTACGGCCACGGGTTCGCGACGCTGTTCCTCGCGGAAGTTTACGGCATGTCGCGCCGAGTCGATGTGCGTGAAAAGCTCGACCGAGCCGTCCGGCTGATTGTGCAAACACAGAGCAAGGACGGCGGTTGGCGTTATCAGCCCAAACCAGAGGATGCCGACATTTCAGCAACCGTGTGCCAGATCATGGCTTTGCGAGCCGCTCGCAACGCCGGGTTGCACGTCCCGAAAGAGACGGTCGATCGCTGCATCGAGTACGTCAAGAAGTGCCAGAATGCGGACGGCGGATTCCGCTACCAACTGGTGCGTCGCGGCGAGAGCGCGTTTCCCCGTTCGGCCGCCGGCGTCGTCGCACTGCATTCCGCTGGACAATACGAGGGGAAGGAAATTGATCGTGGACTCGGCTATCTCCGCCGGTTTGCTCCGCAGGGCCAGATGGCTCGGTACGAAGGACATTTTTTCTACGGCCATTATTATGCCGCTCAAGCGATGTGGCGTGCGGGCGGCGAAGCCTGGGACGAATGGTACCCTGCGATCCGCGACACACTGCTTCGTGACCAACTTCCCGACGGAGCCTGGACCGACTCGACCGTCTGCATCGAGTATGGCACCGCGATGGCCCTGATCATTTTGCAGATGCCGAACAACTATTTGCCAATCTTCCAACGATAACATTTCGGTCCCTTCTCCCCTTGGGAGAAGGTGGCCGAAGGCCGGTTGAGGGACTCGACGGCCAAACCACCGCTCTTTGTCGATTGGCTCCCTCACCCCGACCCTCTCCC
>SXGT01463502.1_pt1 | contig 13894 bp, 7 predicted proteins | sample 3176221 | NCBI WGS metagenome assembly SXGT01 (sample SAMN11356862, study PRJNA531348) | freshwater metagenome | isolation source: freshwater sample F1-120 | place: China: Fuxian Lake, Yuxi | collected 2017-12-25 | reverse complement strand
TCGAAGAGCGCGGCGAGGAGCAGGCGGGTTCGGTCGAGGGAGTGGTCAGGGCGATCCTCGACCAGGTCCGGCGTGGCGGCGATCGGGCGCTCCGGGCGTGTACCCGCCGGCTCGACGCCGTCGACGTGCCACCACGTGCGCTCGCGGTCGATCGTGGCGCGATGGAGGCGGCCTTTGCCACGCTGCCGCGTGCCCAGCGTGGCGCGCTGCGGCTCGCCGCGCGCCGCATCCGCGACTACCACCGCCACCAGCTCGAAGTGTCATTCCGCTTCCGCGACCGCGCTGGCGTCGTTCTCGGGCAGGAGATCCGGCCTCTGCGCCGCGTCGGCCTCTACGTGCCGGGCGGGGCCGCGCTCTATCCCTCGTCGGTCCTGATGAATGCGATCCCGGCTCGGGTCGCGGGTGTTGCGGAGGTCGTCGTGGTGACGCCGCCGCATTCGGGCGGCGAGCCCGCAGCCCTGCTCGCCGCGGGCTTCGTTGCAAATGTAGATACTATTTTCAGGGCAGGCGGGGCGCAGGCGATTGCGGCTCTGACCTGGGGCACGGCGACGATCGCGCGGGTGGACAAGATCGTCGGTCCCGGCAACCGCTACGTCGCGACGGCCAAGAAGCTCGTCGCCGGGCGGGGCGGGATCGACATGATCGCGGGGCCGAGCGAGGTCGTCGTGATCGCCGATGCCTCAGCCCGCGCCGACCTGATTGCCGCCGATCTGCTCGCGCAGGCCGAACACGGGCCCGACTCGACCGCGATCTGCTTGACGCCGAGCGCGCGGGTGGCGGCGGCGGTCGAACGCGCCCTCGCGGCGCAACTCGCCGAGCTGCCGCGGGCCGCACTGGCGCGGCGTTCGTTGCGCGACCATGGCGCGCTGGTCGTGACCCGCAATCTCGCCGAGGCTGTCGAAATCGCCAACCGGCTCGCACCCGAGCATCTCGAGCTGGCGCTGGCCGAGCCCCGGCGCTGGCTCCCGCGCATCCGCGCGGCGGGTGCCGTCTTCCTCGGCCACACGAGCCCCGAAGCCTTCGGCGATTATCTGGCCGGACCGAATCACGTTTTGCCGACCGGCGGCACGGCGCGCTTCGCGTCACCGCTCGGCGTGTACGATTTCCTGAAGCGCACGAGTGTGATCGAGGCGTCGCCAGCAGCGTTGCGTCGTCTCGGCCCGGCGGTGGTGACGTTGGCGGCGATGGAGGGACTCGACGCCCACGGCCGCGCCGTCACGCGCCGGCTTGCGCCGCCCGAGGGCGTAGCTCGGGCGACGTCCCGCCGTACCCGGCGATACTGAGTCGCCGCCGGTGATCGGGCCCGGCAGGGCACCACCGACGAGTGGAGCCCCGACATCGACCATCCGGTCCTGGCTCATTCCGCCGCCGACCGCCTCGCCGACAACACCGGCCAAGTCGTGGTGGACGGCGAGAGGTCCCGCGAACAACCACGTCCAAGCGAACCTCGTGGTGCCCGCAGACTCCGATCGCCACGGTGCTTTGGCATCCGAGAACCCGATTGGCCGCGCCCCGGCCAGCGCTGGCATCAAGCCGAACAGCTCCGGTGCCCTTGGGCGCAATCCCGAGATTCGGAGGGGCATGACCGTGAGGAGGCACACTGGACGATTCCACATCTATCACCGCCATTCCGTTGGGCTCCCGAGAATATTTGCCCTATGGGGACGGGAGTGGATTTTAGAGAACCCCGAAAGCGGCTGATTACATGGGTGCAAAGGCAGCTCATCGGCCCTCCGCCGCCCACGGGGCCCGACGAACCGGACCTTGTGGGGGTCTCGCCGACGGAACGCTTTCCCTGCGGCGCACTGTATCCGACATCCCCGGGTGGTGAAGGCATTGATCCTGCCAGTGAGGATTTGGAGGAAGAGGATCTGGGACTGGAGGCCACCGAGGAGGAGAGCGCCAAGCCCATCATCACCCGGCGGTATGTCCCCCCGTCGTCTTTGGGCTTCTCCTTCTTCGTCACGGGGAGTACCGTAAAGTGCCAGATTATCTGCGCTGGTGTCCGCTATCTGAATAAGCGCGATGAAGGGAGATTCACCGCCAACTGGGAACGGCGGCCACTCTCGGATGACAGCACGGGATCCTCCTTCACCGTAGATTGTCCACTGGAAGACGGTCGGCAGCAGCAACTCGTCCTCGGGAATTTCGCCCGTGTGGATATTCTCTGGCGGGCGTTTGGTGGTGGATGGATCGCCACCGTCGCGCTCTGCAATATCAAGAAGTTGGAGCCCGCTGGACTCGGGGAATACGTCAACGATCGCGAGGAAAAGACTCTCTTCGAGACGAGTCTTCGCTGCGTGATCGAGGCTGGTGAAGTCGGTGTCTACCCCCGTGTCGATCGCAGCTTGCTGGACGATGAGGAGCAGGAGCTCGAACTCCAATACAGAGAGCGTCACATCTACGCGATCGGGCACGGCTGCGCGGTAGACTGGACACTGAGGGCGGGCAAGGTCGTCGAGCTTTGGTCAAGCGCATTGCCGGTCGTCGAAGTGCCCGAGAAGACAGCGGACACGGGTTCGGGGACCGAGCGGGCGTTGTCCCTGGCGCATTTGGCCCGATGTGATGCCGGTCCCTCGGAAATAGTGGGCGAGCTCAAGTCCTTCGTGGACAACTATGAGCAGTGGGTCTCTGGTCAGGGGGCTTCCAGGGACCGGCTTTCGTCCCATGACGATGATTTTCCGGCTGCGGATCGCATCGTGGATCGGATGGTCACTGCCGTGGGCCGTATGCGCAGGGCCCTGAGCATGCTCGCGAAGAATATTGAGTGCAGGACAGCGTTCGCACTGGCCAACCGCGCAATGCTGAACCAGATGCGCCAGAGCCATCAGATTCAGGGTAAAGCGGATGACGAAGAGGCGCACCGTTGGCGCCCGTTCCAGCTCGCATTCCTATTGACGACATTGGAATCGGTCGCGAATGAGGACAGCGATTTTCGCGATACTGTTGATCTCATCTGGTTTCCGACGGGGGGCGGCAAGACCGAAGCCTATCTGGGTTTGATTTCATTTGTCGTCGCGCTGCGGCGGCTGCGGCATCCGGCTACCGGTGGTGGAACAACGGTATTGATGCGCTATACCCTGCGCTTGCTGACGCGAGATCAGTTCGTTCGCGCAGCACGTCTGATCTGTGCACTTGAATTGATCCGCCGAGAGCGTCGTGACCTGGGAGAGGGGCCCATCACGATCGGGCTGTGGGTGGGTGAGGCCACCAGTCCCAATACCTTTCTGGGGACCACCGAACTCTTGAAGAGGGCGCGCGATGGAGATGAGAGGCCCGGCCTGGTGCTCGACTCCTGCCCATGGTGTGGCCAACGATTTGGCTTGGCCGATAGCTACGAAATCGGACCGGCCAAATTCCACTTCCTGTGCCGCAATTCGGAATGCGCCTTTGGTGCTTCACGCGATGGCGTTCTGCCTTGTAATGTGGTTGACGAAGCGTTGTACGCCGAGCCACCAACGCTGCTGGTGGCTACCTTGGACAAGTTTTCCCGCCTGGCGTGGGAGGATCGCGCCAACTCTTTCTTCGGGCATGAACATGCACGACCGCCAGAGCTGATCGTCCAGGACGAGCTACACCTGATCGCGGGGGCCCTTGGGACGATAGCAGGACTCTACGAAGCCGCGTTGGATACTGTGATCCAGATGCGAGGGCTGTACCCAAAAATTATCGCCTCTACGGCAACGATTCGTATGGCTGCTCAGCAGGTTGAGCGTTTGTATGGCCGGAAGCTTGCTGTCTCGCCGCCTCCAGGACTGTCTTGCGATGATTCATATTTCGCTCGGACGGAACCCTTGGAGAAGGTTCCGGGCCGCCTGTATGTAGGCTACCTGGCGCCGCGGTTGAACCGGCAACAATGCATGGCCCCGCTGGCGGCAGCGCTGCTGGCGGCTCCAAGCATCCTGTTCTCGGAGGATCAGGACAAGGAGGAACTGCTGGATGCTTGGTGGACTCAGGTCGTCTACCACGGGAGTCTGAAGGCCGTTGGCAGCAGCCATGCCGTATTCGCAAGCGCCGTGCGCGACTTCATGCAGCTGTTGCTTGGGAAGCAGTCGTCGGGCCAAGCAGGCCCAGAAGCGCACGGTGACGCGGACGCACTTGAGCGCCTGTCCCCACAGATTGCCCAACTCACCAGCCTGCAGACAGCGGAGAAAAATAGCGAGATCTTTGCGCGCCTGCGACGTGGCCGGCGAGAGGATGGGTGCCTGGACGCAGTACTTGCGACGAACATGGTCTCCGTTGGGCTGGATGTGGGTCGGCTGGGGTTGATGGTCATCAATGGGCAACCGCTGACGACCGCGGAGTATATCCAGGCCAGCAGTCGAGTAGGACGTAGTACGGTGCCTGGGCTCGTGTTTGCAAATTACTATCGTAACGAAGCTCGTAGTCTCTCCCACTATGAAGGCTTCCGGCCCTATCACGAAGCGTTCTATCGTTTCGTCGAGCCAACGAGCGTGACGCCCTACACATACCAGGCCCGCCTACGGGCCTTGCACGCGGCGTAGGTGATCGTGATCCGGCATTCTGGTGTCGATTTGCTCGGCAACCAGAAGGCTGGCGAATTTGACCCGAGCAATGAGCGGGTGGCGATGGCCCTGGATTATTTGAGGCGTCGCTGCCGCATGGCAGCTCTTGAGAAGTCAAGTAGCGTCGACGGCCACCTGACGGACCTCATTGGGCGGTGGAAAGAGGAGTCAGACCGAAGCCGGACAGAGCGCAAGCAGCTGGACTACCAGGTTTGGGATCAAGAGGGGGGCCGTGACCGGCTACTCTACAACCACAATGATAAGATTCGTGGACTGTGGCCGACCTTGCAATCGCTGCGGCACGTCGAGAGCACTGCTTTGCTCAAGGTTTTGTAGGACATGTCCAAGGAGCTTGTTCCAGTCCGGCTGTCCCATCTTCTGGGGCATAGTGGAGTAGGAGCGATCGTGCGTGGGCCGAAGGGCTTTGCCGTGGTCCGGGATATCCGCGAATGGACGGATAGGAATGGCTACGCCGCAGGCTTGGAAATCGCCTACGTTGAACGTGTTCGCTCAGCATTGGGGATCGTTCAGACGCTGAGGCAGCCGCCCATCGCCAGGGAGCTACGGAAAGGCCGCGTCGAGGGAAGCTGCGTGCCGGCCACGCAGTTTCCCTCATGGGCCCGTTGCCGCAACCCAGAATGTGGTGCCTTGTATCACCGGCCATGGGAGGAAGAGCCGGAGAGTTCCCTGCGTTGCACCCGCTGCGAGTCGCGCTCAGAATTGGAACAGGTGCCTTGGGTCTTGGCACATGAGGCTGGCTACCTGTCGGATGTCCCTTGGCATTTCCTCGCGCATAGGGGCGTACAACATCCGAGTCAACAGGGCTGTGAGGTGAGGAATCAACTCGACCTCCTGGATGTGGGAGGAGGCCCACGGCGATTGCGTTGCAAAGCTTGCGGCGCCGTGAGGTCCTATAAGGGCGACGAACGGGTGGGATTCAAACCCGGGGAGCGGATGCAACCATGGACGAAGGGCGAGTTCTCTCCTGCCTTCGCCGCAGGTCCTGCACAAGTACTGACCGTCAATGACGCGCGGGTCTACTCGCCTCTTGTTAAATCTGCGCTGGTGATCCCGCCAGAGTCCCGCGTTCGCAAGGGTACGGTTGTTGATCAGCTCTATCGAAACTCCAGCTATCGCGAAAGTGTCGACGATGCGCGGACACCTCTGGCTCGAGCTGCGCAGGTGAGGCGCGTGGCGAGGAAGTGCGGGTGCACGCCGAGCGAGATCGAAGCCGCGCTGTCTGACTTGGCGCAGGGCTACCCATTGTATGGGGCCAGCTTTACGCCTGGCCAATTGCGCGAGAGTGAATTTAGGGCATTCCTTGAAACACTGCCCGATCAACGTGACGACGAGGATTTTGTCCTGCAGGACAGGAGCTCGCGGTGGAGGAGCCTGTGCGGCAAGGCAGAATCCCGGGTTGGCATATGGCGTTCGATCGACCGTCTCGTTCGGGTGGACCGTCTCAAGGCAATCAATGTGTTCGCAGGGTTCAAGCGCTTGGGCGGAGAGACCATCGTTCCCCCGGATATCATTGGGCAGTCTGATTGGCTGCCCGCCATTCAGCTCCACGGAGAAGGGATCTTCGCTTCATTCGCGAAGGCCCAACTTCAGATCTGGGGAACGAATCCCGCGGTCATGGCCCGCGTCGGGAGGACTAGATCGCGTTTTGTCCACTCAGGACGTGATGGCCCCGATGCGATCAGCGCCGAATTCATGTTGTTGCATACGCTATCTCATTTAATTATGCGTCAGATTGAGGCCGAAGCTGGCTATCCTGCGGCTTCGCTGGCTGAACGAATTTACTGCTCCCAGGCGCCAAACTGGATGGCGGCGATACTCATCTACGTGGCGGTTCCGGACGAGGCGGGGTCCTTGGGCGGATTGTCCGAGCTTGCCGAGCCGGAACGCTTTGCCCAGATCCTGACCCGCGCGGAGGAACATGCGCGGTGGTGCTCACTCGATCCGATCTGCAGTGAGCACGAGGGCCAGGGGCCCGGCCTGTTGAACCGCGCCGCGTGTCATGCGTGCGCGCTGGTGCCCGAGCCAGCCTGTGAATACGGCAATACCTTGTTGGACCGAGGATTCGTCAAGGGCGATGACGCCAGCGGGATGCCGCGGTTCTTCGATCTTCCATTGGGATGACCGATCGTAATCGCACATTTGCTCTCCCGGGGATTCATCAGCTCAGCAAGGAGCAGGATGCAGCGATGGGTCTGCCCCTGACGGGGCAGCATCTGATTGTGGGTGGCCCCGGTACAGGGAAGTCAGTGGTGGCCTTGCTGCGTGCGCGGCGGCTCACGAAGAGCGGCGCCAAGTACCGGTTTCTTGTTTACAACCACCTCCTGGATCAGTCGAATAGGCATCTTTTCGGCAGGGAGCAGTCGCTCACGGCAAATACCTGGGAGACCTGGTTCCGGCAGATCTGGTTCGAGATTTTCCGGGAACGGATCCCCACCCATGATCCGAAGCCGAATACCGACTATCGAGAGATCGATTGGGCCAGGGTCGAGCGCCAGATTGCGGTTCAACCCAAGGGATCCCCAGTCCACTCGGATTGTCCAGCGCTGGTGATTGATGAGGGCCAGGACATGCCCGCCGCGTTCTATCGGGCACTGACGAATCTGGGTTTTGAAGATTTCTATGTTGTTGCCGACCAGAACCAGCAGATTCACCCTGAAAGGTGCAGCTCGCGCCAGGATCTCCAGGATTGCCTTGGTCTCGATCCCGGCGAGACGATAGAGCTGCGAGTGAACTATCGAAACTCTCACCGCATTGCGGCCCTTGCCCGGCACTTCTTCACCGGGGATCCAGCCAGCCCGCCCCCGGAGCTGCCGCCCCAAGGCACTTCCGATTTGGCGCCCAGGTTGGTGGTCTACGGAAGCGCGACTCGCTGGACATTCGATGGTATCGCGGGGTTCATCCTCCAGCTTAGCGACCGACAGCCAAGGAAATTGATCGGGATCATCACGCCAAACAACAATGTTCGTGAGAAGTTCTTGGCGGCCCTCCATGTTTCCAATCCCCGGCTGGAGAACGACAGGCCGCCTATCCAGACTTACGCGAGTTCCAATCAGGCGGCAGTGGACTTTGGGACCGGCGGTATCGTGGTCATCAACGCCCATTCTTGCAAAGGGCTGGAGTTCGATATCGCCCTGCTCGCGGATATCGATGCACATCAGCCGAAGCGAGACCCTCATGCCCTGAGGTCCAGGTTCTACGTGATGGTTGCCCGCGCTCGAGAGCAGGTGATTCTGCTTCGTACAGGCGAGGTCTGTCCCGTCGTGGAGGGGTTGCTCCCGGCAGACCCCGCTCTTCTCACCAGGAGCTAGATAGTCATGGCTAGTCGTAAAGGGGTAGCAGGTATAGGAGGATTGGGGCGCGGACCCGAGGAGCCCTCGGATGGGCTTCAGGCCACCCTCGCGGGATTTCGTGGCGAAGGGTCGCACGGTCACGACGAGGAGACGAATCCTCCGGTGACCGCCGGTCTGCGCACGGGAGCGAAGCCGAAGAGGACGGCGAAGACAGCGGAGAAGCGGAATGCGCCCGCGGCCCCTCAGGGGATAGCTCCCGCAGCGCACGGGAGCGGCGGGGAGCAGGCTGTAGCGCCTGACGCAGCGGATACAGGAGGACCGCGGCGCGGGCCCGGGAAGGACTCGGATGCCCATCAGGCCACGCTCGCGGGATTTCGTGACGAAGGGCCCCACGGGCACAAAGAGGAGACGAATCCGGCGGTGACCACCGGTCCGCGCACGGGAGCAAAGCCGAAGAGGACGACGAAGAGACCGGAGAAGCACGATGCCCCCGCGGCCCCCCAGGGCATAGCTCCCGCAGCGCCTGGGGGTGGCGGCGAAAAGGCTGAGACGACCGTAGACCCTGGCAGTATCTCCGAGGCCCCGGTGGATCCGGCCAACAACACCCGCGAGCCGATTCCCACGTCGGATGGGTACGTTGTGTGCGAGTCTGCCCCTCCGAGTGGTGCACTTACTCAAGTCGAAGTGGCGGCATCGCGCTGGCTCCTGGCAACCAACCACCAGAATATGCTCTATATGCTGGCCGCAGGAATGGTCATGAGCCCTGCAGGCTTCGGCAGGAAGTACTATGCCGATGTCCTGGCGACCTTCCCCGGATGGATTCCGCTGTTCCGGGATGTGGCGCCCGAGAGTGCGTTACAGCTAGCGACAAGGGAACGGAAGGACTTGCGGCCCTGTATCGCGGCATTTGAGCTTGCGGCATTGCGAGGGCCTGCGCGCGTGCTCTCCCCCGATGGCGCGCTACGCGAGATCTCGCTCCCTTGCCGGGTTCAAGAAGACGATTTCGCCCTACTCGTTCCCGCGCCGTTGTCGCTCACGCTACTTTCCGGGTTGAGCTTCAGTTCGTCCAGCGACTTGCAAGTATTCATGGATGCCGCCAGCTCTGTTGGGAATGTTGACGTCCCGGAGAATGCGGGAGTGACGCGAGTGGGGACGTTCTCGGTCCCCGGCTCACCTCTCGTATGGCCGCCCAAGCTGTCCGAGGAGTACGAAGGAATTGCTGGTTCCGATATTGCCCCGAAGCTCGGGCAGGCCTTGGGCGGATTGGTTGCGATGCTCTACCATCTCGCCAATCGGAGTGAGCTAGGCGTGGCGGCTTTTCGGCTGGTTACTGAAGAGCCGCTCGCGACAGACAAGAACCTTGTGAGTCGCGACCCGGTGCTGTCGGAGCTGGGGGACTGGTCGAGGACCGGTGCGATTTCATCGCGGGCTGCGGCACCGACCCGACTGTTCTGGCAGATGATCCGGTCCCTGGTTGATGCACGAGACCAGACCCCTGCCCGGGAGACGGTGCTGGCATTTCTCCAGTCGCAAGCGTCCGCAACAGAGGATGAGGTGCTTGGAGTCAGGCTCAGGGAGCTGATCGCCGACCTCCATAAGTTGCCCGGCCTTGGGGCGGGGACCATCGGCGACCTATTCGAGCGGCACAGGGGATCAATTTCCAGGTCAGTACTATTATTCTGCTTGCGAGAGAGCCCGAGAGAGTTGCTCGAGTTCTTCCACCCGCTCCTGGGAGAGACGGATTATCTTTTGGCGGGTATACTATTCGGCGTCCGCGATGGCTGGCTGGGAATGCCCCGCGAACTGAGGCGGCCTGCAGATCTGTGCAGCTACGTCATGCAGCGCATGTCAGACGTGGAGCATGGGAGGGACGGCCTTCGCAACGATCAGAGGCCCGCCCGTCCAGTCCCGCTGCGCGAGCTGTTTCCATCTGGGAAGCAGGACTGGAGCAAGGCGCAGAAGAACGCCGCCATCGCGTATGCGAGAGCGAGCCGGTGGACGGGATGTCTGCGGACACGCGTCGATCTGGGCAAGGGGCAGTACCAGCTTTTAGTCGACGATCAGGGGGTGCATCTCCTGCTCGACGGCGAGGTGGCGGCGGTCACCGCTGAGGTGGATACCGGCCGGTTCTTGCAGCAGGTTGGGGTGTGGGCGTCGGCGCCCACGCCTGATGCTGAGAGAGCGCTGCGGGAGGCCCTGCAAGGTGGAGGAGAAACTTGATGCAGATGATCCCCAACCAACCCTACGACAATAAAAGCAGTGCCGAGAGGCGCGTGTTCGACCAGCTTCGGGGTGCGTTCGCAGGTGCCAAGCAGAATGGCTGGTTCGCGATGCATTCGCTCAACCTGCCGCAGCACGACTACAAGAGATTCGGTGAAACTGATTTCGTAGTTTGCGGATCGGAGGGTCTTCTCGTTCTGGAGGTAAAGGGCGGTGGTGTCGCATGTCGCGATGGAATCTGGGAGACAAGGGATAGATATGGGACTGTCCATCGGCTGAAGGAGTCGCCATTCTGGCAGGCTGAGACCGCAATGCACGCCTTGTGCAAAAGCCTGCCCAGGGAGATCGGCGATCGGATCGTCGTGGGGTATGGAGTCGTTGCGCCAGATGTCGAGGCCTTCCCCCCTGGTGCAGAGTGGGACTCTGCCGTGCTCGCGGACGCCAGGCAGTTTCGTCAGTTCGAGCGCTGGTTGGGCAACCTGTTCAAGCATTGGCACGGAGAGAGCCTCAACAGAACAGGCATTGACCAGCGGACTTTGAAGACGTTGCGCCAGGTTCTGCGCCCCAATTTCGAGGCCGCCAGGCCGCTGCACGTTGATGTCCATGCACTCGAGGAGCGAATAGCACGACTGACCGACGACCAGTATAAATTAATTGACGTTGTCGAGGCGAACGAGCGGGTAATCTGCTCGGGCGGAGCTGGCACGGGCAAGACCTTCCTGGCGCTGGAACTTGCGCGCCGTTGGGCCGCCGCGGGCCAGAGGGTTGCGCTGGCCTGCCACTCCCCGTGGCTAAAAAATTTTATGGAACGGCATGCCGTGACCGGGGTGACGGCCTGTATCGCGGACTCGATTGGTGTCGCAGCACGGCGTGCCGGCGTCGACCGATTCGATGCCCTGATCGTGGATGAGGGCCAGGATCTGTTGAACATGGAGGCACTTGATCGCCTGGATGGTTCGATACGCGGAGGGATTGCCGAGGGGCGCTGGTGTTTTTTCCACGATACAAACAACCAGTCCGGCCTATGCGGCGAATATGTTCCAGATGCGTATGACTATCTGAAGAGCTTCAGCCCTGTCCGAGTACCGCTGACAACGAACTGCAGGAACTCGTCTCAGATTCTTCGGCGCATCAAGAGCGCACTCAATGCAGATCTGGGAAATGAGGTGGCTGGCGATGGCCCGGATGTGCGGCAGGCCGTTGTCGCCGGTAGGGACCAGGCCGCCGTTGCGCTGGCTCACGAGTTGAAGACGCTTGTGAAGAAGGATGGTTTCTTGCCGTCCGATATTGTTATCCTTTCGAAATATCCATACAAGCAATCCTCGGCGGCCCTCCTGCCTCGGAGTTCCCAGCTTGAGGTGGTTGAGTTGGACAACTTCTCTCCCCGCAGTGCGGCCAGCAGTTCCATTGGGTTCGCCGAGATTGCGAACTTCAAAGGTCTGGAGAGTGAAGTCATCGTCCTTGTTGATTTGCCGGTGCCGGACGGAAGTCGGGAGACGCGTTCGCTGCATTATGTAGGGATGAGCAGGGCTCGCGCCCTGCTCAGCATGATCTGCTACTGAATATTCCTTCCTCGACGCAGATCTGGAGTCATGCGCCTGTGCGCAAAGATAAAGAGATCGATCCATGGGCGTTGCCTGGAGCGCCCAGCGCGGGTCTGTCTTGGCGGCAAGCCCTTCAGCCGGGGCGTGCCCGGGCGCGACGGAAGTCGCGACAGGATTCGATCCAGAGTGCGGCCTTCTGCTCGCGGAAGGCCGGAGCCGACCAGTCGCCCGTTTCGAACACGCCTGCCTGTTCGTCGAGCACGACCCACGCCCAAGCGCTGAGTGGCCCGCCGTCAAGCGCTGAACGCGGGTGGACCGCGATGCGCCGGCGCTCGTAGTACGGCCCTTCCCAGGCGTCGAGCAGGGCCATCTCGTCCGCGCGGAGTCCGTGCCAGAGCACGCCATCGACCGCAGACCCGGGCTGCGCGATCACGCCGGGGTAGGCCTCGCCGCGAATCGGGTGGCGGATGTAGCCGGCAATCCGCGCCGATTCTCCCTCGGGCACGCGCTCGAGCAAGGCACGCACGATCTCCGGCAGCATCAATGTGCCGTAGGCGAAGACATCCTCGGTGCCGACCATCTGCGCCAGACTCTACGCGAAGGGGCCGAAACATTCCCGCGGGGCACGGCTCGTCCGATCCCGCGGCAAGCACTCTCTCGAGTGAGGTGAGGTGGCGGGGAGGGCCCGGCCGAGGGATAGGCGGCCTCCGACGTGTCGCCCGGCATCACGCGGGCGTCAAGGCTGGGCCAGGTGTCGGCGGATCTCCTCGACCGGCACGGGCGCCCTGCGGAGGCGCAGCGCGTTCGGGAGGCGGGTGAACTGGAAGAGGACTGCGGTGAGGGTGAGGCCTGCACCCACCACCGCCAGTACGGCCAGGGGGCCGGGCTCGGCATTTTGGCCGGGGAGCGCCCGTATCGCGAGCCAGACCAGGCCGCAGGTGAGCAGGGTGGCGAGGGCGAGCTGGACGAAGACATCGGTCAGGGCACGGCGTGGGCCGTGCGCCATGATCCGCCGCAACTCGCCGGGCGAGAAGGTATCGAGGAACCAGCCCAGTTCCTCGCTCACGGCACGCGCTCCCGGTGGCGGGACGGGGTGGCCGTCGATCGGATCGGGCGCGGTCTCGCCGCGGTCGTGGGCGGCGATGCCATCGCGGATCCGCGCATGAACCCGGGCCGAGATCGGGTAGCGCATCAGAATGATGAGGGCTGCGATGTTGAACAACGCCGGGAAGACGCCGATCAGGAAGCGGATCATGAACAGGACTTCCGGCGTCTGTGGCTGGTTCGGGACATAGCCCCGCCAGGCGAGCAGCGCGATCGGGATCGACGCCCCGGGGATCGAAACAAATTTGGGGATGATCGCCCAGAAGGCTCCGAACTGTGCCTCGCGTCGCTTGCCGGTGAGGAACTCGTCGTAATCGATCACGTCCGCGCCCATCGAGGGCAGCAGGAAGATTCCCGTGGCGGACTGGGTTCCGAGAAGCATGAAGAGGAGATAGACGAGCCAGGCCTCGCGCACGTCGAGGGCAAAGAGCAGGACCTGGCCGGCGGTTCCGATCAGGGCTGCGGCGACCAGCGTCTCGAGCTTGCCGAAGCGTTGCGCGACGCGCATCCACAGCGGGATCGAGAGCAGGCCGACCCCGAAGTAGATCAGCAGCAGATTGCCGAGGACGGCGTCGGGGTTCGGGACCACGAGCACGTAGCGCGTGAAGTAGGGCAGCAGGACGGCCGGGATCGCGGCCGGCACCGCGCCGATCAGGCCCGAGAGAAAGAGGATGCGAAAGGGCCGGTTGCGCAGCGCCCGGCGCACGCCGGGCGCCAGCGGGTTGGGTTCGCGGTTCTGGAACTCCGGACGCTCGGGCACCTTCCACAGGAGCAGCGCGTAGAGCGTGACCAGGAGCACCGCGAAGAAGCCGGCGATGGTGGCGTAGATCGTGCGTGCGTCGTCGGTGCCGAGGACACTCGGCAGGATGCTTGGCAGAACCGCCGCCGTGATGGTGCCGAACATGATGAACACCGAGCGGATGCCGAAGAGGCTCGAGCGTTCGTCGTAGTCAAGCGCTACTTCTGCGCCGAGTGCGCCGTGCGGGATTTCGTAGACGGTGTGGAAGATGAAGTAGAGCGAGAACGTGATCCCGAACCACAGGGATGCGGCCTGGGGCGAGAGCCCGAGCGGCGGCGCGAAGAGCGCGTAGACGGCGACGGCGGCGAGCGGCACGCCCAGCGCCATCCACGGTTTGCGGCGGCCCCAGCGGCTGCGCGTGCGATCGCTCGCCCAGCCCATCATCGGGTC
>SXGT01443414.1_pt1 | contig 13894 bp, 11 predicted proteins | sample 3176221 | NCBI WGS metagenome assembly SXGT01 (sample SAMN11356862, study PRJNA531348) | freshwater metagenome | isolation source: freshwater sample F1-120 | place: China: Fuxian Lake, Yuxi | collected 2017-12-25 | reverse complement strand
GAAATACGATTACTGGTTCGCGAGAAGAGGAATCACCAGCTTTGCGCCTTCCTGGAGTGTGCCATACTTCAAGTTTGCGTTGGCGTCCTCGATGAGGTCGTACTTGGTCGGGTCATTGTAGAAGCGTTTCGCAATTCGGCTCAACGTGTCGCCCCGCTTCACCACATATTCAGCCGTCTTCACTGAAGCCTCGCTTACCTTCGCTCTGGACGGAACCGTCGCGGACTTGGTTTCCTGGCTAACTTGCTTGCCCTGCTGAGCGATGCGCGCAATGGGCGTCAAGCTCTTCTGCGCGTTTTCCGCCCGAGCGGTCGAGGATTTCATGTCCGGAAGGGTGATGCGCGGAGTTTTCGGAGCCCCGGCGCCCGGGACGCGATCCGAGCTCGAATCTTCGGCGGCCACAACCTTGGGTAGGGGAGGCGCCGGGATCGAAAGCGTCTTTCCAGGGATCAGCTTGACCCCCGGGTTGGCTTTCTCGATCGTTTGCCAGAGTGTCGCGTCCTTGTACTGCTTCTGGGCAATCACCCAGTAGCTGTCGTTCTTCTCGACTGTATAGGTGAGGGGGTAGGAAGACGGTGTGGCGGGGGACCCACCAGGAACCGGCTGCGGCCTGGGAAAGTGCTGGCTCAGTCCACTAGTAGGCGCCTGCTCGGCAGCCGCGGGGCCCTGCCCTGGTTGGAGACTCGGAGATTGAGAACTTGGGAGAACCCGTGAGGCTTCCGTCTTGAGCTCGGTGGTGACGAGCGGCGAAGCGCCTCCGGGCGCGTTGATCGGCGACGGCGGGCGGATGCCCGGAGGCACCGAACCCCCGCTCCGGACAATCCCCTCGGCCCCCTGCGAACTCGATGGCCCGGGGGCAGGCCTGGGAGGAATCGAGCCTCCCCCCGCGGCCTGAGGGACTCCGCCAGAGCCGCCAGCGTCAGCGATCCCCGGAACTTTCGCGATGGCCGGTGGTTGGGTAGCACCCGCAACAGAGCTCGTCCCGGCACCGGCCGCGGAACCCGGCAGCGGCGCCGGCGGACTGCTGGCCACAACGAGATTCGGGCTAGAGGCATTGGTCACCGGCACATTCGAATTCGGGCTTGGCACCGGCCTTGGCGGCTGCAGCGCGACCTGAGCCTTATCCCGGGGCGCGTTAGCGCTGGCTTGCGCGCTCCCCACGCCACCCGATGGCGACACAGTTATTGCCCTCGGCTTGCCCGACTCGGGGGGCTTCGCCTGAGGCAGCTGCGTAGCCTTCGGCTGCGCGGTAGTTGCGGTTGTGCTCTGTTCCCCGGAGTCATTCCGCACGAAGCGGGCGATGACCACCACCATGAGGATCAACAAAGCGACCAGGGCGACCTTGGTGCTGTTCCCCATAATTCCCTCCAAAGTTCTCTTCTTCTCGGCCCGAGCGTTGTTGCCAGCGCAAGAACCATTTTCGACACACGGCCCAAACTGACAATGTTGGACCAAAACTTCTTTTTTTCCCACAGCCACGCCCTCGGACGAAAGACTCGGCAAACGACTAGAAACTTCCACCGAAGAGGCGCTCTGCTAAAGGAACGTCTCCGACATCTCCTGCGGCTTGCTGCGAACCTACCCCGGGGAAGCAAGATCTCCTCTCGAGCTTACCCAAGGCGCGGGTATTAAATCTTTTCGGAAGGTGGAGGTCAAAAGAAAAAAACCCGCGGCGCCACTTCGCCGGAAATTCCGTGTCGCAAGGGGGTAGCCGTGGCCACGCCGCACGGGACAGGAACCCGCGAGCCAAGAAAGATCGAGCCGGGCAGACGCGGCGAATTATCCGCATTTCCCCGGCTCGATGGGTCTCTGAATCCGGCGAAAATCAGCCGCCCTGAGCGACCAGGAGGGCCTTTCGTGCGATCGATCGGTCGTGCAGCCAGATTGCAACCGGCGCTGCAATGAAGACCGAGGAATAAACGCCCGCCACGGTTCCTACCGCGAAGATGAACGCGAAGCCCCGGACCGACTCGCCACCGAACCCAAGCAGGATCACGTCAACGAGCATCACGGTCACTGACGTCCAGAGAGTTCGGGCCAGGGTCTGATTCACGCTGATGTCCACCACATCGGCAAGAGTGAGCTTCTTCTTGCCCAGGACCACGAGGTTCTCGCGAATTCGATCGAAGAGCACGATGGTGTCGTTGATCGAGAACCCAATGATCGTCAAAATCGCCGCCAGCTCGTTGAGGTTCAGCTTGACGGGAAACGTGGTGGGCAGGAACTGGTCCACCAGCGCCATGACCCCAATCGCAATCATGCAATCGTGCACGAGCGCAATGACCCCCGCCAGTCCGTAGATAAACTCAAATCGCAGGGCAAGGTAAAAAATGATGCCCACGATCGAGATGAACACCGCAACTATGGCATCCGCCTGCAGGCCGCTAGCCACCTTTGGCCCCACGGTCAGTACCTGCGGGAACGGCTCCGAGATCTCGAAGCCCTCCGTGGCCCCCCGCTGGCGGAAATAATCGCGGACTGCGTCCTCAACCTGCGTCTTTTGCGGGATTTGCTGACCCCGCTGCCCGGGCAAGGGCACCAGATACGCAGTCGTCTTCACCTGGTAGCGGGTCACTTTTGTCCTGTCTTCGTCAAGCGCGCGCCCCACGAACTGAACACTCTCGATGCTGATGCCCTTGTACGGCACCGTGGGGTCACGATTCAGGGTAGTAAAGAGGGACAGGTTCTCAAAGTAGGCGTTCATGCTCGTCCGGAGCTTCTCGTCAGTGACGTCAGGTTTGAGGTTCACGAGGTTGACATCGACAGTGAGTGCTTCACCACCCGCGGCCGTGGTCCAGTTGGAGGATGGAAAAGCGGGCGGAAGGAGCAAATTTTCTCTCGCGAGCATCGCCTCGAGCGCCTCGCGAACGATCTGAGCCTCCTCCTTCTCCTCTGCGGCAAGTCCGGCCGCCGAAACCGCGACAAGCTCGGGCGGGGACGAAGCCGGGGGCGAAGTTTCGCTGGCCGGTTGAACCGGCGCTGGCGTGGGCTGCGTCACCGGCAAGGTCGGCGCTTCACTGGATTTCTGCTCCTGGGCACCTGCCTGCTTCCTTCCGCTGACCCCGGCTCGAGTGAGAAGCGCAAACTTGCGCGCCGCCCCCTTTTCGTCGGCGCCCAGCGTCTGGATGCTGTAATCCCGGAAGAGATTCGGATGCAACTTTTCAAGCTCGCCGATCTTCTTTCGGAAACTCTCGACCTGGATCGGCTCCCTGAGCGTCATGGAAACGCGGGCTCCCCCGGTGAAGTCGATACCGTAATTCTCGGTGCCCCGCCAGATGACCAGGCACCACGTAACAGCAATCACGATCGCGGAGCCCAGCATCAGGGGGCGCTGGTATCTTGTGAACGGGATGCGAGGCGTCCTGAAGGCCTCCAGCATCTTGAATTCCTTCACAATGCCCTTGTTCACGAGCGCGCTCAAGATTATGCGGGTCACGAAAACCGAAGTGAAGAAGCTCGCGAAGAGGCCGGTGACGAGCGTAATCGCGAAGCCCTTGACGGGGCCCGAGCCCATGTAGAAGAGCACGTAGCCGGTGATGATCGTGGTCAAGTTGGAGTCGAAGATGACCCAGAAGGCTCGGTCATAGCCTGCGCTGAGTGACTGAACGAGGTTCTTTCCCCTGTTTCGCTCCTCCCGGTACCGTTCGAAGATGAGGATGTTGGCGTCGACGGCCATGGCCAGGGTGAGCAACACCCCTGCAATGCCTGGGAGGGTGAGCGTCTGGTTGAAGATCATCACGAAGGCCAGGATCAAGAGGAGGTTCAGTGCCAGCGCGAAATTCGCGACGACCCCGCCCACCATGTAATAGATCGTCATGATCGCCATGACACAGCAAATACCCACCAGCATGGCTCGAATTCCACTCTCGATGGAGTCCTGCCCCAGGACCGAGCCCACGGTCGACTCGCTGATGAGCTTGGGCCTCGTGGGCAAGCTGCCGCCGCGCAAGATGGAGACGATACCACGCACGAGATCGTCCGTGAAGTTTCCACTCAGAATACCTCGCCCGATGATCTGATCTCTGATCGTCGCGATCTCCATGACATCGTCATCAAGCACGATCGCCAGGAGCTCACCCTTGTGCTTCTGCGTGAGCTCGGCGAAGGCAGAAGCGCCCTCCCCCTTGAACTCAAACTCGACCGCCGGCTTCAGCGTCTTGTTGTCAATCGTGGGGTTGACCTGGTGGAGAAACCGGCCACTGACCATCTCCGGGAAATCCCACGCCTTGGTGGAAGGGTTGTAGACGGGCAGGTTCACGAGCACGTGGCGGGCGATTTGACCATCCGGCGTCTTCTTCGGGCGAAACTCGTACCTGCCTGTGCCGGCCTCCACCTCGGCGTACTCCATCTCCGTGCGGACAAGATAGTCGGGCGGCTTCGGACGTTCCTCCCCGAAGTTGGGGTCGGCAAGCTTTTTGGCGACCCAGGCCTTCTCGGCCTCGATGAAGACACGCTCCTCGTCCTCAAACTGCTTTTGCGACTCCGGGTTCGAGTACGTGTTCGGCGCTACAAGCCGGAAGTCGAGGTTACCTGCCTGCTGGATCTGATACTTGAGCTCGTCGACGGATTGCGAATCCGTTCCAGGGAGCTGGATCACCAACTGGTCTTGTCCCTGGACCGAGATGGAGATTTCCTTCAGCCCGTACTTGTTGAGACGGTTGGCGATGACGTCCTTGACCTCATTCGCAACCTTCGCGTGATCCCGGTCGATCCGGCTCAAGTCCAGGGAGTAGAAAAGCTCGGTTCCACCCTGCAGGTCGATTCCGAGAGGGAAATAAGACTTTCGATTCTTGAGCCGGTATTCGCCAACGGCCGTGATGCCCCAGATGCAAAGGGCAATCAGCAAGATAATGCCCACCAGGTGCCAGCGTGTTCGCTTGTACATGAAATTCCTTTCGAATAATTGCCTGGGATGAGTTGGAGCGGTTGCCCGCTGAAGGACGGAGGGGAGAGATCAGGCAAGGATGAAAGGAGGGCCGCGGGGGGTCCAGGAGGGGTCTTCGAAACCAGGGCCGGGGGGGCGGAATGCCTCGAAGGAGGAGGGACGAATCGTTGCGAAGCTCGGCGTTTCGCGGGAAAAATCCACCTGCTTGAAATCATGCCCGCCTGACTCCGGGGCGGGAACTTGACGAGAGAATATCGTGATCGCGAGTGCGCTCGACGCCATGCCACTCGACGTGCCAGGCGCCTCGCCTTCCTTCTGCTGACTCTTCGGGGCGCGGCAGGTCGCGCTGAGAGCGGCTCTCGAAGGCACCTCGCTCCGGAGGAGACGAAAACCGACTTTCACGACGAGGCTCACCCCGAGAGCCAGCAACAGGGCCGGCAGAGCAACGGAAAACCTCGGGAGAACCAGCGAGCGTCTCATGCCTACGCGCTCTCCTTGGCCTCCTTCGAGGAGGTCTGAGTGGCAGCCTCTCCGCGAAGGATCTCGAATATGGCAGATCGCCGGAAACGAACCTTCAGCTGCTCATCCCTGTCGATCAAGAGTTCCACTTCAGGACCTTCGGCACGCCAGACCTTGCCGATAAGGCCGCCCGTCGTAACCACGGTGTCGCCCTTCTTGAGGCTCTTCAGCTCGAGCTCGAGCGCCTTCCGCTTCTTGGAGTCAGGGCGGAGGATCACCATATAAATGATGACGCAGACGAGAATCATCGGCACGAGCATACCCCCCGGACCGGTAAAGAGGCTCGGGGCAGGTGAATCCGCCGGGACGCCCGGCGGCGCAGGGGCCTCAGCGGCCTGGAGGAGAAGCGAGAAGCACCAGTCTTGGATCATGGGCCCTTTCTTGAATCGGGAATTAGAGCATCAAAGTAAAGTCGGGAACAGAATTCAATGCGAAAGTCGCCAATCTGACGATGGAGAATCCTCTTTCCCGGGCCCATCGCCTTCGTCGACGCCGGAGAGCCTGAAAGAAAAGCTCGCCTGAAATTCCCGGTATCGTCCGTCCCGAATCACTTGGCGAATCTTTCCCATGAGGCGCTGGAAAAACGTGAGGTTGTGAATGGTCCCGAGCATCCCGGCGAGCATCTCGTTCCGCGTGTAGAGGTGACGCAGATAGGCCCGGGTGAATTTGCGGCAAGCGTAGCATGGGCAGTCGCTTTCGAGCGGCGTGAAGTCTCGAGCAAACCGGAGGTTTCGGACCTTGACCAGACCCGCACGAGTGAATAGCGAGGCATTGCGGGCATGGCGGGTTGGGATCACGCAATCGAAAAGGTCGATACCGCTCGCCACCATGCCGACCAAGTCCTCTGGACCTCCGACCCCCATGACGTACCGGGGCCGGTCGGGGGGAAGCAGCGGGGCCACCACCTCGACGGCTCGAGACATCTCAGCGGGCGTCTCCCCCACCGACACGCCCCCAATCGCGTAACCGGGAAAGTCCAGGGCGGTGATTTGCGCTGCAGAACGGCGCCGGAGATCGTCGTGAACACCGCCCTGGATAATCCCGAAGAGGGCCTGATCGTCCCGACGGTGAGCCTGGGCGCTACGCTCTGCCCAGCGGGCGGTGCGATCGACGGCCCGCTCGATCGCTGGCCGATCCGCGGTGTAGGAAGCGCATTCGTCAAAGGCCATGATGATGTCCGCGCCGAGTGAGTTCTGAATCTCGATCGAACGCTCGGGAGTCAAATGTATGAGGGCTCCGTCGATGTGAGATCGGAAGGCGACGCCGTCATCCGTCACCTTGTTGAGGCTCGCAAGGCTAAATCCCTGGAATCCGCCCGAGTCGGTCAAGATCGGACCATCCCACCCCATGAAGCGATGTAAACCGCCCGCCTCCCGGACGATCTCGGGCCCGGGTCGAAGGGCGAGGTGATACGTGTTGGCGAGGATGAGCCCCGCCCCAGTCTCACGAAGGTCGCGAGGCAGAATGCCCTTTACTGTACCCTGCGTGCCCACAGGCATGAATGCGGGGGTTTCAACCTCGCCGTGAGGCAGTCGCAGAGTCCCGACGCGGGCAGAGCAGGCGGGATCCGTGGAGAGCACACGGAACCGAAGAGGGGGGGACATCGTGCCTTTCCGTTCACTCGGGTTCAAGAGGACTACAATCGCTCATCGGAGTCCCATGTGGCAAGCTTCGAGTTGTCTCATTCGTGACCACTTGAGGCAGCATAAGCTTTCTCTACCACCGATCCGGGATAGTAGCTCCGCAGCACAGCCCTGTAGTCCATACGCTCCCCCTTCGCCTGTGCTCCTGCCTGACAGAGGCCCACGCCATGGCCCCAGCCTCTCCCCTCGAAAACGAGTCCCTCTTCTCGGCGCGAAATGGCAAGGAGGGTACTCCGTACGGGGTTCTCCCGGCGGGCGCCGAGGAGGGCTCTGAACCTCACGGCCAGAACCTCGAAGGAACCGCCGGGATGTTGGACACGAACGTATCTGGCGCGCCCAGCCGGCTCTCGATCGGCGACCTCGATCGAGTCGATCCGCTCGAAACCTCCGGGGATCCTCGCATCCAGTGGCCTGAGCGCAGAGAGGAGCTCCGCCCAGCTCCAGGCGGATGACCAGCGGGAATAACGGGCGCCGTCGCAATCGGAACACTCAACACCCCCGAGAGGCTCGATGGGCGCCTCGCCAAAGATCTCCGCTCCACTCGCGGTCTTCCCACCACAAGTACTGTGGAAATAAGTCCGAAAGAGTCTTTCCCGAAAGGTCAAGACCTCCCCCACCGTCTCGCGTACGGCCTGCGAGGCTTTCGGATGCTCTTTCTCGACACCACCATACACTTGAAAGCTTTGATCGGCCGCGAACTCGACAGGCTGACCCCGGATCTCCCGGGCTTGAATCCCATGAAGCACAAAGGTTCGAGCTGCGACGGCCTGCGCCTTCAACGCCTCCAGGGACGCCACGCTCGCCGACAGCTCGCTGGCCACCACGCTCTCGAGGTACACCTCGAGCGACACGAGATTTGTGACCGCGAGCACTCCTTGAGCCGCATGAACCCGGATAACGCCGCGGTAGCTCGTCGAACTCCCTTTCCCCAAATCCACCGTGACGGGACCTGCGACCGCGGCCCCGCCCCGAGATCCATCGGTGGCAACTCCGCTCGCGCAAGCGACCTCGAGGGGGCCTGATTCGCACTGTTCGACCTCACCCGGCGAGGTCCAACAGACATGATCGTCCCTTGCGATCACACGGAGACTGGTGAGAGTCGACGTGGCGTGCAGCGTGAACCGCCTGACCTCGCCCTCCCCCGCTCTCCACCTTGCCAGTCGCGCGCCACGCAGCTCAAGCGTGTGGGCTGCGGCGACCCTGATCTCCAGAACAGGACCCGCTGGAACCTGGTTCACCGCCACACTACCGATCCAGCTTGTATTCTCTGCCGCAGCCTCAAACGAAAAACGGCTCGCTCTCTCCTGACCACAACCAGAGGCAGCGAAGAGCAGAAACGCCGCGAACCCGTGCCGCCTCAAGACGGAGTTCCCACCCCTGGCCGGTAAATCTCGAAGGCCCGGGGGCTCGCACGACGGCCGCGCGGCGTCTTCAGAAGCATCCCCCGCTGGATCAGATAGGGCTCGTGGACGTCCTCGATCGTGCGCTCCTCCTCACCCACCGACACGGCAATCGTCTTGACGCCGACGGGCTCGTCAGCAGTCAGGAGGAGCTCGAGGATCTTCCGATCGGTGCGGTCGAGGCCGTGACCGTCGATGCCGAGACGGTCAAGGCCCTCCCTGACGAACGCCAGACTCAAGTCCAGAGGCCCGGTCGCACCTGGGCGGTGCCCGTCGAGCCGCCCGGTCCGGTACTGAGCAATGTCGCGGATTCTTCGAAGAAAACGATTCGCGTAGCGTGGCGTGCCCCGGCAACGTTCGGAGAGGTGCGAGCAAGCCTCCTGCGAAATCGTGCAGCCAAGCAAGCGCGCAGAACGGAGGATGATCTCCGATAGCTCCCCGGGTGGGTATAGCTCCAGCTTCTCGAGTATGCCGAAACGTCCGCGAAACGGCGCGGACAACATGCCCTCTCGAGTCGTCGCACCGACGAGCGTGAAGGGTTGTACCGTCAAACGCACTGTCTGGGCGTCAGGGCCACTGGAAAGAATGATGTCCATCCTGAAATCTTCCATGGCGGAGTAGAGATACTCCTCCGACTCCTTGCTGATCCGATGGATCTCGTCGATGAAGAGGACGTCTCCGCGCGAGAGATTCGTGAGGAGTCCCACGAGGTCCTTGGGCTTCTCGATGGCAGGGCCGGAGGTCACCCGCAACTGGCTTCCAAGCGCCTCGGCAATGAGACAGGACAGTGTTGTCTTGCCAAGACCGGGCATACCGGAGAAGAGGACGTGATCGAGAACATCACCACGGGCCTTGGCCGTGTCGATGGCAATCCTCAGATTTTCGACGACACGGCTCTGACCGATGAACTCCTCAAGGCATGTCGGTCGCAGACTCTTCTCAACTGAGACTTCCTCTGCGTCAGCTGTGGGAACGAACGGGAACTCGTCGTCCATGGCTCCTCCTGACTCTCTTCGCTTGAGCGGCCCGCCGGCCACCCTTCGGCAAGATTGTACAGGAAACACCTTGGGGTTCGCGACGTCCGATCCCGCAAGCGTCCCGCGGGGGCTCCATCACAGTACCGCCCACCACCGGGTAGTTCCTGAAAAAAGGCTGCTTGCAAGAGCGGCACTCAACGCCGGCCCATGGACCGCCCCACGAGGAAGAGCATGCTCCCGAGGGCCAGGAGAGACAGCTCTCCGAACATGAGCTTCGTTTCGCTGACACGATCGCGATTGAATGCATAGTACGAAATCGCCATGGGCACAACCACAAGCCCCAGGAGCTGGAGTAGCTTTGAAAGCGTCCCCATGAGCCACTGAAGCTACTTGAGCATCTCCATGAGCTCTTCGTAGCTCTGGACGTCCTGGCCAAAGAGAAGCGAAGTGGCCCCCCACAGCTTGACAGGGACCACATTCTCTGGCCAATCGTCTAGGAAGAAGACTTCCTCGGGCTTGATCGAGATCTTGTCCCGCTTCGAGAGCTCCTTGATGATTCGCTGGATCGATTCGTCCTTGGGGCGCCAGCCCAGCTGCGGGAAATCGAGATACTCGGAAAGCCCGAAAGCGTCGAGAAGATCCATGGTCGGACCGGAGTCGTTACGACTGGCGATCGAGATGTAACGCTTCTTCGAGCGCAAGAACTTGAAAAGCTGCCTCACGCCGGGTTTCAACTCAACCCAGTAGCCCTTGTCGTTCTCGAGCCGATCAGGCGTTGAGAGGCGAAAAGGCGGGCGCACCAGCGAGCAAAGACCTTCGGAGACAGTCCAGATCGTCTCATCGAGGTCAAAAACGAAGAGCTTGTAATTCATCCGTTTTGTACGGTCATGAAGCGCCTCTTGAGCGCGAAGGAAGGCAAAGTTCAGCCCTTCCCACCGGTTCGAAGGAACCTCGGTCCTGAGGCGGAAAGGGGGAGATTGTACATGGAACTATTCGAGGGGCAAGCCTGTAGTTTCGCCTTCTCCTCTTGGCCTTGCAGCCCGCCCACGACTCTGGATGTGTCACCGACTCGACGGAAAGAGGCCCGCGCCAGAAGAAAGCCTGGCCACGGAGTACTCACCGTCGCGCCAGGCGATCTGGAATCCGTGCTGGCTGCGGCCTCCGGAGGAATCCTCGGAGAGGGCTAGTTGCCCTCGCGGCTGGGTATTGTGGCCGCGCCTCGAGCCGGACGTGACTCGACCGCGACCGCGTCCTCGAGCAGGAGCTTCGAGCGCGAAGGCGTGACGTAAAGCCGAACCTGATCTTTCCTGTGCCTCGAGAATATTGGCTCGACGGCCGTGAGATCCTCCAGCTCGTCCGCGACATCCCTGAAGTCGTCCCGGATCTCGAGCAGCTCGTCCCTGCATTCGGCCCCGGCATAGAGCATGATTTCGGCAAGCCGAAGCCGGGCCGGGCTGGGATGACCAAGCAACTGCCCAAGCTCCGTGATGAGCGAGATGCGGTCGCGCTCGAGAGTCACAGCGTTCGTCAGCAGCTCCCGCTCCACACGCAGGGTGCTCTCATGCTCTTCATAAAACTCCCCTGCGAGGGCTACTTTTTTCCGACGAACTAACCGCAGAAGGCGCTGGTTTTGCCGCAGCTCCTCAAGCAGAGTGTCGACAAGCTGACGGATAAGGCCTTGGAACTCACGGTCGTGGGATTTCATTTGGGCCCTCTTCGTGAAGCCAGTGGCTTCGATTCGATTTGCGCGATCTCGATCACCAGCTCACCCGATCGGGGAGCCACCGCGCGGACACCTACATAGCTGAATACTCTGTGCATTTCTTCGGCATTTGAGGGCCTCTTCCGAAGGGGGTTTTTTACGGCCGGAGCCATAATCTTCGCCCGGTGCCCGAGGAGGCGTGTTGCACTCATCTGCACGCAGGCCTATAATCCGCCCCGCTTTCCCACCGGGAGCGGCTTCCGTCCGAAGCCCGGCGAGCAAAGTGTCGCGAAACAAGTCAAGCCAACAGCACCCGTAGCTCAATTGGATAGAGTGGTGGCCTTCGAAGCCATAGGTTGCAGGTTCGAGCCCTGCCGGGTGCGCCAGTTAACTACCCTGCTGAACTGGCTCCGACGGTTCCGTTGAGAATGCCCCGGGGGGGCCTGGAAAAACCGGGATCAATTCCAATGCGGAGCCACTATACTCCTCGCGGCCATGATGGGAGCATCCTGACCAAGTCTCACCCTCCGTCGGCGCCGGAGGCGCCCGGCGCTTATCGAGCGCCGAGGGCGGCAGCCCTGATGCCCGGAGCGAGCGCAAAGCGCCAGGCGGAGGGGGCGCCGCCAGGGGCCCGGTACGGGGGAAGTCCTCGTCCCCCGCGAGGAGTACATCTGCGAAGACTTCTGGTCATGGGACTTCTCCTGGTGGCCCCGAGCGCGACCGGAACCGCTCAAGCCCGAATCGAGCCGAATGTTGTCTACGGGGTATTCTCTGGAACGGCCTTGTTGTTGGACGTGCACCACCCCGCACAGCCCAACGGCTTCGGCATTGTTTTCGTACCCGGCAGCGGCTGGAATGCGCCGCTCGGCTATTCAGCTCCAATGCTGAAGGAATCCCACCAGGTTGAGATGTACGTACCCCCACTCACCCAGGCGGGATACACGGTCTTCGCCCTCAACCATCGTGCAACTCCGACGTTTCGATATCCAGCGCCACTTGAAGACGTGCAGCGCGCTGCGCGTTTCGTCCGGTACAACGCGGCGAAGTATGGAGTCAATTCCGCTCGTATCGGTGGTTCGGGCGGATCCTCCGGTGGCCACCTGGTGAGCCTGCTTGGGACACTGGATGGGACAGGCGACCCGGCCGATCCTGATCCCGTCAATCGCGAGAGCTCCAAGATAGAGTGCGCTGTCGCCCGGGCAGCTCCGATCGATCTCCTTCAGATGGGCTCCAGCACAGTTTCCGACGCGTTGGCGCTATTCCTTGGTGCGAGAGCGGTTGAGACAACGCCAAAAACTTCGACCGAGTACAAGACTGCCTGGGCCGCTTCGCCCATCAACCACGTCTCCGTGGATGATGCGCCATTCTTGCTCGTCCATGGAGACGCGGACACGGCCGTTCCCTTCCAGCAATCCGTCCTGATGGAAGCCGCCCTCAGGAGGATCGGTGTGCCGGTGAAACTGATCCGTATCGAAGGCGGAACCCATGGCCCCACCTTTCCGGGTGCAAAGACTCCACCCGACTACAGGGCGGAGATGGTGAAGTGGTTCGACGCCCATCTCCGAAAGATTTTTTCGGGTCAGTAACCCCCGCAAGCTCACGAGCGAGGTGCTTTTCCTTTGACACACCCCGAGCGCGGCGGTAAATAAATCCGCTTTTCCCGCCTGGCCCCGAATCTCGCGAAACGGCCTGGGCGATTCCCACAGAACCCCATGCACCAGTAGCTCAGTTGGGAGAGCAGGTGACTCTAAATCACCGGGTCGTAGGTTCGACTCCTACCGGGTGCACCAGATAAGACAGGGACTTAGGACAAAAACCTGAGTCCTTCTTTTTTTGAAGAGTCACCGCAGAGTCACCACCAGAGGGTGCACCACTTCCGCACCCCCTGAAGGCGAAACGATCCCCAAGCACCTATCCACAGGCACCCCAGGCTCCAGTGCATGAACAATTCCCCGTGCCAAGCACTCATGCGGCACCTCCTCGCATGCGTCATGGCGCGGCCCGCCGGTGGGCGAAGGACGCTATCCCAGCACCGAGGCCGCTTGGATCGACCCTCCGCCTCCGGAGGACGGCTACGGGGATGATTTGAGCGGGGAGGACTGATCGCCCGGCCGCCTCACGACGCCAACTGAAGTTGCCAAGTGTGACGGCGAAGAAGCCCCCTCCACGCCCGGAACGTGACGAATCCACTTGTCACTTGGCGCCTCGTCAGTCCCCGCGAAGACAAAACTCCCTTTTACGCCCGCCCCAGCCCCAAAAACCCTCTGGACTTCGTGGGAGCCTGGGCGAGAATGCCTATCTGGGGACGTTCCCGGTACGATTCAGTTCCTCCCATTCCCCGCGCTTCTGTTACCCTCCGCTCATGCTGACTATTTGCAAGGTCGTGGTCAGAGTCGTGGTGGTGCTGCTGATGAGCGGATTGGCATCAGCGCAGGCACCGTCGGCCTCCAAAGAGAGCGCTGCACTCGCGGCGGCTCTCGTGAAGGCGCACGCTGGGGACGCATCTGCCCAGTACTTCCTAGGGCTGAGCTATGACTCCGGACAGGGTGTCCCGCAGGACTTCGCTCAAGCCGTGGCGTGGTATCGCAAAGCCGCAGACCAGGGACTCGCACTCGCCCAGTACAGCCTAGGTCTGAGCTATTACCGCGGACAGGGTGTCCCGCGGCCATGTTCCGGTCGCCGCTACGCAGGAGCTCGCCGAGGGCCGCGACCGCCTCGGCGCCGCCGATCTCGCCGATGGCGGTGACGGCGTTCCAGCGCGCGAACTG
>SXGT01085354.1_pt1 | contig 13894 bp, 18 predicted proteins | sample 3176221 | NCBI WGS metagenome assembly SXGT01 (sample SAMN11356862, study PRJNA531348) | freshwater metagenome | isolation source: freshwater sample F1-120 | place: China: Fuxian Lake, Yuxi | collected 2017-12-25 | reverse complement strand
GGTCGGTGTTGTTGGTGCCCCACAGCGACACCCATTTGCGCAGCAGGTAGGCCTGCTCGTTGTTGTGCTTGGAGGAGCCGACCACGAACAGCGCGTCGGGGCCGGATTCCTTGCGGATCGCGAGCAGCTTCTTCGAGATCTCGTCGTAAGCGACGTCCCAAGAGATCTTCTTCCACTTGCCGCCCTCGAGCTTCATCGGATGCTTGAGGCGGTGCGAGTCATGGGTGATGCCGTGCTCGCGGATCGACGCCCCTTTCGCGCAGTGCGCGCCGAGGTTGATCGGCGAGTCGAACACCGGCTCCTGCCGGATCCAGACGCCGTTCTGCACCTGCGCGTCGATGGCGCAGCCCACGGAACAGTGGGTGCAGACGGTGCGCTTGACCTCGATCTTGCCGCCGGCGCCTTCCTTGGCGGCTTCGGCATTGCCGATCATGTTGAACGGCAGCTGGGCGGCAACCGCGCCAGCGCCGACGGTAAAGCCGGAGCGCTTGAGGAACGCGCGCCGGTCCATGGTCTTCGCCATCACGACGGACAGGCCGCGCGAGAGACGCGATTGGGCAGCGACGGGAGCGGAAGATTTCTTCGTGAGCATCATGGCGCGCCTCCTCAGACTTTCGCCGAGCGGTAGTAGTTGTTGACGTGCTCGGTGACACGGTAGCCCTGTGTTGAGCGCTTGTCCTGCGCCTGTGCCGCATCCGGCACCGCAGGCTTGGTGGCAACCACGACTGCTGCGACCGCTGCGCCGCTGGCACCCATCGTGACGAGGAAATTCCTGCGGGAAAGCCTGGTTTTTTTGTCGTTCATCGGTCGTCTCCTCTTGTGCCGTCTGCGTTTCTGCTCAGCCCTCGCACCTAATCGGGGTCCAGCCTATAACACCTGTGCAAAATTACTCGTCTATTACCTGAACAACAAGAGAAAGTTACCGAGCAGGTGGGATGTCTTCTCGACTTTGCGCGCGATGTTGAGAGCGGTTCTCGACTCGCGAATCAGTCGAACGCAAAAGCCTCGTTCTCGATGTCAAGAAACGCGCGGGTGAACCGTGCCACCGGAAGGTAAAAACGCGATTTCGGTGAAGCACTTACCGCAGTGCAGAATGCCATCGCGCCGCGATAGATAAAGCGCTGGAAGAACGCTTTCTGTTCTGCAAGGTCTCTCTGCTGCACCGCAATAGCGAAACGCATCGCTTCGAATAGCGCAGCGATGTGGTCCTCTGGCTCGTGCGCGCTTTCGCGCCGGGCGAGGCCCCAGCGCTCAAATTGCTGCTTCACGTCCACCAATGGCGTGTCGTTGGCGTGCGCGAGCACGTAGTGCGACAGGTACGGGGTCACTTCCGATTTGCCGGTGCCGATGAACAACTCGGTGTGCTCCTCCTCCAGCTGAACCGGGAACGCCTTGCGGCAGGCATCCATCATCTCGCGCCAAGCGTCGGCGATCTCGGAGGGCGAGTCGTCGAACGGCTCCGCATTCAGCAGTTCCCCCAGCAGCTGCTCATCTGGCGCCTGGTAGTACAGGCGCGCGATGAGGCCGTAGAAATTGGCACGCGCCTGGTCTTCGGCATCCAGCATGGCGGCGCTCAGGTGTTCTTCGGGTAATCCATGATCGAGGGCTCGTTCTTGGCGTTCATCATGTCCACCACGCGGCAATCGGCGCACATCTGCAGCCGCTTCAAGGCGCCCCCGCCGGCGAACATCGAATGCGCGCCCAGCTTCCCGGTCATGCTATCGATCATCTTGCGCGTGCCGAACGGCGTGCCGCAACGCACACAATTGAAGGGCTCGGCCTCGTTGATCGTCACCGCTTTCTTCGCCTGGGCGCCAAGCAGCAGCCGGGGTACGAGGCGGATGGCGTCCTCCGGGCAGGTCGCCGCGCACAGGCCGCATTGCACGCAGTTGCGCTCGATGAAGCGCAGCGCCGGCGCCTCCTGGGCGTCGAGCAACGCGGACTCCGGGCAGGCGCCAATGCACGCCTTGCACAGCGTGCAACTATCCTTGTTGACCGCCAGCGAGCCGTAGGGCGCACCGAGGGGTAGAGGCAGCACGTCCTTCGGCGCCGGCGCGTGCTTCGCTAGGTGTTCGAAGGCGAAATCCAGGGTGCCGCGCTTCTCGGCCGCGAGGTTGAACGTGGCGGCGACTTTCACGGCGGGCGCGGGCACAAGGTCCCAAAGCGACTGCTCCAGGGCAGGCGCGTCGTCCGCTTCAATCACCGAGAACCGGTTGCCCGTATAGCCCAGCGCCGACACGATGGCCTGCGCGTACTCCATCTGCTTGCGCAGCGCGGCGACATAGGCCGTCTCGCCCAACCGCGGGGCGACCACGCAGACCTGGCTCGCGCCGTAGGCGAGCGCACCCAGCAGGAAGTCCATTCCAATCGAGGCGGCATGGAAGGTTTCGAACGGGATCGCGCGCGCTGGTATTCCCCTGCCCGCGCCCTTCCTGCCTTTCCCGCGCGCGCCATGGCCCGCGCGCCGGCCGACCTCATGCAGCAGCCTGCGCCCCGCCAGCAGATCGTGGACGACCACGCAGGCATCGCGCCCGCCCGCCTGCGCATAGGTCGAGAGCATCGCCTTCAGGCGCGCCCCAACCTGCGGCATTCCCGGTACGACATGGGTCAGCGCGCCCGACGGGCAGACCGTCGCGCAGCCGCCGCAGCCCGCGCACAGGTGCGGCTCAACGCGCACGTGGTCGCCGTCGGCGCGGATGGCGCCGGTGGAGCAGACCTCAAGGCATTTAGTGCAGCCGGTCTTGCCGTTGCGGCCGTGGGCGCAGATGCGCTCGCGGTAATGGGTGAAGCGCGGCTTGGAGAACTCGCCCACCAGCCCGGCGAGCTTCTGCGCCGCGAGCGCCTGCTCCAGCGGGTCGGCGCCCGGCGCGGCGTAGCCCTGGGGCAGGTCCGGCACGCGCAGCAAGGGCACGCGCGACAGGTCGAGGACGAGGTCGAAGGTTTCCTTGTGCCGCGCCTCCGGCCGCGTGAAATCGATCGCGCCGACCGCGCCGCAGGCCTTGACGCAGGCGCGGTGGGATTTGCAGCGCGTCATGTCCACCTGGTAGGTGAAATCGATCGCGCCCTCCGGACAGGCGTCCACGCAGGCATTGCAGCCCGTGCACAGGTCGAGGTCGATGGGGTTGTCCTGGCGCCATTCGACCGCGAACGCGCCCAGCCATCCGGCGAGCGACAGCGGCTTGCCCGACCATACCGGATAGCGGCGCTCCAGTGGGAGTTCCCCGCCACCGCCTTCGGTCATTAGCACGCTGACCGCGACCGTCTCGCACAGGCGCTCGGCCCAGTCAAGCGCGGCGCCCGCGGGCCCGACGATGAGCATCTGCCCCGAGGACTTGTAGTCCACCTGCGCCACCGGCTCGGGCTCGGGCAGCGACGCGGCAGCGATCAGCGCCGCGATCTTGGCCCCAGCCGATTTGCCCTCGGCCGACCAGCCGGCGAGCTCGCGGATGTTGACGAAGGAAATTCGCGCCGCGGACTGCGCGCCCTCGGCGAGTTCGGCGAACAGCGGCGCTTCCTGGGTGCAGGCGACCACCAGGTCCGAATCGCCGAGCGCGGACTGGAAAGCGCCGACTTCCTTGCGGCACAACTCGCGGTGCAAGGGCACGCCGAACGCCTTAGCGTCGAGCGCAATGGTGCCGTTGCAAGAGCAGAGCTTAAGCGTCATGTTTTGCGGCGCCATCCAGAGGTTCCGGTTTCGATTCCGCTTGCGGGTCCGCTGCGGCCACCTGCTCCACCGGCGGCTTGTCCTCGAACAGGACGCTGCGCGCGTGGTTCAGGCGCTTGATCATGTCCAGCGGGATCGGGTCTTCCTTGGTGTAGTCGCCCATATAGGCTTCGAAGGGATCGTGCACGTTGTAGTGCGGGTCGGCAAACAGCTTCTTCAGCGCCGCGCGCCGGGTTTCCGGCGCCACGTTGGCACCCATAAAGGGCTTGAAGTCCGATTCGGTCGTCAGGGTCTCGATCGCCTGCAACGGCGCCGGCGGCTCGGCATTCGTCGCTGGCGCCAGCGGCGCGTTGCTGCCTTCATCCGCGGCCGGGGGTGCGGGCTCCTCGCGCGCCTCGACCTTCTTGCGCGACCAGCGCGACAGGAACGGCTCGTCTGCCTGGCTCATCGCTGCGGGCGGTCCTTGGGATGCAGGAAAGAGCGCGGCTTGATGCGCTTCTTCGGCTCCGGGCGGTAGTTGTTCTCGACGTACTCGCCCACCCAGGCGAAAATTTCTGGCGTCATCGACACGCTGTCCACGGAGTTGCCGCCATCGAGCCAGCGCCCGCCTTCGTAGTAGCTCGCCGTGACCTGCAGCGGCAGGCCGGATTCGGTATCCTCCTCCATGCGCCACAGCACGAAGATGCGAGGCGAACCAGAGGATACATTCAGGTAGTAGCCCTCGGCTTCGTCGCGGTGCAGTTCCAGCGGAAAGCCCGGATGCAGCCATTGGGAAAGGCCCGGTTCCTCGACGAGCATGCGCGGCGCACCCGGCGGCGCTTCTGACTCAATCACCGACCACGGCTCCCATTGCACGCTTTCCCAGCGGTTGCTGGTGGTGCGGCGCTGCATGATCACCGCAAGCGTTATCCGGGGCTTTTCCATTCGCGCGACTATACCCTCTGCTATGATGATTTTGCTGCAAGAAGCAATATGAAAGAAAAAGTTATTCCGATCCGTCATTCCGGCCGCGCCAGCGCCCCGGCGCCGCGCTATGACGGCGGAAAACTGGCCGACACGCTCGGGCGCCCGCTGCGCGATTTGCGTATCTCGGTCACCGATCGCTGCACCTTCCGCTGCACTTACTGCATGCCGCGCGCGGTGTTCGATGCCGACTACCAGTTCCTGCCGCACGCGGCGATCCTCAGCTTCGAGGAGATCGCGCGACTGGCCGGCGTGTTCGTCGGCTTAGGCGTGAAGAAGATCCGCCTCACGGGCGGCGAGCCGCTGCTGCGCAAGGGCGTTCCCCGGCTGGTCGCGATGCTGGCGCCGCTGGGCACGGACCTGACGCTCACCACCAACGGCTCGACCCTGGTGAAGCACGCGCGGGAACTGAAGGCGGCGGGACTGAAGCGCATCACCGTCAGTCTGGATTCGCTGGACGAAGCCACCTTCCGAGCCATGAACGATGCCGATTTCCCGGTGGCGAAGGTGCTCGAGGGTATCCGCGCCGCCGGCGACGCGGGCCTCGCGCCGGTGAAGATCAACATGGTGGTGCAGCGCGGCGTGAACGACCACCAGATGCTGGACGCCGCGGCGCACTGGCGCGGCACCGGGCACGTCCTGCGCTTCATCGAATTCATGGATGTGGGCAGCACCAACGGCTGGCGCATGGACGATGTCATACCGTCGGCCGAGATCGTGCGCCGGATCGGCGAGCGCTTCCCGCTCGAGCCGGTGGACGCGAGCTACGCCGGCGAAGTTGCCGAGCGCTGGCGCTACCAGGATGGCGGCGGCGAGATCGGCGTCATCTCTTCGGTCACGCAGGCCTTCTGCCCCGGCTGCAATCGCCTGCGGCTGTCCACCGACGGCTCGCTCTATACCTGCCTGTTCGCTCAACAAGGCCACGACCTGAAGTCGCTGCTGCGCGGCGGCGCCTCGGACGACCAGCTGCGCGACGCGATCGCCGCGGTCTGGCGCGCGCGCGAGGACCGCTACTCGGAGATCCGCACCGCTAAGACGGCACGCGAGCGAAAAGTGGAAATGTCCTACATTGGCGGCTAAGCGAAAGCCGGCGTCCCGGGCAAAGCGCGCTCCTTCCGCGCCGAAGCGGCCGATCCTGACCGACGCCGCGCGACCCGCGACGTTCGAAGTCGAGGCCACCAACGAACGCGGCGAGGCGGCGCCGACCTCGATCGCCGGCGAGCACCCGCTCACGCTGTACCTGGACAAGCGCGAGCTGGTGACGCTGATGACGCTGGGCCACGCTCCCGAAGCGCTCGCGATCGGCTACCTGCGCAACCAGCGCCTGATCGGCTCGATCGCCGACATCAAGGCGGTGCAGGTGGACTGGGAGACGGACTCCGTCGCGGTCACCACCTCCGGCAAGGTGAAGGATGTGCTGAAAAAGACCCGCCGTCGCACCGTCACCACTGGCTGCGGCCAGGGCACGGTGTTTGGTGACCTGATGGACGAGATCGACAAGCTCGCGTTGCGCGACGACGTGCGCCTGGCCGACGCGCAGCTATTCGACCTGGTCGAAAAGGTGCGCCGCCACGAAACCATCTACAAGCAGGCGGGCGCGGTGCATGGTTGCGCGCTGGCCACCACCACCGGGCCTGCGGCCGCGGAAATCCTGATGTTCGTCGAGGACGTCGGTCGCCCCACCGCGGTCGATGCCATCGCCGGCAAGATGTGGCTCGAGGGACTCGACGGCTCCGACAAGATCTTCTACGCCACCGGCCGCCTCACTTCCGAGATGGTGATCAAGTGCGCTCAGATGGGCATTCCGTTCCTGGTGTCGCGCTCGGGCCTGACCCAGATGGGGCACGACATCGCGCGCCGGGTCGGCCTGACCATGCTCGGCCGTACCAGCGGTCGGCACTACCTCGCCTTCACGGGCCAGCATCGCCTGCTGCGCACCGCGCCGCAGGCCACCGCGCTCGCCTGATGCTGCCGGAGTTGCCCACTTCGCAGGCCGGCGCGAAGTCCTGCGAGACCGTCGCCGACCGCGTCGGCTGGGCTTTCGCCTCCGGCTACCAGGCCGCGCTGCGCGTATTGGTACCCGACCTGCCGGCGGACCGCATTTGCGCGCTGTGCGTCACTGAAGAAGACGGCAATTCGCCCAAGGCCATCAAGACCACCCTGCGCCGTAATACCAGCGGACTGATCCTGGACGGGGCCAAGCGCTGGACCACCCTTGGGCCGGCGGGCGGGCTATTCCTCGTGGCGGCGCGGGATGCCGCCGCCGCCGGCAAGCGCCCTTCGCTCAAGGTCGCGCGCGTCGCCTCGGACGCCGACGGCGTGCGCGTGGACGAATCCGCGGTCCTGCGCGGGGACGGATACGACGAATACGTGAAGCGCTTCCGCACAATCGAGGACATCTAGGTCCAGGCGCCATCCTGTCCTACCTGGTGCGCGAGGCGCCGCGCTTGTCCCGGCCCGAGAACTGGATCGAGCGCCTGTCCGCGCTGCTCGCCGCGCTGGGGAAGATCGCCGACATGCCCGCCTCGGAGGCGGAGACGCACGTCGCGCTCGCCGGTGCGCTGGCCATCAGCGGCGGTTTGATCGGCGAGGCGGAGCCCTTCTGGATGAAATCGGCGGCGGATCCGGTGGCGCTGCGGTGGGCGCGGGACCGGAAACTGCTGAAGGTGGCGGGCACGGCACGCGAGCAGCGCACAAAACGTGCCTGGGAGCGCCTCCGTGGCTGACGCCAGCGCCAAAGGGGCGCCCAAATGTAACCGATCAGTTACATTTGAACGCTCAATGAAGCGCGGACTTGGTCCTTGCAGCGAAAACCCGCGCGTTCGCAATTCAGGGTTGTCCGGGCGCCACTTCCCGTGGCATGGTTCGGCGCATGGCTGCCGCCGAGTTCCTCGTCCTCCTCAAGCGCGAATGCGAGACCTGCCGGATGGTCGGACCGGTTCTGGCTGGCCTGAAGGCGCGCGCGCGCCTCACGCTCTGGTCGCAGGACGACCCCGCATTTCCCGAGCAGACCGGCGGCGCGCTCGACGACCGCTCGCTGGAACAGTCTTGGAAGCACAAGGTCGAGATCGTCCCGACGCTCATACGCCTTGAAGGCGGCCGCGAAGTCGCGCGCACCGAAGGCTGGAACCGCGCCGACTGGGCACGGCTAACCGGCATCGAGAACATCGGCAAGGACCTGCCGCCCTCCCGCCCCGGCTGCGGCTCCATCACCATGGATCCGGGCATGCCCGAGCGGCTGGCGCTCAAGTTTGGCGACCTCAAGCTCGCCTCGCGGCCCATCGAAGTGGGCGAGATGGACGACCCGCACGAAGTCGCCTACGACCGCGGCTGGTCCGACGGCCTGCCGGTCATCCCGCCAACCGACCTGCGCATCGCGAGGATGCTGGCCGGCACCACCCGCAAGCCGGACGAAGTCATCGGCCTCATTCCGCCCAATCTCGCCGAATGCACCATCGAGAAGGTGGCCGTCAACGCGGTGATGGCGGGCTGCCGACCAGAGTACTTCCCGGTGGTGCTGGCGGCGATCGAAGCCGCGCTCAAGCCCGAATTCTCGATGCATGGCCTGCTCGCGACGCTGTGGTTCTCCGGCCCGGTGGTGATCGTCAACGGCCCGGTGACCAAGCGCATCGGCATGAACTGGGCCGGCAACGCGCTGGGCCAGGGCAACCGCGCCAACGCCACCATCGGGCGCGCGCTGCAGTTGGTAATCCGCAACGTCGGCGGCGGCCGGCCGCAGGAAATTGATCGATCCATACTTGGCAATCCGGGCAAATACACCTTCTGCTTCGCCGAGGACGAGGCCGACCCGGACTGGGTGCCGCTCAACGTCGCGCGCGGCCACGCGCGCGGCACCTCGACCGTGACGCTGTTCCACGGCGACGGCGTGCACGGCGTCTGCGACCAGCGCTCGCGCGACCCGGAAAGCCTGTCTCGCTCGCTGGCGCTCACGCTGTGGTCGGTGTGCCACCCCAAGCTCGCGCAGTGGTCGCACGCCATTCTGGTGCTCTCGCCGGACCACTACGACATCTACAAACAGGCCGGCTGGGGACGCGGGGAAATCGAGGCCGGGCTGTGGCAGGCGCTCAAGCGCCCGGGTCGCGACCTCGTTCGTGGCGCCGGCGGCGTCGCCGAGGGCATCGACCCGTCGCACGCCAACGAACTGGTGGACAAATTCCATCCTGGCGGTTTGCTGGTGGTGCGCGCCGGGGCAAGCGGAGGTCTATTCTCGGCCGTCATTGGCGGCTGGACCGCACAACGCCGCAACAGCGAAGTTCAAGTCGTTTCACAGGAGATCGGAACATGACGCAGGAAGGCTATGTCATGCGCGATCCGACCGCGGAAACCGCGGCGGTGCAGCGCGAACGGCTTGCGCCGCCGCCGGACCTCGGCAAGGCGACCATCGGCCTGCTGTGTATCTCGAAGGAGCGCAGCGAGGAGTTTCTCGACACGCTCGCGGCGCGGCTGGGCGCGCGCGGGCTGGAGGTGCTGCGCTTCGCCAAGCCCACGCACACCAAGCCCGCGCCGGAAGCGGTGCTCGCTGACATCGTCGAGCGCTGCGACGTCGTGGTCGAAGGACTCGCCGACTGAGGTTCCTGTACGTCGTGCAGTTTGCATGACCTGCAGAATCTCGACCGGCGTGGCATCCCGGGCTGCGGCGTGGCCACGGAAGCCTTCCGCCAAGCGGCGGATGCGCAGATGAAATCGCTTGGCTTCGCCGCCGGCTTGGTCTGGGTGCCGCATCCGGTGCAGAACCGCACGCCCGCGGAACTGGTTGCGCTGGCGGACGAAGCGCTGCCGAAGATCCTTGCCCTGATCGAACGCCGGCCGTCCTGAGGCTGGGCGCCTCAGGTGGCCTGCGCCTGGCCGGCGTTGCGCTCCTTCTCCGCCGCCAGTTCGGTTCGCGTGGGGAAGAAGAACGCCGCGACAAAGATTCCCGAGGCCAGCACCGCCAGCACCATGAACACGTTGGCGAAGCCGCCCTCGGTCTTGTGCAGGGTTGCGATCAGCGGCACGGCCAACGCCGCCACGCCCAGCGACACCACGTAGCGCACCCCCAGCACGCGCGCGCGAAACTCATCGGCCACGTATTTGCCGACGATGGCGTCATTCAGGGGTATCTGCCCAAACACCGCGAGCATCATGAGCAGCGCGGCACCTAGCATCCACCAACCCTCGAGGTTCGCGGCCAGGAACAACATCGGGATCTGGATCAAGCCCACCGCGATCATCAGCCGGCGCATCTCCATGCGATCAATGAGCGCGCCCATCAGCACCTGGGCGAATGCGGCCAGGGTATAGACGACCCCCACCAGCGCGCCAATACCGAGGCTGGTCTGGGTCAGCCCCTGCAGGCGCTCGTCGAACACCTTGGGCATGGCGATGATCGTGGAGTTAAAGATGATACCGCCAAAGGCGGTGGCGACCAGCATGATCGCCATGACGCGCGCCAGCATGCGCGTGTCCATGTGCAGGCCGAGGGACTTCGAGGTCTTCTTCACCTTGCCCGGGTCCTTCACCAGCCGCAGGAAGGCGATGCCGGCGGCGACGCAAATCACCCCTGGCACGAAGAACGCCGTGCGCCAGCCGAAGGCGTCCACCAGCGCGCCGGTGAGCAGGGCCGCGAAAGCCAGGCCCATGTTTCCCCAGAGCCCGTTCCAACCCAGCATCCTGCCCATCTTCTCCGGCGAGACCACCAGCATCGCAATGCCCACCGGATGGTAGATCGCGGCGAATGCGCCCACGACAGTGAGGCCGAGCGCGATCTGCCAGGGCGACTGCGCGAGGCCGGTGGCGAACAGCGCCAGGCCGATGCCGACGAAGAACACCACCATCGTCTTGTATCTGCTCCAATGGTCCGCCAGCCAGCCCGCGGGAATGGCGAAGGCGCCAAAGGCGATGAAGCTGCCCAGCGCGAGCGGCAGCAGTTCCGAGTAAGGCAGTCCCCATTCGCGCCCGATCGCGACCACTGCGGTCGGGAACACCAGCATCGCCAGGTGATCGAGACCGTGGCCGAGGTTGAGGAACGGAACCAAGAAGCGGTTGGCGGGCATGCGCCGCACGATACCTGAAATCGAACGCTCAGGCGGGCGCGTTTCGCCGCCAGGAACACCCGGAATGCCACGTAAAATGAGATACATGCTTGATGCGAAAGACCTCGCCTGTGAACGCGGCGAGCGGCGCCTGTTCTCCGATATTTCCCTTGCGCTCAAGCCGGGCGGCTTCGCGCGACTGCTCGGCGCCAACGGCAGCGGCAAGACCAGCCTGCTGCGCATCTTGGCCGGCCTCACCCGCCCCGCCGCTGGAGAAGTGCTCTGGCGCGGCGAGAAGCTGGGCGATATCGCCGAAGGCTACGGGCGCGAGATGCTGTACCTCGGCCATGCACCGGCGGTGAAGGACGAACTCTCGGTCGCGGAGAACCTTATGTTCTCGGCGCGGCTTTCAGGAATCGCCGCGAGCAATGACCAATGCCGCATGGCGCTGGAGGCCCTAGGCATCGGCAACCTGGCGCCATTATCGGCGCGGGTCCTGTCGCAGGGCCAACGCCGGCGCGCGGCGCTGGCGCGGCTTGCTCTCGCTGTCCCGCTGCCGCTGTGGCTGCTGGACGAGCCCTTCGCCGCGCTGGACGAGAACGCCATCAGCCGCGTGCGCGCGCTGGCCGAGGCGCACCTCGCGCGCGGCGGCATGCTGGTGCTGACCTCGCACCAGGAGGTGCCGATCGCCGCCGGCAACACCCAGACCGTGAACCTCGGCGTATGACGGCGGCAATTGTGCTCGTCCTGCGTCGCGACCTGCTGGTCGCGCTGCGCCGCAAGGGCGACGCGCTTAACGTACTCATCTTCTTCGTCATCGTCGCCAGCCTGTTCCCGCTGGGCACCGGCGCCGAGCCGGGCCAGCTGCGCGCGATAGCCGCCGGCGTGATCTGGGTAGGCGCCCTCCTTGCCGCGCTGCTGTCGCTGCCGCGCCTGTTCGCCGCCGACCTCGCTGACGGGACGCTGGAGCAGATGGTGGTCTCCGCGCAGCCGCTGCCGGCGGTGGTGGTGGCGAAGATCGCCGCGCACTGGCTCACCACCGGCCTGCCGCTGGCGCTGATCGCGCCGCTGCTGGGGCTGCAATACGGGCTCCCGGGCGATGCGCTCCTCGTGCTGCTCGGCGCGGTGCTGCTTGGCACGCCGGTGCTGAGCCTGATCGGCGCCGCGGGCGCCGCGCTCACCCTGGGCGTGCGCGGCGCGGCAGTCCTCACCGGCCTGCTGGTGCTGCCGCTATTCGTTCCGGCGCTGGTGTTCGGCGCCGGCGCGGTCACCGCGTCGCTCTCGGGCATTGCGCCAGGGCCGCATCTTTCCCTGCTGGGTGCGCTGCTTGCGGTATCCTTACCCTTGGGTCTCTGGGCAACCTGCGCGGCGCTACGCGTCGCCCTCGATTGATGTTCTCCAATCTGTTCAACTTTGCCTCGCCGCAGGCGTTCTATCCGGTCGCCGGCAGGATGATTTCGTGGTTCGGCTGGAGCGCGGCGCTGCTCGGCGTCGCCGGGCTTTACATCGCGTTCTTTGTCGCGCCCACGGACGCCACGCAGGGTGAGTCGTACCGCATCATCTTCATCCACGTGCCCGCGGCCTGGATGTCCATGTTCCTCTACCTGGTGATGGCAGGCTGGGCCGGGCTGGGGCTGGTACTCAACACGCGGTTGTCGGGGATGATGGCATCGGCCCTCGCCCCCACAGGCGCCATGTTCACCGTTGTCGCGCTCGTGACAGGGTTATTGTGGGGAAAACCGACCTGGGGCACCTACTGGGTGTGGGATGCACGGCTGACTTCGGAACTTTTCCTGCTGTTCCTGTATCTAGGATTCATGGCCCTGAAGGAAGCGATCGACGACCCGCAGCGCGCCGACCGCGCCGGGGCGATCTTGGCGCTGGTGGGCGTGGTGAACATCCCGATCATCTATTTCTCCGTCCAGTGGTGGAACACCTTGCACCAGGGCGCCTCGGTGAGCCTGACGCGCGCCCCGTCCATGGCCGCGACCATGCTCGCAGGCATGCTGGTGATGGCGCTCGCGGCGTGGATGTACTCGATAGCGGTGTCGCTGGCGCGAGTCAGGGCGATCATCGTCGCGCGCGAACAGGACGCAGCATGGGTCAGGAGCGGGACACGGTGAACTGGGGCGGCGTTTCGGAGTTCATCGCCATGGGCGGCTACGGCGCATTCGTCTGGGGTTCCTACGGTGTCACCGCGCTGTGCATCGGCGTGGAAGTCTGGCTGCTGGCACGCGGCAAGGCCAATCCGTGAAACCCCGCCACCGCCGCCTCGCCGCCGTTGTCGGAGGACTGGCGCTGCTCGGCGTCGGCGCGGCGCTGGTTCTGAACGCATTCCAGTCGAACCTGGTGTTCTTCTTCAGCCCGACGCAGGTGGCGGCGAAGGAAGCGCCTCTGGACAAGACTTTCCGCTTGGGCGGCATGGTTCGCGACGGCAGCCTCAAGCGCCGCACCGACGGCCTTACGGTGGATTTCGTGGTCACCGATACCGCTAAGGACATCCCGGTGACGTACACCGGCATCCTTCCGGACCTGTTCAAGGAGGGCAAGGGCGTGGTGACGCAGGGGCGCCTCGGGCCCGACGGCGTGTTCCGTGCGTCGGAAGTGCTCGCCAAGCACGATGAGAACTACATGCCGCCCGAGGCGGCCGACGCGCTGAAGAAGGCGCACAACGAGGGCGCCGCCAAGTCCCTGGTGCCCGGAAAGTGATCCCCGCATGATTCCCGAGCTCGGCAATTTCGCGCTGCTCATCTCGCTCGCCATCGCGCTGGTACAAGGCATCCTGCCGATTTACGGTGCCGCGCGCGGCGTGCCCGCCTTCATGGCGCTCGCCCGCCCTGCGGCGCAGGGGCAGTTCGTGTTCGTTGCATTTGCCTTCGGCGCGCTGGGCTGGTCGTTCACTGTCAACGATTTCTCGGTGCTGAACGTCGCCACCAACTCCAATTCCGCGCTGCCGCTCGCCTACCGCCTCGCCGCGACGTGGGGCAGCCACGAGGGTTCGTTGCTACTGTGGGTGCTCATGCTGTCGTTATGGTCGCTGGCGGTATCGGTTTTCAGCCGCGCCCTGCCCGAGGCGATGCTGGCGCGCATCCTGGGCGTCATGGGCCTGATCAGCATCGGCTTCCTCGCGTTCATGCTGTTCACCTCGAACCCCTTCGAGCGCCTGCTGCCGGCGGCGGCCGACGGCCGCGACCTCACCCCGCTGCTGCAGGACCCGGGCATGGTGTTCCACCCG
>SXGT01305843.1_pt1 | contig 13895 bp, 19 predicted proteins | sample 3176221 | NCBI WGS metagenome assembly SXGT01 (sample SAMN11356862, study PRJNA531348) | freshwater metagenome | isolation source: freshwater sample F1-120 | place: China: Fuxian Lake, Yuxi | collected 2017-12-25 | reverse complement strand
GATGGCGATGTGGCCCGGCGCGTCGGTCAGCGGCTGGTACTTCTCCCACCCGCAGTCGCAGTACATGGTGGTCGGCCGTCTCGGTCGGGACCAGGTCGCCGACTACGCGGCTCGCAAGGGCATCACGGTCGCGGAGGCGGAGCGTTGGTTGGCTCCGAACCTCGGCTACCGCACCGACGAGGAGTGAGTGCGCGAGTCCAGCCCGTGCGGCGTCGCGGCGGTCCGTAGGCTGGGGACGTGGATGACCTCTCGATCCCTCCCCTCAACGACCCGTGGATGGTGGCCGCCTTCCAGGGTTGGAATGATGCCGGCGACGCCGCGTCCTCCGTCGTCGACCACCTCGTGGACGAGTGGGACGCGGAGGTGCTCGCCGAGCTCGACCCCGACGACTACTACGACTTCCAGCTGACCCGACCGGTCCTGGAGCGTGACGACGAGGGGGCCGCGGAGATCGTCTGGCCCGTGCCGACGCTCTACCTGGCCCGGCCGGCCGGGTTCGAGCGTGACGTGCTGCTCCTGCGCGCACCGGAGCCGAACATGCGCTGGCGGTCGTTCTGCTCCACGGTCCTCGGGCTGGCGACGCTGGCCGGCGTCACGGAGCTGGTCACCCTGGGCGCGCTCCTCACCGACGCCCCGCACACCCGTCCGGTCCCCGTCTCGGGGAGCTCCACCGACGCCAGCCTCGTCGCGCGGCTCTCGCTGCGTCCGTCGGCGTACGCCGGCCCGGTGGGCATCAACGCGGTGCTGAACGAGACGGCGACGGCGCAGGGCATCGCCGCCGTGTCGCTGTGGGCCGCCGTGCCTCACTACCTCGCCGAGCCCCCGTGCCCCAAGGCGACCCTCGCGCTCCTCGGACACCTCGAGGACGCCGTCGGCTGCCCGCTCCCCCAGGGTGTCCTCGCCGAGCTGGCCGAGGCCTGGCAGCGCGGCGCCGAGGAGGCCACCGCGGAGGATCCGGAGATCGCGGAGTACGTCGAGGAGCTCGAGCAGGCCCAGGACGCCGACGAGCTGCCCGAGGCGACCGGCGAGTCGATCGCCCGCGAGTTCGAGCGGTACCTGCGGCGTCGTCCAGGTGCCGGCTGAGCACTCGCGTCGGTTGTCGTGCGCGAAGGCTCGACCCGCGCCACGATGGGGGCACCAGCGTCACAGGAGGAACCATGAGCACCGAGTCCGCCGAGCGACCCACCGAGCCCACCGAGCACTCGCTCACCGGCAAGGCCGAGGGGCCGCGCCCCGTCACGGACTGGACGGACGTCGGCCGCGAGGTCTGGGAGTACCTCACCGGACGAGGCGCCGAGGTGCGCTACCACCTCGACGACCTCGAGGTGGAGGTCCCGCGCGACACCGGGCCGGACTCCCCGCGCGCCACGTGGCGCTTCAACGGGACCGTCCGGGTCACGACGTCCGACGACCCGAGCTGAGGTCGAGCCATGACCCGCCTCCTGGTCGACCTCGACGTCGAGGTCGAGACCCCCGAGGACGAGCGCCTGTCGGTGCGGGTCGAGGGTGACGGCCACGAGTTCTCGATCATCTCCTCCGACCTCTCGCAGCTCGCCGCAGGACGGTCCACCGGCGAGATGAACCAGTGGGCCGAGGTGCTGGCCGAGCACGGCGCGTGCGTCACGCTGTGCGACGACGGCGGGCCGATCCTGAAGATCGGCGACGTCAGGGTGTCGTGGTGGCAGCGTGTGGTGACCCGGTCGCGTCACGTCAAGGTGTGCCGCTGGAGGGCGGCAACCGCGCTCAAGGCGGCCGCGCTGTCCTCATCGGACCAGACGTTGATGCCGCCGCCGGTCGAGTGGCCCAAGCTGCCGCCGCTGCCGTGGTGGAACCGCAAGATCACCACCACGCACGACCCGTACGGCGGCGGTCATCCGCGGCTCTACCTCAGCGACACCCGTGTCCCGGCGACCGGGCGGGGCGTCCGCGTGCTGTACCTGCTGCCCGGTGAGACGGTCCTCGGCAGCGGACCGGACGTCGACCTCCAGCTCGACGGCATGGACGGCGTGCAGGCCGTCGTGAACCGCACCGCCGACGACGAGTACGTCCTGTCCGCCCGCAGCGAGACGGTCCCCACCGTCGTGCACGGCCAGCACCGCGCCGAGCAGCAGCTGCGCACGGGCACGCGCATCGAGATCGGCCCGTGGCGACTCACCTACGTGCGCGACGAGTACGCCGACCACGGTCGTCCCTTCGGCGGGCGCATCGGAGGCGAGCTGGGCGTCCAGAGACCCCAGTCCTCGCCGCAGTACCAACGCTGAGCACGCGCGCTGGAGCGCACACGGGCCTCGAGCCCACCTGATCTGGACGGGTCTGATCTGCCGGGGGGCGGGTCGGGCCCGTCCTTCAGGTGTGCAGGGCGATGCCGAGCAGCGCGTCGACCGCGGCCGCGACCTGCGCCCCGGCACCGGGGTCCTCGCCGTCGTGCGCCATCCAGGCGTCCACGGCGAGCAGCGCAGCGGGCGCGTCGAGGTCGTCGGCCATCGCCTGGCGCACAGCGGCGACGACCGGCCCGGCGGGCGGTGCCGACGGACGAGCGACGGCGTCACGCCAGCGCGCGAGCCGCGTGGCGGCCTCGTCGATCTCCGCGTCGCGCCACTCCCAGTCGCTGCGGTAGTGGTGGGCCAGGAGCGCGAGCCGGATCGCCATCGGGTCGTGACCGGCCTGGCGCAGCGCCGAGACGAGGACGAGGTTGCCCTTGGACTTGCTCATCTTCTCGCCGTCGTAGCCGACCCTGCCGGCGTGGACGAAGGCCCGGGCGAACTCCTCGCCCGTGGCGACACGCGCCTCTGCCGCCGACATCTCGTGGTGCGGGAAGACGAGGTCGGACCCGCCGCCCTGCACGTCGAAGGCGGTGCCGAGGTGCTCGAGCGCGATCGCGGCGCACTCGATGTGCCAGCCCGGTCGGCCCGGTCCGAGCCGCGAGGGCCAGGACGGCTCGCCGGGGCGGGGAGCCTGCCAGACCAGGCAGTCCAGCGGGTGCTTCTTGCCCGCACGGTCGGGGTCCCCCCCGCGCTCGCCGAAGATCGCGCGCATCGCGCTGTCGTCGAGCCCGCTGACGTCGCCGAACGCCGTGTCGGCGTGGACGTCGAAGTAGAGGTCGTCGTCGACGCGGTAGACGGCGTCGCCGAGCCTCTCCACGAGGTCGACGACGAGGTCGATGGACTCCACCGCTCCCACGTAGTGGTCGGGCGCGAGGACGCGCAGGGCCGCCATGTCCTCGCGGAACAGCTGCGTCTCGCGCTCGGCGAGCTCGGCCCAGTCGACGCCCGTCGCCACCGCGCGCTCGAGCAGGGGGTCGTCGACGTCGGTCACGTTCTGCGTGTAGACGACGTCCGTCCCGCGGTCGCGCCACTGCCGCTGCAGCAGGTCGAAGGCGAGGTAGGTGGCCGCGTGCCCGAGGTGCGTCGCGTCGTAGGGCGTGATGCCGCAGACGTAGAGGCGCGCCTGCCCAGCGGGCTCGCTCGACATGGACCGTCCCGACCGGGTGTCGTGGACGCGCAGGGTCGGTGGGGTCCCGTCGAGGGAAGGGACCTCGGGACTCGACCAGGCACGCATGGGGCGAGCGTATCGGCGCTCGCCACGCGGCATGTCGGCGGCCGGGCGCCGCGCACGGGAGCAGAATGGGCGCGTGATCATCGACAGTGCGGTCTACCGCCGTGGACATCGTGAGGACTCCCCCGCGTCGGGCCCGGAGCTTCGAGAGGTGCTGGAGCGTCTCGGCCCCGAGGACTTCGTGTGGATCGGCATGGACCGGCCCGACGCCGACGAGCTCGACACCGTCGCGGGTCCGCTCGGTCTGCACCCCTTGGCCGTGGAGGACGCGCTCGAGCCGCACCAGCGACCCAAGGTCGAGCGGTACAGCGACCACCTGTTCGTCAGCGTGCGGGCCGTGACCTACAGCGACGACGACATCCGCACGCACGAGGTCAACGTCTTCGTCGGCGAGCAGTACCTTCTCAGCGTGCGGCACGGTGGCGCCCCGCTCGATGCCGCCCGCCGTCGTGCCGAGAGCTCGGAGCACGCCCTGGCCCTGGGTCCGCTCGTGGCCCTGCACGCCCTGCTCGACGTGATCGTCGACCACTACGAGGAGGTCGCCGTCGAGCTCGAGCGGGACGTCGAGGAGGTCGAGTCGTCGGTCTTCTCCGACGAGCGGACCAGCGACTCCAACCGCATCTACCGGCTGAAGCGGGAGGTGCTGGAGTTCCGGCGCGCCGTGACGCCGCTGCGCGAGCCCATGCGCCGCTTCGGCAGGGACGTCGAGCCGGAGTCGGCGCGACCGTACTTCCGCGACGTCGACGACCACCTGCAGCGCGCCGCGGACACGATCGACGCGATCGACCACCTGCTCGACAACGCCCTGACCGCCCACCTGGCGCAGCTGAGCGTCCAGCAGAACGACGACATGCGCAAGCTCACCGCGGGCGCCACCCTCTTCGCCGTCCCGACGGCGATCGCAGGGATCTACGGCATGAACTTCCGGGTGATGCCCGAGCTGGACTGGACGTACGGGTACCCCCTCGTGATGGGGGTGACAGCGGTGCTGTGCCTCGGGATCTTCCGGCGGTTCCGACGCGCCGGTTGGCTCTGAGCGCGGCGCTTGCGTCCGGCGCGAGACCTCAGCCCTTGGGTGACAGGCTCGGACGGATCGACATCATCTCGAACTGCGCCTCCGGGGGTGCGTCGACCGCCGTGCGGACACCGGCGGCGATCGTCTCCGGTCGCAGCATCCGCTCGGGGTGCCCGCCCCCCGAGATCGCCCCGTGCCCCATCTCGGTGTCCACGATGCCCGGGTGCACCGAGATCACGCGCACCCCGTTCTCCCGCTCCTCCTCGCGCAGCGTGTCCGCGAACGTCCGCAGGGCGAACTTCGAGGCGGAGTAGACCGCGCCCCCCGGCGTGGAGAACAGGCCGGCACCGGAGTTGATCAGCACGATCGTCCCTGCGGCGGCCCGGACGGCGGGCAGCAGCCGGGCAGTGAGGTGGGCGACGCCGAAGACGTTGACCTCGAACGTGGACCTCCAGTGCGCCCGGTCCTCCTCGTCGATCGTCGTGCCGCCGCTGACCCCGGCACTGTGGACGAGGACGTCGACCTTCTCCGGGAGGTCGGCCGCGTCGACCGACCCCTCGTCGGCGACGTCGAGCACGAGGACGGAGGCCTCACTCAGCTCGTCGCGCGTGCTCTCGAGCGACTCGCGGTCGCGGCCGACCAGCACGACGTGGTGGGTGCGACCGAGGTCGAGCGCGATGGCGCGACCGATGCCGCGGGACGCGCCGGTGACGAGCGCGACGGGACGGGACGACGAGTTCGACGGGGTCATCACCCCAGTGAATCAGCCGATCGCGACGGATGCAGTGATGACGCCGGTTCCCACGAGCACGAGCGTCAGGCTGCCGAGCGCCACGCGGTAGACGACGAACGGCGTGTAGGAGTGCTTGCTGACGTACTGCAGCAGCCAGTGGATGACGGCCAGCCCGACCACGAACGAGACGACCGTCCCGACGATCGTCGGGCCCCAGCCGTAGGCGTTCTCCCCGCCAGGGATGTCCTTGAGCTTGTAGATGCCGGCACCGAGGACCGCAGGGATCGCCAGCAGGAAGGCGTAGCGGGTGGCGGCGGCACGCTCGTAGCCGAGGGCGAGGCCCATGCTGATCGTTGCGCCGGAGCGGGAGACGCCGGGGATGAGCGCTGCGGCCTGGGCGGCACCGAGGGCCACCGCGTGCGTCCAGGTGAGCTGGTCGATCGGGCGGGTCTTGCGCCCGACCTTCTCGGCCAGGCCGAGCAGCAGCCCGAGGACGATCAGCATGGTGCCGATAACCCAGAGGTTGCGGAACTGGCTGTCGATGAGGTCCTCGAGGAGCAGGCCGAGCACGACGATCGGCAGCGAGCCGACGATGATGAACCAGCCCATCCGCCACTCGAGCTCTCGGCGGGCCTCGGCCGAGACGAGCCCGCGCAACCAGCCGCGGCCGATCGTCCAGATGTCGCGCCAGAAGTACAGGACGACGGCGACCTCGGTGCCGATCTGCACCACGGCCGTGTAGGCGGCGCCGGGGTCCTCCCAGCCGAAGAACTTGGGGAAGATGGCCAGGTGGGCGCTGCTGGAGATCGGCAGGAACTCGGTCATCCCCTGGAGGACGCCGAGGACGATCGCGCGCATGAGTTCGTCCACCGTGCGAGCCTAGCCAGTGCGTGGGGGCCGTGGGTCTAGGGTTCTCGCATGCAGGTGCGTCGCGTTGGTCACTCCGGGCTCGAGGTGTCCCGGATCGGCCTCGGAACCATGGGTTTCGGTGTGTCGTCGGACGAGTCGGCGTCGATCGACATCGTCCGCGCCTTCCTCGACGGTGGGGGCACGCTCGTCGACACCGCCCCGGTCTACGCGGAGGGGCGCGGCGAGGCGATGCTCGGCTCCGTCCTCGCGACGCTGGGCGTCCGCGACGAGGTGGTCCTCGCCAGCAAGTGCGTCGTGGGGGTGCGGGACGGCCGGGTCGTCCAGGACGCCTCGCGCGGCATGCTGCTGCGCCAGCTCGACGAGTCCCTGGCGGCCCTCGGGACCGACCACCTCGACCTGTGGCAGCTGCACGGCTGGGACGAGCGCACGCCCCTGGAGGAGACCCTCTCGGCCCTCGAGATCGCGGTCACCTCCGGACGGGTCCGCTACGTCGGCACCTGCAACCTGCCGGGGTGGCTGACGGCGCTGACGCAGGCCACGTCGCGGGCCCGCCCTGCCGGCACCGGCTTCGTCAGCGCGCAGGTCCAGTACTCGATGCTCGAGCGCTCCGCCGAGGCCGAGGTGGTCCCGGCCGCGGAGCACCTCGGCCTCGGTCTCCTCGCCTGGTCGCCCCTCGCGCGGGGCGTCCTCACCGGCAAGTACCGGCACGGCACCCCGTCGGACTCCCGCGCCGCCAACCCTGCGTGGTCGGCGTACATGGACCCGTACCTCGACGCGGACTCGACGGCGGTCGTCGATGCCGTGCTGCGCGCGGCCGACGGGCTGGAGGTGGCGCCGGCCCACGTCGCCCTCGCCTGGCTGCGGGACCGTCCGGCGGTGGCCTCGACCCTCGTCGGGGTGCGGACGCCCGAGCAGATGACGGCCCTGCTGGCCTCCGAGGACGTCGTGCTGCCCCCGGAGATCATCGAGGCCCTCGACGACGTGTCGTCGCCCGACGGTTGGGAGAGCTGAGTGGTGGAGTACGAGTTCTGGAACCTCTCGATCGGCCGGGAGCAGTCGCGCGGAGCCGTGTGCCGCATGCTGACGCAGGCGGCGGAGTACCAGGGGTGGGAGCTCGATCGCCTGCGCAAGGACGCCACCGGCAACCGCAGCGTCCGCCTGCGTCGCAAGATCATCCGCATGCGCCCCACCTACTGAGCGCGCATCGCGACGAGCCCGGCCAGCACGGTCACGACGACGCCGACGTTCAGGACCACGGTGCACGCGAAGACCGTGCGGAAGGGCTGCTTGACCGTCTTGTGCCTCAGCAGCCGACGGGCCGCCAGCCCGCCCGGCCAGCCGCCCGCCAGGTCCAGCAGGTGCAGCGTCGACTCCGGCGTGCGACGGGACTCGGCCCGTGCGGCACGCTTGTCGCCGGCGTAGACCGCGAACGTCACCGGGGAGAGCGCCACGAGGGCACCGACGACCCACTTGTCGACCCCGACGAGGACGGCCGTCGTCGCCGTCGCCAGCAGGAAGCCGAGGCCGAGCGCGACACCCACGGGTGGTGCGCCCGGCAGCGGCCGGGCTCGCGGTCCGCGGCCGACGTACCGCACGTCGACGGCGCAGGACCGCCCGCTCCTGTCCGTGCCGACGACGTAGGTGATCCGCCGGCCCACGTCGGGACGGCGGCCGGACGGGAAGTCCGAGACGTGGGCGAACAGTCGTCGCCCGTCGGAGGAGGTCACGAACCCGTAGCCGCGTCGGTCGTTCCACGAGGCCACGGTTCCCGGGAGTCGCGCCGGGGCCATCACCCGCCCCGGTCAGGCGCGGTCGAGGAAGTCGTCGAAGACCCGGGCACCGAAGGCCAGGGCGTCGACGGGAACCCGCTCGTCGACCCCGTGGAACAGGGCCGTGAAGTCCAGGTCGCCAGGCAGGCGCAACGGGGTGAACCCGTAGGACGTGATCCCGAGGCGGTCCCAGGCCTTCGCGTCGGTGCCTCCGGACATCAGGTACGGCGCGATGTGCGCCTCCGGGTCCTGTCCGTGCAGCGCCAGCGTCATGGCGTCGACGAGGTCGCCCTCGAAGGGGTACTCCAGGGCGACGTCGCTGATGTGTGGCTCGACGCTCACGTGGTCGCCGACGATGTCCTGCACGGCCGGCATGAACGTCTCACCGTGGCCCGGCAGGTAGCGGCCGTCGACGTACGCCACGGCCTCGCCCGGCACGACGTTGTGCTTGTACCCGGCCTGCAGCATCGTCGCGTTGGTGGTGTTGCGAAGGCCGGAACCGATCATGCGGATCGCCGGCCCCACGTGCGCGAGCACCGTGGCGGCATCGGCGGAGGTCTCGCCGGTCAGCTCGCGGACGGTCTCGACGAGCCGCTGCATGGACGGACCGGGGCTCTGCTCCCAGACGTGCTCGCCGAGCGCCACGAGGGCCGCGGCGAGGTGGGTCACGGCGTTGTCCGGCTGGGCCATCGACCCGTGGCCGGCCGTGCCTCGTGCGGTCAGGCGCATCCAGCTGATGCCCTTCTCGCCGGACTCGATGAGGTAGAGCCGCTGTCCGCCGACCTCGACGGAGAAACCTCCGACCTCGCCGATGGCTTCCGTGCACCCCTCCAGCAGGTCCGGCCGGTGGTCGACGATCCAGTGCGCCCCCTGTCGGCTGCCGGCCTCCTCGTCGGCGGTGAACGCCAGGGTGATGGGACGGTCCGGGATGGCTCCGGCGCGCTGGCGGGCGCGCACGACCGACAGCAGCATGGCATCGAAGTCCTTCATGTCGACCGCGCCGCGTCCCCAGAGGTAGCCGTCGATCACCTCTCCGGCGAACGGGTCGACGCTCCAGTCGGCCGCCTGCGCGGGCACGACGTCGAGGTGGCCGTGGATGAGCAGACCCGGACGCGAGGAGGTCTGGTCGCCCCAGCGCGCGACGACGCTCGTGCGACCCGCAGCGGCTTCCACGATCTCCGACTCGATCCCGACCTCGGCCAGCGACGCAGCGACGTACTCGGCAGCCTTGCGCTCACCCGGACCGGAGTCGTCCCCGTAGTTGGAGGTGTCGAGTCGGATGAGGTCGCGGCAGATCTCGACGACCTCGGCGTCCGGTGCGTGGCTCATGGCTCGATCCTACGTGCGCAGCAAGCCGTCGATGACCCGTGAGAAGAGCACCCGGCCGGCGGCCCGCTCCGCCCGCGCGAACGCCTTGGGCACGCCCGTCGTGTGCGCCACCTCGCGCCACTCCACCCGGCAGCCGAGGTCGAGAGGGGTGACGGTGACCTCGGCCCAGCCCGTCACGACGCGTCCCTGCTTCTCGAGGCGGAAGCGCCGCGGCGGGTCCCACTCCACGATGCGCATCGGGTCGTCGAACCCGAGCGGGCCGATGCCGGTGCGCGCCAGGATGCCGCCGTTGACGGCGTGGACCTTCGTCAACGGGACGTGGTCACCGTGGCGGGACCAGTCGGTCAAGCGGGTGAAGGCCTCCTCGGCCGTCAAGGGGACCTCGCGCACCACGCTGAACTCGCTCACGGCACGATGGTAGGCACCAGCACTGGAAGGGGCACGATGGCCACCACGCCGTTCACGTCGGTCGCCGACGTCAAGACCCGTCTCGCCGAGGTCGGGTACCTCGCCTCCGACGCCGTCGCCACCACCGTCTACCTCGCCAGCGAGCTGGGCAAGCCGTTGCTCGTGGAGGGTCCCGCGGGCGTCGGCAAGACCGATCTCTCACGTGCTGTGGCCGAGGCCTCCGGCGCCGAGCTCGTGCGCCTGCAGTGCTACGAGGGCGTCGACGAGGCACGCGCCCTGTTCGAGTGGAACCACGCCAAGCAGCTGCTGCGCATCACGGCCGGCCGCGAGGAGACGTGGGACGAGGCCCGCAGCGACATCTTCAGCGAGGAGTTCCTGCTCCCCCGGCCACTGCTGACGGCGATCCGGCGCGACGGGCCCACCGTCCTGCTCGTGGACGAGACCGACAAGGCCGACGTCGAGATCGAGGGGCTCCTGCTGGAGGTGCTCGGCGACTTCCAGGTCACCGTCCCCGAGCTCGGCACCATCCGCGCCACCACCCGCCCGTTCGTCGTGCTGACGTCGAACGCCACGCGAGAGCTCTCGGAGGCCCTGCGGCGACGCTGCCTCTACCTGCACGTGGACTTCCCCGACGCCGAGCTCGAGCGGCGCATCGTCACGCTCAAGGTGCCCGAGCTCGACGCGAGCCTCGCCGACTCCGTCGTGCGAGTGGTCAACGCGCTGCGGGCGATGCCGCTGCGCAAGGCGCCGTCGGTCTCGGAGACGATCGACTGGGCGCGTACGCTGCTCGCCCTCGGCGCCGACGTCCTCGACGACGACGTCATGAGGGACAGCCTCGGCGTCATCCTCAAGCACGCCGACGACGCCGCGAAGGCCCGCCAGGGCCTCGACCTCGACTCCGTCCTGATCCCGTAGCGGAGGATTCGTGGAGGACGAGCCTCAGGGCGAGCCGCTGACCGACCGACTGGTCGGGCTGGTCGCCGCGCTCCGCTCGAAGGGCGTGCCGGCCGGCACGAGCGAGACGGTGGACGCCGCGCGCGTCGCGGCGGTCCTCGGCTTCGAGGACCGCGACCTCCTGCGGGAGGGCCTGGCTTCGGCGCTCGTGCGCCGCGGCGGCCAGCGCGAGGTCTTCGACATGACGTTCGACCTCTACTTCCCGGCCGGGGTCGGGACCCCCGAGGCTGCTCGGGAGGTCGACGACGACGTGTCCGTCGAGGATCTGCGTGACCTCTTGGCGATGGCGCTGGCCGAGGGCGACCTGCGCAGCCTCGAGCAGGTCGCGGAGGTGGCCGTCGACGCCCTCGGCGAGGTCGGGACGCCGAGGACGCAGACCGCCGGGTGGTCGGCCTTCCAGACGCTCGATCGCCTGCAGCCGCAGACCACTCTCGTCTCGGCGATGGCGATGCGCAGTGGTGCCGGCGGTCCGGGTGGCGCACCGTCGCACGACGTCACGGCACGCATCGAGCGCGACGAGGTCCGCCGGCTCATCGAGGCCTTCCGACAGATGGTGGCTGCCGAGGCCAGGCGCCGGACGTCGGAGGTGCGCGGTCGTGACGTCGTGACGCGCCATGCCGTCCGATCCTCCACCGACCAGATCGACTTCCTGAGCGCCAACCGCAAGGAGCTCGAGGAGCTGCGCGCCGGTGTGCGGCCCCTGGCGCGCAAGCTTGCCACCCGACTCGCTGCGCGCCGGCGTCGTGCCCGGCGGGGCCGCATCGACGTCCGCCGGACGATGCGACGTGCGATGGGGACCGGAGGTGTCCCGCTGCGACCCGTCTTCGAGCGTCCTCGCCCGTCGCGACCCGAGCTCGTCCTGCTGTGCGACGTGAGCGGGTCGGTCGCGGGATTCTCGGGCTTCACGATGCTGCTGGTGCGGGCCCTGAGCGACCAGTTCACGCGGATCCGGGTCTTCGCGTTCGTCAACGCGATGGCCGAGGTCACCGACATCGTCAAGGAGTCCGACGACCCGGCCCGCGCGATCGCGGACCAGGCGAGGGTCACGAAGTGGCACACGAGCAGCGACTACGGCGAGGCGTTCGGCGACTTCACCGAGCACTTCCTCGACGCCGTGGGGCCGCGCACGAGCGTCCTGGTCCTCGGCGACGCGCGCAACAACAACCTCGCGCCGAACCTGGAGGCCCTGCACCGCGTGGGCGAGCGCGCCAAGCGGACCTTCTGGCTCAACCCCGAGCACGAGAACCGTTGGGGGCTGGGCGACTCGATCGCTCCGGAGTACGCCGACGTCGTGCCGATGTACGAGTGCGCGACCGTCGAGCAGCTCTCGAGGTTCGTCTCACGCCTGCTCCCGGTGTGAGCGCCGCCCTCGCGCGACCAGCGTGTCGGGGTGCGATGTGCCCCGATCACCGACACAGTGGGGCCGTACCCGCCCCCCGAACCCTCCCAGGAGGAATCATGCAGCTCGGTGCTTCCCTGTTCATGATCGCCGTCGGTGCGATCCTCGCCTTCGCCGTGGCCGATGCCATCAACGGCGTCGACCTCACGCTCGTCGGCTACATCCTGATCGGCGTCGGCGCGATCGGTCTGCTGCTCTCGCTGTTCCTGGGTGGGTCGCGGCGCGGACGCGACGACCTGCCGCCCCCGCGCTGATCGGCTGCTCAGCAGCTCGAGTCACCCACGGAACGAGCATTCCCGCGGTAGGTTGAGTCCCGCCTGTCACACGAGTCACGGAGGTCACCACCATGTCGCTGGGTGCTTCGCTGTTCCTGATCGCCTTCGGTGCGATCCTCGCCTACGCCGTCCAGGACGACGCGGTCTCGTGGATCGACCTCGGAGTCGTCGGACTGATCCTCATGGCGGTCGGTGCCGTGGGCCTGGTGCTGTCGCTGCTGCAGTCGTTCAACGCACGTCGCTGAAGCCCGGCGGGCCGACCCGCCGGGCTCAGCTCAGACCCTTGCCGCCGGACTTGAGTCGTTCGCGCGCCGACGTCCGCCGTGCCTCGGCGTGGAGGTCGTCGGCAGGATGCTCCAGTGCACGGCGCGATGCCGTGGCCGGCAACAGACCGTCGGCGAGGAAGCGCCGCATCAGCTCGACCCGGTCGAGGTCGGCGCAGGTGAAGCGGCGGTAGCCCGACTCGGTGAAGGACGACGGGCCGAGGGCGAACCGTCGGTCCCACGTGCGCAGGGAGGACGCGGCCACGCCCACGATCCGCGCGGCCTCGTCGATCGGGACGGCGATGTCGCCGTCGTGGCCGTGGTCGGTGTCGATGGTGGAGGTGCCCCTGTCGTTTCCTCGTGGGGGGCCCACGTTCAGCCGGCTTCCTGGACCCGATGATCCCCGTCGGCTGCGGCGTACCACGCGTTGCGCTCGTCCATGGTCATCCCGCCCCACACGCCGTACGGCTCGCGGACGGAGAGGGCGTGCTGACGGCACTCCTGGACGACGGGACACCCGCTGCAGACGTCCTTGGCTGCCGCCTCGCGGTTGCGCTTGGCGGCGCCGCGCTCGGCGTCGGGAGAGAAGAACACAGCGGAGTTCATCCCGACGCACGCCCCTCGGTACTGCCACTCCCACACTTCCTGTCGGACAACCGGGAGCCTGCTGAGATTCGCCATGATTCCCCCTTCGGAGACGTCAGCACGAGGTGCGCTGAACTTGTTCAATAAGTAGAACAGAACTTGTTCAACAAAGCAAACACGTGAACAAGAATGCTGGGTGACGGATCGAGTCGCCCTCTTCCTCACCGCGTTCCCCTTCGGTAGCGTGCGAAACAGCGTCGCCCACCGAGCGGTCGACGTCTCGTCCCCGCTGAACGAGGTGGTCCCATGTCCGACGTCACCCTTCCCGCGCAGGCACAGCGGATGGTCGACGCGATCAACGACGCCGACACCGACGCGTTCGTCGAGGCGTTCTCCGAGGACGGTTACGTCGACGACTGGGGCCGAGTCCTGAGCGGTCCCGAGGGCCTCCGCAGCTGGGCCGATTCCGACGCCATCGGCGCCGGGGCGCGGATGACGGTCCTGGACTGCCATGTCGAGAGGGACATCGTCCGCACCCGGTTCGACTGGCGCAGCAGCGTGTTCAATGGCCAGTCCGACGGCATCTTCGAGCTCGACGGGGAGCGCCTCGCGAGCTTCACGATCCCCCGGCACGACTGAGGACCCCGCCGGAACGAGACAAGGCCCCCAGCCGGCGAGAGCATGGGGGCCTTGCAGTGTCCGAGGGGGGACTTGAACCCCCACAGCCCTATCGGGCCACT
>SXGT01185255.1_pt1 | contig 13898 bp, 11 predicted proteins | sample 3176221 | NCBI WGS metagenome assembly SXGT01 (sample SAMN11356862, study PRJNA531348) | freshwater metagenome | isolation source: freshwater sample F1-120 | place: China: Fuxian Lake, Yuxi | collected 2017-12-25 | reverse complement strand
GGGTGAGCGGTCGGCCTCCACGTCGAACCGCAACTTCGAGGGCCGGCAGGGGCGCGGCGGCCGCACCCACCTGGTCTCACCCGCCGTCGCCGCCGCCACGGCCAGCGCCGGCCACGTCACCACCCCGGAGGAACTCTGATGGAAGCCGTCCGCGTGATCACCGGCCGGGGCGTGCCCCTGGACCGCTCCGACGTCGACACCGACCAGATCATCCCGTCCGACTGGCTGAAGCGGGTCGAGCGCACCGGGTTCGAGGCCGGCCTGTTCAGCGAGTGGCGGGACGACCGGGACTTCGTGTTGAACCAGGAGCCCTACCAGGGCGCCACCGTGCTCGTCGCCGGCGAGAACTTCGGCACCGGGTCCAGCCGCGAGCACGCGGTCTGGGCCATCCAGCAGTACGGCTTCGCCGCCGTCGTCTCACCGCGGTTCGGCGACATCTTCCGCAACAACGCCACCAAGAACGGCCTGGTGCCGGTCGAGGTGAGTGCCGAGGTGGGCCGGCAGCTGCTGGACGCGCTCGTCGCCGACCCGACGCTCGAGCTGATCGTCGACGTGGAGCTCCGGGTGCTGGAGGTGCCGGGGCTCGACCTGGTCGTCGACTTCCCGCTCGACGACGCCGTTCGGCACCGGTTCCTGCACGGGCTCGACGACATCGGCCTCACGTTGCAGCACGAGGCGGAGATCACCGCCTACGAGCAGCAACGCCCGGCCTGGATGCCCGTGATCGCCTGATCCCGAACGGTGGCGTGAACCGATCCGGTCGCCCGAGCGTTACCCCGAGTGACGATCAACCTGCGTGAGCTACCCGGGGAGCGCTGATGACACCGACTCGTGGATGCCTGAGGTGGTTCGCCGTGGTCACCGCGGTGGCCGCGATCTCCGGAGCCTGCACCTCCGACAACCCGGGCCGCGCCACCGTCGCCCCGGCGATCGTCGGCGTGTCCGGGACGGGCACCGGCGAGGTGGCGCTCGCGGCGCTGTCGAGGACGGACTCCTGTGACGCCGTGGCGGGCCGGGTCCGGTCGGTGCTGCTCGATGCCGTCGAGTACGTGGAGCGCGCCACGAGCGGTGGATTCGGGAATGCCGGAGCCGGTAGCAGCGGCACACCGGAGATCTCTGGACTGGCGACGGTGCAGGGGCTGGCCGCCGAGGACGCGGGTGTCGTGGTCGCCGGTTCGAACGACCAGGAAGCCGGCGTGGCCGAGGGCAACTCGACGGTCACCGACGGCCGGTTCCTGTTCACCACGGTCCAGACGCCGACGGGGCTGGAACTGAGGACCGTTGCGCTCGAGGACCCGCCACGGGTGGTCGGCCGGGTCGCGCTGCCGCTCGTTGCGAGTGGAGCGATCGCTGGGAGCACCCTGGCCACGGCGGCGTCCGATGGCATCGGGTTGAGCCTGGACTCTCGGTACCCCCAGCCGCCGTCGCTGCTGCTCCGCAACGAGGAACTCGTCGTCATCGGTGACGGAACCCTCGGGTCACCGGTGACGTGGACCACCGGACCGACCGCGACCGTGATGCTCGTGGACACCTCCGACCCGGCGGCACCACGAGTCACGGCCAGCACCATGCTCGAGGGTTCGGTCGTGGCCACCCGGATGGTCGACGACGTGCCCCGCGTGGTGCTCTCCACCGTTCCCGAGATCGTCGTCCGGGCCGGGAGCGGCGTCTACTCCGATCCGGCCGGGACCCGGGCCATCGTCGAGTCGATCACCAGCGATCAGGTGCTCCCCCGGCGGATCACCCCCGACGGGACCGTCCAGCCGCTCGTCGACTGCGAGCAGGTGCTGGCCACCCCCGACGTCACGGCCAGCGTCGACGACCCCAACATGACCGTCACGAGCCCCGAACTGCTCAGCGTCGTGAACGTCGGTGCGACGCTCGACGACCTGTCGACCACCACGGTGCAGGGCGGCGCCGGCCTGGGCACCACCGTCTACGCCTCCCCCGACGCCGTCTACCTGACCTCCGGCCTGGGTTCCTGGGACCTCCCGAACTCAGCGGTGCACCGGATCGAACTGACCGGCGACGGCACCCGCTACTCGGGGTCGGGGTCGGTGCCCGGAGAGGTGCTGGACCAGTACTCGCTGTCGGAGCGGGACGGTGATCTGCGGATCGTCACCACCACGACCGACCCGGTGCCTGCGCCGGGCGTGACCTCGGGACCCACCGAGATCCTTCCGGCACCGCCGGTGACGGCCATCCCACCGACCGAGGGTCGCCTGACGGTCCTGCGCCCGGGGGCCGACGGCGTGCTCGCCGAGATCGGCCACGTCGATGACCTCGGCGTCGGGGAGCGGGTGCAATCGGTCCGGTTCGTGGGCGATCTGGCCTACGTCGTCACGTTCCGTCAGGTCGATCCGCTGTTCGCGATCGACGTCTCGGATCCGACCGCCCCCCGGGTGCTCGGCGAGTTGAAGATCCCCGGCTTCTCGGAGTACCTCCACCCCCTCGGCGACGGCCGGTTGCTCGGCATCGGCGTCGACGCCGACGACCGGGGCGTCACCACGGGCGCCAAGGTCTCCCTGTTCGACGTCTCGGATCCCACCCGACCGGTCGAGACCGCTGTCCTGGCCTTCCCCGACTCCGCGTCCAGGCTCGGCGGCGACCCCCTGGCGTTCACCTGGGACCCGGTCCGGGGCACGGCGTCGTTCCCGATGGAGCGGTTCGGGATCAACACCCAGGACTGCACCACGGTTGGCTTCGAGTACATCTGCCGGCCCCGGCCCGACCCGGGCGGACCCGACGGCCCACGTCGGGTGTTCGTCCGGGTCGTCGGCGACCGACTCGAGCTGGCCCGGGAGTTCGCACCCGACGCCAACGGCGACCGGCGGACCGACGAGACCATGACGCGCACCGTGGTCGTCGACGACCGGATCCACGGGGTCACCGGGTCGGCCGTGTGGACCTTCGATGCCGAGCTCCGCAGCCCGGAGGTCCGCACGGGTCTGTGAGCGGCGGCCGCCGGCTCAGACCGAGACGGCGGCGACCGAGGTGATGCCGTCGACGGCGCGCAGCTCGTCCTGCACCTCGGCGGGGACGGCCGCTCCGGTGGCGATCGCCATGAGCGCCTTGGCGCCGTCCTCGGCGGCACCGACGGCCATGTCGTCGATGTTCAGACCGGCGGCGCCGAGCACGGTGCCGACGGCGCCGATCATGCCGGGCCGGTCCTCGTTGCGGACGACCAGCAGGTGCTGCGCCGGGGGCACGTCGACGGCGTGGTCGTCGATCATCACCACCGTCGGGACGCTGTTCAACCCCACGAGCGTCCCGGCCAGGCTGTGGCCGGACGACCGGATGGTGACCAGGTTGACGTAGTCCCGGGCGGTGGTGGTGGCCGTGGGTCGGACCTCGATCCCCTGCTCCTCGGCGACCGACGGGGCGTTGACGTAGCTGACCGGCTCACCGGTCACCACCGAGAAGAACCCCTTCTGGACCGACAGCGTCAGGATGCGGGTGTCGTAGTCGGCGATCTGCCCCTGGTACTCGATCTCGAGGGGCCCGTCGGTGGCGCCGACCAGACCGGCGAAGATCCGACCCAGCCGTTCGGCCAGGCCCAGGTACGGGCGGATGGTCTCGGACGCCTCGGCCGCGCTCACGTTCACGGCGTAGGGCACGAAGTCCCCGGCCAGTGCGAGCTCCACCATCTCGGCGATCGTGTCGCCGGCCTTGTCCTGGGCCTCGGCGGTGCTCGCCCCCAGGTGGGGGGTGACCACCACGGCGTCGAGCTCGAACAGCGGCGACTCGGTGGTCGGTTCCGTGTCGAACACGTCGATCGCAGCCCCGGCGATCCGGCCGTCGCGCACGGCGTCGGCGAGCGCCTGCTCGTCGACGATCCCGCCCCGGGCCACGTTCACGATCCGCAGGCTGGGCTTGGCCTTCGCCAGCATGTCGGCGTCGATCAGTCCGACGGTCTCGGGGGTCTTCGCCAGGTGCAGCGTGATGAAGTCGGCCTGGGCGACCAGGTCGTCGAGGCTGCAGAGCGTCACGTTGATCCGCCGCGCCCGGTCGTCCGAGACGAACGGGTCGTAGGCCACGACCCGCATGCCGAAGGCCATGGCCCGCTGCGCCACCAGCTTGCCGATCCGGCCCAGGCCGATGATCCCGAGGGTCTTGTCGGACAGCTCGACGCCCTCCCACTTGGAGCGCTCCCAGCGTCCGGCCTTCAGCGCGGCGTGGGCCTGGGGCACGTTGCGGGCCTGCGAGAGGAGCAGCGCCATGGTGTGCTCCGCCGCGGACAGCGTGTTGGACTGCGGGGCGTTGACCACCATGACGCCGCGGTCGGTGGCAGCGGCCACGTCGACGTTGTCGAGGCCGATCCCGGCCCGGCCGACCACGACCAGGTCGCTCCCGGCGGCGAGCACGTCAGCGGTCACCTGCGTGGCGGACCGGATGATGAGGGCATGCGCACCCCGCACGGCATCGAGCAGGGCCTCGGGGCTCAGGTCGAGTTGCACATCGACCTCGTGGCCGGCATCCCGGAGGCGGTCCAGCCCCCCGTCGGCGATCTTCTCGGTGACCAGGACTCGCATGGCCCCATCCTTGCCCGTGCCGCCGGGGAGCGGCCAGCCGAGCGTCGGGCCGTGGCATCATCACGGACGTGAGCGATGCCGAGGTCCACGAGTGCGACGTCGTGGTCGTGGGCGCCGGCCTCTCGGGTCTGACCGCGGCCCGGGACCTGCAGGAGGCCGGGCGACGCGTCGTGGTGGTCGACAAGGGTCGCTCGGTCGGCGGGCGCCTGGCCACCCGTCGGATGGGGACGGCACGACTGGACCACGGCGCCCAGTTCTTCACCCAGCGGGGCCCCGAGCTCCGGGCGCTGATCGACGAGCTCACGGCGACGGGCCTGGTCCGCGAGTGGTGCCGGGGATTCGGCGGGGGCGACCACCACCCCCGGTACCAGGTGGTCGGTGGCATGAACGCGCTGGCCAAGCACCTGGCCGCCGACCTCGACGACGTGCGGACCGGCGTGCAGGTGACCGCCGTGCGGCGGACCGACCGGGGATGGTCCGTCCTCGGCGACGGCGTGGACCTCCGCGCCCCCGCCGTCCTGCTCACCAGCCCGGTGCCCCAGACACTGGCCCTCCTGGCGGCCGGCGAGGTCGAACTGGACGCCGGCATCGGGCCGGCGCTCGCCCGGATCGACTACGACCCGGCGTTCGCCCTCATGCTCCTGCTCGATGGTCCGGGCGCCGTGCCCGAGCCCGGGGCGGTGCAGTTCGACGCCACCCACCCGGACCCCGCCCGGGGGCCGTTCAGCTTCGTGGCCGACAACGCGTCCAAGGGCCTGGCCGACCCCTCGGCGCTCACCCTGCACGCCTCGCCCCGGTGGTCCCGGTCGCACTGGGACCGGCCCGACGACGAGGTGCTCGGCGCGCTCGTCGATGCCGCATCGGCCTGGACCGGCGGGGCGGGCATCGTCGAGGCCCAGCTCAAGCGGTGGCTGTACGCGGCACCGAGGACCACCTGGCCGGAGCGCAGCTGCGTGGCCGTCGACGGGCCGGAGCCGCTCGTCCTGGCGGGTGACGCCTTCGACGGGCCCCGGGTGGAGGGCGCCTACGTGTCGGGACGCTCGGGCGCCACGGCGGTGCTGCGGGCCAGGACCGTCGACGGGACCTGATCGTCGGGGACGAAGCCCAGCACCTCGCCGTAGCAGGCCAGTTCCAGCTCGAGCGCCCGGACCACGTTCTGCGCCTGGCGGAACCCGTGGGCCTCGCCCGGGAAGACGACGCACGCGTGCGGCACGCCCCGGGCGGCGAGCGCGTCCCGCAGCTCGTGGGCCTGGGCAACCGGCACCACCGGGTCCTCGCCCCCCTGGAGGATCAGCACCGGCGCGTCGATCAGCTCGACGTGGGCGGCCGGTGACCGGGCCGCGTAGACGGCGGCCTCGTCGGGCCACACGCCGACGAGCCCGTCGAGGTAGCGGGACTCGAACTCGTGCGTGTCCGCCGCGAGCGCGGCCAGGTCCGTCACCCCGTAGAGCGTGCAGGCGGCGGCGAACACCGGCTCGCCCCCGGCACGGATCGCGCGGCCGTCCGCCACGAGCGCCGAGAGCGCCGTGAACCCTCCGGCCGAACCGCCTCGGATCACGCAGGCGCCGGCGGCGACCCGCCCCTGCTCGGCCAGCCAACCGGCAGCGGAGCGGCAGTCCTCGACGTCGACCACGCCCCACTGGCCGCGCAGCAGGTCGCGGTACCGGCGGCCGTACCCGGTGGACCCCCGGTAGTCGACCTCGACCACCGCCAGTCCCCGGGTGGTCCAGAACTGGACCGACGGTGAGAACTCGGCCCGGGATGCCGCCGTGGGCCCGCCGTGGATCCGGACGACGAGCGGCGGGAGGGAACCGTCGGGGCCCCGATGGGTCGCCGAGACCGGGGGGTGGAACAGCCCGTGGGCCACCTCGCCGTCGGTCGTCGGGAAGGTGATCGGCTCCGCGACCGAGATGTCGTCCGCGTCGAGCAGCGGGACCGCGCCGCGCAGGTCGACGGCCGCCCCGGTGTCCACGTCGACGAGCCACACGGTCGTGGGCCGCACCCCGTCGCCGGCGACCATGGCCACGTGACGCCCCGAGACGGCGAGGTGCTCCACGTGGGTGGCGTCGACACCGGGGAGCCGGACCGGTTCGGTGCCCGGTGCGGCCACCCACACCGCGTGTCGCCCGCCGGCCGCGGCGGCGAACACGACCCGGCCGTCGTCGCACCAGCCGACGCGACGCCCCCCGGAGGTCCAGCGGGGTTCGCCGACCTCCTCCTCGCGGTCCCACACCAGGTCCACCGTGTCGCCGACGCCCTCCTCGGGCACGCCGGCGACCGGCGCGTGGCGCAGGTGCCACCAGTCGCTGCGATCGTCGCACCACCACAGGACGCCGTCGGGGTCGAACGACGGCAGGCACACCGAGACGGGTCGCGGTGACCCGAGCGGCCGGCCGCCGGCCACCCGACGGGCCCCGGTGACCGTCAGCTCCTCGCCGTCGTCGTGCAGCGCCCCCGCCCACAGCTCGGCGGCGTCCCACGGCATGTCCGGGTGGTCCCAGCGGAGCCAGGCGAGGGCGCGTCCGTCGGGCGACACCGTGGGGGCGGCGACGAAGTCCGCTCCGTCGACGACCGGCAGGCCGCCCACCGCCACCGGCTCGTCCACCGGCAGCGCGACGAGCTCGTGGTGCGAGGTCCCGATCACCGGAACGATCCGTTCGCGCTCGACCACCATCCACCGCCCGCCCGGGACGACGACGCCGGCGGCGTGGCGGTCGACGCCACCGGTCACCGGCACCTGCGTGACCGGCCGGGTCGCGCCGTCGGGTCCGATCCGCAGCACCTGCTGCGTCGACGCGTCCACGACGAAACAGGCTCCGTCCGGGCCGCTCCACCACGACCCGCCGCCGTACTCGTTGACCCCGCTCCGGACGGAGCGGTCGCGGCCGGTCAGCTCCGTGGACCCGGCGCCGTCCGGGTGGCCGGGTCGGCTGCGCCACTCGCAGACCACACCCCGGCCGCGCTCGGCCGGTCGGGACTCCTGCCAGCGGACCGTCACCGCACCGTCCGGGCGGGTGGCGATCTCGACCCGGTCGAAGCGCACGCCCCCGGCGGCCGCTGCGGCCGGGTCGAGGGGCGAGTGCCAGGTGCCGAACGGGGCGACGACCCGGTCCTCCCCGCTCACCCCTGGACCAGTCGCTGGATCCGCGCCAGCCCCTCCTCCAGGTCGGCGTCACCGAGGGCGTAGGAGAACCGGCCGTACCCCGGGGCGCCGAACGCCTCGCCGGGGACGAACGCCACGTTCGCCTGCTCCAGCACCAGGTCCGCCAGCTCCAGCGTGGAGCCCGCCGTGGCACCCCCCAGGTCGCGCCCCAGGAGGCCGGTCAGGTTCGGGAAGGCGTAGAAGGCGCCCTCCGGCTCCTGACAGGTCACGCCGTCGATGTCGGAGAGGAGCGCGTGCATGGTGCGGCGGCGGCGGTCGAAGGCCGAGCGCATCTCCTCGACGGCGTCCAACGGACCGGACACCGCCGCCAGGGCGGCCCGCTGGGCCACGTTGGCGACGTTCGAGGTGAGGTGGCTCTGCAGGTTGGTGACGGCGGCGGTCACGTCGGCGGGACCAAACAACCACCCGACGCGCCAGCCGGTCATGGCGAAAGTCTTGGCGACGCCGTTGAGGACCACGCAGGAGTCGGCGAGCTCGGGCACGACCTCCAGAATCGAGTGGAACTCGGCCCGGCCGTAGACGAGGTGCTCGTAGATCTCGTCGGTGAGCACCACGACGTCCCGCTCCAGCGCCCAGCGGCCGATCGCCTCGATCTCGTCGCGGGGGTACACCGCACCCGTCGGGTTGGACGGCGAGACGAAGATCAGCGCCTTCGTGCGCGGCGTCCAGGCCTCCTCGAGCTGCTCGACCGTGACCCGGAAGCCGGTCGACTCGTCGGTCGGCAGCACGACGGACGTGCCGCCGGCCAGGGCGATCGGCTCGGGGTACGTGGTCCAGTAGGGCGCCGGCAGGAGCACCTCGTCGCCCTCGTCGACGACCGCCAGGATGGCCTCGTAGACGGCCTGCTTGCCGCCGTTGGTGACGACCACCCGGCCGGGGTCGACCTCCACACCGGAGTCCCGCAGCGTCTTGGCGGCGATCGCCTCCCGGAGCACCGGCAGGCCCGGCGTCGGCGAGTACCGGTGGTTGGCCGGATCGGCGCAGGCCGCCTCGGCGGCGGCCACGATCGCGGGCGGGGTCGGGAAGTCGGGCTCGCCCGCACCGAATCCGATCACGGGCCGGCCGGCGGCCACCAGCGCCTTGGCCTTGGCGTCCACCGCCAGGGTGGCCGAGGGGGTGATGGCCGCGATGCGGCGGGCGATCCGGTTGCTCCGGGGCGGACTGCTCATGGACCGAAACCTAGCGGTGGACCGACCGGCGGCCCGAACGGGTTCGGCGGCGTGGCGGCCCCGCCGCGTGCGACACACTGTCCGGGTGATCGAGATCCCCGACATCGCCATCCCCGACGACCTGCTCCCCCACGACGGCCGGTTCGGCTGCGGCCCCTCCAAGGTCCGTCCCGACGCCGTCGAGATGCTCAGCGGGTCCGCCGGCCACTTCCTGGGGACGAGCCACCGCCAGGCCGCCGTGCAGTTCAAGGTGGGCGAGCTCCGCAACGGACTCGCCGAGTTGTTCTCGCTGCCCGACGGCTACGAGGTCCTGCTCGGCAACGGCGGCACGACGGCCTTCTGGGACGCCGCCACGCTCTGCCTCATCGAGGAGCGCAGCCAGCACCTCACCTTCGGCGAGTTCTCCACCAAGTTCGCCACCGCGGCGGCCGAGGCCCCGTTCCTCGCCGATCCCGACGTGCGGAGCGCGGATCCGGGCGGGGCGCCGGTCGCCGAGGCGGTCGAGGGGATCGACGCCTACTGCCTGACCCACAACGAGACCTCGACCGGCGTGGCGGTGACCCCGCAACGTCCGGACGGCAGCGGCGACGCGCTGGTGCTGGTGGACGCCACCTCGGCCGCCGGCGGGTTGCGCGTCGACGTGGGCGAGTGCGACGCCTACTACTTCGCCCCCCAGAAGTGCTTCGCCTCGGACGGCGGCCTGTGGATCGCCGCGTGCTCCCCGGCCGCGATCGAGCGGATCGGCCGGCTCACCGCATCGGAGCGGTGGGTGCCGGCGTTCCTGGACCTGCAGATCGCACTCGACAACTCGCGCAAGGACCAGACCTACAACACGCCGTCGCTCGCCACCCTGTTCCTGGCGGTCGAGCAGGTGAACTGGGTCCTCGAGCACGGCGGCCTCGAGTTCGCCGCCGGACGCTGCGACGCATCGGCCGCCGCGGTCTACGGATGGGCCGACGGCCACGCCCACGCCCGGCCGTTCGTCACCGACCCCGACCTGCGCTCGCACGTCGTGGCCACCATCGACTTCGACGAGACCGTCGACGCCGCCATCCTGGCGGCGATCCTGCGGGACAACGGGATCCTGGACGTGGAGCCCTACCGCAAGCTCGGGCGCAACCAGCTGCGCGTCGCCCTGTTCCCGGCAATCGACCCCGAGGACGTCGCCGCGCTCACCCGGTGCGTCGACCACGTGCTCGAGCGGGTGCTCTGATCAGCGTCGGAGCACCCCCGGGAGCCAGCGCCCCCGCAGGGCCACCAGCACGGCCAGCGACACCACGACCAGCACGGCGCTGAGCACCAAGGCCGTGCCCGGTTCGGTCTGGGCGCCCAGGTAGACGGCCAGCGGCAGGGTCTGGGTCCGACCGGGCAGGTTGCCGGCGAAGGTGATCGTGGCCCCGAACTCACCCAGGGCCCGGGCCCAGGCCAGGGCGGCGCCGGCCAGGACCGCCGGTGCGGCGGCCGGCAGGGTGACCTGCCGGAAGGCCCGCCACCCGTCGGCGCCCAGGGTGGCCGCGGCATCGAGCCGGGGTCCGTCCAGCTCCCGGAGCGCCGCCTCGACGGTGACCACCAGGAACGGCATGGCGACGAACACCTGGGCGAGCACGACACCCGCCGTGGAGAACGGCAGGACCACACCCACCCCCTCGAGCGGGGCGCCCAGCACGCCGCTCCGCCCGAACGCCGCGAGCAGGGCGACGCCGCCGACGACGGGCGGCAACACGATCGGGAGGAGCACGACGGCCCGGCCGATGGCCGCCGGTCGCCCCGTGCCGGAGGCGAGCAGCCAGGCCAGCGGGACGCCGAGCAGGACGCTGACCGCGGTGGCGGCGAGCGAGGTCCCGAGCGACAGCGCGAGCGCCTCGCGTGCGGTGGTCGATCCCAGGACGGTGCCGACGTCGGACCACGGGACCCGGACCAGCAGCGCCACGACCGGGAGGACGAGGACCGCGGCCCCCAGCAGCCCGACGGCGACGAGGAGGGGCGGCCGACCGCCCGACGGCCCGCTCACGGAGCCCCGTACCCGGCGTCCCGGAGCGTCGCCGACCCGGGGCCGAGGACCAGGTCCACGAAGGCCCGGGCGTCGTCCGACGGCGGCGAGCCGTCGGGCGATCGGAGGGTGGCGATCAGGTACACGGCCCGGATGTCCGAGGACGGCGACAGCTCGACCAGCTCCACCTCCGGACCGGCCGAGCGGACCTGGGTGCGGTAGAGCACGGCGACGTCGAGCTCGCCGAGGCGCACCTTGGCCAGCAGGGAACCGGCGTCGGGCTCCTCGGTGTCCACCGACGGCGTGACCCCTGCGTCCTGCAGCGCGTTCCGTGCGTAGTCGCCGCAGGGCACCCCGGTCGCGCACAGGCCGATGCGGAGCTCCGGTCGAACCAGGTCGGCGGTCACCGCAACGCGACCCGGGTTGCCGGCCGGTACCGCCAGGACCAGGTCGTCGGTGGCGAACGGACGGGGGTCGACCGCCCGTTCCGCCACGCGGTCCATCGGGGCCTCCGCGGCCGACGCGAACACGCCCGCGGGGGCACCGTCCACGATCTGGGCGGCGAGCGTTGCGCTGGACCCCAGGTTGACCTGCACGTCGAGTCCGGGTCGCTGCGCCTCGAGATCCGCGGCCAGCCCTCCGAACGGCTCGGCCAGCGACGCAGCGGCGGAGACGACGAGCGTGCGGGAGGCGTCGGACCCGTCCGTCGGCCCGGCGCAGGCGGCCACCGACCCGACGAGCAGCACCGACCCGACCAGCATCACCACCCGTGCGATGCGTGCGACCGATCCGACCACCGGGCCGAGACTAGGTCGGCCGTCGGCGGGCGGCCGCAGCGTTCACGACCGGTTGCACGCAAGGAAACAGAACCGAAACACGACCTCCGTACGTTGCCGCCATCCCGGAGGCGCCACCTGTGCCGCCGGGACGGTCGCACCACTTCCGTGCGGCCACGGGCCGATCCGTCGGATCGCACAACCAGGAGGTCACCTTCGTGCTCAGAACACGCAAGGCCCAGCTGCTCGCTGGCCTGCTCGTCGCAGGGGCGGTGTTGTCGACACCGGCCGTGGCTCTCGCCCAGGACGACGTCCCCACGTTCGACCCGGCGGCCGCCGTGCCGGTGGGCGGAGACGGGTTCGGCCTGAACCTGATGTGGATCGTCGTCGGTGCGGCGCTGGTGATCTTCATGCAGGCCGGGTTCGCCATGGTGGAGACCGGGTTCTGCCGGGCCAAGCACGCTGCCCACGTGGTCACGACCAACCTGGCCATCTTCGGTCTGGGCTTCGTTGGCTTCTTCGTGATCGGCTTCTCGCTGATGTTCGGCGGCTACAGCTACGCCGGGTACTTCGGCTTCGACGAGGCGCTCGGGGGCAAGCTGATCGGGTTCGGCGACTGGAACTTCCTCTGGTTCTCCGCCGACGCCGTGGCGCTCAACAACATCCCCGACGTGCTGCTGCCCGCCGTGGCCGCGTTCTTCCTCTACATGGTGGCCTTCATGGACACCACGGCGACCATCCCGACCGGCTCCATGGCCGAACGCTGGAAGTTCACGAGCTTCATGTGGTGGGGCCTGTTCTGCGGAGCGATCTACTACCCGCTGTTCGGCGCCTGGACCTGGGGCGGGGGCTGGCTGAGCCAGCTCGGCAACAACGTCGGACTCGGGTTCGGATACGTCGACTTCGCCGGATCGGGCATCGTGCACGCCGTCGGTGGAGCCGCTGCGCTGGCCGGTGCCATGGTCCTCGGTCCCCGGATCGGCAAGTACGGCAAGGACGGCAAGGCCCGGGCCCTGCCCGGGCACAACATCCCGATGGCCCTGCTCGGCGCATTCATCCTGCTCTTCGGCTGGTTCGGCTTCAACGCCGCCTCGACCTTCGCCGCCACCGACGTCCGCTTCACCGTGGCTGCGGTCAACACGGGCATCGCCGGGGCCGTGGGGTTGGTCGCATCGATGTTCTGGATCATGAAGCGGACGGGCAAGCCGGACCCCGGCATGATCGCCAACGGCATGCTGGCCGGCCTCGTCGCCGTCACTGCACCATGTGCGTTCATCGACCCGTGGGCCGCAGCGGTGATCGGCCTGATCGCCGGTGTCCTCGTGGTCGAGGCGGTGTTCTTCGTGGAGAAGCGGGGCCTGGACGACCCGGTTGGCGCAGTGGCGGTCCACGGCGTCTGCGGCACCTTCGGCGCCCTGGCCGTCGGCATCTTCGCCACCGGTGAGTACGGCGCCCTGTGGAACGTGACGGAGACCGATGCCACGGCGGAGACCGGCGTGACCGGGATCCTCTACGACCCGGCGCTCGGGATCCAGCAGCTGATCGCCCAGCTGATCGGTGTGCTGGTGATCTGGACCGTCATGTTCGGCATCGCCTACGGCTTCTTCAAGGTCCAGAACGCCCTGACCAAGGGCGGGATCCGCTCCTCGGTCGAGGACGAGCTCGCCGGCCTCGACTACCCGGAGATGGGCGTCGCCGCCTACCCCGGGGACGTCGCCTACTCGCTGCAGGACATCGTCGTCGAGCAGCTCCCCAAGGCCCAGCAGGAGGAGGTCGCTGCCGGCCGCACCTGATCGCCCATCCCCCTGGGTGTGACAACGGAGGACCCGCCCCGACCCCGGGCGGGTCCTCCCGCGTCCGGGAACGTAACCTGCGGCCGTGGACGACGCCCTGCTGCCCGACGGTACCTACGACGTGTTCATCGTCGACGCCGAGGACGCCGAGCCGGCCGACGGGTCGACGGGCCCGGGGACCACGCTGGACCTGACCGTCACGACCGGACCGCACAAGGCCGAGACGCTCATGCTGCGCTCGACGTCCTGGTTGGGCGACCCGATCGACCTGATCGGGATGCCCGCCACCATGACGGTTGCACTGGGCATCCCGTCGATCCGCGTCGACCACTGACCCGTCAGGGCCACCGAACCGTCAGGAACGGGCGGCGGCGAAGCCCTGCTCGAGGTCGTCGATGATGTCCTCGACGTTCTCGAGGCCCACCGACAGCCGGATCAGGCCCGGGTTCACGCCGGTGGTCAGCTGCTCGGACTC
>SXGT01575046.1_pt1 | contig 13899 bp, 12 predicted proteins | sample 3176221 | NCBI WGS metagenome assembly SXGT01 (sample SAMN11356862, study PRJNA531348) | freshwater metagenome | isolation source: freshwater sample F1-120 | place: China: Fuxian Lake, Yuxi | collected 2017-12-25 | reverse complement strand
GGGTACATGCTGATGCTGGTAAAGCCGGGGATGGTGTTTACCTCGTTGAGGTAGATCTTGCCGTTGGCGGGGTCCAGCAAAAAGTCGACCCGCGCCATACCGCAGCCATCGATGGCCTTGTACGCGCGCGCGGCGACCGTGCGGATGTACTCGGTTTGGTGGCCTGAAAGTTGCGCCGGGATCAGCAGGCGCGAATCGTTGGAGAAGTATTTGGCGTCGTAGCTGTAAAAATCAGCCCCGGGGATGATCTCTCCCGGCAGCGAAACGCGCGGTTCGTCGTTGCCAAGCACCGAAACCTCGATCTCGCGCGGGTGCACCACGCCGCGTTCCACCAAAATACGGCGGTCATAACGGGCGGCTTCCAGCAGCGCTTCGGCCAGGTCGGCACGGCTGTTGCACTTGCTAATGCCAACACTGCTGCCCAGGTTGGCCGGTTTGATGAACAACGGGTACGAACCAAAGGCGTGCAGCCGGGCCACAACATTATCCATATTGTCGCGGATCTCGCCGCGGGTTACCAGCAGGCTTTCTACCACCGGAATATTGTTGGCTTGCATCACGCTTTTAAAGACGCCTTTATCCATGCCCACCGCAGATGAGACCACGTTGGCCCCCACGTAGGCTACATCGGCCAGTTCCAGCAGGCCTTGCAGGGTGCCATCTTCGCCAAAGGTGCCGTGCAGCACCGGGAAGAACACATCCACTTCCAGGTGTTGTTCCACATCGCCGGGCAGGTGCAACAGCAGGCCGGGGCGGGTGGGGTCTGGCAACAGGCTTACCTGGGTGAGGCCGGCCAGATCACCGCTATTAAAGGCTTGCAACACGGCCGGGCCGGTAAGCCAGGCGCCAGCGTGGGTGATGCCGATCTCGATCACTTCATATTTGTCGCGGTCGATCACCTTCAGTACCGAGGCGGCGCTCATCAACGAGACCTCGTGCTCTCCGCTGCGACCGCCAAACAAGATGGCTACCTTCAGTTTTCGTCCGTTATCTGTCATTTCCATTCACCGATCATCTCCACCTCAAGGTGGAGAGAAATACCAAATTTTTGCTGCACCGCCTCGCGCGCCAGGTCGATCAGCGCCTTTACATCGGCGGCCAGGGTGTTGCCGTGGTTGACAATAAAATTGCCATGCACCGGGCTGATCTCGGCGTTGCCAACGCGGGTGCCCTTTAGGCCGCAAGCCTCTATCAGCCGGCCGGCATGGTCGCCTTCGGGGTTTTTGAACATAGACCCCATGCTGGCGCCGGGGGGTTGGCTGGCGCGGCGCTTGGTGGTTAATATATCAATTGTATTCTTGATGCTGGCGGGGTCGTCATTTTTTAAGTTAAATTCGGCCGCCAATATCACCGCCTTCAATTCGCCACGCTTTAATACAGAGCTGCGGTAAGCGTAGCCCATTTGCCCGGCGTCGCAGGTTAGCTCGCCATCGGGGGTGATGAGCGTGGCAAAGGCCAGGCTGCCGGCAATATCTCCGCCATAGGCGCCGGCATTGCCGTACACCGCGCCGCCCACCGTGCCAGGCACCGTGGCGCCCCATTCCAACCCGCCCAGGCCGGCTTCGGCCAGTTGGTGGCAGAACCTGCCAAAGTTTACACCGCTCTCGGCCCAGGCGCGCGGTTGCTGGCCGGGCACAAGGCGGGTTTCTTTGGCCTTGTTGATGATGACCAGGCCGCGAATGCCAAGGTCGCTGACCAGCACATTGCTGCCACCGCCCAGCAGGGTGAACGGGATCTGGTTGCGCCAACAGGTTTGCAGCGCATCGCGCAGGCTTTCGCCGCTGCGGCAGATCAACAGCTGGTCGGCCGGGCCGCCAATGCGGGCGCTGGTGTAGGGCGCCAATGGCACATTGGCTTGCAAGGCTTCGGCAAACAGCGGCTGCAATGGCAAGCTCATCGGTCACCTTTCATCTGGCTGGCATTGGCAAAGCCCTCGCGCAGGCGCGGCAAAATGCCATCGGCATCGCCAGCCGAAAAGATCAGGATCACATCGCCCGGGCGGGCTTCGGCTTGCAGGGTAGCGGTGATGCCCTCCAGGCTGGCAATGTAGCGGGCGGCCGGGTGGGGCATGGCCGCCACCACTTGGGCGGCGCTAAAATCCTGCTCTGGCTCGCGAGAGCGGTAGATCTCGCTGACGATCACCTCGTCGGCATCGCCGAAGGCGTGGGCAAACTCAGTGAAGAGGGTTTGGGTGCGGCTGTAGGTGTGGGGTTGCCACACCGCCCACAGGCGCCGGCCGGGGTAAGCGGAACGGGCAGCCTGCAAGGTAGCGCGGATCTCGGTGGGGTGGTGGCCATAATCGCTGATGCCCATCACATCGTTGCCCAGCGGGAAGCGCTCGAAACGGCGGTTGGTGCCGCGGTAGGTGGCAAAAGCCGGCAACACCGTGGAGAAGGAATGCCCCAGCAGGCGGGCAACCGCCAACACCGCCAGGGCGTTTTTGATATTGTGGTGGCCGGGAATGTTGAGCGTGAGGGTAAAGGTCTCCTCCACGCCGCCCAGTCGGCTGCGAACCGCGGCCAAAAAGCCATTTTGGCTGGCTGGCAACGGTTGGGCGATCAGCTGGTCTGGGAATCCGGGCAGGAAGTCATTTGCCAGGGCGTATACAACTTTGCGCGTAGCCACAAGAGCGGGGCTGGCCAGCAATTCCGCCACCGCCGCTTCTTCGGCGCAGGCGATCAGCGCGCCATCGGCCGGCACCAGCGCGGCAAATTGGGCAAACGCTTCCACATACTCCGCGCGGGTAGGGTATATATCGGGGTGGTCGTGCTCCATATTGGTGACCACCGCATAGCGCGGCCGCAAGCCCAGGAACATTCGGTCGTACTCATCGGCCTCGATGATAAACGGCAGGCCCTTGCCAAAATGGGCGTTGGTACCGCCCACCAGTGTGCCGCCGACGATGTAGGAAGGGTCTGCGCCGATGGTATGCAGCACGTGTGCGGCAAGGCCGGTGGTGGTGGTTTTGCCGTGGGTGCCGGCAATGGCCACGCCAATGCGCGGCCGGTCCATTAGCTTGCCCAAAAAGTCGGCCCGCTTGTACACCGGTATGCCCATCTTGCGGGCGGCCACCACTTCGGGGTTGTCATCGGGGATGGCCGAAGAGCGGACCACCCAGTTGGCGCCGGCAATGTTGCCCGCGCTGTGGCCAATATCCACCGGTATGCCCAACCTTGCCAATTCCTCGCCAAAGGGGCTGGCGGCACGGTCAGAGCCGCTTACCTGGGCGCCTTGCTCCCAAAGCAAGCGGGCAATGGCCGAAAGGCCGCTACCACCAATGCCGATGAAATGGACGTGTTCTTTCATAACAGGGCCGCGATAAGGGCGAATACCGCCAGAACGACGACGATGTAGATGGCAAAGTGTTGGAACAAAGCCACCGCCGGCGGCAGATAATTGATCCACCACAGGGCGGCGTCTCCCATGGCGGTGCCGGCTACGGGGGCGGCAATATACGCCGCAAAGGGGTAGCTGGCTTCGTGCAAGAAGAACCACAACGAGCCGATCAGCAGGTAGCCATTAATGGCGCCAACCACGCCGCCGATCAGGGCATCTTGCGGGCCGCTGCGGTTAAGGTGCGATTGCAGCAGCGAAGAGCGCACCGATTGGTAGCCCACCAGGGCGAACACCAGCAAAATGCCGGCGCGCAGCATAAAGTAATCCATCGAGGCGGCATCCAGCGACATCACCTGCGGGATGAACATGCGCAGCACCACGCTCAGCATCTGGGCGATCAGCAGGCTAACGGTAACCACCAGCTCCTTGCGGAAGCCGCGGCTAAGGCCAATGGCGCCAAAAACGGCCACCAACAACATAAACGCGAAATTTAGGCTCATCATGGGTTTGTTTTTACCTCCGGCAGGCTGTACAACAATTCTGCGATCTGGTCTGCGGCGTTGGGTTTGGCCAGGCCTGCCATCGCCTTTTTCATCAGCGCCAATTTGGGCGCGTTATGCAGCAAATTTTTTACAGTAATGCCCAACGCCTGTTGCAGCAAGCCATCCTCCAGGATCTCGGCCGCGCCGTGGTTGGCCAGGCTGTCGGCGTTCACCTTTTGGTAGCGCCAGGCATAAGGGTACGGCACCAAAATGGCCGGCGTGCCAAAGTGGGGGTACTCTCCCAGGCAGCTGGCGCCGGCGCGGCTTACCACCAGGTCGGCGGCTGCCAGGGCGGCGCCCATTTCCTCGTGCAGGTAGGGGTAGGCGTGGTAGCTGCCGCGCAGTGCCACCGGCAATTGGGCTTTAAAGGCTTCTACGCGCGGCCAATCCAGCTCGCCGCTGATGTGGATCACCTCGGCGGCTTTTAACAGCTCGGTAAGGTGGTAGGTGACGGCCATGTTGATGGAACGGGCGCCCTTGCTGCCGCCAAAGGCCAGCAGCACTTTTTTGTTGCTGTCTATGCCAAAATGGTCGCGCGCTTTGGCACGGTCCCATTGGCCAAGGCCGGCGCGCAAGGGGTAACCGGTTACGGCCAGCTTTTGCGGGTTGGCAAAGTAGGCGCGGCTTTCTTCGCTGGTGAGGGCAATGCGGGTGGCAAAGCGGGCCAGCGCCTTCAGCGCCATGCCGGGTTCAACATCTGGCACGTACAGCAGGCTGGGCAATGCCTTGCCTGCCCATGCCATGGGGAAGGCCACAAAACCGCCGGTAAAGAACAGCGCGTCTGGCTTATAGTCGGCCAAAATGTTTTGGCTGGCCTTAATGCCCCGCAAAATGGCGGCAATATTGCCGGGCAGGCGCAACGGGTTTACGCCGTGCAGCCCCGCCGCCGGGATCTCTTTAAAGGGAATACCGGCCCGTTGAACCAGCCCGGCTTCCATTCCGCCTTCGCCCCCCACCCAAAGCGTTTCTACGTCCTTATGCTTGTTGGTTAGGGCGTTGAGAACGGCCAACGCGGGATACACCCCGCCGCCGGTCCCGCCCGCGCAGATCAAAAGTCGCACGGAAACCTCTCCATTCCTGAACTTCGGTTTCGGGCAGTTCGTTGCTATAGCGAGATACACTCAGGATCACGCCAATGCCCGTAAAACTCATTAGTATGCTCGAGCCGCCATAGCTGATGAACGGCAGCGCGTTGCCCGCAAAGGGGAACCAGCCCACCAGCGAAAGCATGTTGATGCTGGCCTCAAAGACGATCCAAATGGTAAAGCCGGCGGCCAACAGGCTGCCCAACATATCGGGGGCGCGGCGGGCTACCTTAAACCCGCGCCAGGCAAGCATGCCATACAGCGCCACGGTAAGCGCGCAACCCAGCAATCCCAGCTCCTCGGCGATCACAGCGAAGATGCTATCGGTGGATACAAACGGCAGCACGGTGTACTTGGCCACCGAATTGCCGATGCCCACCCCAAACAAGCCGCCATTGGAGACCGCCTCGAAAGCGTAAATAACATGCTCGGCCGAATCGACCGGGTTGAACAAGCCGGCCCAAAAATCGGAGATGCGTGCCGCGCCGGTGGAGGAAAAAACAGTCAGCACAAAGTAACCGGTAACGCTGGCGATCAACACCATCAACACGAACTGCCTGATATCTGAGCCGCCCAAAAAGAACAGGAACATGCCCAAAATGGCCACCGATACAGCCGCGGAGGTATCAGGCTGCATCAGGATCAGGATCACGTTGGTGCCGATGATAAAGCCGAAAGGGATGATGCCCCAGGTCAGGTCGTGAAGCATCTCTCGCCGGCTGTTTAGCCAGGCGCTAAGGTACACCACAATGGTCAGTTTTGCCAGCTCAGATGGCTGTACAGAACCGTTGAGCAAGGTACGGACGGCGTTGTTGCGTTCGTCGCCAATGATCTGCACCAACACCAGCAGGGCAATGGTCACCAACATCAACGGCAAGGCAAACTTTGGCAGGCGGTGGTAATCTACCGTGCTTATCGCCACGGCAACGCTGCCGCCCAACAACATCCATATGATCTGCCGAACGATCTGGTACGAGGCATCTTCATACTTGATGTAGGAGTAATCGTACGAGGCACTCCAGAGCATGATCAGCCCGAAGACCACAAAAATGACCATGGTTAGCACCAACAGCAGGTCTACCGTGCCGCCAAAGTTGAAGAACGGGCCGGTGGGTTCGCCGGGTTCAGCCGCGGGTTCGTTCAGTTCTGTTCGAATTGTTCCCATAGCCATTGTTTTAGTTTTTCTCCTCGTTCCGCAAAATCCTTAAACTCGTCGTAGCTGGTTCCGCCCGGCGAGAACAAAACGGTTTGGCCAGGTTCGGCCATTTTCACTGCGGCGGCAACCGCTTCTTTTAGGCCAGCCGTTTTTACGATCTGGCGCAGGCTGCCGGTGTCTTTTTCTTCCATGCCGTTTTGCAAGGCTTTCTCGATCAGCGCGGCGGCCTCGCCAAACAGCACCACGCCGCTTACGCGTTGGTGGATCAGGTCCGCCAGGTCCTTCCAGGGCAGTTTTTTATCGCGGCCGCCCAACATTAGCACCAGGGGCCCTTCAAAGGCTTGTACGGCAGCCATGGTGCGCTCGGGCGCGGTGGCGATCGAGTCGTTGATCCAGGTGACGCCGTTGTGCTGGGCGATGATCTCCATGCGGTGGGCAACGCCCTTAAAGCCGCGAATGCCATCGATGACGTTTTGCGGGGTTAGGCCGGCCAGCAAGGCCATGCTGGCGGCAGCCATCGCGTTTAGCTTGTTGTGGTCGCCGCGCAGTTCCAATACCTCGCCGATCGGCAATTCCTGTTCGGCGCCATCGGCGCGCCACCGGTATTTGCCATTTTCATAACGCATCCCATCCATGCCTTCTGGCAGGGGTTTAAAGCCAAAGCTGTACAGGCGGCCTTTTACCTCGCCGCGCAGCTTCCAGGCCTGGGTATCGTCGCGGCCCAGCAGGGTAACGCTGCCCTCTTTTTGGGCTTGCACCAGGCGCGCCTTGGCCGCGATATATTCCTTCATGGTGCCGTGGCGGTCCAGGTGGTTGGGGGTGATGTTCAAAATGGCGGCCACATCGGCAGAGCGGGTCATCAGCTCGCTTTGGAAGCTGGAGACCTCCAAAATGGCCAGGTCGTTGGCTTCCATTTCGTCCAGGTAATTGATCAGCGGGTCGCCGATGTTGCCGCCCACCCACACCTTGCGGTAGGCGCCGCCTTCGGCGGTACGGGCTATCAGCCCCAGCAGGGTGGTGGTGGTGGTTTTGCCGGCGCTGCCGGTAATGGCCAGCGTTTTGCACGGCACCAGCTCCATAAAGATCTGCGTATCGTTGGTCAGCGGAATGTTGTTTTCAACCGCGTAGCGCACCATCGGGTTATCCAGCGGTACGCCGCCGCTAACGCACACCAGGGTGGGGCGTTGGGGCAGGGCGGCGGGGTCGTGGGTGCCCAGCAGCCATTGCACCGGCAGGCTGCGCAGGCTTTTCTTTTCGGCGGCCAGCTCTTGCTCGGTTCGCTTGTCGTTCAGCAATACCGGGTATTGGTGGCGGGCCAAATAACGCGCCAGCGCCAAGCCCTGGCGGGCCGCGCCTATTACCAACACCAATACGCCTTTGCTGTCTTTTTTCATTCGTTCCTTCACGATATCGCCAATCCAACGCCGATCAGTGTTCCAAGCAGGCTGATCAGCCAAAAACGTTGTACCACCTGGGTCTCGCTCCAACCCAGCAGTTCATAATGCAGGTGGATGGGTGCCATCTTGAAGAAACGCTGGCCTTTGGTCAGCTTGAAATAGCCCACCTGGATGATGACGCTGAGGGTTTCGGCCACCGGGATGACGGTGATCAGCGGCAGCACCGCCCATTGGCCGGTCATCAGCGCTACCACGGCAATGCTGGCGCCAATGGACAGGCTGCCGGCATCGCCCATAAACAACTGGGCAGGGTGCACATTAAACCACAGGAAGCCAAACAACGCGCCCATCATAATAAAGCTAAACTGCGCCAAAAACATTTGGCCCTGGTACAGCGCGATGGCGCCAAAGCCGGCAAAGATGGTGGCGCTGATCAGGCCGGCAAGGCCATCCAGGCCATCGGTAAGGTTGATGGCGTTGGAGTAGGAGACGATGATGAAGGCGGCGATGGGGATGAACCACCAGCCAAAATCGATCAGGATGTGGATGCCGGGGATGTACAGGTCTGGCACACGCAAAATGAATTTGAGTGCCCAGGCAATGGCCAAAGCGAAGATCCACTGAATGGCGAATTTGGTGCGCGCCTGCATGCCATCTCCCTTGCGGGTGCCGTAAATGCCTTCCCAGTCATCGATGCCGCCCAGCAAGCCAAAGGCCAGCAGGGTAAACACCGGCAAATAAACCGATCGGCCGCTGAGTTTGGCGCCCAGCAAGGGCGCCGCGTTGAGCAGCAGCGTGATGAAAATGACCGGCAAGATGACCATTAGCCCGCCCATGGTGGGTGTGCCCATTTTAACCATATGCTTGCCCGGCTCCTCCACGCGGATCTGCTTGCCCACTTTAAAGTGGCGCAACAGCCGCAGGAAAGGCCCACCCCAAATGACCGTCATGGCAAAGCTGAGGCCGGCCAGGGCAATGGCAAAAGTAGCGATATTCATGATCCATTCTCCAATGCTGAGACGACCCGCTTCATGCCCATGCCGGCCGAGCCCTTGATCAGCACGGTCTCTGAACCGCGCAACAAGGGGCGCAAGGCGGCGAGCAGCTCATCGAGCGTCTCGGTTTGGAACACAGAATCGGCAGGCATGCCGGCGGCAATGGCGGCTGCGGCAATGGTGCGGGCGCGTTGGCCCAGCGTTAGCAAGTACTGGGCAGTTTGGGCGGCTTTTTGGCCAACCTGTTGGTGCCCTTGCTGCTCGTACTGGCCCAGCTCCAGCATATCGCCCAATACGGCAATACGCCTGCCGGGCAATTCGCCCAGCAGGTCCAAGGCGGCGGTGGTCGATTCAGGGTTCGCGTTGTATGAATCATCAATTATAAGCGTTCCGTTGGCCAGTTGCAGCGGAGCAAGGCGAATGGCTTTTTGTTTTTGTTGCAGGCCGGCAATGATCTGCGGCCATTCCATCCCCTCGCACAGAGCCACGGCGGTAGCGCGCAAAACGGCGCCTACGCTGTGTTTGCCTGGCATGGGCACCTGCACGGGGTGGCTTTGGCCATTGTGGTGCAAGGTGCAGCGGATGCCCTCCAACCCCAGCCCTTGCACATCGGTGGCGTACAGGTCGGCGTGGGGGGTTAGGCCGTAGGTAAACAGGCGGGCGCGGGTGCGCGGAGCCATGCCCATGATGTAGGGGTCATCGGCGTTGAGGATGCACACTCCGTGCGGGGCGGGGGGCAGGGCTTCGGCCAGCTCGCCTTTGCCCAGGGCAATGGTTTCCTTGCTGCCGGCGCGTTCCGCATGTACGCTGCCAATAAGGGTGAACACGCCTACATGGGGCCGGGCAATATCGCACAGCAATTTGATCTCGCCGGGCACATAAAAGCCCATCTCGAGCACCATCATTTCGGTATCGGGGCGCAATTTCAACAACATCATCGGCAAGCCGATCTCGTTGTTAAAGTTGCCCTCGGTCTTTTGGGTGATGAATTTTTGCGCCAGCACCTGGGCAACCAGCTCTGTGGTGGTGGTTTTGCCCACGCTGCCGGTAATGCCCACCACGCGCGGGGTGTACTTGCGGCGGTGATGCGCGGCAATGGCTTGCAGGGCGGCCACGCTGTTGCCCACCACAAAGCAAACCGGCCCCTGCCAACCGGCAGCCGTGGCCAGCGTTGGGGTATCGGGCGCGCCTTGGCGCAGGTCCAGGGTAAGCCAGTTGCCTTGCACGGGGCGCTCTGCCAGGGCGGCCTTGGCGCCGTTGGCAAAGGCGGTGCCTATGTAGCTATGGCCGTCCACATTTTCGCCGGCAATGGCCACAAACAGGCTGCCCGCGCTGGCCAGCCGAGAATCGATGACCGCCTCGGTGAGTTCCTGGGTCAGGCTCTCCGGGCGGGTATTGGCAAGGGCTTCTATTACATCGGCGAAGGTGAACATTATTGTCCGGCTCCGCTCAGCAAACGCAATCGTTGGGCGTCTGGCGGCAGGTCCATCATCATCACCAGGCTTTGGGCCAGGTCGTGGAAGACCGGCGCCACCACGATCGATGCCCATTCATCCACAGTTGGTTTTTCGAACCAGATGTAAACCATAAAGCGCGGGTCGTCGATGGGCCCCCAGCCCAAAAAGCTTTGGTTGGTCAGGGTGGCGTCGTAATTACCATCGGGCCCCGGGATGCTGGCGGTACCGGTTTTGCCGGCGATCCTGTATCCTTCCAGCCGGGCGGGGCTGTCGTTGCCTTCCATGGCATTGGCCAGCATGCCGCTTAGCGTGCGGGCTGTTTCGGCGCTAATAGGCGAACCGGGAGATTGAACGCTGGTATTGACCTGCACTCCGTTGCTCACCATCGCCTTCACCACGTGGGGGGTCACCATTTTGCCTTCGTTGGCCACCGCCGAGGCGGCCGCCAGCATTTGCATTGGCGAAACAGCCAGGCCCTGGCCAAAGCTGTTCACAGCCATATCCAAGGGTATCCATAGGTCTTCAGGGTTGCTGGGGTCCTTGATGGCGCCGGCCGCTTCAACGGCGATATCGACACCGGTTTCGTGGCCAATGCCAAAGTTGCGCATGTAACCATAAAAGGTATCGGGCCCCATTTGTTCGGCCAGCATGGCCATACACACATTCAGGCTGTTTTGCAGGCAGCCGGTCATATCTTGCACACCCCAGGCGCCGCGGTCCCAGTTGAAGATGTTGACGCCCTGGACGGTGTAGTAACCGGTATCCATATAGGTGGTGCCTGGGCTGACCATGCCAGAATCGAGCGCGGCGGCCATGGTTAGCACCTTAAAGACCGAGCCGGGTTCGTATTGCGTGCTAACGGCCACGTTAAAATCGCTGGCGTAGGGGTACATATCCATAAAGTTGTTGTAATTGTTCAGGTCCAATTGCGGTGTGTTGGCCATCGCCAAGATCTCGCCGGTTTTGGGGTCCATCACAATAATGGTGCCGCGTTCTGCGCCGGTTTCGGCCACTTTTTGGGCCAGCAGTTTTTCCACCATCGCCTGAATATTGCGGTCGATGGTCAGGATCAGGTCGGTGCCTTTGGGCGGATTGGGATAATCACCCGCCAGGGTGGGGTCGTTGGGGATCAGCACGGTGATGGGTGTGCCGGCCAGCTGGGAGTCGTACTCTTCTTCCACGCCGTAGTTGCCGTCGTTGTTCATCAGCACAAAGCCCAGCACGTTGCTGGCCAGGCTGCCATTGGGGTAGCTGCGTGCCAAGCGTGGGAAGACCTCCAGACCGCGCAGGTCCAGGCCGTTGTTGGGGTCATCGCGCAGGGCGATCAGCTGGTCTCCCTGGTCTTTGCTGGCGAACTGGTCGATCACCAAATAAACCTGCTCTGGGGCCTGGTTGGCCAGCAGGGTAAAGATCTCATCGTAGGGGCGGGCAAGGATGTTGCTTAGCGTCATGGCCACTGTTTGGGGGTCTTGCATTTGGTTCAGGGTTACGGCCACCTCGTACACGATCTTGTTGCCGGCCAGCATATTGCCAGCGCGGTCATAAATGCGGCCGCGTTCCGGCTTTAGCACCTTTTGGCTCCACGCGCTTTGCTGGCCCATTTCCCGAAACAAAGCGCCTTCGGGGCTGGCCTGAATGACCATCACACGGATGACAACGCCGGTAAGCAAAATGCCAAACAGGATTTGGAACAGTGCGATACGTTTGTTGAAATCGGATCTCATGGTGTCTTATTCATTTCCAGCAAGCGGGCGAGAGGCTTCGGCCATGGCGTTGGAGAGCCAATGCAGCAGGCTTTCGGTGTACTCTGCCCTGAGGGGCGCGGATGCCATCACGCGCTGTGGGTTGGATAGGTCGACATCACTGTTGCCGCCAAAACCGGGCACCGCAACGTACTGGATCTCCTCCAGGTTGGCGTCTTCAAAGCCCATTTGCAGGGCGCGCTGGCGCAACGTGGTGTTCGAAAGCACGGTCGAGATCTGGCTTTGCAGGTCTTCGTTCAGCAACCGGTTGTAGCGGATGGCACTGTTGAGGCTGAGGATCTCGCGGCCAACCAGGCCGATGCGGCTTTCCATGAACAGGTTCATGCCCACCAGCCCGCCTATCGCCAATACAAACATCATAAAGGCCAAAACAGCCTGAAAACGCAAGCGCGGAATGTCCTGATATTTGTGCAGCGCGCCGGCGGTATCGGCGATGGCCTGGTACAGGTCCATGGGGGTGGCACGTTGCGAGCGGCGCCTGGTGGTGGTGTAGGGTACTTTGTTGGTTATGGTAGCCATAATTTCTCTGCGATTCTCAGCTTGGCGCTGCGGGCGCGGCTGTTTCTTTGGGTCTCATCATCGCCGGCGATGATCGGCTTGCGGTTGATGAGCGTGACGCTTGCCTTGTGCCCGCAGGTACAGATCGGTTGGCGCGGGGGGCACAGGCAATCGGTTGATTCGGTCCTAAAACGATCCTTTACAATTCGGTCTTCCAGCGAGTGGAAGGAGATCACTGCCAGCCGGCCGCCTGGTTTTAGCAGCTGAAGGGCCATTGGCAGGGTTTTTTCGATGCTGGCCAGCTCGTCGTTGACGGCGATGCGCAGCGCCTGAAAGGCGCGGGTGGCCGGGTGGATCTTCTCGGCGGCGCCGAGGTGTTTCTTGATCAGGCTGGCCAACTGTCCGGTGGTGGCAAAAGGGCGGTTGGCGCAGATCAGCCGGGCGATCTTGCGGGCGTGGCGGTCCTCGCCGTAGCGGAAGATGATGCCGGCAAGCTCCTCCTCGGGCAGCGTGTTCACCAGGTCGGCGGCGGTGGCGTGGGCATGCGGGGTAAAGCGCATATCCAGCGGGCCATCGGCCAAAAAAGAGAACCCGCGTTCCGGGCTGTCGATCTGCATCGACGAAACGCCCAGGTCCAACACAATGCCGTCCACCGCATCCCAGCCCAACTGGCTGGCAAGTTCGGCCATATCGGCATAAGAGGCCTGCCGTATGGCGGCGCGCTGGCCAAATTCTGCCAGGCGGCTGGTGGCAAGGGCGATCGCCTGGGGGTCCAGGTCCAGCCCCAGCAAACATCCGGTGGGTGCGCTGGCCTGCAAAAGGCCATGGGCGTGCCCGCCGGCGCCCAGGGTGCCATCGATGTAGCGGCCGCCGGGCTTGGGCTGCAAAGCGGTTATAATTTGCTGGTAAAGTACGGGTACGTGCCGGGTCTCATCCATGTCATTCCTTCGCGGAAAGGTCGAGCCCGGCGAAACGGGTCATGTTGCCTTCGGAATCGCCGAGGTTGGCCAGTTGTACGTTCCAATGTTCGGGCGTCCAAAGCTCAATGTATTGGATCTGCCCGACCAGGATCAGCTCTGGGTTGCCACCCAGATAACCGCGGTGGTGGGCTGGCAACATAATGCGGCCGGCTTTATCCACCTCCACCGGAAATGCGGTGGAAAGGAACAATCTGCGGATCAGGCGCGCGTTTGGGTCAACTATGTTGAGTTTGTTGATCTGCCCGCTAAGCCAATTGAAGTAGGAGGAGGTCATCAGCATCAAGTTCTTGTCGAACCCCTGGGTGATATAGACAGTCTCATTCAACTCATCGCGGTAGATCGCCGGGATGGTGAGCCGTCCTTTATCGTCCAAAGAATGTTGATACTGACCGTAGAACACTTGTTCCATTACTCCTTTAATAAACCAAGCGCCAGCCCCTTACGGTACTGGCACTCCACAACGTCCCACTTCGTCCCACTTACACCCATATTCTATATATTATCGTATAGGTATGCAAGTGTTTAGGACTAATGGGGTAAATATTTTAATGAAACTGCAATGAAACACACTAAATCAGCGAGGCTGTATGCAAATATCGTTACTAAAAGCGGAAAATTGGCAAGAGTATGAGTTATTGGATAGCGGTGACGGGCAAAAACTGGAGCGGTTTGGCCCCTACCGTTTTGCCC
>SXGT01931479.1_pt1 | contig 13901 bp, 12 predicted proteins | sample 3176221 | NCBI WGS metagenome assembly SXGT01 (sample SAMN11356862, study PRJNA531348) | freshwater metagenome | isolation source: freshwater sample F1-120 | place: China: Fuxian Lake, Yuxi | collected 2017-12-25 | reverse complement strand
CGTCGCGGCTGAAGATGCGGATCTCGCGCAGGCCCGAATTCAGGAAGCGCCGCAGCACGGCGTTACCGAACGAACCGGTCCCGCCGGTGATGAGCAGGGTCTTGTCGTCGAACATGGAAATCCTCTGTCAGGCGGCGAGCGCGGCGCGCACCATCTGTTCCTTGGTCTCGGGATTGGGATAGTTGATGAGCACCGCGCGATAGGTGCCCTTGAACACGAACAGGCTGCCCGCGGACGCGCCGACGACGCCGACCTCGCGGATCAGCGCCTCGATGTCCGCCAGCGACCCCGCGCCGCCCAGGAAGGTCACCGGCACGCGCACCGCGTCGCGGATGCGCCGGGCGAGCTTCAGGTCATAGCCCTTCATCGACCCGTCGAGGTCGATCGAATTGACGACGATCTCGCCGGCGCCGAGCCGGACGGCCTCCACCGCGAACGTGACCGGGTCGAGCTTGTGCGCCTTCTTGCCGTTGTGCGTGCGGACCTCGTGCCCGCCCATCATCTTCTTGCGGACGTCGATCACCACGACGACGCTCTGGCGGCCGACCTCGGCCGCGATCTCAGCGATCAGTTCGGGGCGCTCGACCGCAGCCGCGCTGATCGCGACCTTTTCGACGCCCAGGCCGATGATCCGCTTGGCCTGCGCTGCGGTGCGCACGCCTCCGCCGTAGCACAAAGGCATCCGGCATTCGGCCGCCAGATGCGCGATGACCGCGAAATCGGGCTCGACGCCGTTCACCGTCGCGTCGATATCCAGTACGACGAGCTCGTCGCTCTCCTTCTCGTTGAAGATCTTGACCGCATTGACCGGGTCGCCGACGTATTTCGGGTCCTTGAACCCGATCGTCTTCACCAGGCCGCCTTCATGGATCAGCAGGCAGGGGATGATGCGCGGGCGCAGCATGGGTCTAGAGCTCCGCGAAATTCTTGAGCAGCATCGCGCCGAAGTGATGGCTCTTCTCGGGGTGGAACTGCACGCCCCACACATTGTCGCGCCGCACCGCACAGGCGAACGGCGCGCCATAGGTCGCGGTCGCGGCGCTGTCGGCGGCGTCGGCGGGTTCGTAGTAGAAGGAATGCAGGAAGTAGAAGCGCGCGTCCTGCTCCAGCCCCTTGAACAGGCCGCCGTCGTTCGCCAGCGCGACGTCGTTCCAGCCCATGTGCGGCAGCGGCAGGTCGTCGGGCGTCGGCATCGAGCGGAAATGGCGTACCGTGCCGGGCACCCACCCGAGCCCGCGGCCCTGCCCTTCCTCGCTGGTGTCGGCCAGGATCTGCATGCCGACGCAGATGCCGACCACCGGCACCTTGTCGCCGGTCACCTTCTCCTCCAGCAACGGCCGCATGCCCGACGCGTCGAGCAGCTCCATCGCATGGTCGATCGCGCCGACGCCGGGCAGCACGATGCGCGTCGCATCCGCCAGCTCGTCCGCCGTCCGGACAGCCTTCGCCGGCACGTTCATCCGCTTGTACATGTTGAGGAACGCGCCGATGTTCCCCAGGCCGTAATCGATGATCGAGATCAACGGATGATCGCCCGCTGGACGCCTGCGGCGCGGAGCACCTTCGTGCCGAGTTCGATCATGGCCATGTCGTTCTTATAGTCGCGGAACGTCTTCTTCGGCCCTTCGTGATAGGACCGCAGTTCGTCGACCGTGATGCCGAGCTTGGTCGCGATATATTCGAAATCCTCGGCGATCGTGTCCGGGTCGTAGGCCGGGACCGCGATCTTCGCGAGCGCCTCGTCCCGGCCCAGCTGGCCGGTCAGGATCAGGCTGGAGAAATGCGCGCGGCGCTTGTCGTAGCCGAACTTGGTCGGCAGCCAATAGCTCTCGTAGAACCGCGTGAACCGTGATTCATAATGCTTGTGCGCGTATTTCTGCCACCCGAACTTGTCGACCAGCTCCTGCATCGCCTCTTCCTTGTGGAAGGGAATGGAGTTGAGCGGCTTGACCACCTGGACGCCCTTGGCGAAGCGATACCAGATCTTGAAACGGAAGATGCCCGCAAGCGGGAATTTCTTCAGTGGCCGCGTACCGAACCGGCTGTGGATATCCTTCAGCTGGCGGAGATCGGTCGCGTGATAATGCCATTCTAGGGGCTCGCGCACGCATTCGGTCGAATAATTCGCCCCGGTGAGGATATACTTGATGTTGTTCTTGGCAGCGAAGTTGTAGAGACCGGCGAAGAACGCATGGTCCTGCGGTGTGTCGAGATGCGGCACGTTGGCCTTGAAGAACGCGAGCTGCAGGTCGCGCATCTCGGGCCAGTCGACGACTTCGGTGAACAGGTCGAGGTCGAGCCCGTCGACCAGCTTCTCGATATTGTTGACCGCCTGCTGCGAGTTCCACCCCGCATCGACGTGGTAGAGCAGCGGGCGCAGCCCGAACTTTTCCTTCGCGATATAGGTCACGTAACTGCTGTCGACGCCGCCGCTCAGTCCAATCAGACAATCGTGATCGCGCCCCTGGCCGTCCCGCTTGATCCGGTCGACCTGCGCCATGATCTCCCGCTCGCCGCGCGCGTCGGGATGCCAGTTGGGAACGATGTTATCGTAGTAATTATTACAATAATCGCACCACCCCCGCTCGTCGAAAACGATACCGGAGTCGCTGGTGTCCATGATGCAGTTTTGACAAATCTGATACGGTCTGCCCGTCACCGCCGAACTCCAAATCTTGAGAAAAGCGCCTTAGACGCCGCCCGGAACCCTGCCAAGTTCCTTCGGGTCGTGACCGGCGTCACCCGGCCCGGTTGTCCAGCGCATGTCGATAGGCCGTGACCGTTCCGGCCAGCGCCTGCAATAGATCGTCGCGACCGGTAGCATAGAAACGATCCATCGTCTCGACGGTAGAAAGCGGCGTCTCGTTGCACCACCATATGGGATGGGTCAGAAGCTGGATCGCCCGCCCCTGCGCCACGGCGGGATGGTCGAGCGGATGCCCGTGCCGCCACTCTCCGTTACTGTCCGAGATATAGCCGATGTCGCTGAAGAACGCAGGCTCGTAGCAATGGCGCCGCCCGGCGACCGGCCCCGGACGGTTCAGATACGCCGGCGCCGGGCGATGGAAGGACACGGACTCCACCGGAGCCCCCGTGCACCGGGCGAGCACATCGCATTCCCACTGCGCGCAATCGTCCAGATCGTCCGATCGTCCGACGTATTGCTCCACGTCGAAATGAAGGCCGATGTGATGACCCAGGCCGATGATCTCCGCCAGGATCCTGCGGCTGTCGGCCGCCGCGACCGAATAGAGCGACGTCGATACGAGGACATAATAGGTCGAGCGTACGCCGACATCGCGTTCGCGGCGCGCGATCCGCAGCGCGTGGTCGAGCGACAGGTCGACGTCATGGCGAAGGAACAGGTGCCGCTGCGCGCGATCCAGTTTCGGCAGCGTCACATCCCTGTATCCGAACGCGAGAAGCGCCTTCAGCAGCGCCTCATATTCCCATGCCGGAAACGCGGTTCGCGCCCATGCGGTTCGTTCAGTCACGAGCAGTCTCCGCCGGCATCACGCATCCAGTTCTGGCATCGGCCCCGGCGTATCGGTGGCCACGCGGACGTCCTTGCCGGGATGTCGGCGCGGCTGCTACTGAAATCCGCGCACCGCGCGATACGGGTTTCACGCGCCGCGGACGGTGGAGGTTTCATGTTTCAGTCGGATGCCGGCGACGTGCTTAGGTTGGCACTGGAAATCGGCGACGCCTCGCTCCGCAACTGCGCCGAAACCCTGCCGATCCTCCGGCTGAGCTCGGCGAGCGACATGGAGCGTGGCAGCCTCGCCTTCGCCAAGCGGCCGCTTGCTGAAGGCGCCGCCACTCCCGTCGAGGCCTTGCTGATAACCACCCCGGAGCTTGGGCGCGATATCGCTACGCCCGTACTGATCGTGGCGAACCCGCGGCTGACCTTCGCCTATGTCGCGAACGCGTTGATCGCGCACGCCGCTCCCGCCCGCGGTGCGGAAGACACGGCGATATCCCGCGACGCTACAATTCACGAAACCGCGACGATCGGACACGGCACCACCATCGGACACGGCTGCCGGATCGGGGCGGGCACCCGCATCGGCAATGCGGTCACCATCGCCCCCAACGTAAGCATCGGGCGTGGCTGCATCATCGGATCGAACAGCGTGATCGGCGAGGCCGGGTTCGGCGTCGAGAGCTTCGGCGACTTCGAGAATGTCCGCCTCCCCCACGTCGGGGGGGTGGTCATCGGCGACCATGTGCACATCGGCGCGCTCAACTCCATCGCGTCCGGCACACTGGAGCCCACGATCATCGAGGATCATGTCCAGACGGATAACTGCGTCCATATCGCGCATAACTGCCGCATTGGTCGTGGCACCCTGATTACCGCATGCGCAGAAATCAGCGGCAGCGTCGATGTGGGCCGGGGCGTCTGGATCGGACCCAATAGTTCGATCATGAACGGCGTGATGATCGGCGAACGCGCGCTGATCGGGATCGGCACGCTGGTCCGAAAGAACTGCGATGCGGGAATGGTGTATGCGGGAACCCCCGCAAAGTGTCTCGGCGAACGCACGCCATGAGCGCGTGACGCCATACATCACGGCGCAAGCGGCGAAGGGGTAGGAAGGAGCATGCAGACTCCGCTCGAATCCATTCCGTCCGCGCACGCATCGCGCCGCCCCTTCCTGAGGTCGATCCTGCTTGCGTTCGGAATAGGCGCGTCCGGCGCGCTCAAGGCCACCCAGACTGATGCCGCCCCGGACACCGGGGCCCGCGCCGACGCCTCTTCGTCCGCAATGCTGCGGCAGCTGCGGGACGGCCTGACGTCGATGAAGTTGGCACTCGCGCGCGACGCATCGCCGTCGCTCGGACTGAAATATCCCGAAGATGGGACGCGCACGCGCCACTGGGCGGAAGTGGCTTCCAAGCAGATCGAGCTGTCGGGGATATCGGGGGCCGATCCGTCGGCGAGAACGGACAGCTATGCCGCGGTCCGGCGCGGGCTGCAGATCGCGTCGGAGCGCCGCGGCGAATTGATCATCGACGGCGGATACCGGATCGACGCGGCAGGCCGGATGCCCATCGAGATCACGGCGCCGATGACGCTTCGCGGCGCCCAGCACCGCTCCGGCAACATCCCGTCGCTCGATGGCCACCAGGCCGGCCTGTATTTCGATCACGATGTCGCATCGGGCATCCTGGTCAGGGACAGCCAGCTCACCGTCGACGGTTGCGCCATCCTCGGCCCCGCACGGTCGTCGACCGGCGCAGGCATTCGGGTGACGGGCGAAAACGCGGCCCTGCGGCTGTGTGGCGGCACGGTCATCCAGTCTTGGCACATCGGGGTGCGTTACGAAAACGGCTATTACCACCGGATCAACGACGCCTGTGTCATCGATTGCGTGATCGGCCTGCAGGTTTCGGCATCTTCGGCGCTTCCGCCGATCTACAATCTCGTCATCACGCAGCTGAAGCTGACGGCGGCGGCGGTACCGGGATCGACGGGCCTCAGCCTGTGGGGAGGAAGCCAGATCAGCATCGCCCAGAGTTCGTTCGAAAACTTCAGTACCGCCGGGATCGACGTACGGGATGCCAGCCTCGACCTATTCTCGAACTATTTCGAAGGATATGGCGGCGACAACGTCAGGCTGTCCGACAAGGGGCGGGTCAACGCGATCGGGAACCGCGTCTACCTGAACAAGGGCGCGAACCGCTGGATCAGGGTCGTCGAAACCGCGACCGAAACCCAGGTCGTGGCGATCGGCAACCACTTCGTCATGCCGGAAGACGCGGTGGCTGCGGATGCCTATGTTCTCAGGAACGACGACGCGCTCGCCGTGTCCAATATCGGCGAGGACATCATCCTCAATCGAACGACGATCGGGCCGAACGCCCGCTATATCGCCCCGGACTTCTTCGCCGGTCGCGGTCCCGCAGCATTGCGCGGGTCGCATGGCATCCGCTTCCCGGTCGGCCATGCCCGCCATTATCTGCCGGTCTCGACGGTGCCTGCCGCGACCTGTCCCGCCCAATCCGCCTTCGAGCCCGCGCCGATCGCCCCCGTTATCCTCCCGTTCGCCTGCACCGGATCGGCAGGCGACGATCCCGGAGGATGGCGATCGTCGGGATGGGGGGCGCATCCCATGATGATGGCGTTCCATCGATCGGCCGACATACCCGAGGGGCAATGGGAAAAGGTAGGCCTGCGGCTGCCGCCCGTGCCCGCACCGTCCGGCGGTTCGGTCGTGGACGTGGAGGCGCGGGCGACTATCTCGGCCCTGCTGCACGCCTTCGCCAGACAGGGCGTCATGCCGCCTCGCTAGACGCCCCTCGCGCACGACGCGGAACGCTTGGCATCGGAAGACCGCGTTGCGTATAGCGGCCAAGATACGTGAGATCGGAAGCAGTTATGAACGCCAGTACCAACCAGATCGACGATCGTCATATGTCAGCTTTCCTCGACGGTACCCGTCTTTACGGGAACGACTTCGATCCCGGCGCTCTGCAAAGATGGTATGACGAGGAAGCGGAAGGCTATGCCGATCTGGGTGCGAAGGATAGCGGTTCGTATCGTTACGAATACCATGAACTCAACCGCCAGCATGCATTCCGGCATCTGCCCGAACAATCGTCCCTTCGAATCCTGGGGCTGGGAAGCGCCTATGGCGAGGAGCTTCGCCCGCTCCTGCCGCGCGCCCAGTCCATCACGATCCTGGATCCGTCGTCGGCGTTCGTTCACGACACGCTCGACGGCATCCCCCTGCGCTATATCAAGCCACAAATCTCCGGAGTGATCCCGGCGGACGATGCCAGTTTCGACATCGCGACCAGCTTCGGCGTCCTCCATCACATCGCGAACGTCGAGTTCGTGATGTCCGAGTTGTATCGCACGCTTGCGCCCGGTGGCCATTTCGTCCTGCGCGAACCCATCGTCTCGATGGGCGACTGGCGCCGACCGCGAACCGGGCTGACGAAGAACGAACGCGGCATTCCCCTCCGCATCCTCAAGGACTTTGCCCGGCGGGCGGGTTTCACAATCGTCAAGGAAACGTTGTGCGACTTCCCGCTGACCCGCCTCACTTTCGGTCGCATTCGATCCGATGTTTTCAACGACCGGATCGCGACCCTGGTCGATGCGACAATCAGCCGACTCTTCGCGTGGAAAGTTCGCTATCACGCGACGACGGGATGGCAGAAACTGCGCCCGGCCAGTTGCGCGATGGTCCTGAAGAAGCCCGACTAGAGCGGTTGTGGCCGGGCAAGAGCGGGAGCAGAGCGATGGCGATGCCTGTGACGCCACAAGCCCCGATTGATGCCACAGCCCTAAGGACAGAAGTGGCTATGCCGTTGTGGCGACAGATTGGTCCCGCCCGGCGATCGCCTCCTCGATGATCGACAGCAGGGCCGCATTGTATCGCTCTGCCGTGAACCGGGTCTTTGCCACGTCGGCATTGTAATGTGCGATCGCGGCGAGCTTCTCGCTGTCGGAGAGGCAGGTTTCGAGCGCCTGCCTGATCGAACCGACCGAATGTTTTTCGACCTCCCACCCGTTCCTGCCCGGCGTGAAGATGTCGAAGATCCCGCTATGGTCGGTCGTCAGGACCGCGCATCCTGCGGCATAGCCTTCGAGAATGCTGATCGGCTGCCCCTCGAACGGATAATAGGTCGGCAATGCAAGGACATGCGCCTGCTGTAGCAGCTGCTTCTTGCGCTCCCCGTTGACCACGCCGTGATAGCGCACATAGGGTCGATCGGCGATCGACGCGAGGAAATCGGCTTTGTCGTCCTCGGTCACGAACGCACCGGCGAAGTCCAGCTGTACCGCACCGGGATAGTCGCGTTCCAGGGCATGGACGGCGTCGCGCAGCAGCAGATAGCCCTTCTCGGCGATCATGTTCGACAGGAACAGGACGCGCAGCCGCCCGCGTTCGCGAAACTTGACCCCAACCAGCTCCGCGGGAAGCTGATATTCCCGTTCCGCGAAATTCTCCACGACGCGCAGCATGTCCGGCGCGATGACGCCGTCATAGACGCGACGCAGTCGATCGCCGAGCACGATGACCGCCGCCATGCGCCTGAGAAACGCCGCGTTCAGCCGCCGGACCACGCCGACCGGTCCATGAAGCAGCCGGATCATGCCCGCACCGCCATGCAGATGGACGACCGTATTCGGCAGAAGGCGACGGCACGCCAGATAGATCAGCAGGTCCTTCGCATTGCCGAGGATCGATTCCGTGATCGTGAAATAGACTCCGTCGACACCATCGGCCTCGCGCCGTACGTGCCGCAGGATCCCCATGATCTCCTTGACGCGTCCCCAGACGAATCCGCCGCTGGCGAGGTCGGATTTGTTGATGTTGATGACGCGGACATCATAATGCTTCGTCAGTTCCTGCAGGAAGACCGCACAGGCCAGCGATTGCCCGGTGATCGGGGGCGGGACGGTACCGATGAAGAGAATGGTCTTCCGCGTCGGCATGCCGACGCCCGACCCGTGTTCCGACGCCACAGTCGCTCAACCTCCGCAATATGTCAGTGTTCGTGCTGCGATCGCGTCATAGTCGAGGATTTCCGCTGCCGTTTGCAATGCCCCTTCCGACATGCGTTCCAGGGCGTCGCGGTCCCGATTCAGCCGTGTCAGCTCGCGAGCGATCTGGACCCGCAGAGGCTCTTCCGTATCGAGGACGATCAGGTTGGCGTGCCGGTTCAGATATCCCACGGGCTGCGCTCCCCGCAACGTTTCCGACCGCTCGCTGACGATCAACGGCAACCCCATGCCCAGCGACTGCTGCCACAATACGGACTGCCCCGCGGGAAATATCGCGACGTCGGCGGCCGCCATATGCGCATAGATGCCGGCGCGGTCCTGCCAGCCCACCCGGTGGATTCGCGGATCCCGGTCCACGAGCGCGCCGACGCGCGCGTCATACTCTTCGTAAGCGGGGTCGGCGGTCCCGACCAGGATGACGTGGATCGGCGCGCCCGGCAGATCGCCGACGGCCTCCAGAACGGCTTCCGTACGCTTGTACGGCGCAAGCTTGCCGCCGGTGAAGACGAGCAGCGCCTCGTCGGGAATACCCAGCGCCGACCGGACCTGACCGCGCGCGCCGCTCGCCAGGACGCTGCGCGCAAGAACCTGGTCCGCTCCCAACGGTAGTAGATCCATTTCCGCATCCGGAATATGGTACAGTTCGCGCAGGAACGTCGCGCTCCCCGGCGTCACGGGAAGGATCCGCTTCAGATAAGGGCGTGCCCGATCGAGCATCCGGCGCCGGATGACGCTATGCAGGACCTTGCGGGATACCCAGTTCGCGCCCGAATTGGTATGGTCTCCATGATAGTCCATGATCATCGCGCAATCGGGATGCTCGCGCACGTACCGCACGCCTTCGGACATGTTCGGGATGATGTCGTGGAAATACAGCAGGTTCGGCTGCACGTCCTGGATGATCGGCAGGATCGGTTCGAACCATTTCAGTCGATGCGCGATGTTGCGCCGAAACGGAACCCGGATCAGGCGGCCCCATGCAGGATGGTCTTCGGAGCGCAGCCCCTGGCCGCGATCCCTGTCGTTCACATAATCGCCCAGCGACCGGATCGTCGATGCGATGACCGTCACGTCGTGGCCCGCCCTGTGATAGCAGCGTGCCAGCATGTTTTCCTGATAGTCGAGCGCGTCGTCGAAGAACTCGCAGATCATGAGGATCTTCATAGTAGAACGCTCCGCCCGCCATCCGCCTGTCGGCCGGCCGTAGTGCCGAAATATCCCGAGGACTGTTGCGGCATGCGGACATCGACCATTGCGCAGAGCGTGGCGAACCACACCCACCAATAGACATAGCCGATGGCCTGGCTCGGAACGACGCCGATGATCGGAACCCCGAGCGTGCCGAGCAGGACCGCCATCCGGAAGCCTTGGGGGATATCGCGACGGGATAGCGCCGCGAAGAACAGCCTGACGATCATCACGACGAACGCGACGAGCGGGATGAGGCCGAAATTCACGGCGATCTCTAGGAAGATGTTATGCGGGTTGGGGATCAGGTAATTATAGTAATCGCTGATATATTCCTCGAACCCGCCGGCACCGATCCCGAAGCCGAAGGTCGATATCAGGCCTTCGATCCCCGCATCGATCAGACCGGATCGCTGGCTGTACGATTCATCGGCCGCACCGACATATTCGAACCGCAGCGTCGCTAGGCCATAGAGGTCCCTGATGGCGTCCGCATATCGGATCAGGATGAACGGTATCGCCAGGAGAAGTGCCGGTATTGCGTAGGATCGAAACGCCCGGAACCGCACGAAATAGACGATGCAGACCAATGACGCATAGATGATCGCACCGCGGCTCGTGTTCACGAACACGACCGCCAGCAGTCCGAGATTGACCGCCAATACCAACAGCCGTCTGCCGGCACTGCGCGCTTCGAGAAACGCACCCATCGTGATCGGCAGGCCGAGGCAAAGCCACGCGCTGTAGTCGTTGTAGTTTCCGAACAGGACCGACGCGAACGGAAATTGCCCAAGCCCCCTGATGGTTCGATCGTCGAGCGCGAACTGGAAGTGATTGCCGGTGGCGAGTTCGTAGAAGGCGATGCATAGCGACAGGCCGATGACGACGAGCCACGCCGACGTCAGACGACCGACCCCTTGCGGGCTGAGATCGCTGTGCATGACGATATAGAGCGACAGGGCACCGACGCCGATCGCGAGAAGGATGCCCAGGCCACCCAGCAGGTCGGCCGTCCAGAACAGCGATATCCCTCCGCCCAGCGCCATGACCCCCGCCATCGTCAGCATCTGCCTCGTCATCCTAGCCGGCGCCGCCGGTTCCTTCGACGAGATCAGCAGCAGCAGCGCGGACGCGATCAGGACCAGGCGCGCCGGCTGGAACGAGCCCCCCGCGCCGCCCGCCAGCGTGGCGACGACAGCCGTGCAAAGCAGATAGGTGAAAAGCCGCGGCACAGCGTCAGTTTCTCCGCAGAAGGGTTCGCTTCATCAAGCCGAGGCCCACGACGAGGCGGTGGTGGAATACCACCAGACACCCGACACAGAAGGCCGCCCAGTAAAGCGGAAAAAACACTCCGAGCCGTGCCCCCGACGACAGCGACACGGCGGCGCCGATGACATAGACGATGGCCAGGGCGTACATTCTAAGGCTTGGCAGGCGGTACCAGAGAAGGGCGGCGATCTCCGTCCGGGTGACCAGGAAACAGAGCGATCCGGCGAGGATGCCGGCCGCGGCACCCTTAGCGCCCAGACCAGGGACCAGCAAGAAACTGACCGAGAATGCGACGGCCGCGCTCGTCGCGCTCGCCAGCATCGCATATCCCATCCGCCGCGACACGCCTATTCCGATCCCGAACGCTTCGGACAGGACATATAGCAGCGGCAACGCCATGCAGGCAGGCACAAGATAGGCGACGCCCGAATAGTCCTTCGGAAAGATATATGGAAAGAACCACGCGATGGTGGCGATCGCCCCCCCTGCCAGAAACGTCAGCAGGGTCGCGATGTCCAGATAGGGTTGGATGACCGCGGCATCCTTGGCGCGCGCCTCGTTGCCGTAGACGAAGGGGGCCCAAATGATGGTGAAGATTGAGGTGAAGATCGTCACCGACCCGGCGATACTGAGCGCCACCGCGTAGATCCCCAGGTCCCTGGCGGTACCGAAGAACGCCATCGCGATCCGGTCGGACGACGAAAGCAGCGCATAGAGGAACGCGGATACGGCAGCGGGAAGACCGAACGCCAGCAGGGACTTGAACAGCGGCAGCGGAAACCGGTTTGCGATTGCCGCGACGACTTGGCGCCGACAGGCCACGAGATGAAGAACGACGGACGACAACGCACCCGCCATGTAGCAGATCAGAACGACCAGAGGAGATCTCGTCGCGGTCATCGACAGCGTCGATACCAGACACGCGAGGGCGACGCCGCGCTGCACCATCTGGAGAGCGGCAAAAAGCTGTGGCACCGCACTCATTCTGAGCGAGGTCGACAACATGCGAATGACGAGACTCGACACACCGTAGAGCAACGCTATCGCCGTGCCTGTCCAGCCGAGGTTCGGCAGGATAGCGACATGCAGTGTCGAAAGCACAATGGCCGCCGTCACGGCAGAGGCCATTGCCAATACGACGGGTGCCAGGATGGCCGCCATGAACAATATCGCCGTGTCGTTGGCGCCGGCATGTTCCCGGACATAGGCTTGATCCAGGCCCAGCGTGAACACCATCACGAAAAACAGCGCAACTAGTTCCAAGATGGCCAGAAGACCGACGATCTCCGGGACGAAATTCCACGATATCACGAACGTCAGGACGATGCTGAAGGCGGCCGACCCGAGCGGCCCGGCCGCGATGACGATCGCGCCCAGACCGCCGCTACCGCGCAGCATGGGAAACGACCCGGGAGTAGAGGGCGTCCAGCGCCTCGCTGATGACGGCCGCCGAAAAGCGCGATACGCAGTTCGCCCGGATGGCTGCCGGGCGAAAGCCGTCGGCGCTCGTGACGATCTCTTCGATCGAATCCGCGATCGCTTCCGCGCTCCAGTCGGCCGCCAATCGCCCGACATCGCTTGTGACGATGCTTTCCGGCCCGCCGGAGCGCGTCGCCACGACCGGCATCCCAAGCGCCATCGCTTCGACCAGCGTCACGCCGAACGTCTCGCGTTCGCTGGCCGAGACGAGAAGATTTCCCTTCGCCATTTCGGCGGGCATCGCCGTGCTGGCGACCCGTCCCGCGAATGCGACATGCGCGCGCAAATCCAGATCGTCGACCAGCTTTTCGAGAACAGACCGTTGGGCACCGTCCCCGATGATGGTCAGGGCCGCATCGCGTCCACGCCGCCTGAGCACCGCGACTGCGCCGATCACCAGGTCCATCCGTTTCTGACGCGATAACAGCGCCACCGAGATCAGGCGAATTTGACCGTCGGGAGATCCGATCAGCGGGTGCGCGAGAAAGCGCTTCGAAACGATATTGGGCAGAAAGGACCAGTGTCCTCCGTAGATCGCATTCAGCGTGTCGGCGAACTGTTTCGAGACGGCCAGGTTCGCACTGCTGGCTGCCACGAGGTGAGGATATCGCGATCCTGCCGCCGCTCGACCGGAGGCGACCAGATGATATGACGAATGTTCGGTCGTTACGAAGGGAATGCCGTAGCGTGCCTTCACCTGCGCCGCAAAATGCGCCGCCGGTTCCATGCTGTGGACATGGATGATGTCCGGCTTGCCGAACCTTTCGCAATAGACATCGAACGCGCGTCGGGCATGCCAGCCCCACAGTGCACGATAACCGGCTGCATTGCGGGAAAACCAGTTGAAGCCGTGCGACCGGACCTCGTTCAGCAACCCATCGGCCCTGACGGTCAGCCCGGACTTCTGCCCAAGCCGGAAATACCGCCCCGGCCCCCGCAGATCGGCAAAGACGACACCGACCTGCAACCCCCGCGAGGCGAGCGCCTGTGCCTGATCCTGAAAGAAGCTGCCTTCTGCGTCGCCGTCGAACCTCGGGTACCAGCTTGGAAGTATCAGGACATGCATGACCTGATCTTCTCGACCACCCGAAACTGCATCTCTTCGGCCAGATAGGGATGCATCGGCAGGCTCAGGACTTGCTCGGCCGCCCTTTCGCTGCTTGCCAGCGAACCGGCCTGTCGGCTTGTCGCCGCATAGGCACGCTGGTGGTGGAGGGGGATCGGATAGTGGACGGCCGTTGGAATGCCGGCATCCTTCAAGGCGCTCACCACGGCTTCCCGATGGTCCGAGCGCACCGTGAACTGCCCCCACACCGACGTTCGGTCCTCGCCCACGCGGATCGTCTCCACCCCTGGCACGTCCGCCAGCATCGCCAGATACCGGTCGCCGATCGCGATCCGCGCCGCGACCTCCTCGTCGAAGGTATCGAGTTTGGCGAGCAGG
>SXGT01204173.1_pt1 | contig 13901 bp, 17 predicted proteins | sample 3176221 | NCBI WGS metagenome assembly SXGT01 (sample SAMN11356862, study PRJNA531348) | freshwater metagenome | isolation source: freshwater sample F1-120 | place: China: Fuxian Lake, Yuxi | collected 2017-12-25 | reverse complement strand
CACTTCGAATCCTCTAAATAAAAAAATGCGGGAGGGAGGATTACTTCAAATTGTAAAATTTGGAGTTGCCGATAACATCAGTTAGCGAGCACTTCGAATCCTCTAAATAAAAAAATGCGGGAGGGAGGATTACTTCAAATTGTAAAATTTGGAGTTGCCGATAACATCAGTTAGCGAGCACTTCGAATCCTCTAAATAAAAAAATGCGGGAGGGAGGATTCGAACCTCCGAAGGCACTAAGCCACAAGATGACTTCCATCCTGTTCAGCTACTTCTCCTAATGGAGAAGCGACGTCTTAAGTCTTGCGCATTTAACCGCTTTGCTACCCCCGCTTATAATTAAAAAACTAATTAGAACTATTAAAAAGCTTTGGATTTAATGAAGAGTATAATTTCTAAGTATAGAATTCAATTATTTACCTATTTCCAATTATTCAACGCTAAGCAACAAGTAAGGTTCCCATCACAAGAAGGCTAATCAGCCAATACAATCCATTCAAGACAAAAAGTCCCCAAGGTTTGTTTTCCCACAAAACTGCTCCAAGTAAAGTTGCTGCCGCAAAAAAACCGAGCCAAATCCAGAATCCTGTGATAGCACCAGCAATAGCAGAAACCACTGCAATGGAAGTAAGAAGTTTAGCAAAAACCCAAACCATAATAAAAGTGCCGACGAAATTCAAGATAATCCTATTTCGCATTCCATTTTTCCGAGACTTAGCAATATCACTGGCAGGAATCTTAGATAGTTTCATCCATATCTTTCCAAAAAGTGGACCATACCAAATCCAACCAATTACAAAAACAATTACTGAAACACCAAAAACTTTTCCAAACATATGTTTCAAAATGATTTTTCGTTTATATACTTTACTTTTTATTACATAATGAACAAATTCCACTTACTTCTATCTGAAAATGACATATTTTTCCAGATACAAGATTCTTAAGAAAATCAAATCGATTAATATTTAGATGGGTTATTTTTCCGCAAGTCTCGCAAACAAAATGCGAATGGTTCATATTTTTCAAAGAATACAAAGCTTTCCGATTACATACATAAAAATGAATCTTCCTATTTTTCTTTAATTCATTTAAGAAGCGATAAATAGTAGCAATGCCTATATTCTTTTTCTTGACTTTATCATAGATATCCTGCGCAGTAAAAAATGTCTTAATATCGTTTATTGCATTGTTTATTTCTTTTTTCTGTTTAGTCTCTCTTGATTCAGTCATTGCTTATTGATAATCAAAATCAATAAGCTTTAAATACATTATCTTCCAATAAATAAAATGCAAGAAGTCTGGATTTATACATTAGCGAGTGTTCTAGCAGTTAGCTTAATTTCTTTTATTGGAGTAGTCACGCTTTCAGTAAATCAAAAACGTCTTCATAAAATTCTTCTATATCTCGTAAGCTTCTCAGCCGGCGCGCTGTTAGGTGATGTCTTTTTACATTTACTACCCGAATTAGTTGAGAATTCATCTCTTTCGTTCAAGAGTTCAATAACTATTTTATCTGGAATTCTTATTTTTTTCGTAATCGAAAAAATAGTCAATTGGCGACATTGTCATATGCCTGCGTCGAAAGAACATATCCATCCCTTTGCGATTACAAATTTAGTTGGTGACGGAGTGCACAATTTTATTGACGGGCTAATCATCGGAGCAAGCTATCTTGCGAGCATTCCAATAGGAATAGCAACTACAATTGCAGTTATATTTCATGAAATTCCTCAGGAAATAGGCGATTTTGGAGTTCTCGTGCGCGGAGGATTCTCAGCAAAAAAAGCTCTATTCTTCAATTTTCTTTCAGCTATCACTTCAATTATTGGAGCAGTCATAGCTCTTTCGTTGGCGCAATATGCTCCTGGAATAATTTCACTTTTGATTCCCATAGCAATAGGTGGATTTATTTACATAGCTGGCGCTGATCTTATTCCCGAGTTGCACAAAGAATTTGAAACACGTCGTTCTTTGATAGAAATTCTATCCTTAATTCTAGGCATAGCCATCATGTCATTGTTAATATTAATAGAATAAATTTTTATAACTCTTAATTATTTTTTTCAATCAAATTCGCTGGTTCTCCAAGTAAATCTTTCAAAGTTTTCAAAAATTCAGCGGCTTGTGCTCCATCTAAAATCTGATGGTCAAATGTTAGTGACACGGGTAAAATCTTTGCATTCCTCAATTTACCAGACGCACTCAGAACAGCGCGGTCAAATATTTTTCCAAGACCTAGAATTGCTGCCTCGCCAGGATTAATAATTGGTGTACCATAAGTCCCACAGATACTACCATAATTAGTTATCGTGAAAGTTCCACCTTTCAAATCCATGATATCAATAGTCCGCATCCGCGCACTATCAGCCAGTGCTGAAATCTCGCGCGCAATTTCCACGACACTTTTCTTTTCAGCAATCTTAATAACTGGTACCATCAAACCCGCATCAGTTTGAACGGCGACTCCAATGTTATAATAATTTTTCACAATAATCTCATCACTCATCAAAGAAGAATTAAAAATGGGATGTTTCTGTAACGCAGCAATAACTGCTTTAATCACAAAAGGCATGAATGTCAGTTTAATTCCTTCAATTTCAAAATGTTCTTTCTCGCGTTGTCGCAAATCCCACAATTTTGTAACATCAATATCGTCCATGGACGTAACTGGGGCAGTTTCTCGCAAAGATTTAATCATATTTTGTGCAATTAGTTTTCTAACTCCTTTCAAAGGAATTCTATCGACATATCCAAACTGGTCATATTTTTTCTGAACATTTATTCCAGAAGGTTTAGTCTCAAATTTAATATCATTTTCTAAATCAGATATTAATATCAAACCATTTTCTCCAGTTCCATTTATGGAGTTTAGATCAATTCCTTTGTCGTTAGCGATTTTACGAACAGCAGGAGAAGCAAGAAATTTACTCGAAACAAAAGGCATCGCTTTTATAACGGGAGTATCATTTCTCTTTAAAATTTGTTCATCTTTTTTAGCAAAAACTTTTTCGCCAGATTCTCCAATAACACAAAGCACAGAACCCACATTAACCACATCTCCTTTCTTGAAATTTATTTTCAGAATTTTGCCGGAAAAAGGAGAGGGTAAATCAGCAACCGCTTTATCAGTTTCAATTTTTACAATAAATTGATCAGATTTCACAATATCTCCCTCGGAAACGAGCCATTCAACAATATCTGCCTCAACAATTCCTTCACCAATATCTGGAAGTTTAAACTCCATCATTTTGCTCTCGCATTCTTCATAACTTTTTCAATGGCCTTAATAATTTTTTGTGCAGAAGGCATGTAATATTCTTCAAACAATCTCAAAGGCACAATCGTGTCATATCCACAAACACGTTCAACTGGTGCCTCTAAAGAATATAGTGCCTTGTCATTAATACGCGCAATAATTTCCGACGCCAAACCCAAAGTGCGTGGAGCTTCTTGCACAATGACACACTTACCGGTTTTTTTAACACTCTCGACAATTGTGGAAGTATCCAAAGGTGATAATGTGCGCAAATCAATCAATTCAATAGAGATTCCAGTCATTTTGGCAATCGCCTCGCGGGCAGTTTTTACCCACGCACCATAAGCAATCAACGTAACGTCACTACCTTCTTGAATCACGTTAGCTTTTCCAATCGGAATAATATATTCTTCATCAGGAACTTCTTCCTTTATTGCTCTGTAAATCTTTTTTGGCTCAAAGAAAATAATCGGATCCGGATCTCTAATCGCCGAAATCAAAAGTCCTTTCGCATCGTAAGGTCCAGATGGCATAACAACTTTTAGTCCAGGAGTGTGAATGAAATGGGCTTCGGGAGAATCAGAATGATGTTCAAGCGCTTTAATTCCACCCCCAATCGGACAACGGACAACGAGTGGGACAGAAAAACGTCCTCGCGATCTATTTCGCAGACGTGAAGCGTGCGATACAAGTTGGTCAATCGCCGGAAAAATAAATCCTTCAAATTGTATTTCGCAAATCGGTTTCAATCCCGCGACGGCCATTCCAATTGAAGCTCCAACAATTCCACTCTCCGCCAAAGGTGAATCAATCACTCGCGAATTTCCAAATTTTTTCGCAAGTCCATCTGTAACTCTAAAAACTCCTCCATCCTCACCAACATCTTCGCCAATAATCACGACTTTCTTGTCGCGCATCATCTCAAGGCGCAACGCCTCATTCAGTGCATCGACCATATTTTTAACACTCATATCGCTACCTCCAAAAAAGGACTCTCAATCAAATTGGTGTATTCAAAATTTTTTTTGAACGCCATCTTAACAGCATCATAAACCTTAGTGGGTGCGACAGCTCTGCGAAGTTCCTGTTCAACACTCCATAAAGTTACTTCATCGGGTTTGTAACCGCACTGGTTAACCATTTCATTTGATTTGATTCCTTTAGCATCAACATAAATTGCAAAACCATGATAAGCTACTTCTCCACTAATTTTAAGTCCCTTTGAGCCCATCTTCAAAGTTTTACCGTCGCGCTCAAGCCAAATATCTCGCCGTTCATTTCTATCTCGGAATTGCTGTTGGTCGCTCACGCTGATTCCCTCAACACCCAAATTTCGCAACGAATCAAACAAAACTCCATAAACTTTAGATTTATATGCGTTTAAATCAAGCGCAGGTCTTTGGGTAATTTCTGGATGTTTGACTATGGGATAGAAAACATACTGTCCTGGTGCGAAAACAGTTGCACCACCTCCTCTATCAGATAGATGAAAATCAATTCCCTCATCAGCCAAATATCTTAAAACTTCATCGTGCGAAACAGAATCGTAGCGTGCACGTACTCGTGCAAGCAACTTCTCGCTAAATTGATTGTCTCTTTCAGAACGACCAAAATTTACGGTTAAGGGATGTTGAACAGCAAGAATAGTATCCCCAATCAAATTATCTTTGCGAAGTTTAACTATAGAATCTTGGAAGTTTATTATTTTATCATATGGTTGAACTCCCAAATTAAGCCAATTAGCTGTTTTATTTTCCAATTTCACGCTTCCTCCAATTCCCCGACGACCCCAGCATTTTCTGCGGTTTTTTCAGAAACCATCACACGTTCAGCAATTTCATTTTCCGTAGCAGCAATAGTGCGCTGTTCATCGAGTTCAGGCGTTCGCGAGACAAAAAGATAATCAAACATTTCCGTCGGAGGCTGAGGACTCATACTTTCCGCAACTTTAATCTCGCGTTCAATCAGTTGTTCAGCATCAATTTTTATTTTTTGAATTATCACTGGATTCAAAATTTTCTCGTTAAGCAAGTAATTTTCAAATCTCGGCAAAGGGTCTTTAGTTTCCCATTCGCGAACTTCTTCTTCAGAACGATATTTTTTCGAGTCGTCAGAAGTTGTATGGTCTGTTAGTCTGTAAGTGAAACATTCAATCAAAGTAGGCCCATCGCCTCGTCGTGCCCTTTCTAAAGCCTCAAGTGTCGCGCGATAAACTGCAAAAACATCGTTCCCATCAACTTGAATTCCAAAAAATCCATACGCGATAGCTTTCTGCGCAATAGTTGCCGAAGCGGTCTGTTCCTTGACTGGAACAGAAATAGCCCATTGATTATTTTCACAGATAAAAACGCAAGGTGCTTTGAAAACGCCGGCGAAATTCATTGCCTCGTGAAAATCTCCTTCAGAAGTTGCGCCATCTCCAAAATAAACAATTGTCGCATTTTTCAGACCTTGATGTCTGAAGGCCATTGCGGCTCCAGCGGCGTGAGGTAAATGGGCGCCAACAGTAATTGAAACTGGGAGAATATTGACTCCTTTCGGAATTTGCATTCCTCTCTCGTCGCCAGCCCAATATTGAAAAAGCATATGTGCAGGCATTCCGCGAATCATGAAAACTCCATTCTCTCGAAAAGCCGGAAAAACCAGATCATCTTTTTGCAAGGCGAAAGCACTTCCAATCTGACACGCCTCTTGTCCACGCATTGGCGCATAAGTTCCAAGGCGCCCTTGCCTTTGTAATTTAAGCGCCTTATCATCAAACGCTCGTGTCAAAACCAGAGATTTATACATTTCAATCAAAACATTTTTCTGTATTGAAGGCATAAGCTTAGAATTAATCTTACTCCGTTCATCTAAAATTTGCAAGTAAGGAACTTCAAATTTCCCAATAATCTTTTCCATCATCACTCTTCAAAATTACATCGGTAAACTTTATAAACGTTCATAAAGCGCCATAAATATGACAAGAAATTACGTTTATGTGTTTCAAAGGCAGGTAAGTCGTGAGAGCCCTCCCAGGTTTGAATATATCGTTGCGAAACTTGAAGAAATAGGGATCTCAAAACTCGCAATGTCTCATCCGGAAAGAGACCCAAATAGAATAGAAATTACGACATGTTTTAGTGGAAACATTCAAAAATTAGAAGGAGTATTAAGAGAATTCGGATATTCTCTTTCAGAAGATGATTGACGAGATAGACGAATTTCTTGAGAATTTTGATTCAAATTTTTTACCGAGCGGAGAGACAGATTTTGAGCCAATTTTCAAAAAAATAATCTCTCTAGATGAATCAATAAAATGGAGAACTTATGGGCAAGAGTTCATGGCCTACGCAAAACACAAAAGAAAGCGTATTTTTTGCGCATTGTATGGTCCAGAAGATATCCAATTAGGAATAACTATAGGATACAGCGGTCGAGATTATAAGTTTTACGAGGGAAAGGAAGTATCGGATTTATACAGCAAGTTATCTTCAAGATAATTATTTGCCGAGTGCCCATTTCTTCAGATTTTCATAAGACGTAGCACCACAAATAAATTTTTTTGAAATATCATTATAAAAAAACGGAACTCCTCCACATTTACTTTTGTCCGATTCTTGTAATTTTTTCGCATTCGCAGAATTGTGCCACGTTTCCATAAGAGTCACCTCGACTTTCTCGTCCTTCTCAAGTTTGTCAATCAAAGGCACCATCTCATGACAATGAACACATTCGGTTCCATAAAACATATAAAGCGTCATGCTTCAATAAACAGATAGTAATTTATAAATCTAATCAACTAAATATATTTAATCTCTGCAAAACTACTAAACATATGAAACAAGAGGTATTATCAGCATACGAGTCGGAAAAATTTCTCGGTCGATACATTTCAATCCCTCAAAGTCAGTTAGTTCGCAAATTTTCAGAGATAACTCTAAAAACTCCGCTCGTTTTGAAAATAGTCTCGCCACAAGCAGTTCACAAGTCAGATTTAGGATTGATAAAAATAGTTCACAATAAGGCTGAAATAGAAAATTCTTTCAACAATATAATCACAGAAGCAAAAAATAATAACTTAAAGATAGATGGGATTTTAGTTCAGGAATTCGTTGAAGGCGAGCAATTTATCATCGGGTTGAAAAAAGACCCAGTATTCAATCACGTAATTTTATTTGGTTTAGGAGGCGTATTTACAGAACTATTAGAGGACATTTCAATAAGAAAATGCCCTATAACTCTGGCAGACGCACAAAGCATGATTGAAGAGTTAAAATCATCAAAGATTTTTCACGGATTTAGAAACATAAAACTAAACACTCCATTATTAAAAGACACGTTAGTTGTAATTTCCAATATCACTCAAAAACACAAAGAAATCAAAGAATTAGATATAAATCCTTTCATCCTAAACGCAAAAGACGGTAAAGCTGTCGACGTCAGAATAGTTTTAGAAAAATAATTAGGAAAATCTCCAGTGTCTAAATGATTCAAAGCTCAAGTAGCCCATGACTATCAAAGCAATCCACGAAAACCACATAGGCGCAGTAAAATCTTCAACTTCAACATTCCAGCTGTTAAACACTCTTAAAACATGAACTAAAAAAGTAATTCCAAAAATAACACAAGTGATAAAAAAATAATTTTTAGGCTTCATGCCTTAACCTTAGATAAAGGTAAGAAATTTTCCCAGCTGGTTTCAAGAATTTGATTCATAGATTTAGCCAAATAATCACTTGACAGCCAAACACCAACATCATAATTAGGATGCACAGTTTTGTCATCAAGTAAGAAAAGCATAACTTGTTCACCGTCAACAATTGCAAACCGTCCATGGGGCTTATCAATTGCGCGAATTTCAGCAACCTTTGACAGCTCACGTGCAATCTTGGCATTTTCAGGAGTGATAGGTGCGGCAATTTTTAACGCAACACCACGTTTCTTCGCCTTTTCAAACGTGGGCATCAGAGACTCAAATTTCCTATTCAAACCTTCAGCAGTTGTTACGAGAACCACTTGCTTCTTAGCATTCTTGAGCATCATGTCCATATGATTGTAAATATTCTGTCTTCCTTTCAAACTTCCGGACAAATCCGACGGCTCAACATATTTCACGCCGTTTTCATATAATCCACTCAATTCTCTAATTATTTCTCCACCTTTAATTTCTTCAAGTCTTTTTGTTTTATCTTGCGCAGTTAATAACATATGTTTCTTAACTCTATCAACAACCTCTTCAGGTTTCAAAGCTAAAAACTTAATAGGTTTACCCAACTTCATCACAACGAAACCCTTTTTCTCCAGCGATTCAAGAATATCATAAGTTCGCGAGCGAGGTACATCAGAAATTGTACTCAACTCTCCAGCAGTTGAAACACCGCGTGAAAGAAGAGAAGTCCACACTTTAACTTCATACAGATTTAAATCAAAAATTTTTCTAAGTCTACTCAAAAACTCGCCGTTTACAATCATAATTCCTTGAAGGCTTAGGAGTATTTAAATGTTTTTAGAATTTAAAACACAAATCCGATATTCTCCGTCTTTACATCAAAAGTAATCATATCTTTTAATTTACCCTCGACAAAATCAAGTTTTGTCGCACCAATACGTTCACATATAAACTCTCGGTGAGTAACAATTGCTACTTTTAATTTATCACTAACGAATAACTTTAATTCGATTCTCTGTTCTTTCTTCATATTGCGCGCTTTACGTTCTGTCTGTATTTTTCGCGCAATTTCTCGCACAAATCCTTCAGCTTCAAGTTCAGGAGTTATTTTAGTATCCAATCTTAATTCTTTTGTTTTCGAATCAAAAATAACCTGTTTTATATTCAATTCTTCCATAATAATTGATTTAGATTCATCATCAAATTTAAAATTAGAAGTAACTGATTGAAGAGGTTGCCTCACAGCGATTTTTTCTTTATCTCTTAGCATTAAAGCTTCACTTGCAACATTTCTAATATTTATCATTTTTTCTTGAATCTCAAAATTGATATCTTTTTTTGAAAAAGATAGCCAACTCTCAAGATGAACAGACTCTTTTTTTCCTTTAACTGTTAAATAGATTTTTTCAGATATAAATGGAAGCATTGGAGCAATAATAATCGAAAAGTCGTGTAATACTTCTTTTAAAACAGCACGAGCAACTCCTGCATCTTTTTCGTTGAATCGCTCACGACTTCTTCGAACATACCAAGTAGATAAATCATCAACAAATTTAGTTATTTCTTTAGCTGTAGAGATAGTATCATACTTATTCATAAAATTATTAATTTCATATCCTGTTTCGGCAAGTCTTGATAAAATCCATTTATCAAGTAGATTTTTATTTTTCAAGTCTGTTTCTTTACCAGATGAATTTAAAATATAAAAGTTTAAGGCATTTGTCAAAATCAAGATTACTTTTTTATGAACATCTTCAACACCCTTCTCTGAAAATTTAAGATCTTCCGCAGCCATAATTGGGTTGCTCAACAAATAAAATCTAAGTGCATCAGATCCATATTTTTCAATTAGACTCATAGGGTCTGCGAAATTTCCCTTAGATTTAGACATTTTCTCTCCATCTTGGGCCAGTATAGTCCCAGTAGTTACAACATTCTTGAAAGGCGCCTTATTAAATAAAATAGTAGACAAAGATAACATATAATAAAACCAAGTTCTTGTTTGAGCAATATATTCTGCTACAAAGTCTCCTGGGAAATTCTTATCGAACCATCCTTTTTTTTCAAATGGATAATGCACCTGTGCAAAAGACATAGCTCCGGATTCAAACCAACAATCTAATACTTCAGGAACTCTAGACATATCTTTTCCACACTTACATTTTAGTTTTACTTTATCCATAGTAGGTTTATGTAAATCCATTTTTTTAGGGAAATTCAAGGCATGTTCTTTAAGTTCTTTAATACTACCAATTACTTTTATTTCTCCACAAGAACATTTCCATATAGGTATTACTGATGCCCAATATCGATTTCTAGAAATATTCCAGTCTGGTGCATTCAGAATATTATTTTTGAATCTACCTTCTTTGAGATGTTCAGGATACCAATTAATTTTTTCATTATTCTTCAATATTTTGTCTTTAATTTTTTGTATATTTATGAAATAAGATGGCAATGGAGAATAAAATAAAGGAGTTTCACATCTACAACAGAAAGGATAACTATGCTTATTGTTTTGTACTTTATAATTTAAATTTCTTTTAGACAATTCAGATATCACGTCTTTATCTAAATTCTTAAACCATTTACCCAACCATTCTTTTGGGCCTTCACGAAGCTTTCCATCATGGCCAACATGTTCTATTAATGGCAAATCAAATTTTTTAATCATAGAATAATCGAATTCTCCATAAGCTGCCATATGTACAATTCCAGTTCCATCTGTCGTAGTTACACCTTCAGAATCATCTATGACTCGGTAAGCTTTTTTTCCAGAACTTAATTCATATAATGGTTCATAATATAATCCAGATAGACTTTTTCCCTTAAACGACTCAATAATTTTATATTCTCCATTTAATTCTGAAAGTCTATCTGAAACCAAAATATAAATTTCATTATTATTTTTTACTTTAACATAATTAGCATCAGATTTAACTGCAAGAGCAACATTCCCAATCAGTGTCCATGGAGTAGTAGTCCACGCAAGCATATACTCATTTTTGTCCTTTAGTTTGAATTTAGCAATTATAGAAGGTTCAGTAACTTCACGATAACTATTATCCATAGCTATTTCTGCATTAGATAATGGAGTTTCACATCTCGGACAATACATTAAAACTCTACGTCCCTCATAAATTAGGTCTTTATTCCAAATTTCTTTGAAAGCCCACCATACTGATTCCATATAATTTAAGTCCATAGTTTTGTAAGAGTTATCAAAGTCAACCCATCTTCCAAGTCTTTCAATAAATGATTTCCAATCATGAACATATTGAGTCACAGTTTTTTCACATTCTTCACAAAATTTTTCAACGCCTATAATTTCAATATCTTTTTTATTTTTGAAACCTAATTTTTTTTCCACAATATTTTCAATTGGCAAGCCATGGCAATCCCACCCCCAAACTCTATCAACTTTATATCCTTTCATCGTCCAAAATCTCGGGATTGTATCTTTTATTGCACTTGCTAAAAGATGCCCATAATGTGGCAAACCAGTAGCAAAAGGAGGACCATCATAGAAAACATAATTTTTTTTCTTGCCTTTCAAAGATTTTTCAAAAACATTATTTTTTTTCCAAAATTCAAGAATTTCTAATTCATATTCATTAGCCGAAGACATATATCTAACTTCCCAAACTCCTTTTTATAATTTATCTTTTTCTGATGACAGCCCACTTTGAATCAAAGCTTTTCAAATAGCTTATCCATCCAACAATGCTCATAAATCCCAGAGTTAATACAAAAACCTCATTGTTCAAAAAAATAATTATTAAAACAAAGCATAAACCTATCAATGTCTGGAGATATCTTCTTCCCTGAATAAGCTCATCTCGTGTAAGCCACGCAATTAGAAATCCTACGGGAATAGCCAGAACAAGCAAAACAAAATCAAGAATCATTCCATCAAAAACTCATCACTTGCACATGCCTGCTCCAAAATATCTTCTACGTGCAAAACTCCCACGAGCTCTCCTTTTTTATCAACAACTGGCAATGTGCTTATTTTTTTCTCAAGAATCAAATCCATAGCCTTCTGGAGTTTATCGTCTTTTTTAACTGCAAAAACCTGTTGCGTCATTATTTCAGAAATTTTTTTCTGCTCGCCAAAATGAGCAACTAAATCCTCATACGTCAAAATTCCCGCAATCTTATTCTTAACTAAAAAAATCAAGCTACTTATCTTGTTTTTTATCATAAGCTTAGCCGCTTCGGCAAGCACAACGTCTTTTTCAATGACAATTGGCTTTTTCATCAAATCCTCAATGACCATATTCAAAATATCTAGACATAGTATATAATATTATCTTTTATTCAAGTTGTAGTTTAAATTAATATTTACCTATTTACAAAAACCTAAATAACTCTCGCTTTTAAAATCTTGATTTCGTTAATTGGTCTATCTTGAGAATCAGTTTTGACTTGAGCGATTTTATCCATCACTTCAATTCCTTCAATTATCTTACCAAAAACAGGATGCTTTCCGTCAAGAAATCTATTGTCCATTAAATTGATAAAAAATTGGCTTCCTCCAGTGTTAGGCCCAGCATTAGCCATCGAAATAGTTCCTCTATCATTTCTATCTAAATTTGTTCCAGTAAATTCATCTTTAATCATATATCCTGGACCACCTCTACCCGTTCCAGTAGGGTCTCCTCCTTGAATCATAAATCCATTAATTATTCTATGGAATATAATTCCATCATAAAATTCTTTTTCTACTAGTTTAACAAAATTTCCAGCAGTTATAGGCATCTCCCCCACATATAATTCAAGAACGATATTTCCCATATTCGTTTCCAATTCAACTTTAGTATGTTTTGAAACCATTAGATTAAATGCTACAATAGCAATCACAATCACAATCAGGGCTATTAAAATCTTTTTACGATACATACGCTTAACTAAAAATGCGAATTAATAAACCTTATTTTTTAGCAACTTTCCACATAAGTTCAAAATATTTTTTGTAACTTTGTGCAAATTCATCTTGTTCTACAACAATAGCAAACGGATTTTTCCCCCAGAGAATCATAGCGACAGAGTTTCCATATATATTGATAACCACTGGACTAGAATATTTTTCAGGTAAGTATCTTGTTTCGGCAAGTATCTTAGGTTGAATGCCCTTATCTGGAGTAATTACGCGAAGTTTAATTTTTTTCTGTTTTCTACGTTCATTAAACCACTTAAAATAATAGGGTATTGAATTATAGGCTTCTCTATTTGCTCCCAATATTAAAATTTCCGAATAATTAAGTTGGCTTTCAAGAACTATTTTGAGCCCATTTTTACCCCTATAAAAATTAGTTTGTTCATTTTTTTTTGTAGTTTTGAATTTTTGACTTAACTGTTCTATCAATGGAGCAAGAATAACTTTTTTTTCGTCAATCATTTCAATCAAATGCTGTGGATCATTAGCCGTGAAAACACGTCTGTTATTTTCCAAGATGTAACTTATTATTCCTTTCTGAATCAGAGTCTCCGTAACATCATAAATAGTCCTTCTATGAATTCCTGTTTTGCGAGAAATTTTTCCAGCAAGACTTGGACCTAAATCAATCAATGCAATATAAACCTTATTTTCATTTTCAGTTAAACCAGCTTCCTTCAATTCCATACAAAATTATATTTTCTCAATTTATAATACTTCCTAATGTGGAGTATTAAGCCACCACATAGCTTCATTAAGCTATTTTCTTCTATTTATTTAACAAACACAACGGAGGAAAAACAAATGGAACTTGAAAGACAAATAATTGAGTTAATTGCTACTGATAGAATAGACATTCCTATATCCAGCATGTCTGGAAAGCTAAAAAGGCAGAAGCCAAAAATAGCCAATGGAATAGATTTTGAAGGTAGAAATTCATATCAAGGAGAAAGAGTCTACGCACGCGTTGAATACGAAGAAAAAGAAAAAGCTCGTGGAATACGCGAAGGCATAGAAGAATTCGAAAGAAAATTCCCTCAATACGGAAAAAT
>SXGT01904551.1_pt1 | contig 13905 bp, 10 predicted proteins | sample 3176221 | NCBI WGS metagenome assembly SXGT01 (sample SAMN11356862, study PRJNA531348) | freshwater metagenome | isolation source: freshwater sample F1-120 | place: China: Fuxian Lake, Yuxi | collected 2017-12-25 | reverse complement strand
CGGCGCAGATCGCGGTACCACCAGTACGCCTCCTTGGGCAGCTTCATCTCGTCGATCCGGGCGTCCAGCCGATCCAGCCGCTCCTCTCGCTGGGAGCCCCCTATGATCTCGCCGATGCCGCCCGCCAGCACGTCCATCGCGGCGACCGTGCGGCCGTCCTCGTTCTGGCGCATGTAGAAGGCCTTGATGTCCTTTGGATAGTTCATGACGATGACCGGCTGCTTGAAGGCCTCCTCGGTGAGGTAGCGCTCGTGCTCGGTCTGAAGATCGCTCCCCCAGGTGGCGGGAAACTCCCATGTCCTCCCCGAGGAGGCCAGCACCCGGACGGCCTCGCCGTAGTCGATGCGCTTGAAGGGGGTGTCGATCACGTGGCGGAGCCTGGCGATGACCCCAGGCTGGATACGCTCCTCGAAGAACGACATGTCGTCGGCCCGCTCGGTGAGCACCGCGTCGATCACGAACTTGAGAAACTCCTCGGCCACCCCGGCCAGGCCGGCCAGATCGCAGAACGCGATCTCGGGCTCGATCATCCAGAACTCGGCCAGGTGCCTCGAGGTGTTGGAGTTCTCGGCGCGGAACGTGGGCCCGAAGGTGTAGACCCTGGACAGCGCCATGGCGTAGCTCTCGACGTTGAGCTGGCCGGAGACCGTGAGGTAAGCCTCCTTGCCGAAGAAATCGTCCTCCGGGTCCAGCTTGCCCTGGGCGCGCAGGAAATCCAGCGTGGACACCCTGAACATCTGCCCGGCGCCCTCGCAGTCGGACGCGGTGATGATGGGGGTGTGCACCCAGAAATAGCCGCGCTCGTGGAAGAAGCGGTGGATGGCCTGGGAGAGGGAGTGGCGCACCCTGGCCACGGCGCCGAAGGTGTTGGTCCGAGGGCGGAGGTGGGCCACCTCCCTCAGGAATTCGAAGGTGTGACGCTTCTGGCTTATGGGGTAGGTGTCCGGATCGGCGACCCAGCCCACGATCTCGAGCGACTCCACGTGGAGCTCCAGCGCCTGGCCCTTGCCCTGGCTCTCCACCACGGTGCCCGCCGCGACGATGGAGCAGCCCGAGGTGAGCCTGACCACGTCCTGGTAGTTGGGCAAATCGCTCTTGGCGACCAGCTGGAGGGTGCCGAAGCACGAGCCGTCCGACAGGGCGACGAACGACAGCCCCGCCTTGGAGTCGCGCCGGGTCCTCACCCAGCCCCCGACCTCGATCCTCGCTCCGATCCCGGCGGAGGACTTTCCCTTGAGCACATCGTCGACCGACACTCGCATCGCGCGGACGCTAGATCGGAAGCCAGGGTCAGGCCAGCCTCTTCTACCGGTTGGCCAGCAGGCGCTGGGCGCGCCTGGCCTCGCCACCCTCCTGCGACGCCTTGGCCTCCGCCGTGTCGAGCCCGAGCGGAGGCACGGGGACAGGCTTTCCGTGGGCGTCGATGGCCACGAAGGTCATGCGAGCGTGGACGCAGGGCCAGCAGCGCCTGGAGCGGGAGTCCTCGCCCTGGACCTCGATCTCGATCTCGAGCGACGTGCGGAAGCTCGCGGACACGCGGGCGGACATGCGCACCACCTCGCCGACCTTGACGGGGTTCAGGAACTTGAGGTCGTCCACGAAGGCCGTGACGCACATCTCGCCGGTGTGGCGCTGGGCCGTGATGGCCGCGCACAGGTCCATCCAGGCCATGATCTGCCCTCCGAACACGTTGCCCAGGGCGTTGGCGTGCTGGGGGAGCACGTACTCGGTCATCTCGGTCACGGACGAGGAGGCGGGGCGCGGTTCCATGGGCCGCGGATACTAGCCTCCCGCGAGGGGTGCACATTGCCGGATCGGGCGGGCGCGAAGAAAGTATGCTCGGGCCATGACCGAGCCCGATCGTCTTCGCGCGCTCTTCCGCGAGCGGACCCTCTCGCGCATCGTGGCCATCTCCGTCTTCCTCGGGGTGCTCTACCTGTTCCGGCACCTGTGGGCGACGCTGGTGTTCTTCGTGGCCTTCGAGCGGCTCATCGGCTGGATCGAGCGCATGATCGTCGGGCGCACGGGCTGGACCCGGACCAGGGTGGTGCTCGGGATCGTCCTGGCTCTTCTGGCGACCTTCGCCGCCGTCGTCACCGCCTCCGTGCTATCGGGCTTCGGCTACTGGAAGACCATGCAAGGCGCGTCGACCGAATGGATCGACGATCTACGGCGAAATCCCCTCTTCGAGAGGGTCCAGCACTTCCTCGGCGACACCGAGGCGGTGATCGCCCACGCCAAGGACTACGCCGGCGAGGCGCTCAAGTACGCCTCGGCCATAGGCCGCTTCGTCATCCAGGCGATGATAGGCTTCATCCTGGCCATCGTTTACCGCCTGGAGGCCGAGGAGCTCGACAAGTTCGAGGACAAGATCGATCCAAGGTCCCTGGTGGGGCGGCTGCTGCGCTGGGTCATGCACGTGGCCGACGCGATGAGCGTCACCATGCAGCTCCAGCTGGTGGTCGGGGCGTTCAACACGGTGACGACGCTGCCGGTCCTCATCTTCCTTGGTATTTCTCACATCCCCTCGCTGATGGTGCTCATCTTCGTCTCGGCGCTGGTCCCGGTGATAGGCAACCTGGTGGCGGGGACCGTGCTCTGCCTGCTGGCCTACCAGGCCAAGGGCTACCTTGGAGTCGCCATCTTCGCCGTCGTCACGTTCGTCTTGCACAAGATCGAGTCCTATTACCTCTCCCCTCGCCTCACGGCGCGCCATGTCAGGGTCCCCAGCTTCGTGCTCATCTCGAGCCTCATCGCCTTCGAGCACCTGTTCGGCTTCGCGGGGGTCTTCCTCTCGTTCCCCGCGCTCTTCGTCGCGGCCCGCATCCGGGGGGAGTTCATCCAGGAGGATCTGGGCCCCACCCCCGAGGCCGCCGCCGAGGCCCCGCCGTCCTCGGCGGCCGGTCCGATCGAGGATCGGGGAGAGCGGGACGCCCCCCTCTCCCTGGATACCGCCTTTCCTAGAAAACCAAGTTGAACGCACCGGATCCATCCGAGCCACGTTGTTGCGAAGGGGGCTCGGTCGGAGGCCCCCAAATTTCAATGCCCATCGATCCCGGTCGTCGCAAGATGGACGAAGACGATCGGGTCGCGTGCAACCGTTTGTTCTGCTCCACCTGCGGGTCGTGGGTTCGTCACCTCGATCGATATCGACTCGCCGGATGGATGACGGCCGACGACAAAGAGGCGCTTTACGCCGCTGCGGCGCCGGAGAGCACGCGGTTCGTGGGCAAGGGGGGCGCCGGCGAGGCCTTTCGGGTTTACTTCTGCCGTTGCAATGCCCGCTCGATCGGCGGATACGACCTCGTGGATCTGACGGACTGCGCTTGGGTATGCGGCGGACACCCCGCAGAGTAAGATCAGGGGCCGGCCCCCGGGCCCGGAAGGTCACGGAGGGCCGGGGTCGGGGCGGCCACCCCGCTCCTGATCGCCTCGCACAGCCGCGAGAGGCCTTCCCTGTCCAGCAGATCCTCGGGCGCGCTGACCACGATGTTCGTGGCCTCGGGGCTGCTCACCGCCGAGACGCAGAGGGGGATGAAATCGCTCTGGGGAGGGAGCAGGTAGACCGAGCGACAGGCGAGGCCGTCGGCGCTGAGCTGGGCGGCGGAGGGCAAGGCGAGGTGGGTCACGAGCGCGGAGAAGGGAAAGCGCCCCGCGGCCCTGTGCCCCCGGGTCCACCGGGCGTAGACGGCGGTGAGGAGCCAGAGCGGCAGCCAGGGCACCAGGGCCTCGGCGGGGTCGAGGCGGAGGGGTTCCCTGGTCTTCAGCCGCTTCAGCACGATCCTGTGGAACGCCTGCCAGCTCAGGGCCTCCGAGAGGTCGACGAAGAAGGGGTAGGTCCTGTTGCCCGTCGAGTGAGGCTCCGCCCTGTAGTTGCGGAGATCCACCGGGATCATGGCCCTGGCAGGCGCCGCCGGCGCCGCGTGCCTCGCCAGCACCGCCACGATCTTCGCGACCAGCGCGAGGGCAGGCCCACCCAGCGCGAGGCGCTGCCAGCGCACCGCCCGGGAGCGCGATGACGAGGTGCCGGCCAGCGGAGGACAGTCGCTCTTCAGGGGAGGACGGCGCTCGCCGGACCCCAGCGACCGGACGAATTCGGTGTCGCTGAGCGGGCAGGGCGCGCCCAGCAAGGCCTCGCCCCGCAGCGACCGGAACACCTCCCTCGCGAAGTGCAGCAGCCCGCTCGCATCCATGACGCCGTGAAAGCAACGGAAGACGATGCGCGGCCTGGGCCCGGGCGCCAGCACGAGCTCGCAGGTCGGGCCGCCGTACGGGCACAGGGGGCGCTCCACCTCCGGCGGAGGGGGCGAGTCGGGAGCCCAGCCCGAGAGCACCCGGACCGCGGGCAGCGGGGCCAGCGGGACCCACCGGGCCCAGCCCAGCACCCCGCGCAGGATCAGCCGGGCCCCGGGGTTGACCTCCGCCGCCCGGGCCACGGCCTCCCCCAGCCGCTCGGCGGATATCTCCCCCTCGGCCTCGATCACCATCTGGATACAGAACCCGGGCGCGAGGCGCTCCGCGGCCAGGTAGAGGCGTTCGTTGAAGGAGACGCGGCGCGCATAGGCGCCCGCCGCCCCGGCCACCCTAGCCACGAGGCGCCCCGCCCCTGCCGGCGGCCAGGGTGTCCTGGCAAAGCTCCGCGATCGCCCTTGGGGTCTCGAAGCGCTCCAGGTCGATCGCCTCGACGTCGATGTCGATCGAGAGGGCCTCCTCGAGGAGGGAGACCAGGGTCACGACCGCGAACGAGTCGAGGAGCCCGGAGGACAGGAGCGGCGTGTCGGGCGCGAGCGTGAGGCCGCGCAGCAGCGGAAAATTCTCTCTGAGCAAATCGTGTACCCTGGTGACGAGAGGAGATACGTCCGCGGCCATTGCCAAATAACCTCTATTTCTATTTGAGACGGTATCACCGGAGCCGCTGGCGGGTCAGCTCCTATTCGCCGGGCGGCGCGGCCCTCGCGCAGACCTCACCCCCTCGCTCTTACCGCATGCCGTCGCGTGCCCCTCTCCCGCGCGGACCTTGTGGACGACGTGGCGCTGGAGAGGGGCTCATCACAAGGAGTCTTTCAACTCCGGGTATCTCCTGCGCTCCCCCTCTACCGCGCCACGAGTTTTACAAAGACAGCGCGGGAGAGGGGGTCGGGGGGTGAGGTCTGCGCCGCCCGCGTCGGTTTCGGGTGGATCCTCGCTTGTGGATCGTGTACCGATGGGCGTGGTATTGGCAGGATCATGGCAGATATACGAAAATGAACATCATCGGGATCTCTGCCTTCTATCATGAGTCGACGTGCTGTCTGCTCCAGGACGGCGAGCTCGTGGCGGCGGTGCCGGAGGAGCGCTTCACCCGGGTCAAGTACGACCGCAGGGCGCCCATCAACGCCTTCCGCTACTGCCTGGAGGCCGGGGGGCGCCTGACCCCCGGCGATATCGACTGCGTCGCGTACTATGAATCCCCCAAAAAGAAGCTCTCGCGCCAGCTCTCGATGGGGCTCTGTGCCTCCAGCGATCCGGCCTTTGGCTGGCTCGATCCCCGCCGGCCAGAGCGGGAGATCCGCGAGGTCCTCGGCTACGACGGCCCGATCCTGACCTTCGATCATCACCTGTCCCACGGCGCCAGCTCGTTCTTCTTCTCCGGCTTCCGCGAGTCCGCGATCCTGACGGTGGACGGCGTGGGGGAGTGGGCGACGACCACGTACGGCACAGGCCACGACGACGACATCAAGATCCTCGAGGAGGTGAGCTTCCCCGACTCCCTCGGGCTCCTCTACAGCGCGGTGACGGATTTCCTCGGCTTTCAGATCCTGAGCGATGAATACAAGGTGATGGGGCTGGCCCCCTACGGCGAGCCCCGCTTCCTCCGGCAGGTGCGCTCCCTGGTCAGCTCCGGCCCCGGCGGACGCTTCTCCTTGAACATGGCCTACTTCGATTTCTCCCAGCCAAGTCGGATGTTCACGGAAGCCCTCCCGGAGCTCTTCGGTATACCGCCAAGGGTCCGGGAGGGGGAAGTCACGCAGGCGCACGAGGACGTCGCCAGGAGCCTGCAGGTGGTCCTGGAGGAGATCCTGATCGAGAAGGTCCACCACCTGCATCGGATCGCGCCCAGCGAGAACCTCTGCCTGGCCGTCGGCGACGCGCTGAACTGCGTCGCCAACCATCAGCTGCGCCTCCGGGGCCCCTTCGAGAACCTCTTCGTCCAGCCCGCCGCAGGGGACTCGGGGTCGGCCCTGGGCGCGGCCGCCCTGGCCCACGTCCAGCTGACCGGCCGGCGGCACTCCTACAAGGCCCTCCCTCACGTCTACCTGGGGCCAGGCTACCCTGTCGCGGAGATCGCGGCGCTCCTGGAGGAGGCGGGCATCGAGAGCGGCGACTACCGGGGGCGAGAGGACGATCTGCTCGAGGCGGTCGTCGACCGGATCGTGGCGCTGGAGGTCGTCGCCTGGTTCCATGGCCGGATGGAGTTCGGGCCCCGGGCCCTGGGAGCCAGGAGCATCCTGGCGGATCCCAGGGATCCCACCATGCGCGATCGCCTGAACGCGCTGGTCAAGAAGCGGGAGGCGTTCCGGCCCTTCGCGCCGGCGATCCTCGAGGAGCACCTGGCCGAGCACATGGATATGCGGCACCCCTCCCGCTTCATGATCGAGACGTGCCAGGTGCGCTCCTCGCTCGAGCTGCCCGCGATCACCCACGTGGACGGCTCCGCGCGCGTGCAGACCGTGGATCGTGCCACCAGCCCTCGCTTCGCCCGCCTCCTCGAGTGCTTCTACCGGCGCACGGGCTGCCCCATCCTGGTCAACACGTCCTTCAACGTGCGCGGCGAGCCGATCGTCGGCACCCCGGAGGACGCCATCCGGTGCATGGCGAACTCGCAGATCGACTGCCTGGTCCTCGAGGACTTCGTCATCGACAAGCGGAGCATCCCGGCCTTCCTGAGGAAGGCCGCCGCGGCCCGGGGGTCCCTGGAGGATCGCGTCGAGAAGCAGCCGCACCCGCGGCTCCCGGGGAGCGTGGAGCGCTGGCGGCCCGCCGAAGGTATCCTGCCCGACGGCGTGTATACCTTCGTTTGATCTCGCGGCGCCCAGGACCCCGTCATGAAGACCGATGAACTCGCAGAACTCCTCTCCACCGACGGCGGCTTGACGCTGGCCAGGGCGCTCCAGAGCACCGGGGCCATGAGGGGACGACGCCCCGAGGTGCCCCTGGCGCCCCCGGGCGCCCCCCAGGCCGTGCTCGAGTGGAAGCCGGTCAGCGGCGAGGCCGGGCTCACCTTCGAGCGCGCCACGCCCTACCGCTGCAAGCCGAAACGGATCGAGGCCAAGCGGCCTGGCGCCCTGCGAATCTGCCTCTTCGGCGAGTCGATGGCCGCCGGCTTTCCCCTGGCGCCCGCCTTCACGCCGTCCATCGCCCTGGAGGAGATCCTCCGCCAGGCGACGGGGGCCGAGCGCACCGTCGAGGTGATCGATCTGGCCATGCCCAACATGGGCCCTTCGGAGCAGCTCCGCGTCTGCGAGGCCGCCCGCCAGCTCACCCCGGATGTCTGCGTGTTCATGGGGGGCAACAACTGGTACTATGGCCTCTCCGTGGAGCCCACGGCCTCCCCCGAGGCTCGCGTCGGCCACGCCGACGCCATCGAGGAAGGAGGCACCCCGCGCCTGGCCGCGATGTTTCGAGAGCGGCTGGCGGCCCGGGCGCAGGTGATGGTGGAGGCCCTGGTCGGCGCCGCGCGCGCCGAGGGCGCCGAGGCCATCGTCGTCGTCCCGCCAGCCAACCATGACTGGGAGCGCAGGAGCCCCCCCTCGTGGCTCGGTCAGGGCAGGACAGCGGCGTGGTTCCAGCGGTTCCAGGCCGCTCTGGTGGCCCTGGAGGCGGCCGACCACGCCCGGGTGATCGCCGAGGCCGACGCGATGGAGCGCCTCGACGGAGGGCTCGGCCCGGCGGCCCCCCGCCTCCTCGCCAGGGCGCTGCTCGCCCTTGGACGCACGCAGGAGGCCCGCGACGCCGCGGTGCGCGCGATCGACGCGTCCAACTGGCACAACGACACGTGGGCCCTGCCTCAGGTGCCCTCGTTCGTCGGCGACGTGATGCGGCGCCAGGCGGACGCGCTGGGCTACACCTGCGTCGACGCGGAGGGCGTCCTCGCCGCCCACACGGGGAGCCCTTACCTCGATTTTCGCATGTTCTACGATCATTGCCACCTCTCGGCGGAGGGGGTCCGCGCCACGATGGCCGCGGTCGCGGCGAGCGTCCTGCGATCCCTCGACCGTGAGGTCCCGGCGGGGCGAGGCCTGCTGGATGCAGCGCCCAGACCGGACGATCACGTCGCGGCCAGCGCCGCCTTCCAGAGCGCCCACTGGCTCAGCATGTTCTTCCCTCCCCTCGCGGAGGACGACGTGGGCCGCCGGCTGTCCGCCGCGCTTCAAAGGAGCGCGGAGCTCTCGGGGCATTTCATGAGCGTCATGAAGGACCATGTCCGCGTCAAGAGCGCCGCGTGCTCCCCCGGGCTCCACGCGGCGACCCCGGCGGCGGCCCGCACGCCAGGGGTCATCGGCTCGCTCCTCTCCGGGGGGCTCAACCCGCTCTTTCTGGGGGCCCTCCTGGAGGTGCTGAGGGCTCGCGGCGACGTCGAGGTGGAGCCCATCCTCGAGCGCGTGCTGAAGAGCCATCAGCGGCGGCTAGAACAGGGCCTGGACATCGCCCGGACGACGTACGCGGAGTCGTTCTGGGAGAGGACCCCCACGGCCCGGCACGACCCCAACGAGCGCCATGGATCGCCGTTCTACAGGGCCACGTGGCCAGAGTCGCGCTTCGGGTTCCTCACGGACGGGGAGAGCGACCTTCACCTCTCGCTGGTCGTCCGCTCGGCGGCGGCCGGCGTGCTCGGCGCGGCCGGCGTGCTCGGCGTCAACGACGAGCCGCTCTCGAACTTCCTCCCTGACCGGCGCTGGGGGCGGTGCGAGGTGGTTGCCCCGCGCAGGCTCCTGCGGCGTGGGGTGAACAGGATCAGCCTGCGCTGGCCGACGCCGAGCATCGACGAGGAGGAGGCCATCAGGGAGGCGGCGCGGCGCTTCAGGCTGGGCGCCCCAGCCGACCTCTTCCCCGTCTTCGGAGAGCTCTTCTCCTTGTGGGTCCGCACATGAGCGGGGGACCTGCAGAGGAGCAGCCGGACACGCTCGTATCGCTGTTGAAGCGGCGGGCCAGCCTGGCGCCCATGGCCCCCTGCATCGTGCACCTGGGGTCAGGGACCACGCTCACGTACCAGCAGGTGTGGGAGGCGGCCAGGCGCCTCTCGGAGCTCCTCGGGCGGCATCGGGTGGGTCGACGTGACCGGGTGGTCTTCGTCGTCAGGAATCACTGGGTGCTCTTCCCTCTGCTGGTCGCCTGCAGCTCCCGCAGGGCGTCCCTGCTCCCGGTGGATCCCGACCTGCACAGGGACGAGCTCTCGTCCCTGCTCGCGGACGCCGCCCCTGCCCTGACCATAGGCATGGACGGCGCCCCGCTCCCTGGCGCCCCGGGCGAGCCCCTCCGCCTCACGCTGTCGCAGGTCTCGAGCGTGGCTTTGCCTGGTGGGGCCGCCGCGGGCTCCGCGGGCGCTGACGCGGGCTCCGGGCCGCAGGCCGAGATCGACGAGGGGGATGCCTCCGACGTCGCCCTGATGATCTACACATCGGGCACCACGGGGAGCCACAAGAGCGTGATGCTCACTGGAAGGAACCTCCTGGCGAACGCCGCCTCCCTGGTGGACCGCTACCGGATCGACGCTCGGGATCGCTTCTTCTGCACGCTCCCCACGCACCACATGAACGCCATCATGATGACGGGGCTGGTGCCGCTCACGGCCGGCGCCTGCATCTGCCTGTCGGATATCCTGAGCTTCAAGAACGCCAAGCTCTACTGGAAGAACATCGCGGAGCTTGGGATCACGGTCTGCAGCCTCGTCCCGTCCATCATGGCGCTCCTCCTGAAGCTGTCGCCGAGGGGCCTCCCCTCCCCGCTTCCTCGGCTGCGCTTCGGGTTCTGCGGCGCCGCCCCCTTGCCCGCGAGCACCTGGCAGCGGTTCGAGGAGATCTTCGGCTGTCCGATCTACCAGGGCTACGGCCTGACGGAGACCACCTGCTGGGCGGTCAGCGTCCCCATGGACGGGCCTCGCAGGTGGGACACGGTGGGGATCCCGCTGGACTGCGACGTGAAGATCGACCACGTCCCGACCGGAGACATGGAGTCGTTCCTCTTCGACCAGAACAGCCAGGGCGAGCCAGGCGACGCCGGGGACCTGGCCAGGCATCGATCCGGTGAGGTCCTCATCCGCGGGGCCATCGTCGGCCCTGGCTATTACAAGAACCCAAGGCTGACCCGGGAGAGCACGACGGGCGACGGTTTCTTCAGGACAGGAGATCTTGGCTATTTCGATGACGAAGGCTCTCTTCATATCACCGGAAGAATAAAGGACGTCATCATCAAGAATGGCGCCAACGTGCTCTCCAGGGACATCGACCGCGTCCTCTGCCAGCACGACTACGTGAGGGAGGCCAGGACCATCGGCGTCCCGGACGAGCTGGTGGGCGAGCGGATCTGCTGCGTGTGCGTGCTCGAGGAGGGGAGCGCCCTCTCGGAGGCGGACCTCAGGAGCTGGGTGCAGAGCCGGCTCTCTCGCCCCATGTGGCCCGACGCGATCGTCTTCATGGGCTATCTCCCGGCCGGCGCGGCGGGGAAGGTCGCGGTCAATACCCTGCGCAAGATCGTCTCCGGCGAGCTCGCCGAGGAGATCCTGGCCTCGCTGAACATCTGGAAGTACAAGCGCTCTCAGCCCTCCGGGCCGGACAAGATCCGGGAGCTCCTCCAGCGGTCCCTGGTGTCGGGGGCCCCCATCGGCTTCCTCGCCTACTGGGGCTGCGGCTCCCGCGACTCCCTCTCCGACCGCGATCGGACGGCGCTCGAGCGCCTTCGTGACTTCGTGAGCGGAGCCCGCCGGGTCCCCCAGGTCACCCCGTCCATGACCCTGATCCTGACGGACATGCACGCCAGGAACAACCATATCCCCGAGGAGCGCATGGAGCGCTACTTCGCCGCGGTGAGCGAGCACGCGGCCGGGCTTGGAATGGCCACCCGGAGGCTGAGCGACATCTGGGGAGAGGCGGGGATGAGCCTCGCCCAGATCCGGGCCGACATCGAGGATCCTGCCTTCGTCGCCCGGTGGGAGGCCGAGCCGCTGCGCGCGCGCCTCGTGGGCCAGGCCGCCAAGCACGTGGAGCAGGGCCACGACCCCGAGACCGCCGCCAGGATCTATTATCTGGCGTGCGAGCGAGAGGGCGCGCAGATCGCCGAGCGCCACCCGTCGCATATCTTCGTCACCTACAACCCCCCGGAGTTCGACTGCGTGTCCCCGGGGCTGCCGAAATTCTACCTGTACTCCTACAAGGAGGGGACGTCGGTGAAGCCATGGTTCGTGGATGACCCCTGACGAGATCCCCTTCACGGGCTCCGTCACCACAGCCACCCGCCGCAAACGGACGGCGCACCTCGAGCAACTCAAGATATCCATCTGTACGCTTCAGCAGATATGCGCCGAGCGGGACCCCCAGGGACAGCGTTCGCTCTGGCTCAGGGCCCCGCTAGTCCGCTGCCCACGCGAGGAACGCTGCGTCGATGCGCGTGAAATGGTCCATGTTCCGCGCCGGATCGGGCTGGCGCGCCACGCCGATGAGGTCGTGGGTGAGCCTTCCTCCGACGACGAGGAAGAGCCCGGCCCCCGAGTCGCCGCCCTTGGTGAACATCGGCGTCCCGAAGCCGTGCTTGTAGCCGAGCGCGACCGTCGACGAGACCGCGACGTGCTCCGATTCGACGAGCGGCGCGAAGAGCTTCGCCGCGCTCCGCACCACGGCCCCCGCCGTGATCGCCTCGCCGCCTTCGACGCGCGCGACGACGTCGGTGAGCTTCGCGTAGACCGGTAGCTGGATGGGGGTCTGGAGCGTGAGGAGCCCAACGTCCGGATTGCCGACATCGCTGAAGGGCCCGCCGAAGATCCTGGGGTTCGACGCATAGGCGCTGGGGCTACCGGGCGCGCGCGGCGCCACCACCTGGTAGGCTGTGAACTTGTCCGGGTCCAGGCAGTGCGCTGCGCTGATGACCTTGACGGGGGACAGCAGGGTGGCCGTGCAGAACCAGCGCCCGCCGTCGCGAGCCGTCATGAACAGGTAGACGACCTCGGCGTGGTTGTCCGGCAGCGGCTCCGCGGGAGCTCGAGGAGGAGCTCGAGGCGGAGCCTGAGACGGCGCCTCGAGCTCCTTGGGAGGGGCGGGAGGAGACTCCGCTTCCTGCGTGGCGTCGAACGGGTTCGAAACATCTCCGCCGCAGGCGGCGACCGAGCACGCGCTCCAGAACAGGAGAGGCGAGGCGAGCAAGAACACGCGCGGCGAGGTTGTCATGTTCAATGCTTGGCCCCGGGAGGACGAAGCCATTTCAAAATCGGAGTGTCAACCTTCCCATCCGACCGACGCGCATGGACGCCATGCCAGAGTTCGGCGCTCGCGCGCGCTCACTCCCTCCCCTCGCGTTGGCAGGCACCCACCGATCCGCGCCTGGTTGCGCTAGGCTTCGCTCATGGTGTGCGCCTCGGCCATCCGGGGACGAGGGTGGATCATGAACGATTTGAAGGGGAAGACGGCGCTGGTCACCGGCGCGTCGAGCGGCATCGGGGCCTCGTTCGCGCGCCTCCTGGCCTCGCGCGGCGCCGATCTCGTGCTGGTCGCGCGGCGCGCCGAGCGCATGACCGCGCTGGGCGAGGAGCTCCGGGCCGCGCACGGGGTGAAGGTCACGTCGCTCTCGATCGATCTGAGCGCCCGCGGCGCGGGGCTCGACGTCTTCGAGCGCACCGAGGGCGCCGGCGTCACGGTGGATCTCCTCATCAACAACGCGGGCTTCGGCACCCACTCCGCGTTCGTGGACATCCCCTGGGAGAAGACGCTCGAGCAGATGCAGCTCAACCTCGTCACGCTCACCGAGCTGACGTGGCGCTTCGCCCGGCGGATGCGGGAGCGAGGGCGAGGCCATATCCTCAACGTGGCGTCGGTGGGCGCGTTCCAGCCCACACCCTTGTACGCGACATACGGCGCGGGGAAGGCGTACGTGCGCAACTTCAGCGAGGCGCTCGCCTACGAGCTCTCGGGCTCCGGGGTAGAGGTCTGCTGCCTCTGCCCCGGCGCCACCGAGACCGAGTTCTCCGAGGTGGCCGGGCAGCCGCTCGATCGGCTGCGCAAGCTCGCGTTCATGTCAGCCGATCGCTGCGCGCGCATCGGCCTCCGCGCCCTGCTCTCGGGGCGAAGGCTCGTGGTGAGCGGCTGGATGAACGCCTTCGCCATGTTCCTGGTGCGCCTCCTCCCCCGCCGGCTGGCCACCTTCCTCGCGGCCAAGGCGCTGGGCTGAAGATCGTCTGGGTCGACGGTCATGGACGCGAAGTCGATCGTGACGTGGTCAGCAGCATGAAGACCTCATCGCGGATGCGGCAAGGCAGCATGGCCAAAATTGGCAGGGCCAGGTCTACAAACGCACGCGCACCTGAGCTCGCCGTTCAAGAGACGAGCTCGCAAGCGGACAGAGCGGAGCCGCGTTCGCTCGTTCCATTGGCGTGGTGCCCCAGCGACTGTTCTGGTGGCGTCAGCGCCTCGGACGCCCTGGCCCCTTGGTGCCCTCGCCTGGGTTCCTGCCCGTCGTGGTCAGGACATCCGAGCAGCCCCTGAGCCTTGGACGTTCGGCAGCCTCACCGCCAGCATGTTCGTGTGTCGGCCCAGCCCGCGAGCGGTGGCAGACAGGGCACCGCGGTAGCCAGCGCGCTATCGCTCGGGCTATCGCCAGACGCAGGGTGATGAACGAGTCGGCGGACGGCACGCGTGATGAGGTCGAGCGCCAGTTCGGGCG
>SXGT01578781.1_pt1 | contig 13906 bp, 13 predicted proteins | sample 3176221 | NCBI WGS metagenome assembly SXGT01 (sample SAMN11356862, study PRJNA531348) | freshwater metagenome | isolation source: freshwater sample F1-120 | place: China: Fuxian Lake, Yuxi | collected 2017-12-25 | reverse complement strand
TCGGTAAGGATCTCCTGATAGCCGGTAATGGAAGTATTGAAAACGACTTCGCCCACCGAGCACCCCTCGGCGCCTATAGCCACACCCCGGAATAACGTTCCGTCTTCCAGGGCCAATAATGCTTGGGTATTCAATAGAGTCCACCTTAAACATGCAAAACGGGATGAACCGTCAGGTCCGTCCCGTTCATGTCGATTCGCGTAAGTCTTAAACTGCCGGGGATTTTATGAAAATCCGGGCCCCCTGTCCACGAGAATACAGGAGAAATCCGGTTCATCAGCGGCCACACCTTCATCGCGCCCCGCCCTGCCCAGATCGGTCTGGCTCAATTTCCCGACCAAGCCTAGCGGGTCATGCGGGTTAACATGCCCCATCAGCGGCTTCCGACGATCCTGATCCGTCACCTGGTAAATCAACCCCAGCCAATTATTAAAAACTGCCTTGGCGGTGTCTCGCCAGGTATTGTCCAGATGGATGGCCACCTGCTCCTCCGGGAGTTCCGGGAACGGGAGACCTTCACGCCGGGCCTGCCTGACCTTCTGCCCATATTGATTCAGGCAGTCTTCAAGGTCGAGACTGAAATAATGTTCCGGCAGCGGCGGAAAGTCATCACGTGCTCCCGCAAAATAACGTGTCACTTCCCGCTTGTACTCTTTGAAGAGGCTGATGGTGTCGTATTCTGGGTGGCCCTGAAAAAACACGACCCGCATCAAGTCCTCGCTGACCGCCAGATGAACGCCCGCCTCCTCACTCTCAACCAGCACACGCAAGCCGGCACGCTCCATATCCCCCCGAAAAATCTCATTGAAGCGCGAATGAGGGACATCGAAACGGGTGTTAATTGTCGCTACCAACGGGTGGATAGGTTCAACCACGCGGTGCGGATACACGCCCCAACGCTTGAACCCCAAAGGTGTCCGCTCAATGCCATAGCCGTACTGAATGAGCGCATGCGTGGCCAGGCAAGAACACAGCGTGGAACTGACGTGTTGACGTGCCCAATCGAAAACCTCAGTCAACGGCTGCCAGAAAGGCTCCTGCTGTAGACGGGCATGGGTCACATTGGCGCCACTGATAATCAATCCATCCAGACCCTCGTCACGAATCTTGTCGAACGATTCGTAATATCGGTCAATGTGCGCCTGCGCCTCGCCGCTGCGAGTCAGGCCCTCGATTGTGAAGGGATGCATGTGAAACTGCACAATCGGATTGGCCGCGCCGACCAAACGATAGAATTGCCGCTCTGTGGCCTCCAGCGCCGCATCGGGCATCATATTCAAAAGCCCTATATGCATCTCACGAATATCCTGATGACGCGCACGTTCGACACTCAGTACTTCTTGCCCCTCATCACTGAGACGCTTGAAGGTCGGAAGATCGTTATGGGCAACAAGGGGCACTCAAGTCTCTCCTAACTACTCAATTCGATGCAGAATCAAGCGAGCGCATCACAGATGAGCCCGATAAAGTCGGCCTCGTCTCTAACAGCCGCCAAATCACTGGCATCGACCGTATAACCCAGTTCGCCGGCAATCCTTTCGTACCTAGGGATACGGGCACAGAAAAGCCTGGGGAACACCCATGAGACAAATTCATCCGGCGGCACCTGGTCAACCTCGTCATAACCACTCGCCATCATGAACGCCGGTAACTGCTCATCAAGGAAAGCCTCCCGGTAGTACAGCGGTTTGGGATGACTTTTTGCGCGCTCAATCAGGATGTGATCAAGCTCGACAGAGGTACGGATATAAATTATCAGCGTGTGCTCGGCGAGGATCTTCAAGGTCTCGGCATCATCCAGTTCACAGACACTGCCGCCGCCATCATTAATGAAATTCTTGTAGCCATAAATGGCGTCCACCTTGCGGATAAATTCCGGCACGTCCCGCATGGCGCTGATTTCCGCCTGACGATGCAAATCCTGTCGCCGCTTGAATTCATCAAGACTCAAACCACCCAATGCCGGATTGCCAAGCTTGCCCAGAAAACTGGAGACCGGTGTCAGATTGTCAATGGTGATATTGCTGCGAATGTAGATGGAATCCGATTGCAAAAGCTCTCGCAGAAAAGGGATCTCCATCGCCTGTAGCTTAATGTTGTCGGAGATCGGCTCATCAAGATACCGCGTACCAATCCGATAATCTCCCGAATAGTGGAACCAGGAATGCTTGGGAAGCTTGTTGGCCAGCGTGGTTTTGCCAACACCCGACATGCCAAGCAAAGTGACGCGCTTGCCTTCCCACTCCAGGAAAGCGTTAGGAGACATTTTCATTGCAAGAGCTCCGGGTAGACCAGCATCTTCGTTATCACTCGATTCGGTTGATCATGTGGTTGGCCGTCTGAATAAATGCCTGATACAGATGTTCGCGCAATTCGGCCTCTTGCACCGTGCTGTCCAGCGCCATATGCATGCATGCCAACCATTGGTCGCGCTCTTTGGCACCGATAGAAAACGGCAGGTGTCTCATGCGAAGACGCGGATGACCGAATTCCTCCCAGTAAAGATTCGGGCCACCCAACCAGCCAGAAAGAAACTTGAACAGTTTGCTTTCCGCCCCGGAAAGATCCAGGGCATGCATGCCGCGCACGTCGTCGACCCCGGGCAGTTCATCCATGTTGCGGTAAAACTGACTTACCAGTGCGTGTAACCCGTCTGACCCGCCAAGACGGTCATACGGAGTTATGTTGGGAGGACTGCTCACGTAACTCAAACGACTTATTTAGCGAGACACTTGCCAGTTTTGCCCTTTGCTCCCTTGCACGTCTTCGTGCTTAAAGAAGAGGCTGCCGCTGTCCTGCTTTTAGATGCGGCCACTGACAGTGGGACGTGCGCCTTGTGGCGACCCTTGCCAGCAACAGCCGATACCCCGGAATGGGTTGAAGTTGATTTTGGGGACGCCTTCGACACTGTCCCAGCAGTTCGATGCGCTGCACGGGAAGACTCCCGCTGCTCACGACGATGGCTAACTGCCGCCCTGGACCGCAGTTGCAGGGCAGGCTTCGAGTATCTGGATGAGTCAGCAACCGTTGCGGCACGCTGGTAACCTGACGGAGTACTAGCTCCCTTGAACCGCTTGGCGTTGCCGAACGTCACCTGGGGCGGTTCGTTATCCAACTCAGCGTAAAGCCGACCTTGACCTCGCGACGCAGAGGACTTCTCGAACTTTGTCTCGATATAGCCAGGAGGGGCTCCATTGAGCTGGGAAAAGCCGTCATCGAGAATCTCCCTCATATGACTGTCACGCCGAACCGCACTCGGGCCACCAAAGACAACCCCGATAATTCGCCTTCCCCCACGCCTGACGGAAGCCACCAGATTAAATCCCGATGAATTGATAAACCCCGTCTTAATGCCATCCATACCCGGATAGGTCTCCATCAAATGATTGTGGTTATCAAAACTCTGGCCTCGATAATAGAAACGCGGCGTTGAAAAGTAGGGGTAATACCGGGGAAAGTCATTAATCAATGCCTTACCTAGCCGATACATATCCCACGCCGTGGTGACCTGATCCGCATCGGGCAGCCCTGAAGCATTGCGAAAAACAGTGTCCCGCATCCCCAGACTACGAGCCTTGGCTGTCATCATTCCGGCAAATGACACTTCGGTCCCACCAAGATTTTCTGCAATAACCGTTGCCGCATCATTAGCGGAACGGGTCACCAGACCAAGAATGGCATCCTCGACACTGAGGGTATCGCCAGGAGCCAAACCAAGCCGTGATGGGGGACGCAAAACGGCATTCCGAGAGACAGCCAATGGGGCGTTCAGCGTGAGATCACCTCGCTCCAAAGCCTCGAATACCAGATAGAGCGTCATCATTTTTGTCACGGAAGCGGGATGCCTCAGTTCCTCAGCGTATTTCTCATATAAGACACGCCCAGACTCGGGCTCCACCACCAAAGCGGAATATTCCCTGGCTTCTCCTAATGACATTAGGATCATTTGACCGGCCAATAGAAGAGCAAAAGCTAGAAGTCGTTTCATTTTGTTGTATTGCACCGAGCCGACGCGGCTCTTGGTAACGTAGTGATGATTAGGTGACGTGGATGCAGGGAACCCACACCCGGACTTAGAGGCGATAAGGCAAGGACTAAACCCCAACGAACATCAGCCATGCTTCATGACACGCTGTTTTTCTCGCTCCCAGTCGCGATCCTTCTCCGTCGCTCGTTTGTCATGCATTTTTTTACCTTTGGCCAACCCGATCTCAAGCTTGGCACGCCCTTTCTTCCAATAGAGCGCCAGGGGAACCAAGGTGTAGCCTTTTCGCTCGACATGACCGATCAAGCGGCTCAGTTCACCCCGGTGCAATAGCAGCTTGCGCGTCCGCACGGGATCGGGGATGACGTGGGTCGAGGCTGTCGTCAGCGGCGAGAGATGTGATCCGAGCAACCACGCCTCGCCCCCCTTAAGAACGACGTAACTCTCCTTTAACTGGGCGCGCCCTGCCCGCAAACTTTTAATTTCCCACCCTTGCAAAACCAGGCCTGCCTCGTATCGCTCCTCAATGAAATAGTCATGCGTCGCCTGTCGATTCAGGGCAATCGTGCCGTTGCCCGGACCATCCTTGTTCTTTTTTGTCGCCATAACCTGTGCCTTGAATCCCTGACTGAATCGCGAAAATGCGCTATTTTAACTCGAATGCACTTACCCAAGTGCTAACCACACACTCAAACAACGATCCAAGCCATGACCGATCAACGCCTGCTACATGGACAATGGTCCTCGCGCCTAGCCTTTATTCTTGCAGCCAGTGGCTCTGCCATTGGTCTGGGTAATATCTGGAAATTCCCTTACTTACTGGGAGAAAACGGTGGTGGCGCTTTTGTATTGGTCTACCTCGCCTGCGTCGTAGGCATCGGTTTACCGATCATGATGGCGGAAACCATGCTCGGACGGCGTGGGCGCCAAAGCCCTATCAACACCATGGCGGCGCTAGCCGAAGAGGCCGGAGTACATCGCGCATGGCGCTACGTGGGCTGGCTGGGAGTAGCCGCCGGTTTCCTGATCCTGTCTTACTACTCGGTCATTGCAGGATGGTCGATGGCCTACATTTTCAAGATGGGTGGAGGATTCCTGAACAACGTCACCCCGCAAATGGCACAACAAACTTTTCAGGACATAAAGGCGGCACCCGACGTTCAACTGGTCTGGCACACCGCCTTCATGGCTGCCACTGTCTTGATTGTCAGCAAAGGCGTGAGTCAGGGTCTGGAACGCGTTACCCGGCTCATGATGCCGGGGTTATTTTTGATGCTGCTTGCGCTGGACATTTACGCCGCAGGTACCAGCGGATTCTCGCAAGGCATGTCATTTCTGTTCAAGCCAGAGTTCAGCAAACTGACCGGCGAGAGCCTATTAGTGGCGATGGGACAAGCTTTTTTCTCGTTGGGACTGGGAATGGGCTCCATCATGGTCTATGGATCCTACCTGCCTGACCATGTCTCAATTGGTCGATCATCCATTTTTGTAGCCACGGCGGATACTTTGGTGGCCCTGATGGCGGGCGTCGCAATCTTTCCCGTGGTGTTCAGCAACCAGCTCGCCCCAGGCATGGGCCCAGGCCTGATTTTTGAATCATTACCCTTGGCGTTTGGCCACATGCCGGGAGGCTCTCTGTTTGGCACCCTGTTTTTTATCTTGGTGTTTTTTGCGGCTATCACTTCGGCCATCGCCCTCATCGAACCTGCCGTCGCCTGGCTTTCCGAGAACCGCAGTTTGAGCCGAGTAAGAGCCAGCATCTACGCCGGATTCGCCTGCTGGTTTCTCGGCTTAGGAACATTGATCTCATTCAGCCACGGGGCTTCTGTCACATGGTTCGGCAAGACATTGTTCGAATTAGTCGATTTCATTACTGCAGACCTTATGTTGCCGGCGGGCGGCATTCTTATCGCGGTATTCGCTGGCTGGATCGTGAAAAAGCAAGAGAGCGCACAGGAGCTCGAACTAGGGTCGTATTTCTGCTATTGGAGGATCCTGATCAGATATGTAGCACCGCTGTCCGTTTTCATCATTTTTGCCCATGCGATGGGCTTGCTATGACGGACGCCTCCGGGAGAAATAGTTCCGCGTGAAACTGATCAGAGTCGAGGTGGCTTATGCAAAGCCGGGGATTCAAGTGTTGCTATCGCTGGAAATCCCGGAGGACTCCGCCGCCATAGCCGCCATTCACGCCTCCGGCGTGCTGGATCGTTTTCCAGAAATCGACCTGGGTTCTATCTCCATAGGAATCTTCGGACGTCCCTGCGGCCTTGACCAAAGGCTCTTACCCGGCAACCGGATTGAGATTTACCGGCCACTGATCGCCGACCCAAGAACGGCCAGGCGGGAGAGAGTCCAGAAAAAGTGACATAGAAGCCCCGGCCTACTCATTCTCGTTATCGAATGGATCGGTGATCATTTGCCATATCGTCCTTTCTCTCGCGATTTTCGGCACATTGATCGTCGCATCTTTTTTCATCTCAATGGAAGGCAAAGTGCCGGGACGAAAGTCTCCCTGCAGTGCGGCCAACTCATCCCCCTTAAATATCAAGGTAACGTTCTTCTGAACCCGAGGCTCATCTCCCGGCTGGTTGGAGTAGACATAATCCCATCGATCATCGTGGAACGGGTCGATCATCAAGGGAGCCCCCATGACATAAGTGACCTGGCGTTTAGTCATCCCAGGCCGTAATTGATCGACCATCTCCTGAGAAATCACATTTCCTTGGTGAATGTCCTGGCGATAGACAAAAGGCAGCCAGTCCCAAGAGCAGGCCACCATGAATGGGGCAATCATGGCGGCAATAACAAAGCGTAAGTGGCACATGGTATGATGCTTGCGTGCAAGAGCAAGCGAACAATCATACCCTATAGGGCAGCGTAAAACACCGAAACGGAGCAGACGCCCTGGAAAGCAAAGACATCCGCAATGCGGGCCTGAAAGTTACCCTTCCACGCATTAAGATTCTCGAAATCCTCGAGAGAAGAGGGGCGCATGATCGCCACTTGAGCGCAGAAGAAATTTTCAGAAACCTCGTCACCGAAGGTGAAGAAATTGGCTTGGCCACCGTCTACCGTGTGCTCACGCAATTTGAAGCGGCGGGACTCGTCATTCGCCATCATTTTGAAGGTGGTAACTCCGTGTTTGAACTCAACCGCGGGGACCATCACGACCATCTTGTCTGTGTGCAGTGCGGGCGCGTCGAGGAGTTTCAGGACGAAACCATAGAAATGCTCCAAAGCGAAATAGCCAGAAAAAAGAACTTCACGCTGACCGATCACTCACTCTGCCTCTATGGCATTTGCAGTGAGTGCCAGAAGCCCCCGGCCACCCGCTAGACCGTCCGACTTCTTGCCTAATTCAGCGGCGCATCCTCGATCATGTTCAAACCTCTTACCCTATTTATTGGGCTCCGCTATACGCGAGCCAAGCGCCGTACAGGTTTTATCTCATTCATCACCCTCACCTCGATACTAGGCATCGCGCTGGGGGTTGCCGCGCTCATCACCGTATTATCGGTAATGAACGGTTTCGAAGCCGAGTTGCGTGACCGGATTCTTGGAATGACTTCCCATGCTTCCATCACTGGCAGCGAAGGGGAACTGCACAACTGGGAGAGCCTTCAAGACGCCCTTAAAACAGAGCCCCGCGTCAAGGGATGGGCACCCTACGTCGAAGGGCAAGCCATGATCAACTCTGGACAGCGAGTCAGCGGGTCTTTGCTCAGGGGCATCCTGCCGGACTTCGAACCACGGGTATCGGAAGTCGCAACCCGACTCGTCACGGGTAATCTTTCGCATCTCAAAGCGGGCGAGTTTGGCATCATTCTCGGCGCTGAACTGGCGGAGCATCTCGGCGTCGTTACCGGCGACAAGGTCACGGTCATCACGCCACAAGTCACCCCCACACCGGCAGGCATCCTGCCAAGACTCAAACGGTTCACCGTAGTCGGTATTTTTCACGTCGGGATGTTTGAATACGACCGCAACATGGCGCTCATCAACCTGGATGACGCCAAGCGTCTATTCAGCCTGGACGACGCCGTATCCGGCTTGCGACTCAAAGTGGATGATGTTTTTTACGCACGGCAGATTGCTCGGGAGATCGGCCCAAAGCTACCCGGTGAATACATGGTCACCGACTGGACACAAGCACACAGCAATTTCTTTAAGGCCATCCAGACAGAAAAGCGCGTCATGTTCATCATCTTGCTCCTGATTGTCGCCGTAGCCGCTTTCAACATCGTGTCCACGCTGGTTATGGTCGTTACTGACAAACGCGCCGACATCGCCATCTTGCGGACGCAAGGAATGGCCCCACTGTCCGTCATGGCCATCTTTATTGTGCTGGGCACGGTCATTGGCCTGTTCGGAACACTTGTTGGCGGAATTGGCGGAGTGTTGCTCGCGCTGAATGTCGAAACCGTGGTCCCGGCGATAGAGAAGCTCTTTGGCGTACAGTTTCTCTCGGCGGACGTTTACTACATCAGTGAACTACCATCCAAATTGATCTGGGGAGATGTCTACCGCATCACAGGCGTCGCATTTATCCTCTCGATTCTTGCCACGCTCTATCCTGCTTGGCAGGCCTCACGAATCAGGCCGGCAGAGGAGTTACGTTATGAGTAGCACGGTAGTCTCCTGCCAGAACCTGTATAAGCGCTTCAACCAGGGTGACCTCAACGTTAATGTGCTGGAGGACATCAGCCTTTCGATTGAAACGGGGGAGCGAGTCGCCATCATGGGCTCATCAGGCTCGGGGAAAAGTACCCTCCTTCACTTGCTGGGTGGCCTGGATGCCCCAACTTCGGGCGAAGTCGAACTCGTCGGTCACAAGATTTCCGCTTTGAATGAGCGGGAGCTATCGGCATTACGAAATCAGGCACTCGGCTTCATCTACCAATTCCATCATCTTTTGGGCGAATTTACCTTGCTCGAAAATGTAGCCATGCCACTCCTGATAGCCAATATTGATCTTGATGAGGCGAGAGAGCGATCTAATGCCATGCTGAAACAGGTGGGGCTCAGCAACAGAACAAAACACAAACCTGGTGAATTATCAGGGGGTGAGCGTCAGCGCGCCGCTATTGCGCGTGCACTAGTCACCCGGCCACGCTGTGTTCTGGCCGACGAACCTACGGGTAATCTGGATCGCAAGACGGCAGAAGCCGTTTACGAACTGATGCTGGATTTGAACGAAGCTTATGAGGTTAGTTTTTTGGTGGTCACACACGATGCGAGCCTGGCGGCACGTATGGATCGTCAATGGCGGCTTCAGGATGGACGGCTGGAGAAACCGGAACCGCATGGATCGAACCAAAACGGCAAGGTCTGACCCCAGACATAACATCAAAAAGATTACACGCTGAAAGCGAGACGCAAACCAGGATCATAACGGTCACCCAAAACGAGGGGAAGCTCAGTTGGGACCAAGAAAGGAAACGGTCAGCCCCTTGAAGTTAAACAAAGAACCAACCGTCCGTATACTGCCTATCTGATCGTAAACGTGAAGCCTCAAGGCTATTGTTTATGGGCTACTGAAAGTCACGTTATAAATTGGCACGGTTGCATTAGCGCCAGCAGGTTGTGCCGCCTGACAGACGGGATTCGGATCGTATTGCGTCCCTGCGTGCGCTTCGTTGGGGTAGTTACCCTCCGGACAACCTGACCCTATGGGGGGGCTTTGGGATGCAACACAGATATCCATTCCCGCCGGATAGACACCTGCTATTTTGCTATTTCCAGTCAGGGAAGTGATATTGATGGATGTTGAATCAGGTGCCGGCACATCCGGATTTGTTGATGCTAAGGGTGAAATGCTCACCGCATAATTGAATCCATTCACCAGTGACACATCATAGTAGTCTTGGCCGTAGGGTGTGGTATTGAGGTTCAGTTCCGCCATACTAAGTCCTGTATTACCTCCGCATGTGCTCCAGACAAGAATGCCTGCGGATATGGCTATGTTGCCCCCCTGCGTCACAGTGAAGGTCTGCGTGCCATTGTTGGCCAGCGTGAATTGGCAAGCGTAATCATTCCCGGTAGTGAACAAGCATCCTTGGTTCTGCCAGAATAGCTTGGTATACGGTGCGTAGGTCTTGTTATTCAATCCTAGATAAAAGGTCTGGGTGGAACCAGTGTTATTTATGACATTGATGGTTTGAGTAACGCCCCCCGTTCCCGCGCCATCCCCGAGGCTTTTTTCTGAGCAATGGATGATGAGCCCGCTCTTATCTATATAGGCATTCGATGTTTTTTTGGTTGCGGCCTTTGCATACAGGTCAATAGAATGGGAGCCCACAAGACCGTCAAACAAGCACACATCCGAAACTTCTTGGCTGCTGTTGCGAGAGACTTTTGAACTCCTCACACAGTTATCCGACGACAGTGGCTTAGCGTCATCGATTCCCAGACCCAGCGAGTAAGTGCCCCCTTGTGCATTAGGGACAGAAATTGAGGCACTCGCCGTTGCTGTGCATGTTGAAGGCGATTCGCCAAGGCTTACAGGCTGTGCGTTGATTTTCACCCAGTCGCCACCTTTGTTTATTTTGATGGGCGTGTTTACCGTACCCCCGGCAACCCCAGAGTTAGCGAAAGACAGTCCAGACACAAGCATAAGCGATGCGAAGAGGCAGAAACCAACCGATCGTTTCTTCATGGCGAGGCTCCCGGATGAAGTTGAGCACAAATTGTGCTGTCCACGTCTCTTCTCATGATTGGGAGAAGGCTTACGTTCAAATTGACACTGTTGGAACCTAGGTCTCTATTGTGATCTTGTCAAGGATGATTTCTGTGTCGGCAATCCCGAATGTTGTGATCCGTCGGCCGTACAGGGTCGCGCTCTTCGCCTGATGCTTCAAGCCGTCAGATTTCAGAGTCCTTTGCGATAAGGCAAAGAGCCAGCCATCCGTATACTGCCTAACTGTGCTCAAGGCTCATCATTGAAATGTGGCTCCAACGCCTTTGTTGCCATCCAGTGTAAGCGTGCATGGGTCAAACCCCGAACAGGCTCCCGTCCATCCAGTGAATGTTCGTCCTTCTTGTGGTGCCGGAGTCAACGTGACTTCCGTTCCTTTTATGAAGCTAACTGAGCACTTAGTCTTTTTGGCCGGGCATTTAAGCCCCTCAGGAGTGCTGGTAATCGCCCCCAGCTTGTTTTTGACAACAGTGACTTTGTACTTGGGTAACGCCTTGAACACCGCCTTCACTGTGGTCTTCTTGGTGGGTTGGAGTGAGCAAACATTATCTTCCGCGTTCTGACAACCGACCCACTTGATGAATTCATAGCCAGCATTGGGTGTGGCTGTCAGATTGACAGAAGAGAATTGCGCCTTGCACTGTTTGGCAGCCCCACCACACAGGATGCCAGTAGGTTCGCTGCTCACCACACCCCCGGATTGCTTAGTGACCGTGACCAGGTAGGTGGGTACCTCGACAAAATTGGCCGATACGGCTTTGTCCCCGTCCATCATGACTGAGCAGTTTCCGGCACCAGAACAAGCACCGCTCCATCCTGAGAACTCAAATCCGTTATCCGGTAGCGCAACCAATGCGACCATCGTCCCTGCGCCGAATGGTCCACTGCAGGTCGCACCACAATTAATGCCTTGGGGTTGACTACTCACAGTACCGGAACCTGTTTTGGTTACCACCAGATTGAACGAGGCTGGGGGTGGAGGATTGTAAGCGAAGCTTGCCCCAACGTTCTTGTTTGAATTCATCGTCACCACACAGGCACCTGAGCCTGAACAATCTCCAGTCCAACCGGCAAACGAGTAGTTGGTGTTTGGTACAGCACTGAGAGTGACCGGGGTCCCAGCGGTGAAGGTAGTGCTACAAGTTGATCCACAGTTGATGCCTGCTGGTGCGCTGGTGATAGTGCCGCTACCGGATTTGCTTATCCCTAATGTGTAAGTGCTTGGCGGGGGCGGACTGTAGGTGAAAGTGGCCGCTATGCTCTTATCAGAAGTCATCGTTAAAGTACAAGTATCAGTGCCTGAACAATCTCCGCTCCATCCGATGAATTTGTAATTATCTTTCGGGGAGACAGATAAGGTTAATAGCGTTCCTGTAGTAATCTGCCGGATGCAATTCCCCGTACATTCAAAGGATGGTGGAGAATTGCTTCTAACATCTCCCAAGCCCTGGATATTTACATTCAGGTTACTTATTCCCGCCCAGTTAAAATAAGCGCCTATACTCTGCGCATACTTAGACAGCTGTTTTATTTCTAACTGGCAGGCTGCCTCTATGCAGCTATAACTTTTATTCCCCGAAAAAATATAGAGGCTGCTATTATTATAACCAATATCAGGCTCAGCCTTAATCAAAATGGTTCTCCCAATTGGAAATGAGGTGCTGCATTCGCTGTTGCAATCGATTCCATTCGGCTCGGTTACAATTCGGCCTTTACCTTTCGCTAGATATGCAATAACACTCGAATGCCCATTAGGTATTGGTATAAAAGTAGCACTTACCACTTTATCGGAATCCATTTTTATTGAGCAAACTGATGTGCCAACCGTACTGGCGCAGTCCCCACCCCAGCCAGCGAAGATAAAATCCGATTTAGGGTATCCGACCAAGCTTAGAACTACTCCTTTCTTCACTAGAAAGCAGTCGTTGCCGCACATTCCCCCTCCAAAATGGCCGTGCAAATCAACGTAGCCAGGTCCATTCGAAAGTGGTGATGGCATGCGAAGGATAAGGAACTCATGGAACTTGGCTATTATTTTCTTGCTACTAGACATGGTTACTGTGCAATCTCTCGCTGTCGGGTCTTCGCAAGGGCCCTCCCAACCGGAGAAAACATAGTGTGCATCCGTAAGGATTTGAGCCAGCTTAACTTGCGAGTTTTTTGGAAAACTAGTTATGCAATTTTTGGGGCAGTCTATCCCCGCAGGCTCGCTTGTAACCCTACCGATGCCTTGTATTTCTACGGACAAAGTTTCTTTTGTTTGGGGGGATGCAGTTAGCCATTGCCCTAGATTCCCTTGCAAATAAGCCTTATCAAACCTACCATAGGTTGTGGAGCCGTTTGGATTGGCGCAAGATAGATTCCCACCTTTTAGTTGCCCGTAAAGATACTGTCCATTGTTCATAAAAACACCAGACCCACTACTGCCTCCTTCAGTGATGCCTTGTGCGTAAAGAACCTGCAGGAAATTCCCGGTAGACTCGGGTGCGGGTGTGCAATTGAACCCTTGAGCACTGTCCACGCAGGACTGAAATCCGGCAAATGATCCAAAACTAATCTTTTGTAGGTCTCCTTGTGGATTATGAAGGCCCGTTGATGGGGTTCCGATGATCGGTGTGCTGGTACTCCATCCAGAAAAAGTAACTCCAGCGGGTGGTTGACTATTAAGCCTTAGGAATGATGTATCCGTGATAGATGAGTTGTAAAGTAGGGTGCTGCCTAGTGGAATGGTCTGAATACCTGCATATGGGATACCACTATTACAGGCCGATGAATGGAAGAACCAAAACGTCTGCAACGTGGATGCGGCACTTTGCGTGGAAATGCAGTGATTGGCTGTCAAGAAATATGGCGTGCCAGTACTATTTTGGTCATTCAAGAGTGTGCCCGTGCAGACATAGGAATTGCCATTAACTGAATAGGCCATGTGCCCGACAGAATTACTTGCGGTTGACCATTCTTGGTAACACATTACATCCAAGTTGCATGAAGCGGAGCCTGCCAGAGCCTTTACCATGTCAGTGCTACTAGCAGGGTATACCGTGAGGTGTGAAATGCTCGGAAGGCTGATCTCTACTTTATCGGGGCTGGTCCCTTCAGGAAGACCTGAATCCGTGTAGCCTGATCGTAGACTACTCTCGCCGGCATCTCTACTAAATTTTTGCACCGCTCAGCGCCGTTTCATAGCCCACTATTTCGCTTTGTCGTGATCTTCACGCCGCTTC
>SXGT01295407.1_pt1 | contig 13906 bp, 12 predicted proteins | sample 3176221 | NCBI WGS metagenome assembly SXGT01 (sample SAMN11356862, study PRJNA531348) | freshwater metagenome | isolation source: freshwater sample F1-120 | place: China: Fuxian Lake, Yuxi | collected 2017-12-25 | reverse complement strand
GTCGCGGCCCAGCGTCGCCGAGGCGCAGGTCACGGCCGGCGGCGGCGGCGTGGGATCGGGCGTCGCGCCGCACGCGCCGAGCGGCGTGCCGGCCGGCACCGGCTCGACGGTGACGGTCTTGTGATCGCTCCAGCCCAGGCCGCTCACGCCGAACAGCGCGCGCGCCACCGCCGGTGACACGTCCATGATCGCCTTGCCGGCGGCGCGCTCGACGCAGACGTCGGGGCCGTAGTCGTCGGTCTGCGCGACGACGCACTTGCCGTTGGCGCGGATCGCGACCCGCGCGCCGCAGCCGTAGCGCTGCCGCGACGCCGCGTAGTACCAGGTGCCGTCGGCGCGGCCGCCGCACGACATCGGCTGGTCGTCGCTGCCGCCGCCGAACGTGGTGATGACGTAGGTGTGATCGGCGGGGATCGCGTTGTCGGCGCGGCCGGCGCAGCCGGACAGCGCGACCGGCGCGGTGACGCTGGCACCCTCGGTGGCGCCCTCGTCCTCGAACGAGCTCTCGACGGTGACGTCGGTGGCGCAGGCGGCGGCGAGGGCGACGAGCGGGGCGAGGGCGACGAGGCGCATGGTGCGGGGGCCGACTGCAGCCGGCGTGCCTCCGCCGCGCCGGCCCAAGTGCGCGGACCGTCGAGGCCGCGGTGACGACGCGCGGTTTCGGCCGCGACCAGATCGCCACCATCGCCGACGTCATCGTCGGCCTCGTGCGCGGCGGCGACCCGGAGCGCCACCGCGCGACGATCCAGGGCCTCTGCGAAGCGTTCCCGCTGCCGAGCTGAGCAGCGACTCAAGTCGCCGGCAGACCGAGTTCGCGCGCCGCTTGGCGCTGGCCGTCGTCGCGGGTCGCGAAGCCATGCAACGGCTCGCGCCGATGGAACCACAGAGCCGTGCGCAGGTGCGCCAGGTCGAGACTGCGCGGAGTGGTCACGGCCGGCAGCGTCGGATCCGCACATAGCTCGATCGACAGATCGCGCAGCGAGAACAGCTCCATGTCCTGCTGCACTCGGTCGAGCAGGTCGTTCAGCTTCTTGGCCGGCAGCTGGCCGCCGCGCGCGAGGCGCACCAGGTTGCGGCGCGCCTCGAGCACCAGCAGCACCGAGGAGTAGAGCCGGGCACCAGCGAACACTTCGGCCAGCTCGGCGGCGCCATCCTCGCCGAGCAGCAGGCACAGGTAGGCCGAGGTGTCGACGTAGACGCGAGGTCGGGTCATTCGTCGCCGCCCCGGTCGTCGGCCAACACGTCGAGCCAGGCGCCCCCGGTGAGCCGACGCCCGAATGGCACGATGCGTCCGCCGGCCTCGAAGCGACTGCCGACGCGAAGCCCAGACTCACTCGGCGGGCCGAGGCGGGCGACCGGCGTGCCGTGCCGCAGGATCGTGATCCACTCGCCGAGGCCGACACGGCGGATGACGTCGGCGAGCGCTTGCTTCAGGTCTTGGATGCTGATTGAGGACATAAATCCGCACAGAATACCGTACGCCTTATCGACCAGCGATATGCCCTCCTGAACTTGACGGCCCGGCTCGGCCGTCAGTCGCGCACGGTCGACAGCGACTTCTTCACCGCCGCGATGCGCGCCGAGTAGACCGGCTCGCGCGCGGCGAACTCGACCACCTGCACCTGGCTTCGCCCCTTGCCGAACAGCACGGCACCTGCAGGGCGCGCCCACACGGCGGCCAGGTAGCCGACCTTCTCGCCGCGCACGTTGGCCGTGCACTCGATCCAGTGCCCGGTCACACCGTCGGCGTCGGCGATCTCGCCGCTGCCGGTCTCGACGTAGCCGCGCTGGCCGACGAAGTCGGTGCGCAGGGCCTGCAGCCAGAACGCCGCGTCGGAGCCTTCGGTCGGATCCGGCACCTTGCGCGAGCGCAGCACGCCGTCGTCGGCGGCGCGGGCGACGAAGCCATAGCCGTCGCGCAGCCGCGAGAAGCCCTCGGGCACCTCCATCGGTGCTGCACACGCCGCCAACAGCACGAGCGCCAGCGCGCTCCCGATCTTCGTCATGGTGCGCATGTCAGCGGCCCTCCAGCAGGGTTTCCGGTCCGGTCTCGTTGATCCAATCGAACGGGCTCAGCTGCCGCGAACGCTTCGGCGGCGGCGGCGGGGCCGGCTCGACCTTGGCCACGAACGTCGCCTGCAGCGTCGCCATCGCCACCTGGTCGGCGAGGAACTTCTTGCGACCTTCCATGCGCTCGATCTCGTCGGTCAGGCGACGCACTTCCGCCTCGACCTTCAGGATGTCCTCGACCTTCTCGGCCTTCTGCAGGATCTCGAGCAGGCGGTCGCGCGCCGTGCGCGCGTTGTCGATGCGGATGCCGAGGTCGACGAACTCCTCGGTCACGTCGTCGGCCTGGCGTTGCTCGGCGAGCACGCGGCCCATCGCCTTCACCGCCGTGAACATCGCATCGAACTCGGCCGCCGGCAGCCGCACCGTCAGCGTCGCGCCAGCCTGCTGCTGCAGGTAGCCACCGGCCGCCTTCACCTTGGCCAGGAAGTCGCGCGCGCTGTCCTCGGGACGCACGACCTCGACCTGCACCTGGCCACGCTGGATCAGCAGTCGCTCCACCGCTGCCGGCGCCTTCGGCCCGCCGCGGCGCGTATCGGTCTCCGGGCGCCAGAGGTTCGGAGTCGCCGCGAGCGCATCGTCGGCAGCCGCAGCCTCGGCGCGCGGTGGCGCCGCCGCCGCGGACTCGCGATCGAGCATCAACCCCGGTTTGGCCTCCATCCGGGCGTGCGGCCCTTGGCACGCGAGGAGCAACCACCAGGAAACGACCAGACCGAACCAGCATCGCCACGTTCGCTCGTGCATGAGTACCTCGTCCCACCGCATTCCCCGGCGGGCTCGCGGTTCTACCCGACGCGCGTAGGATCGCCACGATGCCGCTGGCTGCACCCCTCTGGTTCTGTTCCCTGCTGCTCGCCGCCCCGCAGGAGCCGGTCGAGCCGCCGCCCCCGCCGCCGCCGCCCGAGGTCGCCACGAAGCAGATCGTCTGGCAGCGCAACCTCGCCGACGCGCTGGCGGCGCAGCAGGCGAGCGGGCTGCCGCTGCTGATCGTCGTCAACCAGGACGGTGAGACGTTCAACGACCGCTTCGCGGCGACCGTCTACCGCGACCCCGAGTTCGTGGCGCTGACCGCAGGCTACATCTGCGTCGTCGCCTCGCCGATCCAGCACAACCCGGCCGACCACGACGAGAACGGCAACCGCATCGACTGCCCGCGCTTCCCCGGCTGCACCTGCAGCGAACACGTGACCATCGAGCCGGAGCTCTACCGCCGCTGGTTCAAGGAGCAGCGCGTGGCGCCGCGCCACCTCGCGGTCGCCGTCGACGGCACCGTGCTGTTCGACCGCTTCCTCGACAGCAGCATGCAGCGCGCGATCGACGAGATCCGCAAGCACAAGGGCACGCCGAAGGACGGCTACGCCCCCACCGACGACCTCGGCGAACTGTTCCGCCGCCGCGACGCCGCCTCGCGCCTGCGGCTCGAGCAGCGCCTGAAGCAAGGCGACGCCGCCGAACGCGCGCGCGTGCTGACCGCCGCGGCCGACGCCACCAACGCGCCGATCGACCTGCTGCGGCCGGTGCTGCGCACGGGCACGCCGAGCGAGATGGTGCTGGCGATCGCAGCCCTGGCGCGCATCGACGACGCCGCCGCACTGCCGGAGATCGAGAACGTGCTGGCGCGCACCGACCACGCGCAGAGCGTGCAACTGCTCGTCGCGGCCCTGACGAAACTCGGCGCCGGCAGCCCGGCCGCCGCGCGCCTGGCGCAGCACTTCGCGCTCGATGCGAACACGCCGTTGGCGAAGCCGTGGACCAACCCGTGGAGCCCGCCGGCCGCCGACGCCGAGGATCGCGAGCAGATCGAAGCGCTGTTGAACCGCTGCGACGCGGCGCTGCGCGAACGTCCCACCGACCACGCGATGCGCCTGCAGCAGGCGATCGGCAACCTGATGCTGGCGCGCATCCTGATGCGCGACGGCAAGCGCGGCGCCGACCTGTGGCTCGAGGAGACGGCGAACGCCGCCGGCAAGGTCCTCGCCGGCAAGGACCCCGAAGGGCAAGCCGCCGACGACGGCCTGCGCGCCGAAGCCGCCGCGGTGGCGACGATCGCCGCCTGGCTGCGCGGCGACGGCAAGGCGGCGGCGAACTTCGCCGTGCAGGCACTCGGCACGGTGCAGAGCCAGCGCCAGCCCGACGCCTGGCTCGCGCGCCAGTTCGTCGAGACGCTGATCCCGCTGACCGCGCAGTCCGCCTACGGCATCGCCCAGGAGAACCCGAACGCCAGCCTGCGCCCGCAGCTCGAACGCCTCGTCGCCGCCGAAGCGCTGCTCGACCAGCACGGCGGCGCCGGCGAAGCGACGGCGCTGGCGGCGATCGCCTGCTACGAGTTCGCCGGCTTGCGGCTGCGCGCGCGCCAACGCGCCGGCGTGCTGATCCAGCGCTTCCCCGGCTCGGCGCAGGCGCACCAGTACTGGCGCAACCGCCAGTTCGTGGACCTCGGCCCCGAACGGCTGCGCGCCGACTACGCGCGCTTCCTCGCCGGCACTCCCGACCGCGCCACCGCCGCGTGGTTCGTCGGCTACGCCGAAGTGGTGATCGCCGAATCGCGCGTCACCGCCAAGGACGGCCCCGGCGCGCGCGCCGCCTACGACGCGGCGATCGCGCAGTTCACCGCCTGCGCCGACGGCAACCCCGACTACGCCGACAACGCCAACCACTTCCGCGTGCTGGCGCTCGCCGGCCGCGCGGTGACGAAGCTCGAGGCCGCCGACGGCGAAGGCGCGGTCGAGGACCTGCTGCAGGCGGCGGCGCTGCGGCCTGCGAGCCTCGGCGACAAGGACGGCCTCGGCCGCGATCCGAAGGGCCTGATGCTGCGCGTCGCGCGCACGCTGAAGACCAAGGGCGAGAAGGAACTCGCCGCGCGCCTCGAGCCGCTGCTGCAGTAAGGGGTGCTTCGGGATGCGGCGGCGCCCGTATGCTGCCCCGCCATGTTCGAACGCATCACCGACCACGCGCGCAAGGCGATGGCCGACGCGCGCCAGCACGCGCTGCGGCTGCGGCACCCGGCGATCGCCCCGGAGCACCTGCTGCTCGGGCTGCTGTCGCAGGAGAACACCGACGCCGACCACGTGCTGCACGAGGTCGGCGTCGACCGCGAGTCGCTGCGGCTGGCGCTGCAGTCGACGCTGGTGCCCGGCGAAGGCGCGCACGCGGCAAACGCCTCGCTGCCGTTCACGCCCGAGGCGAAGAAGGTGCTCGAGGCGATGATGCGCGAGGCGGCGGAGCTCGGCCACGGCCACCTCGGCGGCGTGCACCTGCTGCTGGCGCTGGCCAGCGTCGCCGACGGCATGCCGGCGCAGATCCTGGCCAAACTCGGCGCCGACCTGCCGACGCTGCGCGCAGCCGTGGAGACGCACACGACCCGGCTCGAACGCGGTGCCGTACGCCTGCTGCTGATCAGCAACTCCACGATGCACGGCGGCGGCTACCTCGAACACTGCAGCGCCCAGCTCCGCGACTTCCTCGGCAGCGGCCGGCGCCGCGTGCTGTTCGTGCCCTACGCACTCGCCGACCACGACGCCTACGCAGCGAAGGCGAAGACGGCGTTCGCGGCGCTCGGCCACGACCTCGTGTCGGTGCACACGCAGGACCACGGCCCGCGCGCCGTCGACGAGGCCGACGCGGTGTTCGTCGGCGGCGGCAACACCTTCCGCCTGCTGAACGCACTCTACGAACGCTCGCTGCTGCCGGCGATCCAGCGCCGTGCACTGCAGGGCATGCCGTACATCGGCAGCAGTGCCGGCACCAACGTCGCCACGTTGTCGATCCGCACCACCAACGACATGCCGATCGTGCAGCCGCCGACGTTCACGGCGCTGCAGCTGGTGCCGTTCCAGATCAACCCGCACTACCTCGATCCGGACCCGACCAGCAAGCACATGGGCGAGACGCGCGAGGAGCGGCTGCGCCAGTTCCACGAAGAGCACGACACGCCGGTGCTCGGCCTGCGCGAAGGCTGCATGCTGCGCGTCGAGGGCAAGCAGGCGACGCTGCTCGGCACGACCAACGCGCGGCTCTTCCGCCGCGGGCAAGCGCCGCAGGAGTTCGTGCCGCCGTGCGACCTGTCGTTCCTGCTGGGCGTCGGACGCGAACCGGGCCGCTGACCGGCGGCGACACGAGCGCAGGGCTCACCGCGCGGCCCGCGACTCAAGCCGGGACACGCCCGCTGTCGAAGGACTGCACGGCGCCGCCTCCCCGTGCTGCGCCTTGCGACACGGAGAGTCCCCATGCGAGAACGCGCTGCTGCGGTGTGGTCCTTCGCCCTCGTGCTGTTCGCCGGCTGCCAGAGCCAGCCGGTCGCCCCGCCCGCGCCGCCGCCGTCCGCGAACGACGAGCTCGCAGCCCTCGGCGAACGCGTGCGCGCCCTCGAAGCCGAGCGCATGCCGTTCGTGCAACTGCTCGCCGGCCAGAGCAGCGTGGTTGCGCCGGAGCCGGCCGCCGTGCTCGAGCAGAATGCGCTGCTGGCCCGCATCGCCGCCGGGCTCGAAGGCCTGCGTGACGCCACCGCCACGCGCGGCAAGGCCCAACCGGCCGACGCGGCGAGCGCGCGCACGCCGCTGGCCGACGAAGCGGCCGTGATGGTGATGCAGCGCGCGCTGCAGACCGTCGAACAGCAGCGCAACCTGCTGCTGGAGAACCTGGTGAACGTCGGCACGCCTGGCTACCGGCGTCGCTCGCTGCGCATGTCGACCGAACTGCAGGCCGGCACCGGCATCGAACTGCCGGTCGCGCGCGGCGTCACCACCAAGGACTCGACCGGGACGCTCGAGATCACCGAACGCACGCTCGACGTCGCCATCGACGGCCGCGGCTTCTACGCCGTGCGGCTGCCCGACGAACGCATCGCCTACAGCCGCGCCGGCTCGTTGCACGTCGCCCCGAACGGCCAGCTGGTGCTCGGCGACGGCGCCGTGCTGCAACCGCCGATCACGATCCCGGCCGACACGCTCGAGCTCTCGATCGACCCGGAGGGCCGCGTCACCGTGCGCACCGCGAGCAAGCCCGACCTCGCGGCCCAGCTCGGCCAGATCGTGCTGCACGACTTCGTCGACGGCGACGAGCTGCAACCGCTCGGCAACCTGCTGCTGCAGCCGACCCGCACCGACTGCCGCCCGCGGACGGGCACGCCGGGCCGCGAAGGACTCGGCGTCTTGAAGCAGGGATTCCTCGAGCGCAGCAACGTGCAGATCGTCGACGAGCTGGTCGAGCTGTCGCTCGCCAACCGGCAGCTCGGCGTGCTGCGTCGCCAGCTCGCGCAGTTCGGCGTGTTCGCCTGGTGAGCGCAGGATCGCCGCCCCGCCGTCGCGCGGCGCGGGCCAACGGATAGCCTGCGCGGCCTCGGTCCCACGATGCAGCCCATCCGCAACGCCCTCGCCGTGGTGCTGGCCACCAGCACCGTCTTCGCACAGACGCCGGCCCCGAACGCACCAACCGCCGCCTCACCGGCGAGCACCGCGCCGGCGATCAAGAAGGAGGAGATCCTCGCCCACGTGCGCTTCCTCGCCGACGACCTGCTCGAAGGCCGCGGCCCCGGCACACGCGGCGACCAACTGGCGCGCAACTACATCGCCTCGCAGCTGCAGGCGGCCGGCCTGCAGCCCGGCGGCGCCGACGGCAGCTGGATGCAGCCGGTGCCGATCCTCGGCATCACGTCCGCGGTGACGACGCCGCTGCACGCGCGCGGAGCGAAGGGCGAGCTGAAGTTCACCGCACCCGACGACTACACCGCGGTCGCCGGTAGCCCCGAGGCGACCGCCGCGTGGAACGGCGCCGAACTGGTGTTCGTCGGCTACGGCATCCACGCGCCCGACCAGCAGTGGGACGACTTCGGCACCGTCGACGTGCGCGGCAAGGTGCTGCTGGTGATGAACGACGACCCGTCGTTCGACCCGGCGCGTTTCGCCGGCAAGGCGCGGCTCTACTACGGCCGCTGGAGCTACCAGTTCGAGGCGGCCGCGCGCCGCGGCGCGATCGGCGCGATCGTGATCCACACGACGCCGTCGGCCGGCTACCCGTTCCAGGTGATCCAGGCCAACCACGGCCGCGAGAACTTCTGGCTGCCGTTCGACGCCGGCACGCCGACGCTCGGCATCCGTTCGTGGATCAGCGAGGACGCGGCGAAGTCGCTGTGCGCGCTCGGCGGCCACGACCTCGACCAGCTGCGCCGCGACGCCGAACGCGTACCCGGGCCGCCGGTGCCGCTCGGGGTCACGCTCGACCTCGCCATCGCCAACACCGTGCGCGAGCTGCCGTCGGGCAACGTCGTCGGCGTGCTGCCGGGCAGCGACCCTGCCCTGCGCGACCAACACGTGATCGTCACCGCGCACTGGGACCACCTCGGCATCGGCAAGCCGCGCGGCGACGACGCGATCTACAACGGCGCCGTCGACAACGCCTCGGGCTGCGCCGGCATGCTGGCGCTGGCCCGCGCCGCCGCCAGCGCCCCGCGTCCACGCCGTTCGCTGCTGTTCGTCGCCGTCACCGCCGAGGAGTCGGGCCTGCTCGGCTCGCAATGGTTCGCGCGCAACCCGACGGTGCCGGCCGCGAGCCTGATCGCGAACTTCAACGTCGACGGCCTCAACGTCTGGGGCCCGACGCACGACATCGAGTTCATCGGCCACGGCAAGAACAGCTTGACCGCGCTCGCCAGCGAGATCGCCAAGGCGCACGGCCGCCGCATCGAGCCCGACAGCAATCCGGACCTCGGCCTGTTCTACCGCAGCGACCACTTCAACTTCGCGCGCATCGGCGTGCCGGCCGCCTACTTCAAGGCGGGCAAGGACTTCCTCGATCGCCCCGAGGATCGCAAGCGCATGAAGGCGAGCTACACGACGGTGCACTACCACCAGCCGACCGACGAGATCGCGCCGTGGTGGAACCTCGACGGCGCCGTCAGCGACCTGCAGATCCTGCTCGAGTGCATGCTGCGCGTGGCGAACGACGACGCGGTGCCGACGTGGACGGCGGGGGACGAGTTCGCCAACGTGAAGCGCTGAGCGATCGGCGCGTTCGATTCAGCGCTGCGCGACGACGGGCGCTGGCGTCGCCAGGAACTTCCACACGCCCGTGTCCGGCAGGTCGCGCAATGCGGGCTCCCGAGAGCGCGCGGAGGCGAGGGACTCGCGCTGCACGGAGTAGCGAACGCTCGACTCCCCGCCATCGACGGTGGCGAAGCCGAGGCCCAGTTCGCGCAGATGCCAGACGGCGCCGAACATGTAGCCCGGCTGGCTGCGCGAATCACCGCAGCCCACCAAGGTCCACTTGCCGCCCGGGGCCACCGGCGACGGCAGTTCGGGCACGTAGACGATCGGCTCCTTGTGCAGCGCACCCGCCGTCGACACGAACAGCTCGCGCGTGAGGCGCTGCCGTAAGCCAGCGACCTCGAGGTCGTACTCGCAGCGCACGACCATCAGTTCGCCGGCCGGCGGTGCGTCCGACAGTTCCCACGAGTGCACCCTCAGCTCGTCCGGCGGGGCACTGCGCACGGACCACGGAGGCGACGACTGGCAGGCGACCGCGAGGCACGACAACGCGAACAGCAGGCAGGGGCGCTTGGGCATGCGATTCCTCCGGAGGGGCGACGGAAGGGAGCGGGAACGCGGCCCACGTTCGCCGCGCGCGCAGGATGCGTCAAGGCGGGGTCGGCTGCGTGGGGCGCAGCACCGCGGCCTCAGCGACGGACCAACGTCATGGTCCTGCCCGCCGCGAGCGTGCCGCGCCTCGGAACGCTCTGCACGGCCCCGGTCCGGATCAGGGTCACCAGCATCGCGGCCTCCAGGCCGGGGAGGCCAGCCACCGGCACGCGCACGCAGCCTTCGTCGTCGGTCCGATGCAGTCCCTGCCACGAACGCCACATGCCGCGCTGCAGATCGAGCAGCAACGGGTCGAACCACTCACCGCCGTCGCCTGGACGCGTGGCACTCGGCACGAGGCGCAGCCATTCCCCGGGACACGGACGATCGCCCGCGTCCACCAGGAACAACGACGCCGTCTCCGCGACCTGCAGGCGCAGCTCCAGTTGTTCGGGGCGCGCGGCCCCGTCGAACACGTGGTAGGCGAAGCGCGTCGCGTCGAACGCGACCAGCAGCCAGCGACCGCGGCCGATGCGCACCGAGGCGCGACCGCGATGGTCGACGGCGATCGGCGCTTCGAGCACCACTCCGGAGGCATCGGGGTGCGACAGCCACAGCCCTACGTGCAGGCCCGCCGCGGCGCTGCCGTTCTCGTCGACGACGTTGAGCTTCGTCGTCGTGCGTGCGACATCGACGACGGCTCGCGCTTCGCCCGGCTCGACGATCGCCCACGCCGTGGCCTGATCGGCAACGTCGATGCGCGCGAGGCGCAGCGGTCCACTCGGCGCCTCGTCGCGCGGGCGGTCGGCCTTCAGGCGCCAGAGGTTCCAATTCGGCCACGGCAGCGCGGCGACGCCGTCGTCGGCCACCCGCATGCGCTCGACGCCCTCGTCGCGCTGTGCCGAGAACGGCGACCCTGGCACCACCCCGAACAGCGTCAGCTCGCAAGCCGTCGGCGGTTCCAGGTGCAGCGGCAGCGGCTTCGTCAGCGGGACCTCCAGCACGAGGTCACCTGGCTCGAACGTGGCGCGATCCCGCGACGCGAGGCGCGGCGTCGCCGGCGCGCACCCGGTGCCGAATCCCTCGGCGCGCGCTTCGACCACGACGATGCGGTCCCCGGCGCCCGTGTGGTCGTAGGCGACCTGGGTCTGCAGCATGCCCTGGGCGTCGGTGACGCCGAGCACCGAACGGACCAGCTCCGGCGAGCGCGGTGCACCCATCGCCGCCCTGGGCGTTCCGTCGAAGTCGGCGGGGAAGCAGCGCGTGACCACGGCGCCGGGCACCGGTTGGCCGCCGGGACCGACGACGCGCACCGTGAAGGCGTAGGGGGCACCGACGAGACGAGACACTGCCATCCGTTCGTCCTCTCCGCGGTCGGGTCGAGGCTCGAGGCGCGTACCCCACAGCGCACGCCCATCGCGATCGAACACCGCGAGCATGCCGATCGGCGGCATCGGCGGCACCGTGTCGACCAGCAGGTCGCGCCACTCGATCTGCGTCGCCGCCGCCGCAACGCGAACCCGCAGCGGCCCGCGGTCCATCCAGGGCGAGAGTCCGTCGAGCAGCACCCGCTCCGGCGGCCGGGCCGGGCCGAGTTGCAACGTGCAGCGCGCACCTTGCCGCAGGCCGTCGCGCATCTCGCTGACGGCGGCGCGTTCGAACCCGGGCGCCAGCACGGCGTGCACCGAGTACTCGCCGGGCAGCAGCCGCAGCAGCGCGATGCCGCGGCGGTCGGCGAGTGCGGTGACCCGATCGTCGGTGTCGCCGGGCCACGCATCGCCACCGCGATGGAACGCGCGCACTTCCGCGCCGGCGACCGCGGTGCCGTCGGGGCCGACGACCTCGACGAAGGCAGGATGGCGCAGGGCTGCGGGCTGCTGGGCCGTGAGCGCCGTTGCGAACAGGGCCAGCACCGCGAGCACTCTCTCGTTGGTCGACGGCACCTTCACCGCCAGAACGCTACGCAACGCCTCCGCCGTGCCAAGCCCACTGGCTATCTCGCCAGCGACAACTCGAAGCACGCGCCCGCGCCATCGGCCGCCACCAGCCGCAGGTCGCCGCCGAGGTCCTGCGCCAGCCCTCGCGCCAGCGCGAGGCCGAGGCCGACGCCGGGCACGTCGTTGCTGCTGACGGCGACGGCGCCGCGGTCGAACGGCGCGAAGATGCGTTCGCGGTGCGCTTCGGCGACGCCCGGGCCGTGGTCGCGCACGGCCAGCACCACGCCCTGCTCGTTCGCGGTCGCGCGCAGCTCCACCACCGCCGGCGAACTGCCGCGCGCGTACTTCGCCGCGTTGTCGACGAGGTTGAACAGGATCTGCCCGATCGCGTCCTCGTCGGTCGACAGCACCGTCGCCGCCGCCGCGTCGTCGAAGTAGACCGCGAGCTCGAGCTCCGCTTCGGCGAGCCGGCGCTCGAGCGCCGGGGTCGCGCGTTCGAGCAGGCCGCGCACGTCGACCTGCACGCGCCGCGCGGTGAAGCGGCCCTCTTCGAGCCGCGACCAGGCGAGCACGTTCTCGACGACGCGCGCCAGGCGGTCCGACTCGCGCTGCAGCGTCTGCAGGTACTCGCGCTGCGCCGTCGGTTCGGTGACGACGCCGTCGGCCAGCATCTCGCTGTACATCCGGAACGTCGTCAGCGGCGTGCGCAGTTCGTGCGTCACCGCCGAGGCGAAGCGCGCGCGCCGGTCGCCGTAGCCGATCGCCGCGCGCAGCGTGAAACCGAGCACCGACAGACCGAGCAGCGTGGCGCCCCAGGTGATCGCCAGCAGCCAGCCGAGCGGCAGGCCGCTGTGCAGGTCGTCGCGGCAGTGGGCGACGAGGCGCGCCGGCAACGAGGCGAGCATCGACGGCTGCTCGGCCGGCGTCGGCTGCGTGCAGCGCACCAGCGACGCGTCGGGGCCGAACAGGTCGACGACGAGCCCGAGCAGTTCGCGCTGCAGTGCGGGCCACGCGACGACCATGCCCTGCACGCGTTCGTTGGTGTTGCCGGCGACCTCGGTGCCGCTGCGCACGCGGCGGGCGAACACGAGCAGCGGCCCGTCGGCGCCTTCGAGCCACAGCGGCAACAGCGGCCCCACCTGCTCAGGTGCGGCATCGAGCAACACACCCGGCGACTGCGACAGCGCTGCCGCGAGGTTGTCGTTGGCGAGCTGCTGCGAGACCTTGTTGTTGGCGACGAACGCACGCTGCCGGTTGGCCAGCTCGTCGCCGCTCTGCTTCTCCTGCCACGAGCCGGCGGTCTGCAGCGGGTTGCAGCCCATCAGCGGCACCTGCGCCTCGACGCCACCGAGCTGCTGCACCAGCGGTTGCCACGACAGACGCGGCGCGCGCTGCTGCAGCTGGGCCGTGGCCCGCCCGAGCACGGCGCGGTCGACGCCGTTCGCTTCGGCGACGTCGCGTTCGTTGCCGGTCGGCACCTGCGGGCTGGTGAGGCCGTTCGTCGACAATTCGAAGTGCAGCGCGAACAGCGGCGATTCGACGCCGAGCAGCGGCGAGCGCGTGACCACCTCGTTCGGACCGAGGCGCGAGAAGCCGCGCGTCCACGCGTTCGGCGCCGACGGGAAGGCGCGGTAGTCGCTGGCCGGGCGCAGCCCTTCGCGCGCCAGCACCGGCGCGAGCCAGCTGTCCATGCGCCACAAGGCGAGGCGCAGCCGCTCGTGCACGAACGCCTGCCGGCGCGCGTCGACCTCGTCGCGGTCGAGCTGCACGAGGACCACGGTGAGCCACGACACGACGGCCAGCAGCGCCAGCGCCACGGCGCCGAAGCCGATCCACGCGCGTCGGTTCGCCGGCCTCATGCGAGCCCTCCGTCGGCGAGCATGTAGCCCTTGCCGCGCACGGTCACGACCACCTGCGGCGCCGCCGGCGGATCGGCGAGCTTCTCGCGCAGGTTGACGATGTGCATGTCGATGGCGCGCGACCCGTTGTCGCCGCCGGGCAGGCCCCAGACGCGTTCGAGCAGTTCGCTGCGCGCGATCGCGCGACCCTTGTTGGCGACGAGGTAGCGCAGCAGGTCGGCTTCGCGCTCGGACAGCAGCACGCGCGAACCGTCGGTGCGCAGCACCTCGCGCCGGTCGAAGTCGATCTGGCGGCCGGCGACCTGCACGCGGCCGACGTCGCTCGGCCGCTCGGCGCTGCGCCGCAGCACCGCGCCGACGCGCGCCAGCAGTTCCTTGCTCGAGAACGGCTTCACCACGTCGTCGTCGGCGCCGGTCTGCAGGCCGTGCACCCGGTCCTGTTCGGCGCCGCGCGCGGTCACAAGGATCACCG
>SXGT01021309.1_pt1 | contig 13906 bp, 4 predicted proteins | sample 3176221 | NCBI WGS metagenome assembly SXGT01 (sample SAMN11356862, study PRJNA531348) | freshwater metagenome | isolation source: freshwater sample F1-120 | place: China: Fuxian Lake, Yuxi | collected 2017-12-25 | reverse complement strand
GGGGCCACCGATGCGCACGTGGACCTGCTCGTCGGAGGGGCCGGTCAAGTCCAAGCTCGTGGAGTTGACGCGGCATATTCCTGAGTGACCACGCGCGCCTTGCGGGCGACTCCTTCGCCACCTCGGTCGGCGGCAAGACCTCCTCTGGCCGCGTGCGGCGCTCCGACCTCGGCCGGGCAGTGCTCATCGCATGGAGCCCAATCAGACGCTTCCCTCCTGCCGCCCCCGTGTCCGAGACGCGTCACCAAGGCGCGACCAATGTCGGTTTCGGACATTGTCTTGCCCGATTCGGAAGTTCCGCCTTGGGCATTTGCCACGAGCGCGGAATCCGTAGTAGTGCATGACGAGATTCGCTGGCCTGGAGCAGATGATGCTGCAACGAGTGACACGTCACACGACTTCACGCGCCGCCATGGGCGTGTTCGCCGGAGCACACCGCGTGGACCAGGCCCGGCCTCTGTGGCTGCTCGCGGCGCTCCTGGCCGCGTGCAGCCTCTCTTGCGGAACCTCTGCCTCGCCCGACGCAACGCCCTCGCAACGCAACACCTGCGCGCCGAGCTGCGAAGGCAGGGTCTGCGGCTCGGACGGCTGCGGCGGCAGCTGCGGAGCGTGCGCCAGCGACACCTCCTGTCTCGCCGGCGCGTGTGTTCCGAGCGCGTGCGAAGGGAGCTGCGAGTCCCTGGGCTACGCCTGCGGGTCCGCGTGCGGCGTCACCTGCGGCGACTGCCCGGGGGGGCAGCAATGCGAGGGCCACCAGTGCGTATGCGCGCCGCAGTGCTCCGCAGCGACATGCGGGCAGCCCGATGGCTGCGGCGGAACGTGTGGCCCGTGTGCCCGCAGCCAGAGCTGCGAGAGTTGCGCACTGCGATTGCACGTCGCCCACGTAGACGCCCACGTCACGGTGGCGCTCCACTTCACGCCCCCCGCCGGCGCGCCCCTTCCGGTGCTCGCGGATCTCCGGTTCTTGCTCGCGGGCGGCCACCTCGTTCGCGCGGGCCTCGCACGGTCCCTGATGGATGCCGACAAGCAGCTCCTCGGCGACCCCGAGACCGGGCTTCCCTTCCGGCGGCTCTCCGACGGCACCTGGCAGGTCGTGATCGCGTCCGGGTCAGGCGCCGAGGCGCTCGGCGCCGGGACGTGGCTGGCGCTGCAGGTGGCGCCCGAGGGCCGAGGGCCGGTGGTGGTCGCCCTGGCACCGCGCGCCGAGCAGCTCGCGCCAGTCGAGGCCGACGCGGCGCTCTACGGGCAAACGCTCGACGGTGCCGTCGTCGTGTGGGTGGAGGAGGGTGCCAATGCGCCGCGCTGAGAATACGAGCAGCTCCCGCCGTGGGGCCTTCCCGGGCATCCCGACAGCGCTCACCTTCGTGGCCCTACTTGCCACCGCCGCCACCCACGCCGCACCGCTGAAGCTCGCGGAGATCAAGACGTTGGGCGACTACGTAGCCTGCTCGGAGCTGTGCCCGACCTTGACCGTGGTGCCGAGCTACGACCAGCACCTGGAGCGGCAGGACTGCCTGGCCCGCTGCGGAGAGGCGCCGCGTACCTGGGAGAAGGACGGGGTCCACCCGGTCACGCGGAGCGACCAGGAGCTCGCGCTGCTCGAGTACCAGCAAGCCCAGGACCCCACCCAGGCCATCCTTTGCTACGCCGACGCCGAGGAGACCATCGTCATCCCCGGAGCCTTGTGCGCCGGGGCGGTGTGCGAGCAGCAGGCCGAGTGCACCGCCGAGCAGTGCGCGGCGTCTGCGACCGAGCCGCTGTCGTGCGCTGTGGACCCCGTCCTCGGGGAGATCTGCTGGTGGCCCGACACGAAGCGGCCTGCCGCCTGCCCCGATCTCGTCTGCACCGCGGCGCCCGCCCACTCTCAGGAGGACTGCACCGACACGGACTCCGACGGCATGCCCAGCTGGCTCGAGGGCGCAGTCCCGGGCTTCGACCCGACCGTCAAGAACGACGTCTGCAATGCGACCGCGCCCTGCGCGATCGGCGAAGGGTGCGCGTACGTGCCCGAGCTCGGCACCGGGCTCTGCAAGCCAAGGGCGTGCGTCGGCGCGTGCACCGCGTTCCACCTCGAGCTCGTCGCGCAAGACGACCACGAGCTCGTTGTGCACCTCCACTACGACCACACGCCCGTCCCCGCGCGGGTGCTCGACCTCTACCTCACGTACGACCACGCAGCGCTCACGCTGCACGACAGCCGCGCGTTGGCGCCGCTGTCGGTCCACGGGAAGCAGGTGGCCACGAGCCACCTCTCGAACGGCACCTTGCGGGTCACCGTCTTCGACGCCAAGGGGACCCACCCGATCCCGACCGGACCCATCGTGGAGCTCGTCTTCCGGCGCACGTCCGCGGGCCCGACCATCATCGCCTTCGCGACGGACGACGCACTCCAGACGGCCGCCGTCGCGCCGCTGCACGGCGCCGAAGCTTCGCTGGCTGACGACGCCCTGTGGGGTCCGGCCATCGCGGTTGGAGACGCCGGCGGCTCTCCTGCACAGCTCAGCGTCTGGTACGGCTTCGACAGCCTCTCGGCGCCGCTCACGATCAGCTCGGCGCCCTCGGCGGCGGCCCTCTGTGAGAAGGTGGCCGACTGCGCCCTCGAGACCGACCCGGTCCGCAGAGCCGCCTTCGTCGGCCGGCTCGAGTCCCTGCAGGCCGGCGCCCTGTTCGGCGGCGATCCCATCCCCGGCGTCAGCGGCGCGGCGGTCTGGCTCGACGGCACGGCCGACCACATGCGCCTCCCGGTCGACTGGCGCGACCCGCTGGCGCCGATCGCCCAGAGCTTCTCCGTCGCGACGTGGTTCTACACGGAGGGCAACTCGGTCGCGGAGCTCAAGACCACGCCGCAGATCCTCTTCGGCCACAAGGGCTACGACGAGCGGACGCGCTTCGCGCTCCTCCTGAGGCCCGAGGCCGGCGGCTCCATGAAGCTGGCGTTGCTCGAGGGCGACGTGCTGCAAAAGGCCCCGGCGCCAAAGGAGGTCGACATCGCCTCGGGCCTCGCGCTGCGTGAGTGGCATCACGCCGGGCTCGTCGTGGACGCCGCGCTCGGCAAGGTCGAGGTCTACCTCGACGGCGTGCGGATGTTGACCCACACGATCAAGCAGCCCCCCGCCTTGGCCGCGTGCCCGCAGTTCTTCGCCGCGACCGACGTGGTCCTCCACGAAGAGGGCGACCTCGCGGGCGGGAAGCCGCCGGAGGACCTCTTCCTCGGGATCCGAGAGGCTGGCCTCTACGGGATCGCGCGGGTCGAGCCCAGCGCCGTCGAGCCCATCCCGCTCGTGGACGACTCCGAGTTCAGCTACCGCGACCCGGACTACAGCCCGCTGCTCGATCGCCTCGTCTACGCCGCCAACGTGAGCGGGTCCTTCGAGATCTGGGTGGCCGACGGCCGCGGGAACCAGCGGCGTCAGCTCACCCGAGGCTTCGGCGACGCCGTGCTCGGCTTCTCCGCGCGCCACCCGCGCTGGGCGCCCGACGGCTCTGCCCTCGTCTTCGAGTCGGGCGCCTTCGACGTCCTGGCCGACGACAACACGCCGCGGGTCAAGCACCTCTACGTTCTCCCGTGGGACGCCACCACCAACGAGGCGGCCCTCGACGACCTCCCTTCGGGCTCCGGCGACGACGGCGCCCTGCTCGACTATGGCGCGCTCCTCGCGTCCCAGGCGATCGGAGAGGTCCGCGTCACCGCCGGCGATCTCGGCCGGCACCACACGAACGCCCACTGGCTCCTCGGGAAGACCGCCGCGTCGCGCGGCGTGCTCGTCCTCAACGCGGCCGATCCCGCCGGCGCCAGCACCGTCGTCCGGGCTGTACTCCGCGACCCCACCCCGCTGTCCACGCTCGAGCCCGTCCCGGGGCTCGACGGCGACGTCCGCCTGCTCGCCGCGCACCACGCGGAGAAGGCCGCGGCGCCGCAGCCCATCGTCACCGAGCACGCCTTCGTGGTTCGGTCCAGCACCTCGTTCCAGTTCACGAGCCGATATGCGGTGACCGAGAGCTCCGGCACCGTCGAAGTGCGCCTCACCGCCCAGGACTTCGGCGCAAACTGCTGGGACACCAACCTCAACAAGATCCCGGACGCTTCCGAAGACGCCGACGGCAACGGTAACTGGAACAACGACGACTGCTACCCGTCCGCCATCGACGACCTCTACGTCGAGTTCGACGGCCTCGCGCTCTCGCCCCGGCTGGAGGACGGCGCTGGGAACCCCCTCACACCGGGCGATGTCGTCACCAGCCTCCAGAAGGACCTGCAGCTCGACGTCAGCTACCTCGACGGCCGCGCGTTCGTTCGCGTAGCGGTGGTCAGCCCGCTCAACGCGAAGCCGCTGCGCCCGGGGCTCATCGCGGCGCTCACGTTCGTGCAACCGGGGCTCGACGCGCCGGCGGTCACGGTGGCGCCTTTCCTGCGCACGATGCTGGACGAGCTCCTCGTGAAGGACCTCTCCACCAGCAGCGCGCCGGCCCCGTTTGCGTCCGCCAACCTCTTCGAGCAAGTCGAGGACGCGGCGTTCTCGCCCTCGGGAGACCGCCTCCTGCTCGCCGCGATCGCCAGCGCCCGCCCCGTGCTCCTTCGCACGACCGGCCTCACCGGCGCCGGCGGCGCCGCCAAGCTCCTGGTCAAGCCCGCGCGTGTTCGTGGCGTCGACTGGGAGCGCCAGGACCGCTTCATGGCCTGCAACTGGATCGGCGCCGTCCAGCACCCACAGTCGAAGGCCCTGCTGTCGGGCTTCCGCGGCGGCCTGGACGAGTTCAAGGTGTGGCGCGGCCTGCGCGACCCCGACGCCTTCCGCTCCGAGGCGGAGCGCGGCCGCGAGTTCATCGACGGGTCCGACGTCACGTCGTTGCTGCCGTCCTGCTCCACCAGCCACCAGGACTGCCCGGACTACCACCTGTGCGTCGAGAACGTCTGCCGCCTCGTCGAGTGCAACCCTGAGGATCCCTACGCCTGTCTCCAGCACGGCGGGCGCTGCACGCTGCGACCCCTCGCCGTGGAGCAGGAGTTCAAGGGCCCGGGCGGCAAGGAGCTGTTCCAGTGGGTCTGCGCGGCCGACTGCGACGTCGACACCCAGTGCTTCACCGAGCCGTGCCTCAACGGTCCCTGCCGCTTCTGCGACACGTCCAGCCTCACGTGCATCGAGTGCAGGGACGCCGTGAAGCAGCTGGGTGAGCTGTCGATCGAGGGCATCGAGGGGTGCCCCGACGAACGCAGCTTCCGGTGTGAGTCCGGCGCGTGCCTCTCCGACTGCTACACCGTCGAGGACGGCGAGTCGGTCTATCTGTGTGACCCGGCCACCGAATACTGCGACCGCGGCCGCTGCGTGCTCCACGAGTGGTCCTGGTGGGATCTCGCGCCCGCTACGCTCACGGGTGGTGGCGAGATGCGGCAAGACGTCGCGCCCGAGCCGGGTCTCCTCGGCTGGAAGGGGTACACACAGGCGGTCGACCAGCGGATCCCGGTCACCATCGCGGCGTACGGAGTCTCCGACGTGAGCACGCCGCCCGAGGTGATCGTCGAAGCCAAGGGCGGCCCCTTCTACCCCACATGGCAGCGCGTCGGGACCCTGTCCGTACACGCCACCACCTCGGTCGCAGCGCAGCAGAACCCGGTCACGCTGGTGGTCCCGCACCCGTTCACCGAGCTGCGGATGCAGCTCGTCACCTCGCCCTTCGAGAACGCCACCGGCGGCGCCACCGGCCTCGGCGACAAAGACAAGGACTTCTGCCGCGACGACATCACGGCCGCCGGCGGCACGGACACCACGGTCTGTGACCGGCGCGCCCAGGGCAGCCGCTACAGCGTGGGCTACGCGCTAGACATCGCCCCGGGTGACGCGATCCGGGCCTGCGTGGAGGCCGGCGGCGCGGGCTGCCCCTTCGCCCAGGCCGGCGAGTTCGACTACCTCCGTGCGGGCGCACCGGCTGCCGTGATCGTGGACGTACAAGTGCGCGGCGCCTCGGTGATGAACGCGGTCACCTCCAACACCGTGTGCGCCTACGGCGGCTACGGCGCGGGCGCCCTGCTCCCCAGCGACGCCGACGGCGAGAAGAAGGTCCTGTATGGCGACGTGGCTACCGAGCAGTCGCCCGAGAGAGACGCGTTCTGCGCGGCCGGCGGCGACTGCGGCCCCGCGGGAGCCTCGGGCCTCGTCTCGTTCCCGGTGGCCGCGAAGGGCTTCGCGCTGCTCAACTGCAACGTGGTCGACCCGGGTCACCAAGGCGAGGCCGCCGAGGTGCGCATCGCCAATATCCCGATCGTCACCGAGTGGCCGGCCCGGGCCGGCGCGATCGTTCAGGACACCGGCGACACCTGTCTCGTCGAGGTCACCGACACGCTCAACGCCCCGTGCTACGCCTGGACGGGCGGCGACGCCGCGCTCGACCCGGCGGCGCGCCTCGAGGGCACCTCCGGCCCCGGGATCACCTACGGCCTCCTCGACGTGACCTGGGTGCGCTCGTTCGGCTTCGGCGAGGGCTTCCAGTCGGCCCCCGTCACCAAGGTCCCCTTCGAGATCGAGGTCACGGGCTCGTCCCCCTCGGCGTCGATCGCGTGCCCCGGGGCCTCGGGCAGCAATCTTCTGCTGGGCGCCCCGGGTACCTTCGCTTGCCCCACCATCGTCTCCGGCAGCCCCTACACCGTACGCATCACCCAGTCGTCTGGCGACGTCCTCTGCACCTTCCAGCCAGGTGGCCTCTTCGAGGCGCGAGGCTGGGTGGGCGTCACGGGGACGAAGCTTCAGGTGAAGTGCGATAAACGCACGCTCGTCACGGCCAACATCACCGGACTCCCGGATGGAAAGGCGCTCATCCTTCGGGGCGAGCTGCGAGACGACGGAAAGAATGTCAGCGGGCTCGCCGACTTTACCCGAAACAGCAACGGACCGCTCGACGTCGCGGCCCTCCCCGCGGGCGGCGCGTACGACCTCTCGCTCTTCTGGGCCACCCAGGGCGTGGTCTGCACGATCCCCAATGGAAAGGGCACGGTGGGCGCCGTGGCGCCAGCGCCGATCGCCGTCAACTGCAAGGCCGCGGCGAGCGTGGCGCTCGCAGTGACTATCGACGGCGTCGAGGGCACGCTCTCTGGCCTCACGTTCCGCGAGGCCAAGACGGGCCTCACGGTGACGCCCACAGCGCCCGGCAAGGCCACCTTCGCCGACACGTTCACGGAAGGTACGACATACGAGCTGGAGGTCGATACGGCGGACTCGAGCGGGCTCGCGTGCAACCTCACCGCCGGCGGCGCCGGCACCTTCGGCGCGACCGAGACCGACGGCGGCACGGTCACCTGCAACCGGATTGAGGACTTCGCGATCGGCGGCACCGTCGCGGGCCTCGCGGGCACCGGCCTGGTGCTCCAGCTCAACGGGGCGAACGACCTCTCGATCGCGGACCCCAAGGGCAGCGCTGAGCCGGTCTCGTTCACGTTTGCGAAGGAGGTGCTCAACGGGAAGCCCTTCGCGGTCACGGTGAAGGCCACGCCCACCGTCCCGTCGACCTCGTGCAAGGTCATCAACGGCACGGGCGTCGTGGAGGGGAAGTCCCCCGAGTTCATCACCGTGGTCTGTTCGCCGGCCGGCTCCACGGAGTCGGCCTACGTCAAGGGGACAGTGAAGGGTCTCAAGGGGAGCGGGTTCCGCCTCTCCTACGCCGCTGCCAACTTCACGCTCGACGTGGCGCCCCCCATCTCGGGCGACGCTGCCTTCGCCTTCCCCACGCCTCTCGTCGTCGGCCAGGAGTACGGAGTGGTGGTGTCCCGCCAGCCGAGCGCTCCCACGCAATACTGCACGGTCGAGCAACCGGAGACCCTCATGACGGCGGCGCCCGCCGCGGTCGTGGTGACGTGCGTCGACGCCTCCACGGTGTCGCTCACGCTGACGCTCCCGAACGCTGACGGCGCTCCAGTCACCGCCCGGCTGTTCGGTACGGTCGACGGGAAGGAGCAGCTGGTCGCCGTGGCGCCGAAGGGCGTGAAGGTCAAGAAGGGCAGCGCGACGTTCTCGTTCGCCGAGCCGGTGCCCAACGACAACGACCAGTACACCACGGCGCATCTGCCGGGGGGCACCTACCGCGTCGTGTACACCGTCAACGACGACGGCAACAGCGACACGGCCACGGGCCAGCCGCTCTACGACGCAGGCGACGCCGGCCGTTTCTTCGTCATCACCGTCACAGCCGGTACGCCGTACACCGAGACGATGGCGGTGAGCCCGCCGGGCAAGAAGGCCGCCGTGACGCTGAGCGGCGCCGGCGTCAAGGCCCACGTGGACTGCTACTGGACCTACGCCTACGCCCCACTCGACCTGCCTCCGAAGCCCACGTCCCCCGTCGTGGCGCGCGCCCGGTACGGCTGCACGCTGAAGTCCGGCGAGACCACCTGCTCCGTTCCCGGCGGCCTCACCGAGACCGCGGGGGTGGTCTGGCCGCTCACAGAGGCCTGGCTCTTCGGCCCGGAGGACTGGTCGTACCAGGTGGTGTGTTGGGCCGACAACGACGGCGACGGTGCCTTGTCCACGGGGGACGCCATCAAGTCCTCCACGACCTGGTCCCCGAGTAGCCCGTCAATGTCTCTGGGGGTGCAGTGATGCGTCGCGTTTACGACCTGTCGTTGTCCGTGTTGGCAGTCGCCGCGTTGTGGGCGGCTGGCGCCTCGGCGCAAGAGGTGCCGTGCACCGCGGCTGACGGCCTCCGGTGCACCTGGGGCTTCCCGCCAGCATTGATCCAGCCCGCGGGCCTCCAGTTCGACCTGCAGGCCCGCGTCTCGCAGGCGGGCCTGCAGGTGCCCGACGGCACCCTGCCGAGCGTGCTGGTCAACGTTCTGCGCGGCCGAGAGGTCGTCTGCCAGGAGGCGCTCAGCAACGTCCCGGTCCGGCAGTCGGTGCTCAACCTGTCCGTCGGCGCCGGTGCCAGCTGCAAGCTCGACGAGGTCACCGCCAAGAGCGCCGACCTCGCGCTGCAGGTGTGCCTCGGGCCCGGCAACTGCCTGAAGCCGCTCCCGGTGGGCTCGAGCCCGTACGCGTACAACGCGCGTTACGCCTCCATCGTCCAGCGCGCCCGGCGGGCCAACACGGCCTCGCACGCGCGCTGGACCCGCTGGATCACCGCCGACCGGAGCCTCTGGGTTCGCCCGGAGCTCGCCACGGGCGCCTTCGACCTCAGCACGCCCGAGCCCAACGACGCGCGTAACCTGTACGGCCCCGACGCCTTCTCGGCGTTCGCCAACGCCGGCTTCTTCACCTGGAGCCCTCTCGCCGACCCGAACGCGCTGCACCTCCACTTCTCGGGCAAGGGCGTCCGCTCGGACCGACTGAGCTCGCTCGACGAGCTGGTGTTCCTGGCCAACACCGCGTCGCTCACCGGCGCCCTCCGGGTGACGCCCGCGCTCACCGGCCAGGGGCTCCGCGTCACGCTGGGAGACGCCCTGATCTCCGGACACACCACCCTCGACGGGGCGCTCCTGTCTGCTGGCGCGGTCACCAGCGCCGCCGGCGACCTCACCGTCACTGGCGGTATGGACGTCGCCGGAGACACCCGCTTCGGGGGGAGCCTCTCGGTCGCGACGGGGCTCACCGCCGGCGGCGGGTGGGATCTCGCGGGTGACCTCGTCTTGACCGGAGCGCTTGAGCTCGACGGGAGCCTCGTGATCGGCTCCGGCGGGGCCCAGATCGCCCAGGACGCCGCCACGGGCGGGATCGCCATCGGGCTCGACACGGACGTCACCGGCGACCTCGTAGTCCACGGCACCACCACGTTCAAGGCCTTCGCCCAGCTCGAAGCGGGCTCCAGCAGCGTCGGCGCGCAGGCCGATGCGCGGTACGTCTCGGCCGGTGACACCCGCGCCGTGACCTTCGGCGGGGCGACCACGCTGGCCGGCGCGGTCACCGTGGGCACGGGCCTCGACCTCGCCAGCCAGGCGGTCACGGGCCTCGAGCTGCCCACCGCCGCGGCTGCGCTGCCCACGTGCGACGCCGGTAATCAGGGCGCGTTCATGGTCAACGGACCCAGCGTGGAGTTCTGCATCGACGGCACCTGGCGGCGCGCCGTCGCCGCCGCGTGCGGTGACGGCCGCGTCACGGGCAAAGAGACCTGCGACGACAAGAACAAGACCGCCGGCGACGGCTGCTCGGACAAGTGCCTGGTCGAGCCGGGTTGGGTGTGCAACGCCGCCCAACCCACCACGTGCACCAAGCCCTGCGGCGACGGCAAGATCGACTTCGGCGAACAGTGTGACGACGGGGCCAAGGTTGCCGGCGACGGCTGCGACGGTGCGTGTCAGGTGGAGGTACACCCTGTCTATGGCGCCTGGTTCTGCGGCGGCACTCCGAGCTCGTGCCGACTCTGCGGCAATAGCATCCTGGAGCCCGGCGAGAACTGTGAGGACGGAGCGGTGCCGTGGGCGTCGCCGAGACTGTGCCGCCCTGGCTGCACAAGCGGACCCTTCCCGCCATACCATGATTGCTATCAGTCCTGTGGGTATTCGGCGAATGGGACCAGCCCCTGTATCTCGACCTGTCCCTACTACGGAAACGGCAAGGTCGAGCACGCAGAGCAGTGCGACGATGGGAACTCCGCAGGGGGTGACGGCTGCACCAACAACGGTCACGTCGAAAGTGGCTGGATGTGCACACACCGAGAGGGCATCGGCTGCGACTACAGCCACTGCCAGCGCTGGACAGGTCACGCTTGTAATCTCTGGGTGAAGGCATGTGGCTACACGCTTCAGGGATGCCAGTCGCGAGTGTACTGGGGCGACGCGAACCTCGCATGCCAGAACTCCGGCAACCACCTGGTCACGATCGGAAGTGCGAGCGAGGAGGCCGTGGTTCAGGAGGTCGTAGACTGGCATTCTTGGATGGGAACGGGGGCCATGTGGATCGGAGCTTCGTGGTACTCGGCATGGACTTGGCAAAATGGCGAGCCGTTCACCTACTGGAACCCTGGAACGCCAATCCAATTCGGAACATGCTACTCTAAGGCAATGGGCAATGTGTGGGGGTATTACAGCTCGAACTGTAGCAGTCAGTTCGGCTTCATCTGTGAAAAGGGGCCATGAGCGCTATGCACCGGACGACGCTTTACCTCACTACCCTTCTGATGCTTAGCACGCTCTCGTATCGCGCTTCGGCGGACCAGCGGGTCTGTGCGCCCGGAGAGTCCTGGCCCTGCGGGCTCCAAATCGAGGAGGTGGGGCTCTCCGAGGTGCCCTCGGTGTTCCACCTCCAGGCGCGGATCTCCCAGGCCCAGCTGCCCGTCGGCGAGGGGCTCTTCGGGAAGGTCTTCGTGCAGGTGAAGCAGGGCAACACGGCGTTGTGTACCCAGGCGTTCACCGACGTCCGGGTCACGGCCGGGGTCATGAACCTCGAGATCGGTCCGGGGCTCAGCTGCAACATGAGCCAGGTGTTCAGCGAGAACGCCGGTCTCTCGCTGCACGTCTGCCCGGGCACGCTCGCCACGTGCCTGCCGGCCATCCCGATCGCGTCGGCCGGCTACGTGGTGAAGGCGTCCTTCGCGTCGAAGGCCGACCGAGCGTGGCGGGTGGAGCACGTCGCACAAGCGACCTACGCGCACCGCGTGGCCGTGGACGGAGCCGTCCATGACCGCAAGACCATCGGCACGGGGTACTTCGAGTTCACCACGCCGACACCCGCCGAGGCGCAGGCCGTCTATCCGGGGCCTGCGTTCGACGCCTACCGAAACGGCGGCTTCATCCGCTGGACGCCGGCGCGCAACCGCGGCGCCCGCAGCCTTCACCTGGCGGCGCGCGCCTACAAGGGCGCGCTGAGCCCGCTCGAGTCGTTGACCCTGGCCGCCAGCGAGACCCTGATCACGGGTCGCGTCACGGTACGACCGCCCGCAGGGTTGAACACGGGGCTCGAGGTGACCGCCGCGGGCCTCCACGTCGCGGGCCACACCGAGCTCGGCGGCCTCCTCACCACCAGCCGCGAGCTGTCCGTCGGCTCCGGCGGCGTCACCATCACGGCCGGCGCGCTGCGCCTCACCGGAGACGCCACGAGCACCGGGGACGTCACCCTCACTGCGGGCGCGGTCTCTGTCGCCGCAGGCGGGCTCCACGGCGGGGCAGACAGCGTCGTCTCCGGCGCCCTCACGGTCCCAGGTGGCGTCCTCTCCACGTCCGGGGGTCTGTCCGTTGCCGGAAACGCGGTCTTCGGCGGCGCCCTCACGGCGGCCGGCGCGTCGTCGGTCGGCGGCACCCTCGACGTCGCGGGTTCGGTGACGTTCAAGGGGCCCGTGGTCTTTGAGGTCGGACACTCCGAGCCCGACGTCGGGCCCGACGCCCGCTACGTCCTCGCCACCGGCGAGTCCCGCGACCTCAGCTTCGGTGGCCTCGTCACCACGGCCTCGTCTCTGGCGCTCAGCGCCGACCTGCAGCTCGGTGGGGCCGCGGTCACGGGATGGCGCGTCCCCACGGACGCCGCGCCGCCCGCGTGCCTCCCCACGCTCAACGGCCGCGTGCACCTCTCCACCGACAACGCCACCGTCCAGGTCTGCGCCTTGGGCGAGTACCGCCCGCTGACGTACCGTGTTTGCGGCGACGGGCTCCAGGTGCCCGGTGAGGCGTGCGACGACGGCAACCCCACCTCCGGCGATGGCTGCAGCGCCGCCTGTGAGCAGGAGTGATCATGCGCCTTCTCTTCCTCCTCCTCGTCGCAACGGGCAGCGCCGGCGCCACAGTGCCATGTATCGGCAGCGGCTCGGGCGCGTGCCACTACGGTATCGAGTCCCTCCAGCTCCAGCGCGGCCCGGCCGTGTTCCGCTTCAGCGCCCGCGTCTCCGCGGCCAAGCTCCCGAACGGCTCCGGCGTCTTCAAGGAGGTGCTGGTCAACCTCCTGAGCGGCACGGAGGTCCTCTGCAGGGAGTCGCTCCCGAAGGTCGAGGTGACTGACGGCGTGCTCAACCTCGAGATCGGCCGCGGCATGTCGTGTGCCCTCGAAGAGGTGATCGCCGAGAACAGCGAGCTGGCCTTCCAGGTCTGTCTCGGCGGCCCCGGCGCCTGCCTCGCCCCGGTGCGACTCGGCGCGGTCCCCTACGCCGTGAAGGCCACGTACGCGGCCGAGGCGGTCGACGCCGGGCGCGCCCAGGAGGCCGCTCGCGCCGAGTGGGCCCATCGCCTCACCGCGGACGCCGAGCTCACGCAGCGCACCACGCTCGGGAGCGGCTACTTCGACTTCCACACCCACGCGGTCGCCGACGCGATCGCGCTCTACGACGCGGCCGACTACGCGCCCTACGCCAAGAGCGGCTTCGTCCAGTGGACCCCCAGCGTCGTGGGCTCGAACACCCTGCACGTCGCCGCCGGCGTCCCTCACGGCCCCCTCGCCTCGCTCGATGCCCTGTACGTCGCCGCGAAGCGCACCACGGCCCGGGGCGATCTCTTCGTCTCGCCTGCGTCGTCGGGCCTCAGCCTCGACGTCGCCGGCGCCGCTCTCGTGGTCGGCGACTCGAGCGCTGGCAGCCTCGACGTGGCACGAGCCATCACGGTCGGCAGCGGCGGGCTCCACATCGCGGGCGGGGGGCTCACGGTCAGCCTCGGTGGCACGATCGACGGCGCCTGGGATGCCGGAGGCCGGCTCACCGCCTCTGCCGGTGGCGCGACCGTCACGGGCGACTCGAGCCTCGACGGCGGGCTCACCACGGGCGGCGCCCTCCTGATCTCCGGTGGCTCCTTGGCGTTCCCCGACGCGTCGTCCATCTCCGGGGCCGTCACGATCGCGACCCAGCTCACCGTGCAGGGTGATCTCGTGGTCACGGGCACCGCCAAGATCTTGGGGCTCGCCACCTTCGAGCAGGGCTTCACCACGGCAAACGCCGCAGACCTCCGGTATGTGCAGTACGCCGGCGACAGCCGAGCCCTCACGCTGGCTGGCGGGGTGACCTTCGCCGGTGG
>SXGT01781293.1_pt1 | contig 13907 bp, 10 predicted proteins | sample 3176221 | NCBI WGS metagenome assembly SXGT01 (sample SAMN11356862, study PRJNA531348) | freshwater metagenome | isolation source: freshwater sample F1-120 | place: China: Fuxian Lake, Yuxi | collected 2017-12-25 | reverse complement strand
GGCAGGCAGCCGAGCTGGAGCGCCTGCATGGTGATCGAGAAGATGCCGCTGATGAGCGCCTGCGAGGCGATCAACGACGCCACCACCGACAGCACCAGCAGCGGATAGATCGAGTACCCGGGTGCCAGTTCGAAGAACGGGTGTTTGGCCGCCGCCGGGTTGTGCAGCAACAGCGCGCCCTGGCCCAGGTAGTTGAGCAGCAGCGCCGGGCAGGCAACCGCGAACCAGGCCCGTTGGATCGGACGACGACCGAAGTGGCCGAGGTCGGCGTAGATCGACTCGGCACCGGTGACGGCCAGACAGACGCTGCTCATCACCACGAGCGAGGCCCACCCGTGGTCGAGCAGGAAGCCGATCGCATGCCACGGCAGCAATGCCTGCATCACGCTCGGCTCGAGCAGGATCCCGCGCACGCCCAGGATCGCGATGACGAAGAACCACACCAGCATGATCGGTCCGGTGATCCAGCCGAGCCTGCCGCTGCCGGCGCGTTGCGACAGGAACAGCACCAGCATCAACAGTACGGCCACGGGAACGACGAATGGCTTCAGGTGCGGCGTGCGCACCTCCAACCCCTCCAGGGCGCCCATCACCGTGATGCACGGCGTAATGATGCCGTCGCCGTACAGCAACGCCGCGCCGCAGACCGCCAGCAACAACATCATCGCCCGGCGCCGGCTCGCCTGCTTCACGCCGGCGATCGCCAGCGCCAGCATCGACAGCACGCCGCCCTCACCGCGGTTGTCGGCGCGGAGGACATACATCATGTACTTGCCGCAGACGATCCAGACGAGCGTCCAGACGACCAGGGACAGCACGCCGACGATGTTGGCCGGGTTCACCGCCATGCCGTGCGTGCTGCTGAAGCACTCCTTGATCGTGTACAGCGGACTTGTGCCGATGTCCCCGTAGACGACGCCGAGTGCGCCGAGCATCAGACCAGCGTGACGCCGGTCGGGGGACGAGGGAGACGCCGGGGAGGCGCCAGGTACGGCGTGGGTCACGTCGCGCGGAAGCAGAGGCCCCAGCAGGGTCGCACGCAAGCTCGCGGCGCAGCATTGCAATGTCCGTTGCAATGTCTGTGCCCATCGCGGAGCGTGGTGCACCGAATGTGGAACTCACCAACGGCACGCATCTTCTTCGGTCTTGCAATCGGCGTTGCCATCGGTCTGTGGGTGCATTCGACCGGGTCCGATCCGACCGTGCTCGCGTGGATCAACGTGCCGAGCAAAATCTTCCTCAGCCTGATCAAGTGCATCGTGGCGCCGTTGATCGTCACCATGCTGGTGGTCGGCATTGCGGGCACCGACGACCTGAAGCAGCTCGGCCGCATGGGGCTGCGCACCTTCGGCTACTTCCTGGCCGTGACTTCGATCGCCTTGGTGGTCGGGCTGCTCGCCGTCAACCTGGTGCAGCCGGGAGTCGGCGTGCAGTTGCCGCTGGAGAACTCGCAGGCGGCGCGCGACATCGCCGCCAACGCCGCGAAGCTGACGCCGCAGCAACACCTGATCAACGTGGTGCCGACCAGCGTGATCAAGGCGGCGGCTGACAACGAAGTGCTGCCGCTGGTGGTGTTCAGCCTGATGTTCGCGATCTCCGTGCTGCTGATCCGCGAACGCGGCCGCCCCATCGTCGTCCTGTGCGAGTCGATCGCCGAAGCGATGTTCGTGTTCACCGGCTTCGTGATGAAGCTGGCGCCGCTCGGCGTCGCCGCCGCGATCGCCGAGACCGTGGGCCGGAACGGACCCGGAGTGTTGACCAACCTGGCGATCCTGGTGGCAACGCTGTACGGCGCCTTGGTCGTGTTCCTGCTGCTGGTGCTGCTGCCGATCGCGTTGTGGGCGCGGCTGCCGATCCGGCCGTTCCTGCGCCTCGTGCGCGAGCCGGCGCTGCTGGCCTTCACCACCACGTCGAGCGAATCGGCCCTGCCCAAGGCCCTGGAGAACATGGAGCGCTACGGCGTGCCGCGCCGCATCGTCAGCTTCGTGTTGCCGCTCGGCTACTCGTTCAACCTGGACGGCAGCACGCTCTACCTGTCGCTGGCGGCGGTGTTCGTGGCGCAGGCGGCCGGCATCGAGCTCTCGGTTGGCCAGCAATTGCTGATGCTGGTGACATTGATGCTGTCGAGCAAGGGCATCGCCGCGGTGCCGCGCGCGTCGCTGGTCGTGCTGGCCGGCACGCTGGCGTCGTTCGGCTTGCCGCTCGAAGGCATCGCGCTGATCCTCGGCGTCGACGTGCTGATGGACATGGCGCGCACCGCGACCAACGTGATCGGCAACTGTCTCGCGAGTGCAGTCATCGCCCGCTGGGAAGGCGCCTACACCGGTCCGGAATCGACCACGGCACCGCCCGCGTCACCCGCGGGCTGAACCACGACTACGCGCCGCTGGCGAGGCCTTCGCCCGCGTGGCCGGCCTGTTCGCGCCGGCGCTTCTCGCGCTCTTCCTGGCGGCGTTCCAATTCCTCGATGTACTCCGCATCGACGATGTCGTTGAGCACGTCGAGGTCGTCGAAGTCCTTCGGCTGGTAGTCGGCGCCGGCCTTCTGCTGCGTTTCGACTTCTTCGAGGTACGCCCGCACCACCGCCTTGTGCAGTTCGATGCGCGTCTGGCTGTTGATCGGATGCGCCAGGTCGGCGTGCAGGCGAGCGCGGCCGCGACCGTCGCGCGGCGCGCGTTCCGGATCGAGCTTGCCGCCGCACTGGTTGCAGTAGGCAGCCCGCATGTGGTTCTTGTGGTGGCACTGCTTGCAGTGGTCGGCGAGCTTTCGGCTCGGCATCGCCACGAACGGCCCCTTGTTGCCGTCGATGATCTTGAGATCACGGACGACGAAGGCGTCGTCGATCGTGACGCTCGCATACGCCTTCAGCTTGTTGCGCGGATCCTCGGTCAACTTGACCCGCACTTCCGTCACCTGGAACCGCACCTGTCCTGGACCACCGCTGCGTTCGATCTGCATCGCCGCCTCCCTGGTTGTGACACTGCGTTGCTACGACTGCCGCCACCGTCCCGATGCCCCGTCTGCCGGACGGGGCGCATCGACACCGAGCCCGGCGCTGCGGGTCGCGAGCAACCGCACGCTCTCGCTACGGAGCGGCGCCAGCTCGTCGATGCATTGCCGTGCGTCCCCGTCATCGGCACACGGCACGAACAAGGTCGAGCCGCTGCCTGTCATCGCCACCTCGCGCCGTTGCCGCAGTTCGACCTGCGCGCGCAGCCGAGCCAACGCGGGGGCAACCCGTTCGGCAGCTGGCTGCAGGTCGTTGCGAAACCCGTTGCGCAAGAGGGCATCCGTAGTGTCGGGGACCGGAATAGCGTGGACCGTATCTGCCTCTTCGTGGCACTTCCACTGTGCCGCAAAGGAATTGTACACGTCGATGGTCGAACAGCCGAACGGCGGCACCACCAGTACGAACGCACGCGCCGGCACCGGCCACGGCGTCAACTCGTCGCCGATGCCCTGGCCGCGCTGGCTCCCACCCCGCAGGAAGAACGGCACGTCGGCGCCGAGGCGCACCGCAACTGCCGCCAACGCGGCGTGCGTCAGGGGTTCGCCGAGCGCGTGGTTGGCGAGGCGCAGCGCCGCGGCGGCGTCACTGCTGCCGCCGCCGAGGCCACCGCCGTGCGGGATGCGCTTGTGCAGGAACGCGGCGAACGCGCCGCGGTAGCCGGACGCCACGGCGAACGCGCGCAGCGCCTTCAGCACCAGGTTGTCTGGCCCCGCCGGCACCGCCAGCGCCGGATCGTCGGCGGTGACGCGCAGCACGTCGTCGCGCGCATCGGGCAACAGCGCCACGGTGAGATCGTCGGCGAGCTCCAGCGTGTGGAACACGGTGTCGAGCAGGTGGTAGCCGTCGCGGCGGCGGCCGACGATGCGCAAGCCGAGGTTGAGCTTGGCTCGGGCCGGCAGGCCAAACGCCGCCGAGCCGTTCATGCGGACGCGCCCGCGTCGAGTGCCATGTTGTCGAGCAGGCGAACCGGCCGTTTGCCGTCGACGAACTTCGCCGCCACCAGCAACCGGCCGGCCAGCACGGGACCCGGCGGCAAGGGCGCGAGGTCGTCGCGGCCACGCAATTCCACGTAGTCGACGGTGGCGCGGGGTTCGGTGGCGAGCACTGCCTGCACCCGCGCCAGCAAGCGATCGCGGTCGCGTTCGCCGCGGGCGAACTGGGCGCACGCACTCGCCATCGCGCGATGCAGCACGGTCGCGGCCTTGCGGTCCTCGGCGCCGAGGTAGACGTTGCGGCTCGACATCGCCAGCCCATCGGCCTCGCGCACGATCGGACAACCGACGATGCGCAGCGGAAAGCCGAGGTCCTTGCTCATGCGCCGCACCACCGCGAGCTGCTGCGCGTCCTTCTCGCCGAAGTAGGCGCGATGCGGCCGACTCAACGCGAACAGCCGCGCCACCACCGTTGCCACACCGGAGAAGTGGCCCGGCCGCAGGGCTCCCTCCATGCCTTCGGCGGCTGCCCCCACGGCCACGTGGCTGCAGAACGCCGGGTCGTACATCTGCGCCACCGACGGCGCGAACACGGCATCGGCGCCGCCGTCGCGGCACAGGGCGAGGTCCTTTTCGAGGTCGCGCGGATAGGCGGCGAAGTCTTCGTTCGGGCCGAACTGCAGCGGGTGGACGAAGATCGTGGCGACGACGCGATCGCATTCGGCCCGCGCGATCTCGATCAGGCTGCGGTGGCCGGCGTGCAGGCTGCCCATCGTCGGCACCAGGCCGATCGTGCAGTCCCCCGCCAGCCAATCCGCCGTGCGCGCGGCCAGCGCACCGGTCGTCTCGATCAATTCGGGCGGTTGCCACCGGAACTGCGGCGCCGTGTCGACGCCGAGCTCCTGCAACGGCCCGGTCACGAACGAACGCAGGTGCCACTGCCGATGCGGCACGCAGAGATCGCGGCGATCGATGCGTTGGTCGCCGAAGAAGACGAGGTCGATGTCGAGCGGGCGCGGATGATGGTGCTTGCCAGGCAGCTCGCGGCCGGCTTCCGCTTCCAGTGCCTTGCCGATCGCCAGCAAGGCCATCGCCGACAGCATCGTCCGCACTTCGACGACGCCGTTGAGGTACTTGCCCTGCGGCGGTCCGTTGCCGACGGGTTCGCTCTCGATCCAGGTCGAATGGCGCACGACGGTGATGCCAGGAACCTGCTGCAGCCGCTGCACGGCTCGCTGCAGATGGGCAGCGCGGTCGCCGAGGTTGCTGCCGACAGCGAGGAAGGCTTGTGTCGCGGCCACGGGCTCAGTTGCGGCCTGGCAACGGGCGGGGCGCGGCGCCCTCGGCCGGTTCACCCTCGTCGTCGTCGTCGTCACGTCGGCGCAGCAGCAGGCGCACGGTGCCGATCACGAGGCCGGACACCACGTAGCCGAACGTGCTCACGGCCAGCGCCAGCTGCCATTCGAGCGCCGCGACGATGATCAGCACCACCAGTGCGGCCAGCACGGGCAGGCTGTTCTTGCCCTTGGTCAGCGCGTGCAGCGCATGCGGGTAGGGCACGCGGCTCACCATCAACAGGCCCGTCACCACCAGCACGACGGGCATCGCGCAGACGATCCAGTCGAAGTGGTGCGGCGCCAGCAGCCAGTGACCGATCGCGGCGCTCGGGTCGTTCCTGGTGCAGAACAACGCGACCAGCGAACACACGACGGCAGCGGCGGCCGGCGACGGCAGGCCCTTGAACTCGCGATGGTCGTCTTCGTCGGCGCCGGTCTCGACGTTGAAGCGCGCCAACCGCAGCGCGGCGCCGCACACGTAGACGGCGGCGGCGGCGTAGAACAACTTCGGATGCAGCGGCAGCAGGCTGTTGCCGTCGGACTGCGCGTGCCAATCGACCAGCACCTTGCCGAGGAACGCCGGCGCCACACCGAACGTCACCATGTCGGCCATGCTGTCGAGTTGCGCCCCGAATGGCGTCGACTGGCCGGTCATGCGGGCGACGCGCCCGTCGAGGGCGTCGAAGACCATCGCCACGAACACGAGCATCGCGGCCAGTTCGAAGAACCCCACAACCGACGAGAACAGGGCCCCAGGCTGGGCCTTCTGCAGCGCGTCGGCGACCTTGCTGATGGCGAGGAAGCCGAAGAACAGGTTGCCGAGCGTGATCAAGCTCGGCAGCACCGGGACTTCCTTCAGGCGGCGCAGGCGGCTGCGGCGGCGCAGCACCGGGAAGTCGTCGAGGCGTGAGGTCATTGCCGGTGGGGATCGTAGTCGTGGGCGATGGGCAGGCTACAGTCCGGAGGTGAACTTCCTGCTGTTGGACCCAGCCGAGGTGGACGGTGGCGGTCGCGCCCTGTTGCGCGGCCGTCGCGCCGAGCATCTGCGCACGGTGCTGAAGGCCGAACCGGGCCAGGTGCTGCGGGCCGGGCTGCTCGATGGTCCGCTCGGCCTCGCGAAGGTGCTCGCGGTGACGGCGGTTGGCGACGTCGAAGTGCAGACGGAATGGCAGGCGCAACCATCGCCCACGCACGACGTGCTGCTGCTCGCGGTGCCGCGGCCGAAGGTGTTGCTGCGCCTGTTCGAACACGCCAGCGCGCTCGGCTTCCGGCGCGTGGTGCTGTTCCGCAGCTGGCGCGTCGAGAAGAGCCACCTGCAGAGCACCGCGATGCGCCCGGAAGTGCAGCGGGAACACCTGCTCGCCGGGCTCGAACAATCCGGCCGCACCGTGTTGCCCGAAGTGCTGTTCTTCCCGGCCTTCAAGCCCATGGTCGAAGACCACCTCGGCGGCCTCGGCCTGCCGGCGACGCGATTTGTCGCGCACCCGGCCGCCGCCGTGCGAACGCACGAACTGGCCCCACTTGCGGGCGCGCCGTTCGCGCTGGCGATCGGGCCCGACGGCGGTTTTCTTCCGTACGAGATCGACCGCCTGGCGGCGCTTGGCTTCCTGCCGGTGTCGTGCGGATCGCACGCCTTGCGCACCGAGACGGCAGTGGCGGTGTTGGCCGGCCAGTTGGCCCTGTTGCGCGCCCGCGCTACGTTCGTGTCGTGACGATGCTGCGAGTCGGTTGGTCGGGCTGCCGCGGTAGCAGCCTCGACTTGGTGCGCGACTCGCGTTGCCAGCACGATTGCGACGTCATCGCCGTGCACGACGCCGATCCCGCCGCTGTGGCGGCGATGCAGGCGGCGAACGGCATCGGCCGCGGCACCACCCAGTTCGACGAACTGCTCGGCACCGGCGTCGATTTCGTCGTGCTCGCGGGCGACCCGCGCGAACGCCTGGCGCAGGTGCGCGCCGCCGCCGCGCAGAGTGTGCCGTGCCTCGTCGCCATGCCGTGCGCGCCGGACCCCGCCACGGCCGTGGCCATGGTCCAGGAGTGCGAGCGGGCCCAGGTCAAGCTCGGCGTGCTGGTGCCCGAGTTCGCCGATCCGCTGCTCGAACAGTTGCGCCGCATGCTCGTCGATGGCTGGGCCGGTGGCATCGTCGCGGTGCAGGGCGTGCTCGGCGACACCGCCCGCCTGCACGGTGGCGACACGTTCCCACTGCATCCGTTCGTCGACCTCGCCGCACGCCATGTGCACGTGACGTCGTGGTTGACCGGGCGCGCGATCACCCGCGTGTCGGCACAGGCCAGCGCCTCGTTCGGCCGCGGCCACGACAACGCGGTCGCTTTGGCGATGCTGCGCGGCGGCGCCTCGTGCACGTTCACCGCGACCCATCTCGCCAACGCCAGCGCCTTCGCGTTGCACGGCACGGACGGCGGCGTGCGCATCGCTGCCGACCGGGTCTGGTTGCGCGGCCGCTCGCGCTTCGAAGGCGAAGTGTTCACCTACGACGTGCCGGGCCAGGACCTGGTGCTGTCCCGCGCCGAGGTGGCGGCGGCGTTGCGCGCGCAGGCGCCGCGGTTCGATCTGCTCGGCCGCTTTGCGCGCTGGCTCGAAGACACCGACGACTATCCGTGTCCGGGCGAGCAGGCGAGCGAAGACCTGCGCGTGGTCGCGGCGATGCTGCGGGCGCTGGAGTCGGGGCGCAGCGAAGACGTGTGATCGCGCCCGGCGGTCAGATCCGCTTCTCGTAGATCGGGCCTTTCTCGAAGTACTCGTTCTCGCTGCCGACCGTGTCCATGTCGTACTTGCGGCCTTCGAGGATCATGCGGCTGGCGATGATGCCCATCTCGAGGCTGTGGTCCTGGTTCGTGTAGCGGAAGCGGCCGGGCCGCCCCACGTAGATCAGGTTCTCCAGTTGCTCGAGCCACGTGGTGATCGTCGACAGGTGCGTCTTGTACGAGGTGTCGTAGACCGGATAGACGTGCGGTCGCTTCCACAGGTAGGCGTTGCGCACTTCCTTGCGGGTGAAGAACCCCCACTTCTCGAACCACGGCATCACCAGGTCGAGCACCTGGTCCTTCTCCATCCGCCACAACGGGTCGCTCTCGAACGCGAAGAACTCGATGAAGAACGAGGTCTTGCCCTTCGGGCACATGTCCTCGCTGAAGTTCTTCATCTCGCTGGTGCGGCCGAACGGGATGTCCTTGCTCGGGAAGTAGATCCAGTTGTCGGTGGTGACCCGTTCCTTGTCCAAGGTCAGGAACAGGTAGACCTGCGCGCGCCAGCGCAGTTGCTTGGCGGCGTCGAGCACGGCGGTCGGCGGCGGCGGATCGAGCAGTTCGAGGAACGCGGTGATCGGCACCGACTCCACCACCTTGCCGGGCTTGACGGTGACGATGCCGTCCGGCGTGCGCAGGTCGACTTCAGTGATGCGCTTGCCGTCGTGGCGCACCTTCACCGGCTCGCTCTTCGTCGAGATCGTGGTGCCGGTCGCGCGCAGGTGCCGGCCGATCTCTTGGTAGATGCGGCCGGTGCCGAATTGCGGGTAGTAGAACTCGTCGACCAATGACTTCGGCCCCTTCTTGCCGCCGAGGCCGATCGCGTTCTTCAGCACGCTCCACAGGTTGAGGCCACTGATGCGCTGCTTGGCCCAGTCCGGGTGGATGTCGGAGCACGGGATGCCCCAGATCTTCTCCGAGTAGTTGATCATGCTGAACTCGGCCAGCGAGCGGCCGAAGTTCGCGACCACGTAGTCCTCAAACGTGCGCAGCGGCTTCTTCAACAGCCCGTAGCGCAGCCGCGCCATCACGTAGTCGAAGCCGATGCGCGCGCTCTTCCACAGCCCGAGGTTCTTCACCACCTGCTGGAAGTTGACCGGGTAGTTGTAGTACTTGCCGTCGACGAACTGGCGGGTCAGGCGCGGCACCTTGCGCCATTCCTCGTGCAGCAGGTCCTCGATGAAGTCGTAGAGGTACTGGTTCTTGCTGAAGAACCGGTGCGGGCCGATGTCGGTGAGGAAGACGTCATCGCCTTCCTTGATCGTCAGCGTCTTGGCGAGGCCGCCGACCTGTTCGTCGCGTTCGACGATCGTCGACGGACGTCCATGGCGCGACAGTTCCATGGCACAGGCGAGCCCGGCGGGGCCCGCCCCGAGGATCAGGATCGCTGGATCAGTTTGCAGGCGGGGCGTCGACATCGAGAGGAGGCTGCTGGACCGGCGGGGACAAGGTACATCGTGCGTTATCGGCACCCCGCGGTGAAGGGAAAGGATGGTTCCGCGAGGGCCATGGCAAGGACTTCACGAGGGAGACTTCTGGGTCCACTCCTCCAGGCTGTAGAGCACGTTCTGCGGAATCGGCACGCGGGCGCGGTCGGTGATCTCCTGCACGATCTGCTGGCCGGACAGCCCGTCGGCGAGGCCGGCGGCGATGCTCTGCTGGTCGATCCGGAACTGGTGCACGTGGTCGCTCTTGGTGCGCACCGCGAACCGGTCGAACAGGTGTACGACGTCGTGCACGTCGTCGCCGGGGAACACCAGGACCTCGAAGTCCGGCTGCACGATCACCGACGAACGGGTGCCGCCGACGCGGCCGGCCGGCTCGGCATCGAGCAGCTCGGCGCCCAGCCGCGACAGTCGCAGCGCGATGACGCGACCCTGGTGCATGCCGACATCGACGAGCCCGAGCGGGAACAGGCGCCGCTTGATCCACACGAGCAGGTTCCAGCACATCTGCTGCAACGACTCGCTCGGCGTGTAGCCACCACCCTGGAACCGCGCCGCGAAGAACTCCTCCGCCGGTCGCATCTCCAGTGTCGCCAGGTAGGCATTGCGCGCCAGGAACGGCAGCACCGCCGCGTCCTGCCACAGCATCGGCTCGGCCCGGCGCAGCAGCCGCAGCAGCACGCGCCGCATGCGCACGTGGTGGTACGCCTCGCCCGGCACCGTGCGGTCTTCGACGAAGTGGGCGAGCAGCATCTTGACCTGGTCCGCCAACGGGGCGCGATCGAAGTCGGTGCCCGCCGGTGTCGGCCGCAGGGCGCGTTCGCCGCGGCGGTCGATCAGCCGGCGCTGCAGGCAGAACCGGTAGATCGCGTCGAGCGCGCCGTCGGCGCTCAGGAAGCCGCCCGGCACCGGCAGCAGCGTGCTGGCGATGCGTTTGGCCGAGGCCTTGAACAGCTCGCCGTCCGAGGTGAACAGGACCTTGCTGCTCTGCAGTTCGCGCAGGAAGCGACCGACGTTGGTGGCGAAGTCGCCACCGCATGACAGCTCCTCGCCGAGCCCAGGCCGGTGGTCCTCGCCCCGCTTCTTGATCGCCCAGAGGGCGACTTCGTGGAACACCACGATCGTGCGCTCGGACGGCTGGATGCCGATCGGGGCCAGGTCGAGCTGGGCGGTGGTGCCGAGCATCGATTCCTCCAGGCACTTGCCGACGAAGGCGAGGTCGGGCGCATCCGTGAGCTCGGTTTCGCGCACTAGGTCGTCCATCGAGGCGATGCCGCCGTGCGTGTGCAACGCCGCCAGCACCAGCGTGTGCACGGCGGCGGGCAGCTTCGCCAGCCGCTGCGCCATCGCCGACTCCATGGTGTAGAGCTTGTAGATCTTGCGGGCGTGGTCGCTGGCCTTCTGCTCGGCCGCCTTGCCGTTCTTGCCCGCGGCCCCGTTCTCGACCCGCTCGCGGAAGAAGCGCGCATCGAGGAAGCCCTGCAACGTCAGCGTGTCCTGCAGCTGGCGTTGCCGTCGTTGCCGGAACTGCCGCACGCATTCGACCAGCTCGCTCGGGGCAGCCCAGCACGGACTGTCATGGCTGGCCCAACGCTTGTCCTTGACGTGCCACACGAACGCCTCGCGCTGCAGCGCAGCCAGCGACGCTTCGAGATCGAAGCGGCTCTTGAAGTGCTTGCAGCACTCGGTGAACAGCGCCTGCACCGACAACACCGACGTGCCGTTGGCGAAGAAGGCTTCCAGCAGATCCTGCAGCTTGCGCGGCAGCGCCGTCAGCCGGCTGAAGACCCGCTGTTCGTCTTCCATCGCGGCCGCGGCGCGCGAGAGGCTCGGCTTCTCGTCCGTCGGCGCCCCGCACCAGCGGTAGACGCACTCGCGCAGCTGGCTCTCGGCGGCTCCTTGCAACAAGGCGCGCAGGCTGAGTCGCGTCATGCGCGCACCTCGCGGCGGGCGGCGCCGGCCGCGATCAGGTCGGCGGCGGAAACGATCTCGTAGGCGTAGCCCTGTTCGGTCAGGAACAACTGGCGCTTCTTCGCGAACTCCTGCTCGCGACTGTCGGCCGACACCAGGGTGTAGAAACTGGCGGGCCCACCATCGGCTTTGGGACGCAGCACCCGCCCAAGCCGCTGTGCCTCTTCCTGGCGGCTGCCGAAGGTGCCGCTGACCTGGATCGCGACGTTGGCGTCGGGCAGGTCGATCGCGAAGTTGCCGACCTTGCTGACGATGAGGCGTGGCAGCTCGCCCTTGCGGAACGCGGCGTAGAGGCGATCGCGTTCGTGGTTCGGGGTCTGGCCGGTGATCAGCGGCAACCGGAACACCGTCGCCAGGTGCTGCAGCTGCTCCAGGTACTGGCCGATCACCAGTACGCGGTCGCGCTGGTGGTGCTGGAGCAAGGTGGCGACGACGTCGTCCTTGCGTTCGTTGTCGGCGGCGATGCGGATCTGGGCGCGCGCCCCGGCCTGGGCATACCGCTGCGCGCGCTCGGGCCCGAAGCCGACGCGCACTTCGACGCACCGCGCCGCGGCCAGGAAGCCCTGCCGTTCGAGCTGCTTCCACGGCAGCTCGTAGCGCTTCGGCCCGATCAGCGAGAACACCTCGTCGGCGCGGCCGTCCTCGCGCACCAGCGTCGCCGTAAGCCCGAGCCGGCGCCGCGTCTGGATGCCCGCGGTGGCGCGAAACACCGGCGCGGGCAGCAGGTGCACTTCGTCGTAGACGATCAGGCCGAAGCCGCCCTTGTCGAACAGGTCGAGGTGCGTGAACGCTTCGAGCTTGCCCTTCCGGTGCGTGAGGATCTGGTAGGTGGCGACGGTGATCGGCCGGATCTGCTTCTGCTCGCCGGTGTATTCGCCCACCTGCTCGGCGGTGAGGTCGGTCTTGTCGAGGACCTCGCGGCACCACTGCCGCACGGCGACGGTGTTGGTGGTCAGCACCAGCGTGTTGGTCTGCAGCAGGTGCATCGCCGCGATGCCGACCACGGTCTTGCCAGCGCCGCACGGCAGCACCACCACCCCGCATCCGCCGCGGTCGCTGCCGCCGGCGTGGAACGCACTCGCGGCGGCGGTCTGGTAGTCGCGCAGATGGAAACCGGTGCGGCCGGCCGCGCCCAGCCGCAGCGTGAACTCGAGACGGTCGCCGCTGCGGTAGCCGGCGCGGTCATCGACCGGATAGCCGAGCTTGACCAACGCCTGCTTGCACTCGCCGCGTTGTTCGGCGTCGAGCGTCACGACGCCGTCGTCGTCGGTCGTGAGCATCGAAGCCAGCACCGTGCTCTTGCCGAGCGTGGCGAGCGCTTCCTTGTCGTCGCAATGCAGCTGCAGTCGGCCATCGGGCAGCGCCGTCAGGCGCAACAGCCCGTAGCGGCGGAACCACTCGCGGATCTGCGCCAGCACCACGGGCACGATCGGGAAGCGCGACTGCGCGACCAGCCACCCGAGCACGTCCTCGGCCTGCTCGCCGAGCGCGGCTGCGTTCCAGATGCTCACCGGCGTGATCTTGTAGAAGTGCACGTACTCGGGCGACTTCTCGAGCTCGGCGAAACGGGCGAGGCGGTCGCGCGCGGCTTCGTAGTCGGGGTGCTGCGTTTCGAGCAGCACCGTGCGATCCGTCTGCACGATCAGCGGCGGCTCCTTCACGGTTCCCCCTCATCGGTACTTGCCGGCCGCTTGCCGTTCTTGCACTTGCTGCGGCTGGTCCGGGTTGCGACGGCCGGCGCCGAAGTGGCGGTGGCGAGGCCGAGTCGACGCGCCAGGAATCTGCCGGTGTGGCTGCCCGGCGTGGCGGCGATCGTCTCGGGCGGGCCCGCCGCGACCAGGCGGCCGCCGTGTTCGCCGGCTTCGGGGCCGAGTTCGAGCACGTGGTCGGCGGCGTGGATCACGTCGAGGTGGTGTTCGATCACCACCACCGAGTCGCCGCGATCGAGCAGGCGATTGCACACCAGGACCAGCTTCTGCACGTCGTCGACGTGCAAGCCCGTGGTCGGTTCGTCGAGCACGTAGATCGTGTGCTCGCGCGGTCGCCGGGCCAGTTCGGCGCACAGCTTGATGCGCTGCGCCTCGCCACCGGAGAACGTGTTCGCCGGCTGGCCGAGCGTCAGGTAGCCAAGGCCCACGTCGGCGAGCAGCTGCAGCGGCCGCACGATGTGCTTGTGGTTGCCGAAGAACTGCAGCGCTTCGTCGACTTCCATCGCCAGCACGTGGGCGATGTTCTTGCCGCGGTACTCGACCGACAGCGTTTCGCTGTTGTAGCGACGACCGCGGCAGACCTCGCAGGTGACCCAGACGTCGGCGAGGAAGTGCATCTCGACCTGGATCTGGCCCTTGCCCTCGCATTGCGCGCAGCGACCGTCGGCGACGTGGAACGAGAAGCGGCCCGGCGTGAAGCCCTTCTGCTTGGCAAGCGGTGTCGTGGCGAACAGTTC
>SXGT01538006.1_pt1 | contig 13907 bp, 9 predicted proteins | sample 3176221 | NCBI WGS metagenome assembly SXGT01 (sample SAMN11356862, study PRJNA531348) | freshwater metagenome | isolation source: freshwater sample F1-120 | place: China: Fuxian Lake, Yuxi | collected 2017-12-25 | reverse complement strand
CCGCGAACCCGGAACGGTTCGTGCGGCGGGTGCCGACACCGCCCCCGGTGCCGAGCGCTGCTTGGATCAACCGGCCCGCAAGGGAGGTGGTTGCTCCCTAAATTCCACGCACAGGTGTCTCATTCGGGTTGACAGGTTCCGCCGGTGGCGGGGTATCGGAACCATCACCGTGCCGCGCCTCCAGACCTCGTGCCGCGACCCCTGCCTCACCAGATCGAAAGCCACCCCACGCTCCCGCGCAGATACGGCGGATACGGCGGATACGGCGGATGACCGCAGACCGTCGTATGACTCTCGCCTAATCACGTGACGAATACGTGGCTATCTCATAGGCACACGAGCCGCGCAGAACGCACCCACGAATTGCTTCCCGGAACATTGCGATTCGGCAAGGCGCCGCACATGGATCACTTACACCTAGGGCATTGGCTCCCGCTCAGCACCCGACAAGGAGCCCACCGTGTCCATCAATTCCAAGAAGGTCGCCGCCATTCTGGTGACCGCTACCGCGGGCGCCGGTGCGCTCGCCGCCGCACCCGCCATGGCGCAGCACAACCATGGATCGGGCAGCAGTCACCGCCAGCCCGTCACGCAACCGGCGCCGACACAACCCGTGAACGCGCCCAACCCGCAGACCCCGGTCATCGGGGTCGTCCATCCCGACCCGCCCGGCACCACCCCGGCCCCGCCCGTGCGGGACCGCCAGCAGGGCCCACCCGTGGGGAACGCCCAGCAGGATGGCCCGTTCGATCCCGTGGATCAGGAGTTCAGCCCGCGCGCGGCCGGCCCGGGAACCTGGCAGTGGCCCGGGACCCGCCGTGGACGCAGCTTCCATGTGGCCTGCGAGTTCGAGACCTCGGGAGTGTTCGATCCCATCCTGTTCCCGGGTCAGGAGCCGGCTGGCCATGAGCACCAGTTCTTCGGTGCGTTCACCATCAACCCGGCTTCCACCCCGGCCTCACTCGTGGCCGACAACAAGGACGGCGACTCGACCTCATGCATGGCCCGCCGCGACGGCTCGGCCTATTGGGTCCCCGCGCTGCAGGTGGCCGACGACCCGGCCCACCCCGTCACCATCGAGCCGGACGAGATCAGCGTGCGCTACTCGGCGCCGCGCAACCGGCGGGTACGGGCCTTCCCGGCGGGCTTCAGCATGGTCGCCGGCGACAAGGCGGCCACCACGCTGCAGGCGAACGCCGGCTGGCGCTGCGAGTTCGACCGCCCGGGCACCCCGCTCGAGGCCGCGCCGCCCGACTGCGAGCCCGACGAGGCCGTCGTCGGCGTGGTGCGCTTCCCCGGTTGCTGGGATGGCACCAACCTCACCAGCCTCACACAGGCACACGTGGCGTACCGGGTGGGGAGCCGGTGCCCGTCCACGCACCCCGTGGCCCTGCCGGACCTCACCGAGGAGGTCTTCTGGGTGCCGGACGACGGGGAGCACACCTACGCGCTGTCGTCGGGTAACCCCGCCGGCCTGCACGCCGACTTCATGAACGGCTGGGACCAGCGCACGCTCCGCAACCAGGTGCGCCGCTATCTGAACCGCCGGGCGTAGGACGCGGCATCCCGGCGCGCCCGGGGGGTGGTGGGATCACCCCCCGGGCGCGTGCACGTCCGGGACCGGAGCGTGGGGGGTCCATATCCGGTCAGCGCGGGGTGGTCGGCAGGTAGCCCATCAGCACATCAGCGCATCGGCGCATCGGCGCATCTGCACATCATGATGTTATGGTGTCTGCCATGCCCAAGACCCGCACCACGCTGACGATCGATGAGGACGTGCTCCGCTCGGCCCGCGTGGCGGCCGCCCACCGGGGGATGAAGGAGGGCGAGCTGATCGAGGAGGCCATCGCCCGCTACCTCGGGATCGGCGTGTTCGAGCGAATCTGGGGCCGAATCCCGGACACCGAATTCGCCGACATGACCGAGGACGAGATCATGGACCTCGCGGTCCGCGAGCAGCACGCCGCGCGCGCCGACCGATCGCGGTAGCCCGTGCGGGCGATCCTCGACGCCAACGTCGTCGTCTCGGCGGTACTCACCCCCGGCGGGCCGGCAGCCGACCTCATCCGGGCGACAGCCACGGGGGCTTTCGAGTTCCTGACCTGCGGTCAGTTGGTGACCGAGGTGTCGCAGGTGCTCATGCGCAAGAAGTTCGAGGGGGTCATCACCCCCGAGGAGCGGCGCGCAATCCTCGCGCTGCTGGTGAACCGCGCGCGGATGGTTCCCGACCTGCCACCGGACGGGACCGAGCAGGTCGCTGATCCCAAGGACGCGTATCTGATCACCCTCGCCCGGGAGTGGCGGGCCGCCCTCGTGACGGGAGATCGCCACCTGCTCGACCTGCCGGGGCCGACAGGAATTATGAGCCCGCGGGCCTTCCTGCGGCTGCTCACCCCGCCCGGCGCCTGAGGGCGGGTGGCGGGGGCGGTCCCTGCCCCGGGGCCTTCCCCACATCGGTCCGGGGCGGCACGTCGCGGAGGCGCGTCGCCCCGTCAGCACCCACACGACCCGTCCCCGCGGCGACGGCGACGGGCGCGGACGGCCGTCATCCCGGGCCCGGGCCCGAATGACCCCGGAGGGATCCACGGGAGCCCCCACGGGGGCCGCTCAGTCCTGCCCCTCCCGGCGCCCAGCGTCCACGCCGTGGTCGCGTAGCAACTGCTCGACGTCGGCGTGGACGCTGGCCCACTCCCCCGGGTCCTCCAGCTCGAGCCGGTCGAGCGCCGCGTAGAGCGGCGGCGCCGCGCGCCGGTCGTTACGTGGGTGTGCCTGGCGGAGGAACCAGCAGCAGGCCACCACCCAGGCGAGTTCCGCCTGCGCCCCCTCCCCGAACTCTGCCCGGGTCCGGGTGGGCATCGCGCCGGCCAGGGCCAGCGCGAGCCCCTGCTCGCCCGGGGTGAGGGGCGGCTCGTCCGAGCACTCACGCACATAGGTGCGCGCGAGGTCCCTGATCCCCTCGAGTTGCCCGGTCGTGACGGGGGGCTGCGGTCCATCGGGGTGTGCTGTCACGCGCGAAGGTCCCCCGTTCTCCACCCACGCCGTACGGATGCCGCCATCCCCCGGACCAGCGACATCGGCGGGAGATGCGCAGGAATGGGCTGTCGCGCGAGGGATGCCGCCATCCCCCGGACCGCCCACGTCGGCGAACGATCCCGGTGCCGCGCGCGCCCGGCGGGCGACGCCGTTCCCGCGCTCCCCGTCGCCCCACTCACCTGCGGATCCCCGTCCCATCCCGGGCCGGGGGATCCGCCCCGAGCGGCGGCTCCATCTCCGCGGGTGCGCAGTCGGAGAGCACCTGACCAAGGAGGCCGCGCTCGGGGAACGCCCCGACGTGCAGCGCGAGGGCGTGCTGCGCAACGATCGCCGCCGCAAACAGGTCGGCCTCGGTGGCGAGGCCGTCCACCATCGCCCAGGCGACGGCGGCCACCGGCTGCATCGCCACCGCGATCGGCAGGTCCCGCGCACTGCCCATGTTCGCGCCCACCGCCGCCGAGAGCATCTCCGCACGATTGGAAGGCATCCCCACCTGCATCCAGTCGTTCACTGCACCACCTCCCCGTCATCCACCCGGCCCGCCACCCCTCGGCACGTCGCACCACGCGAAGGGTGGGCGCGCCGTCGTACCCATCTGTCAGGCCCGGATGACCGGTTCCTTAGGGGGTTGGCCTCCGCCCGACCGGCGCTTGGGCGCCTGCCCGGATCACCTCCTGTGACTCTTCATCTCGCGCGGGCCAATGGCCGCGTCGCGCGGTGCAGCCGTGCTGGGGCCGTGCTGCGGATGCGCATTCCCGGACGAGGGACGACGACCGACGCCCATAGGTGAGTCGGTGCCCGTGCTGAGATGACGCACTCCCCGCGACCGCCAGCGCCGATCCCCCGGTAAGGTCACGCCGGTGAACACGGGACAATGAGGACGTGACGTCACCTCGCCCCGCACCCGGCCGCCTGCGCGTGGTCACCCACGGGACGCCCGCCCGGGTGTGGGAAACCCTGTTGCGCGAGTGGCACGACGACCCGGACAACCGCCTCATCGTGGCCAGCGCCCTGGCGCGCCACCGGGTGCTCACCCGGGCCGCTGCCCGGCAGGGCACCCTGCTCGGGGGCACCGTGGACACCATGGAGCGCCTGTGGCGCGATGTCGGCAGCCGCGCCGGGGTGCCGGCCCCGCTCGATGACATCGAGCTGCGTGCCCGGGTCACCGAGGCGCTGGGCCACGACTCCATCCCACCCGTCCTCCGGGCGGTCGCGAACCGGCCCGCCGACGTTGCCCGGCTGGTGGGCCACCTGAAGCACCTGGACGACCGGGTGGGCGATGACTACCCGGCGCAGTCACCGGTTGAGGGCGGCATTGCCGATCTTCGCCGCGTGCTGAACGAGATGGGCGTGGTGAGCCGCGCGCGCTTCCGGGTGCTCACGGCCCGTGCCGCAGCCGGCATCACCTACGACCGCCCCTTGGTGGTGGCGCCACCGTCGGCCCTGCGCCCCACCACGGGCCATCTGCTCATGGCGCTCGCGACGAATGCACCCGTCACGCTCCATCTGGCGGCATCGCCCGGGGACGCCGACCTGATGCTGGCCCAGATCGGCATCACCCCGGCCGACGTCGACGTGGTCACGGTGGGGATGACCGACCTCATCGGGGTGACCCCCCGCCTGATCGAGGCCGACGACGAGGTGCTCGCGACGAGCGTGAGCGGCGTCATCGGGGTGACCCCCCGGCTGATCGACGCCGACGACGAGGTGCTCGCGACGAGCGTGAGCGGCGTCATCGGGGTGACCCCCCGGCTGATCGACGCCGACGACGAGGTTGAGGTGGCCATCGAGATCGCCGCCGGGTGGGCCGGGGCCGACACGCCCCTTGACGACATCGTGGTGTGCGTGCCGGGCGGCGAGGCCGCCGATGCGGCCATCACGGCGGCAGCCCGCCGCGGCCTGCCGGTCGTCGCCGGACGCGGGGCGGCCATGCGCGACTCCCTTGTGGGTTCGATGCTTGAGCGCCTGTGCGTCACCCTTCAGGTGGCCGACGAACAGCCCGGTCTGCGCGGCGACCTCCTGGCCGACCTGGCGGAGGCCCCCGATGCGCACGCGCTCGGCCTCACCGCCGACGACATCCAGACGGTGGCCACGGCCCACGCGGCCGGCGCGGTGACGGAGGCCGCCGCGCTGCACGCCGTTGGCCTGCGTCTCGCGGATCACGCGTATCAGGCGGCGGGCGGCACCCCCGGGGTGCTGGGCCCGCAACTGCACCAGGCCTACCTGTGGCTCGATGCCCTGCGCACGCAGATTGACACCCTGCGCGCCCACGACGTGCCACCCCCTGCGCGCACCCACATGATCCTCGAGGAGAGCGTTGCCGTCCCGAGGCCCAGGGGACCCACCGGGGGCGTCGCCATCGTGCGCCCGCACGAAGCGGCAGCACTTGGCGCGACCCACGTGGTGATGACCGGACTCTCGGCGGGCAGCCTGCCCCGCACGCCCCCGGCGTCACCCTTCACCAGCCGGGCCCTGCTCGCCGCCGCCCCGGCGCTGCAGCCCCGCGATGAGCGCGCCGACTTCCTGGCAATCCGGGCCGTGGCCACCGGTGCGCTCACCATGGTGCGCCAGCCCGAGGGGCCGGACGGCATCGCGCGCGACCCCTCCCCGTGGTTCACACAGGTGCAGAAGGCCGAGGGCGTCGTGCCCGAGGTGATCTCGGTGCGCGATGGCGCCGCCGTGCGCCGGCGCATGCAGGGCCGCGCCCGCGCGGGCATCGCCGACCCCGGCCCGGTGGGCCACGCGCTCGACGCCCTGGAGCGCCACCGGCGCCCGCCGGAGTTCCCCGGCACGCCGAAGCCGAACATCTCGGTCACCACGCTCGAGGAGTACCTGCGCTGCCCGCTCGGCTGGATGGTGGGGCGCCACATGCGCCCGTGGAGCCGCGGCGGGGTCAACCTGCACATGGGCAACGTGGCCGATCACGCCCTTGGCATGGCGCTCACGCTGGGGGGCACGGACCCTGTTGACGTGGCACCCCTCGCCGCACGCGTGGCCGCGGCGATGGCCGCAATCCACCCCCACCCCGCGTGGTCAATGGTGCCCCGCGACAAGCGCGACCTGCTCGAGGGGTGGATCGAGTCAACTGCCCGCAAGTACTACGACCCCGACTACATGAACGAGATCGCCCCGGGGTGGCGCCCGGTGGCAGCGCAGATGCGCCTGCGCAGCACCGGCCTCGTTGACGGCTTCACCATCAGCGGCGTTGCCGACCGCGTTGACGTGACCGACCGCGGCGTGCTGGTGATCGACTGGAAACTGCAGCGCACCATTCAGATCCCCGACAGCACCCGGCGCCGCGATGAACTGCAGAAGGGCCTCTACCCCGTGATGGCGGCCGGCAGCCCCCGGTCCGGCCTGCCCGACGAGATCCTCGGCTTCCTCTACGTGTCGGTGGCGCACCAGGACCACGTGGGATCCACCACCAGGCCCGTCGGCGGCGGGGGCGAGGTTGACCAGGAGTGGGTGGCCGACAGCAGGCGGGCCATCGAACGCGCCACGGCGGCCTGCCACGGCATCCGCGACCGGGAGGTGTGGGACACCGGGGAGACCTGCGACGCCCCCTGGTGCGGCCACCAGTACATCTCCACCACGGCCTGGAGCACCCGGTGAGCGCGCCGGCCGACCGCTTCGGCCTGTCCGGGACCCAGGCGGCCGCCCTTGCGGCCACGGGCAACTTCGCCCTCACCGCCGGCGCGGGATCGGGCAAGACCCACACCCTCACCGCGCTTGTAGCCCGCGACCTGATTGACCACGAGATCGCGCCCGAGGACATCCTCGTGTGCACCTTCACGCGCGCGGCCGCCGCCAACCTGACCGCGCGCATCGAGGCGCGCCTGCGCGAGATGGCGCCGGAGCGGGCCGGCGACGCCACCCTGCGCCTGATGTGCGGCACCATTGACGCCGTATGCCAGCGCCTCGTGCTGGAGCGTGCGCTGGACCTCGGCGTACCGGTATCACTGAGCCCCGGTGATGAGCGCCTGCTGGTGGGCCTGCGTCAGGAGGCCGCCGCGCAGGTGCTGGTGGGTCTGGACCCCGAGCAGCGCACGGTCCTGGCGCAGGCCTTCAGCCCCATGCCCGAGCGCCTGGCCACGGAGATCCAGGAGTTCCACGATCGCGCGCTCAGGATGCGCCTCGCGATGGCCGACCTGCACGTGCCGGAAGCGCAGCCCCCGACCGGGGACGAGATCGAGGCGGTGATGGCCTTGCTCCGGCGGCTCATCGCATCGCCCGGCATCAACGACCGGGCGGCTGCGAAGTTGACCAGCGATCTGGCCCTCCTCGCCGCGGGCCGCATGACCGAGACCAACGGCCGGCCGGGCGCGGTCAAGGCCGATCTGAAGCCCTTGCTGGAGACGGCCAAGGCAGGCATGGCACGCCTGAAGCAGATGGAGATTGACGCCCGGCTGCGACCCGCCGCGCTGGCAATCGCCGAGGCGCTGCGCCGGTACGACCAGCACTACCGCGCGCTGAAGAGCGCCGCGGGCATCGCCGACTACACCGACATCGCCGAGCAGGCGCTGCGCCTTGGCACCCTCCCCGCCCCCCGCCGGTTCCGCCGCGTGTACGTGGACGAGGCCCAGGACACCTCGCCCCTGCAGATGGCGGTGCTGGAGGACCTGGTGGCGCCAGGGGGCGCGCTCATCCCGGTGGGCGACGCCAACCAGTCCATCTACGGATTCCGCGACGCCGATGTCACGGTGTTCCTCGACCTCGTGGAGTCGCCCGACATGGGCAACGTGACCCTCGACGAGAACTACCGCTCCCAGCCACCGGTACTCGACGCCATCAACGCGCTGGCCGGGCGCATCCTCATGCCCGCCGACCTCGACCCCACCTCCACGCTGGCCCGCGGCGCCACGGCGCTGATCACCATGAAGGCGAGGGCCACGCCCCGCGACCCGCCGCGCGAGCCGCCATCCGTTGACGTGCTCTACGCCCTGGGCGATGGCCGCAACCTGAGCCCCGAAACCGAGGCGCGGCTCGCCGTGCCGGCCATTCTCACTCAGGCGCGGGAACTGGGCCTCGCCCTGTCGGACATCGCGGTGCTGTGCCCCACCAACCGGTATCTCGGCATCTACGCCGCCGAGTTCCGGCGCCGTGGCATCCCCAACCTGTCGCTGATGTCGGGGGGCCTGCTGGAGCGCCCCGAGTGCCAGGACCTCATCGCCTATCTGGAATTGCTTGCCGACCCCCCGGCGCAGACCTGGTTCCTGCGCGTGGCCACCAGCCCCATCGCAGGCCTGTCCACCACCGAGATCCACCCCATCCTCAGGAACCACTCACTCACCTGGGACGAGGACAAGGCACTCGTCATCCCCACCCCGGTGATGGACGATCTGGCGCTGATCAACCCCGACGTGTTCAACGCCCATCAGCGCGTGGCCGCGCTGGTCGGCCGGGTGCCGGTGGCGGCCCTGGCCCAGGCCATCGTCACCGAGCACGGGTACGACTTGGCCCTTGAGGCCAACGACCCCACGGGGGCGCAACTGCGCAACCTCGAGCGCCTGATCGGCGCCATCGCGCATGTGGAGAAGACGTTCACCGGCCCCTCGCTGCGCGCCGTGCTCGACCGCCTGCCGGAGGCCGAGGAGACCGTTGACCTGCGCGTGCCGGCCGGCGTTGATGCCGTCCGGCTGATGACCGTGTACGGCGCCAAGGGCCTGGAGTTCCCGCTGGTCGCCATGACCCGCATGTCGTGGTCCCCGCCCGCGGAGAGGAGCCGCACGCTGGCGGGCCGCGACGGAGCGGTGGGCGTCGCCCGCCAGGGGGCCGCCACCAGCGCGCTCATCGCAGCGCGCGACGCCCTCAGCCGTGCCCAGGGCGAGGAGCGCCGCCGGGTGGCCTACGTCGGCATCACCCGCGCCCAGGACCACCTCATGCTCATCGGCACCGGGTACATCACCAGCAAGGACGAGGTGTCGTGGCGGGGCATGGCCACGACCGTGATCAAGGAGGCCCTCGACCTCACCGGGTACATCCCGCCGGGCGCCACCGGGATCGTCACCGTGCCGAGCACAAAAATGCCGGTGCGCGTACGCCGCCTCGACCCTGACAACCCCCCACCGGCCCCGCCCGGCACGGCGCCCGCACACGCCGCCCCGGAGCCCGACCCCACGGCCACCGAGGACGACGCCACCCGCCCCCGGCCACTGGCGGACGGCGCCATCAGCTACAGCAACCTCGACGCGTGGCGGCAGTGCGGCCTGCGCCGCTACCTGGAGCGCGACCTGGGCCTGCAGGGTGAGGGCCGGCGCACCTCCGCCGACACCACGGGCGAGGACACCCTCGTCGCGGGCGACCCCGACCGCGACGGGCGCGGGTTCGGGGCGCTGGTGCACGAGACGCTCGAGCACGTTGACTGGGGCACGGGCCTGGACGTTGACGGGGCCATCGCGAGGACGCAGCAGCGCGAGGCGGCGCGCAGCCACCCGCGCCCGGTGACCGAGGCGGACGGGCAGCGCCTGCGCGCATGCCTCGAGCGTGCGACGGCACACCCGGTGGCCACGACCCTGAGGACGGCCACCGTCCGGACCGAGGTGCCCTTCGCCACGCTCATCGGCGGGCACCTGATCACCGGGGTCATTGACGTGCTGGCCACGCTGCCCGATGGGTCAGTGCTCATCGTGGACTGGAAGACCGGGGCCCACTTCGACGAGCACGAGGCCGACTACGACCTCCAACGGCGCATCTACTCCCTGGCGCTGCTTGAGATGAAGGACGGGCCCGGCCACGTCGAGGCCCTGTGGCTGCACTTGGAGGGCGACGGGCACGAGCAGCACTACCAGTGTGACCGCGCGGGCCTGCCCGCGCTGCGGGACGGCCTCGCCGGCGAGGTGCACGCCACCCTTACCGCCGAGGCCATCAACGCGGTTTCGTCACCCGACCCCCGGTGCCTGGGCTGCCCGGGGCTCGAGCGGGTGTGCCCGGTGGCGAAGGTTGCGGCGATGCCCACTTCCTGCATCCCCACCCCCGGCCATCCCACCTGACGCTGACGGAGAGGGCAGACGCGCCGCCGCCCGCCCACCCGGGACCTCGCTGGGGGCACGCCGGCACCACGAGGGTCACGTCGGTAGAAGTGGTGTAACCCGCCCCCGGGGGACCCCGGCGCCGGCCCCGGGGCCGACCGGCGCACGGGCGGCGCCCGGGCAGCGGTCGGCCGACGGGAGGTGCGGGCCTAGCCGAGCCCGCCCGGCGAACCCACCACCACGAGGTGGCTCCGGGCACGTGAGGCACCGACGTACAGCGCGCGGCGGCGCTCCTCGGCATCCGTGATGTCACCGATCTCGCACAGGACCACCACCGGGGCCTCAAGGCCCTTGTAGGCCCTCACCGACTCGAACCGGACCCTGGGGCGCGGGTCATCCGGGTCGTCGGTGAACCCCCACCGCCGACTGGTGAAGGCGAAGGCCCCGTACTCGCCGCACCCCACCCGCGACGCGGTGATGGGGTGGGCCGAGAGCACCACGACCTCGCCGTAGGGCACCTCCCCCGCCACGCACAGCCGCTCGATCGCCCGTTCCACCTCAGCCGGCTCGTCGCCCGTTTCGACCCACTCGACCGGGCGCCCCTCGGGCCCGATGCACTCGGGGTGGAGCACGCCCTCGTACATGCCGGCGAGCAGGGCGTGGATGGCCCGCGTATTGCGGCAGTTCACGTCGAGGTCGGCGGTTTGGAAGCCATCGGGCACTGTGGGCCCGTCGCCGAACACCCGCTGGTTGTCGTCCCGGAAGATCCACACGTGCGCGGTGGTCTCATCCCGCAGGGTCGACAGCAGCGCCGTGAGGTAGTGCTCGCGCAGGTCCTGGGCCTCATCAATGATGATGTCGTCAAACAGGCCGCCCCGGGCGATGGCCGCGTCGCACAGCAGGTCGGGCAGTTCCGCCTCGAAGTACTCGGGCGGCGCGTCGGCCAGGCGGTGCCACGTGGGCGTGACCCCGTTGGCGAGCGCCTCATCCACGCAGAGCCTGTGGAAGTTGGTGATGCGCAGCCCCGCAACCTGGATCCGCACGCTCAGGTCGTCGGCCAGGGCCCGGTTGAAGCAGACGTAGAGCACGGCCCGCCCCAGGGCGGCGCGGCGCCTGGCGTGCTCGATCGCGAGCAGGGTCTTGCCCGATCCGGCCATCCCGGTGACGGCCAGCCGTGGCACCCGCGCGCAGGTGTTGAGCACGCCCATCTGCTGCGCGGTGAGGCGCACGATGCGGTCCTCATCCATGTTGATCGCGTTGGCGAGGGTGACCTCGCAGACGACCGCCGGGGCGAGCAGGGCGTCGAGGAACCCGGCCATCTCCGCTCCCGGCGCCACGCGCGTGTCGCGCGAGCCCTCGTGGTAGGCGAGCACCTTCGCGAGGGCGCCGGCCATCCCGCCGCGCATCTCGATCTGGTCGATCACGATCTCCTCGGGCGCATCGGGCGCCAGCTGCCAGGCGTGCACGCTGATGTCGGGCACGGCGAGCGCATGCACGAAGAAGACCTCCTTCGTGCGCACCGGCGGCCGGTGGTCGTCAATGAACCGGGCGAACTCAAACCGGTGGTCGAGCGCGGTGGTGAAGGGATTGGGCATGTGCTCCCGCCCCGTCGCGGTGATGCGCAGGAACTCACCGCCCCGGCTCTCGATCCCGCCCCCCTTCACCTCGAGGCAGATGATCGCCCGGTCGGGGTTGACCAGCACGAAGTCCACCTCGTCCGGCCGCGCACCCGTCGCGTGGTCGCGCCGGAGGAAGCTGACCCCGTGGTACACGCGCCACTCATCCCCCAGCCCCTCCGCGAGCGCGTGGTACACGGCCACCTCCGCGGCGCTCCTGACGTCCTCCTCGACCAGCTCGGGGGGTGCATGCGCGCCATGGGGTGGGCACTACCCGGGCGGCGAGGCGCGAACGATCGCCCGGCAGCCGGACGTCTGCAGCACGCGGGCCGTCTCGTCGAGTTGAGGGTCTTGGGGCACGAACACGACGAGGCCATCGCGGCCGCGCGTCAGCAATACCCGGTAGGCATTCGTCAGCACCTGAACCGGGTTGTCGAGGGGGAACCGTCGCCGGGTTGGGGTGTGTTGCCAAGCCCCGTCCGCCCGTACCAGATCAGTCCCCCAGCAGACCACGGGAAGGTCGAGCTCGAGACCCTGGCACCCAAACTCCGTGACGGGCTGAGTGAGCTGACACCCTGACCGCGGATCATCAGGCGGGGCGTTGTACCAGGCCGCGACGTTCATACGATTGGTGGCCATGAAACCGTTGCGGATACCGAGCTGCTCGAGGTTCTTCGCGTGGGAAGAAGCGACAAGGCCTGTGGTCTTTCCTGGTTCGGCCTCGAACCGGTCCTCGACGTATCGCCGGATCTCGTCGAGGTCGCGGGACACATACAGCGGGAAGCCCTCGGTAACCACGGTCCGTCCCAACTCGGCGGCGCGATCGAGATCACCCTCGAGGAGGGCAGCCACCCACTGGTGTAGGTAGATCGCGGTTCGCGAGCGAAGTGAGATGGTGAGATCGAGGGTGGGGTCGACTACCACACGGTGACCAGCGAACGATGTAGCGAGATGGGGCGGGCAGTGGACGATCCACTCCCGTGCGGTGTTCGGAGCGCGGAGCGCAACATCCCATTGCGGCATGCCGCCTTCCTCGCCACAGTGAATCTCCTGCCCCTCACCGACGAGGCCAACGAGCACAGCCCAGTCAGGGATGCGGTCGCCGGCCTGGACGATCAGGCTCGGCTCTGACTCTGGGCCCTTGCCCTTGTACGACATGTACGCGGCAGCCCACGCGCGCTGGGCCTCATCGAACACGACGACATGCTGAGGCGGGGTCTTGTTCTCGACCCCGTAGCTCTGGATGAACTTGTGGAGGTCACGCACGAACACGGAGCTCTTGAGAGCGCCCTGAAGTACCTGGACGAGAGGCCCATTGCCCGACAAGAACGTGGCATCGACGCCATCACCGGAACGCTCGTAGACGACGCGTAACCCGACAAGCGTCTTGCCAGCTCCGGGAACGCCGGTGAGGAACACGATGTGGCGCCCGCCGGTGCCCCGCGCCCTGTCAACGACCGCCGAAACCGCATCGAGCGTCTCCGGGATGCCAGCAGATAACGCGCGCCGAACGTGGGGAAGGTCTTCGTCCTCGAATATCCGGCGTGCCGCATCAACCAAGGACGGGAGGGGGGCGTACGCACCGTCGAGCCAGTCGGCCAGGGTGATCTGACCGTCTGAGGCCATCGCGCCGAGGCCGTCCGCGACCTCGGCTGACCCTGCAGCGGGTTGCCCCTGCACCGAGGCGACTACACCCACCCGCGGCAGCACAACGAGATGTCCTGCGACGCGGTCGTGGCTCTCAGAGTGATACTCGGCCAGGTCGCGGGCGTACGCCGCCGACTGATCCAGCGCTGCCTGAGACGCCGCGTGATCGCTCTTGAACTCCAGGACGACGATGGATGAGCCGGCGAGTACAACGACATCGGGGCGTCGCCCACCCTCGAACGGCAACTCATACTCGAAGATAACCGCCCACTGGGACGCGCGTGCATCGGTTCGACAGCACTCAGTGAAGGCCGCAACGAGCACAGGGTGCTCCTCACGCCACGCATCCGTCTGAGACTGAGCCGGGGGCATTCCCAGGAGGCGCTCGTGGTGTTCCGCGAGGGATCTGAGCCAGTCGGCAATTGGCATGGCGAGGAACTGTTCGACCGTGCCCGCCCACCCCCATGACTCGTTCATCATCAAAGCGTGCCAGATCCAGGACGCCTAGTCCCGTACCGCGGCATGGGCCGTCGGCGCCGGCACGGGCGCCGCCCCAGGAACGGTCTTCCGGCGGGCGGGGGCGGGGGCGGCGCCCCTGCCGGCGCCGACGGCCCCAGCCGCGGGACGGGGCGAGGCGTCCTGG
>SXGT01568957.1_pt1 | contig 13908 bp, 15 predicted proteins | sample 3176221 | NCBI WGS metagenome assembly SXGT01 (sample SAMN11356862, study PRJNA531348) | freshwater metagenome | isolation source: freshwater sample F1-120 | place: China: Fuxian Lake, Yuxi | collected 2017-12-25 | reverse complement strand
TCCCATCCCGTCGCACGGGAAGGGCGCTCGGCCGGCGACCTTGCGGCGACGGGCTGTGATCGAGCGGGATATAGCGGCGGGGCGGATTACTCGCCGGGTCCGGGACATGGAGCGCTGTCCATGCCCGCCCGTTCAGGGCCTAAACACCGGCTAGCGCCTAAGACGCGTGCCCACCGGGGGCTCTGGGAGAACGATCGCGCGGGGCGTCAGCCTTCGTCGAAACGGTATTTCTATTTCCCTACACCGGGCGATGGCCCGGCGCCCCGTTCCCTTCCCATCAACCCGCACCGACGGGCGCCTTGGCGCGCCCGATGATCAGGAGACAGCCATGGCCAGACCCCGACCGCCCCGACCCGAGCCGATCGATCCGCTGGACCGCGCCCTGGAAGAGGCGGAGGCCGAAGCCGAGCGGATTGAGAAACGTCGGCTGCTGGCCGTTCTCCGGCGCAGCAACGCCGACTGGTGGGCCCGGCAGCATGCCCGTCTTGCGAACCGCACCGAGCCGGCATGATGTCAGGCTGAGGCGCCTGGACCGATCAGGCGTCAGCCCAGCCAGCCGCGCCGCGCGCCCCAGGCCAGGGCCAGTTCCGGCCAGACGGCGGCGGGGCGGCCTTCGATAAGGCGGATGCCGAAGCCATGGCCGCCCTCCTCGAACAGATGGGTCTCCACCGGCACGTTCGCGGCCCTCAACGCCGTGGTCAGCATCATGGCGTTCTCGGGCGGCACCGCCCCGTCGTCCATGGCGTGGACGATGAAGGTGGGCGGGGTGTCGTGGCGGGGCATGGTCTCCAGCGACCAGTCGCGGATCTGGTCCGGGCTCGGGTTCTCGCCAAGCAGATGGCTGCGCGACCCGGCGTGGGTGTGCGGGTCGGTCAGGGTCACCACCGGATACATCAGGATCGACAGGTCGGGTCGTGCCGACGCCGCATCCGCCGCGTCCACGGCCTCATAGACCGCATCCCCGTGCCGCGCCGCCAGCGTGCCGCCCAGATGCCCGCCCGCCGAGGCGCCCAGCGCCCCGATGCGGTCCGGATCGACGCCGTACTGCGCCGCGTTGGCGCGGATCAGCCGCATGGCCCGCTGGGCGTCCTGCAGCGGCGCGTTCGGCCCCGCCGCCCAGTTGTCCCCGGGCAGGCGATAGCGCAGCACGAAACAGGTCACCCCCGCCGCCGCGAACACCCGTGCGCAGTCGTAGCCCTCCTTGTCCACCACCGCCCAGCGATAGCCGCCGCCGGGGATCAGCAGCAGGGCCGCGCCGTTGGGCCGCTCGGGCCGGAACACGGTCATGATCGGGTCGGTGGTGTAGACGGCGAAACGGTCGTGATAGGCGGGATCCTCGGACCGCTCGTTCACCTCAGCCACCACGGTGACGTTCTCGCCCCCCGGCGCCCCGTCCGGCCACAGCCGCACCGTCTCGGCGGGATCGGCGGGCGCCCGCTCAGGCGTCACGGCGGCGGCCCGCACCGCCTCGCTCCAGGGCGCCTGGGCCAGAACCGGCGATGCGGTCAGGCCCAGTCCGGCGGCGGTCAGCAGGCTGCGACGGTGAAGGGTCATGCGGGATCTCCCTTGCCTGGCGTCCATTCGGCCGGCGCCATTTCAAAACGATCGAAGATGAAGGCAGGCGCCACGGTGCAGGTGACCAGGGTCCAGTCCCCCAGCGGCCGCGCGGCCTGCCAGGCGTTCGGGGGCACGACCACATGAGGCCGTTCGCCTGCCGCCAGGTCCGGGCCCAGCACATGACGGACCGGCGCCGCGTCCCCCGTCATGGCGATCCCCAGCTCCAGCGGCCCGCCGGCGTTGAAGCTCCATACCTCGGCGGCGTCCGTCACCCGGTGCCAGTGCGAGCGCTGCCCGGCCGCCAGCAGATAGTGGATGGCCGTGGACGCCGCCCGTCCCGGCGCGACCTCGGCCGCGTCCCGGAACGTCTCACGGAACCAGCCGCCCTCCGGATGGGGCTCAAGGTTCAGCAGGGCGACGATCTCGGCGGCGGTCATGCCGCCACCATAACGCCCGTGACACCGGTGGCCAGACTAAACCACCTCGCGACGCGACAGGTGAACCAACATCAGGCCCAACATCAGGATCCCGCCCCCCAGCCCGAGCATGAGCGCCAGATCGGCCCGCGCCGGGTCGGTCGCCAGCACATTGACCGGCATCTGCCAGGGCATGAACACCCCGTTCTTCGCCGAGGTGGCGACCACTGCGAAGAAGGTGCCGCCGATGCCCAGCACCAGCCCCGGCACGAAGCTCCTGAACCGCAGCGCCGCCCACAGCTGAATGGCGGTCAGCAGGGCCCCCGCAGCGAAGATGCGGGCGTGCAGCCAGGCCATGGCCGACCAGTCGATGACGCCGGTCGGCGCGATCCCGGGCTTGATCAGTCCGGCCAGGGCGCCCGCGCCGGCGGCCAGCATCAGAACCGCCGCTTCCATGGCCGCGACCACCAGAAACACCGCGGCGGCCTTGGCCGCCAGCAGCCGCCAGCGGCGGACCGGCAGGGCGAACAGATGCTCCCAGCTGCGGGGGCCGTGCTCCATCTGGGCCACCAGGGCGGTCAGGGCCGTGACGCCCATGGGCAGCATGAAATAGGCCCAGATGGCGGCGGCCTGCATCATCACCATGAACCAGTCCTGGGCCTGGTCCATGCGCAGCAGGTTGAAGAAGATGAACAGGGCGATCAGGCCCGGCGCCGCCACGGCCAGCAGCGCGGCCAGGGAGCGGTTGAGCTTCAGCAGCTCCACGGACAGGGCGGTCAGCATTCAGGCGGCCTCCTTGCGGGCGGTCGGCAGGCGGTTCTGGTCGGCCACATGGCGATAAAGCGTCTCCAGACTGCGGCGGCGGGGCGTCAGGGCGAAGACCGCGATGCCCGCCTCCACCAGCGCGCGATTCAGTCCCGCCGCCGCGGCGCGCACGTCATCGCCGGGTCTCAGCCGGACCGACAGGCCGTCGCCCTCCGCCAGATCAAATCCCCGGGCCAGGATCAGCGGCCGCGCCCGGTCCGGCTGGTCCACCTCCACGTCCAGCCCCGGCGCGGCCCGGGCGGTCAGGTCCGCCAGCGGGCCCTGAACCGCCAGCCGCCCGGCGAAGATCACGCCCACATGGGAGGCCGTCTGCTCCACCTCGTTCAGCAGGTGGCTGGAGAGCAGCACCGTCGCGCCCGTCCGTGCGGGCAGCCCCGCCAGAAAGCCGCGCATGTCGGCGATGCCGTCCGGGTCCAGTCCGTTGGTGGGCTCGTCCAGGATCAGCACCGGCGGCGCCCCCAGCAGCGCCCGCGCGATGCCCAGCCGCTGGCGCATGCCCAGGGAATAGTCCGACACCCGGCGGTGCGCGTCCGGCCGCATCTCCACCACCTCCAGCACCCGGTCGGTCTCCCCACGCGGCAGGGCCAGCAGGCGGCGGGTGATCTCCAGGTTCTCGCGCCCGTTCAGATTGGCGTGAAGGCCGTGCGCCTCCAGCAGGGCGCCCACCTTGCGGGCCGCGCCCATCCGGTCCGCCGCCACATCGATCCCCTCGATCAGCGCCCGACCCTCGCTGGGTCGGATCAGACCCAGCAGCATCTTCAGCGTGGTGGTCTTTCCCGCGCCGTTGGGGCCCAGAAAGCCATAGACGGCCTGGGCCGGAACCTGCATGGCCAGGTCCTGAACCGCCGTCCGGCCGCCGAAGCGGCGGGTCAGTCCGCAGGTCTCGATCGCCAGGGTCATCCGCCTTTTCCTTTAAGTCTAAGCTAAAGTTGCGGACGAAGAGTTTTTAAGTAAAGATTAAAGAAAATTCAGCCGGGATGACCCATGAACGCCACTGACCCCGCCGCCTACCGGCGCCGATGCGCCCAGTTCCGCTGGCTGGCCGTGTTCATGGTGGTCAGCGTGGGCGGGCTGTTGCTGCTCGTGCATCTCGTCTTTCCGCTGATCCTCGCCCTGCGGGGCGAGACCGGGCATCTGGCCCGGTGGCTGCCGGAGGTGATCTGGGTCTCGCCGACGGCCTTCTACCTGTTCGCCATCTGGTCCATCGGCGCCGCCATGGGGCAGCTTGCGAAGGGTCGCCTGATCCAGCCCACCCTGTCCGACGCCTTGCGGCGTGTTGGTCTGGCCCTCGGCTTCGGCGGTCTCCTGAGCGTATTCGGCGTCACCAACCTGATACGTCTGATCGAGGGCGGGACAGGCGGCTGGGCCTACTTCGATGTGGCCGGCATGACCCTGGGCATGATCGGGGGCGCCCTGTTTCTGCTGGGGCGGGTGATCGACCACGCCGGGCGGGTCCAGGCCGAGCTGGACGCGATGATCTGATGCCGGTGCGCGTGACCCTCGACAGCCTGATCGTCCGCAAAGGGATCAAGGCCCGCGACCTGGCCGCCGAGGTGGGGATTTCGGAAACCCAGCTGTCCCTGTTCCGCTCGGGCAAGGTCAAGGGCATCCGCTTCCGCACCCTGGCGCGGCTGTGCGCGGCGCTGGGGTGCAGACCCGGCGATCTGCTGGACTATGATTTCGACCCCGCCGATCTGGCGCAGGACGAGGAGGACTAGCCGGTCAGGCCACTTCCACCGCCATGGCCACGGCCTCGCCGCCGCCGATACACAGGGACGCCATGCCCTTGCCGCCGCCGCGCGCCTGCAGCGCCGACAGCAGGGTGGACAGAACCCGGGCGCCCGACGCGCCGATGGGGTGGCCCAGGGCGCAGGCGCCGCCGTTCACGTTCAGCTTTGCATGGTCGATGTCCAGCTCGCGCATGGCGATCATGGCCACCACGGCGAAGGCCTCGTTGACCTCCCACAGGTCCACGTCCGACGCGCTCCAGCCGGCCCGCTCCAGCGCCTTCTTCATGGCCGGGACCGGGGCGGTGGTAAACAGGCCCGGCTCGTGGGCGTGGGCGGCGTGGGCCACGACACGGGCCACGATGGGCAGGTTCAGCGCCCGCGCCACGCTCTCGCGGGTCATCACCAGCGCCGCCGCGCCGTCCGAGATCGAGCTGGCGTTGGCCGCCGTGATGGTGCCGTCCTTCGCAAAGGCGGGCTTCAGGGTCGGGATCTTGTCGGGCCGCGCCTTGCCGGGCTGTTCGTCCACCGAGACCGTCTCGGTCCCCTTGCGGCTGGTCACCTCCACCGCGGTGATCTCGGCCTCGAAGGCGCCCGAGGCGATGGCGGCGTTGGCGCGGCTCAGGCTCTCGATGGCGGAGGCGTCCTGGTCCTCGCGGGTGAACTGGTACTGCCGGGCCGCGTCCTCGGCGAAGGCGCCCATCAGCTTGCCGGGGGTGTAGGCGTCCTCCAGCCCGTCCAGATACATGGTGTCGGAGATCACATCGTGGCCGATGCGGGCCCCGCCCCGGTGCTTGGCCATGACGTAGGGGGCGCCGGTCATGCTCTCCATGCCGCCCGCCACGATGATCTCGGCGCTTCCGGCCTTCAGCGCGTCGTGCGCCATCATGGCCGCCTGCAGGCCCGAGCCGCACATCTTGTTGACGGTGGTAGCCTCCACATGGCGGCCCAGGCCGGCGCCGATGGCCGCCTGACGCGCCGGCGCCTGACCGAGGCCCGCAGGCAGGACGCAGCCCATCATGATCTGCTCGATGCGCGCCGCCTCCACACCCGCGCGCGCCACCGCCGCCTTCACGGCGGTCGCGCCCAGCTCGGTGGCCTTCACGCCCGTAAACACGCCCTGGAAGCCTCCCATGGGGGTGCGGGCGAACGAACAGATGACGACGGGATCGGACATGGCGGGCTCCTGAGCGGTTACGGCTTGTTGCGGCTCATATATTCACGTGGCGGCGTCGGCGAAAGGCGGGCGCCCGGTTCACAGCAGCTTGCGCCGCTGCCGCGACAGGGCCAGCGGCGTGCCGTCGACGCCCCAGCATGTGGCGTCGTCCACGGTCCAGCCCAGACCCAGATCCAGCATGCGGAACTCGAAGAAGGCCCAGCCATCAGGGGCCGTTTCGGGCGTGGGCGTGGCCAGGATGTCGTAGCGCAGGTCCACCGTGGTCATCATCGGCGGCGCCTTCATGGCGGTCCACGACGGCGGATACAGCGCGTCCAGCAGGTAGCACAGGCGCAGCTCGTCCAGCGGCGCCCCGTCATTGGTGCGCATCCACACCCGCTCCACCACGGCGCGGCCCTCGTTGCCGCCCAGGATGTTCGGCCCGCCGTCGAAGCGGAACTCCACGTGCTGAGTGAAGCGCGGCCGCAGGGGCCCTACCAGAGTGCGCGTCGGGTCCAGGCTGTCTAGCGGCGGGGGCGGCGCCTGCATGGGCGTGAGGGCGACAGCGTCTTCGGCGTCCCGCCCCCAGGTGGCCGTGGCGTGATGGGTCAGGCGCTCGCCCTGTCCAGCCTCCAGCGCCGAATAGGCCACATTGCGCCCGCCGCGCAGCAGGCGGGGTCGAAACGTCAGCGCCTGACCATATTTCGCCGCCGCCAGATACTGCACGCTCAGGGTCCGCAGCGGCCCGGTGATCTCCAGCCCCTGCCGCATCGCCCCGGCGCACAGAGCGGCAAGCAAGCCGCCGAACGGAAAGCCCGCCTCCGGCGGCGCCCCGACGGGCCCGTTGGAGAACTCCCCCGACAGTTCGGCGGTCAGGGCCTCGCCCGCGGGCGTCAGGGCCAGGGCACGGGTCAGCGGATGGTCGGCGGAATCGGTCATGGGCAGCGACATATCAGAAAGGCGGGCGGAGACCGGCGGAAGGCCTCCGCCCGCAAGTCGAGGGACGCAGGAACGCCGCGGCGCGTCATACGCTGCGATGTCCGTTGCCAAACGAGACTGACTCAATGGGTGTTGAATCGCAACCCACTTGTCAAAAGCCTGCCGCAACGTCACCTTGTGATGATGGGACGCACAGCCGACTACTCCCGCCAGAGCTGCTCCATCGCCGCCACCCTCGAGGTGATCGGCGATCCGTGGACGCTGCTGGTGATCCGCGACGCCTTTCAGGGCGTGACCCGCTTCGAGCAGTGGCAGGAGCGTCTGGGCGTGGCCCGCAACGTGCTGGCCGCGCGGCTCAAGACGCTCGTGGCTCACGGGGTGCTGGAGCCGCACCTGTATTCGGAGCGCCCGCCGCGCAACGAGTACCTGCTCACCGCCCGGGGCAAGGAACTGTACGGCGTGCTGGTCACCCTGCACGCCTGGGGCAACAAGCATCTGTACGGCGACAGCGATTCCGGCGTCGACATGATCCACAAGACCTGCGGCCACTCGCTGGAGCCCCGCATCGCCTGCGGCTGCTGCGGCGAGGTTGTGCGTCCGCGCGATCTGGCGCTGGTGCTCAGCGAGGACCGCCCCACGGTCGGCGATGTCCTCACGCCCAAGGACGCGGCCTAGCTCATTGCTGGCTGCCGGACCGCCACAGGTTCCGGGTCAGGGGCTCCACCAGATAGGACAGGGCGGTCCGCTTCCTCAGGAGGATGACCACCTCCACCGGCATGCCGGGACGGATGCCCCGGGCGGCCGGGCCCAGCGTGGCCAGTTGTTCGGGCGGCACGACCACCTCGACCCGGAAATGGCTCTGGCCGGACTGTTCGTCGGTGAAGCTGTCGGCGGACACGCTGGTGACCCGTCCGCGCACGATGGGGGGGACTTCCTCGCGCAGGCCGGGGAAACGAACCTCTGTCTCGAGCCCGACGCGAATGCTGTCGATGTCGGCGGGGTCCACCTGGGCAACCAGCACCTGTGACGCGTCCGCCGGTACGATCTCCATCAACACCTGACCCGGTTGCACCACCCCGCCGGGGGTGAAGACGCTCAGACCCACGACCTGGCCCGTCGCGGGGCTGCGCACCTGGGTGCGGGCGATCTGGGCGCGCAGCTCCGAAAGGCGCGGCTGAAGCTCGTTCAGCTGGACCTCCACCTGGCGCAGCTGGTCGGCCACGTCCTCGTCCAGACGCGTGTTCACGCCCAGCATCTGCAGGCGCGTCTCGCCGATCTGCTCGCGGGCGGCGGCGATCTGCGCGATCAGGGCGCCTTCCTCCCCTTCCAGCGAGGCAGCGGTGCGTTCCAGCGCCCTGACCCGGTTCAGCGGCGCATAGCCCTGCGCCGCCAGCGAGCGCATGCCCTCCAGCTCCTCCAGGATCAGGCGCTGCTGTTCGCGGTTGGACTCCAGCTGCCTCTGATGGCCGCCCATGCGGTCCTCTAGCTGGCTGATGCGCTGACGCAGCACGCCGCTTTCGGTTGACCGGCCCGCTCCCCGGGCGGTGAACTGGCGCTGTTGCAGCGTCAGCGCCTCTTGCGCCAGGACGCGGTCATCGCCCGACAGGGTTGCGAACGCTTCGGGCGTCGGGATGGCCGACAGCCGGTCCCGTTCAGCGACCATGCGCGCCCGCTGGGCCAGCAGGGCGTAGACCTGCCCCGCCACGCCGCGCTCAACCGAGCGCAGGCTGCCGGCATTGATCTCCAGCAGCACCTGCCCGCGCTCCACCTGGTCCGCCTCGGCCACGTGCAGGGCGCCGACCACGCCGCCGTCCGGGTGCTGCACCGCCTGCCGGTTGCCTGACACCGCCACCTGACCCGGGGCATAGGCGCCGGCGTCCAGCGGAGCGAACGCCGCCCAGCCCAGAAAGAGCCCGAAGAACAGGAGGATGATGGTCCCGCCCAGCCACAGTTCGAACCGGGGCGAAGGGCTCAACTGCGGCGTCGTCTGGGCGGCGGATGAAGCGGCTTTCGTCATCGGCTGGCCGCGCCCTGCGTCGGGGCGCGGGCGCTTCTCAGGCGGGCGAGCACCTCTTCACGCGGCCCCTGTGTCTGGATCGCGCCGTCCTTGAGCACCAGCAGATTGTCGACCCGAGACAGCACGCCGGCGCGGTGGGCGACGATCACCACCGCCGCGCCCCGTCTGGCCGCCGCCAGAATGGCGTTCATCAGGGCGGATTCCCCGTCCTGGTCCAGGTTCGAGTTCGGCTCGTCCAGCACCAGCAGCACCGGATCTCCGTAGAGCGCGCGGGCCAGGGCCACCCGCTGGGCCTGGCCTGCGGACAGCCCGGCGCCGAACGCGCCCAGTTCGGTGTCATAGCCTTTGGACAGCCGCTGGATCATGTCGTGGGCGCCGGCGGCCTGGGCCGCCTCGACCACCGCGCGATCGATCTCGTCCGGCGGCGCGCCTGTGGCGGCGGCGAACCGCGAGATGTTGTCCCGCACGCTGCCGGCGAACAGGCTGGGCGTCTGGGGCAGATAGCCGATGTGGCGCGCCAGGGCGTCGCTGTCCCATGCACTGTATTCCGCGCCGTCCAGGCGTACGGCTCCCGTTGTCGGGATCAGCGCTCCGGCGATGACCCGCGCCAGGGTGGTCTTGCCCGACCCGCTGGACCCGATGACACCGAGGGTCTGGCCGGGTTCGAGGGTCAGATTCGCGCCTTTCAACTGCAACTGGCCCGCCTCGGTCAGGCGAACCGACACGCTTTCGACGGCCAGCTGTCCCTTGGGGGCGGGCAGGGCGGTCCGGGGGCGGTCCACATCTGCGGTGGCGTCAAACAATTCGATCAGGCGCCGCCACCCTGCATGGGCCTTCACCAGACCGGGCCAGGCCCCGACCAGTTGCTCGATGGGCGCCACGGCCCGGCTGAGAAGCACCGATGAGGCGATGATGGCGCCGGGCGTCATCTGTCCGCGGATCACCAGGAACCCCGCCAGGCCCAGCGCCGCAGACTGCAGGGTCAGCCGCACGAATTTGATCGCCCCGGTATAGCGCCCCCCCGCCATGTTGGCGTCCGCCTGCTGCTGAACGGCCCGGCGCCGTTCGTCGGCCTGGCGCGCGATGCTGTTGGCGCGCATGCCGAGGGCCCGCACCACCTCGGCCTGGGCGGCCAGGCTTTCCTGTGCGGCATAGGCGGCGCTGGCGGAATCCGCAGCATGGCGAATGCGCTCGCGCGTGTCGCGCTCGTTCAGCCAGGCGAGGAGGAACAGAACCAGCCCCCCGAACAGGGTCAGAAAGCCGATGGACCAGAGCAGCAGGAAACAGCACATCAGGAAGATCGGCGTCCAGGGCGCGTCCAGAACCGCCAGGGTCCCCTGACCGCTCAGGGCCGTCCGCACATGGTCGAACTCGCGCAGCACGTGGACATTGGGCGCCGCGCCCCGCAGGTCCACGGTCCGCGCCAGGATACGGCTGGTCAGCGCCTGGTCCAGTTTCAGCCCGGTCCGCAGCAGAATGCGCACCCTCAGCCAGTCCAGGGCCGCCAGGGCCGCCAGGGCGAACAGGGCGACGGCGCTGATCAGCACGAGGGTCGTCAACCCTCCGGTCGGCACCACCCGATCATAGACCTGAAGCATGTACAGGGTGGGGGTGAGATAGAGCAGGTTCACCAGGGCGCTGAACACCGCCGCCCCGATGAGATGCGTGCGGCAAGCCAGTACGGCCTGCCTCAGCGGTTCAGCACCAGCGGATGTGGGAAGCAGGTTGAACACGTCGGCTAGCCGCTCTCGGGCCTCATTGCTGGATCATCGCGCCACTGCGGCGCGACCGTGACGACCCTTCTCGCCCTGGACGGCGACTCATATGGCAATCCCGGCAGGGCGCCAATGCGCCCGTTGAGCCCGTGAGCCCTGATGGAGGCGCGGAGAAGTGATGGCGCGCAAGGGGCTGGAAGCGTAGAATGCGGGCATGTCGGACCTGAAGACCCAACCCACCGACGCCTCGGTTGAGGACTTCATCGATGCGGTCGAACAGCCCCGCCGCCGAGAGGACGCGCGCATGGTTTCAGCCATGATGGCCGAGATCACGGGAGAGCAGCCGGTGATGTGGGGCCCGTCCATCATCGGCTTCGGCCGCTACACCTATGTGAACTCGACGAAGAAGCCCGCCGACTGGCCCATCATCGGCCTGTCGCCGCGCAAGGCGAACCTGAGCGTCTACATCATGCCGGGCTTCACGGAGCGACCCGATCTCATGGCGCGGATCGGCAAGGTGAAGACCAGCGTCTCCTGCCTCTACATCAGCCGGCTTGAGGACGTGGACATGGAGGTGCTGCGTGAGCTGTGCGCGTGGGCGGTGGCGACCATGCGAGGGCGTCATCCGCCCGGCCCGTCGCCCGATTAATCCCTTCCGACAGCGGATCCGTGCTAGGCTCCATGAGATACGAGACAATGGAGCCGACGCCTTGCGTCGAACCCGCCCGGGGAAGGCTTTCGTTTTGCGAGCCTCCGAACGCGGGGAAAGGGACAGCCATGGCTGCCCGCACGTCCCAACATTCCGGAGGCCCGCTCAGCCTGGGGCTGGCCGTCATCAGATCTTCGCCGACGCCGGTGATCATGCTGGACGCCGATCTGATGGTCGTCGCAGCCAGCACCTCGTTCTGTGACGCCTTCGGTCTGTCTCCAGACAGGGTCGCAGGCGGGCTCATGCCCAGCCTGGGCGCCGGAGAATGGAGATCGCCCCAGCTTCAGATCCTGCTGACGGCGACTGCGCGTAGCGATGTGGCGGTGGACGCCTACGAGATGAACCTGGATATCCCGACACGCGGCATGCGCTGTGTGGTCATCAGCGCCCGGCGTCTTGTGACCGATGAGGACAACGTCCGCCTGCTGGTGGGGGTGACCGACGTCACCGATGCCCGCGCGGCGGACAAGCTCAAGGACAATCTGCTGCGGGAGAAGGCCATCCTGCTGCAAGAGGTCCAGCACCGCGTCGCCAACAGCCTGCAGATCATCGCCAGCGTTCTGATGCAGAACGCCCGCAAGGTGCAGTCAGAGGAGACCCGGGTGCATCTGCGCGATGCCCACAGCCGGGTGATGTCCATCGCCACCCTGCAACAGCAACTGGCCGCCTCGCGGTTGGGGGATGTGGAGCTCCGCCCCTATCTGACCCAGCTGTGCTGCAGCATCGCCGCGTCCATGATCCATCACCCCGAACGTCTCACGCTGGATGTTGTTGGCGATGACAGCGCCACCAGCGGGGATATTTCGGTCAGCCTGGGGCTGATCGTCACCGAACTGGTCATCAACGCGCTGAAGCATGCCTATCCCGCCGAACGCGGAGGGCGGATCCTGGTGACCTATGGCTCCGATGCCCAAGGCTGGATTCTGTCGGTGTGTGACGACGGGGTGGGCATGCCCGATACTCCGGCCAACACCACCCCGGGTCTGGGAACCAGCATCATTGAGGCTCTGGCCCACCAACTGAACGCGGCGGTGAAGGTCAAAACCGGCAAGGGCGGCACGACCGTCTCCATCGTTCACGTCCGGAGCGGGCCGGCCCTCCTCTCCGAGCGGGGCGCCGCCCAGCTTTCCACCTGAAGACGGTTTCGCGAAGACCTGCCGGTTTTATCCGACGGGCTGAGGGACCTTGCCCTTGCATCAATCGGCCATGCGCGGTTTCTGTCACCGGAACGGTGACGCTTTCATCGCGTTGCCTGAAGACATCCTTTCTGGAGTTTGACCATGCGCTTGTCCGCCCTGACCGCCGCCGTCTCCATCTTCGCCCTGGTCGCCGCGTGCGGGGGAAACGGCGAAACCGCCTCCACGATGCAGACGGGCGAGCCGGTGGAGACCAACGCGGCGAACGCCCCGACCCAGCAGCCGGCCTTTGAAGGCCAGACCCGCGCGCCGGGGGTGCAGACCACTGTTTCGATGACCAGCGAGACGGTGGCGGAGGGTCTGGAAAGCCCCTGGGGTCTGGTTCCGTTGCCGGAAGGCGGTTTCCTGGTGACAGAGAAGCCCGGCCGTCTGCGGCTGGTCAGCGCCGACGGCGAGATCGGCGAGCCCATCACCGGCGTGCCGACTGTGGTGTCGGATCGTCAGGCGGGCCTGCTGGATGTGGAGCTGAGCCCTGACTTCGCCAGCGACCGGCTGGTCTATCTGAGCTTCTCCGAGCCGCGCCGGGGCGGCAACGGCACCGCCGTGGCCCGGGGACGTCTGAGTGAGGACGGGACCCGGCTGGAGAACGTGGAGACGATCTTCAGCGCCCTGCCCACCTACGACAATTTCATGCACTACGGCTCGCGCATCGTGTTCGACCGTCAGGGACGACTGTACGTGACCTTGGGCGAGCGGTCGGATATCGAGACCCGGCCCCAGGCGCAGGATCTGGGCTCGCACTTCGGCAAGATCGTGCGCATCAACGCCGACGGCTCGGTTCCGGCCGACAACCCGTTCGTGGGCCAGGAGGGCGCCCTGCCGGAGATCTGGTCATGGGGGCACCGCAACGTCCAGGGCGCCGCCCTGCATCCGGAAACCGGAGAGCTGTGGGGCATCGAGCATGGCGCGCGCGGCGGTGACGAGATCAACATCGCCCGCGCCGGCGAGAACTATGGCTGGCCCATCGCGGCCTACGGCATCGAATATCGCGGCGGCGCCATCGGCGAGGGGAGCACCACAGCCCCGGACACGGTTCAGCCGATCTACTACTGGGATCCGGTCATCGCGCCGGGTGGGGCGGTGTTCTATAGCGGCGACATGTTCCCCGATTGGAACGGCAACCTGCTGGTTTCGGGCCTGGCGGGACAGCATCTTGCGCGGCTGGTTCTGGAGGGCGAGCGGGTTGTTGGCGAGGAACGCCTGCTGACCGGGCTGAATGCGCGCATTCGCGACGTTGCCGTGGGATCGGACGGTGCGGTCTATGTGGTCACCGATGACCAGAACGGTCGTCTGGTCCGACTACGCCGTGCGGACTGAGCGCCTTCACCAGCCCTGTTCGGCGGGTTAGAACAATCATGAGCAGCCCGGCTTCAGGGCTGCCGAGGGACATAAGGAAACGCACATGACGCGAGTGGCGATGGTCACCGGGGGCACCCGGGGGATCGGCAAGGCGATCGTTCAGCGCCTGAACGAGGACGGGATCAAGGTCGCGGCCGGTTATTCCGGAAACACGGCCGCGGCCGAAGCCACGGCCGCCGAACTGGGCGTCATGGTGGTCAAGGGCAACGTCGGCTCGTTCGAGGATTGCGAACGGGCGGTCAAGGAGGTCGAGGCCGAGCTGGGCCCCATCGACATCCTGATCAACAATGCC
>SXGT01887942.1_pt1 | contig 13909 bp, 13 predicted proteins | sample 3176221 | NCBI WGS metagenome assembly SXGT01 (sample SAMN11356862, study PRJNA531348) | freshwater metagenome | isolation source: freshwater sample F1-120 | place: China: Fuxian Lake, Yuxi | collected 2017-12-25 | reverse complement strand
CGCGGGAAGGACGTGGTGGCGGTGCTCGACGAGCTGACGGCGATCCGTGGCGCGCCGGTGCACCTGCGGGCGGACAACGGGCCAGAGATGATCTCGAAGGCGGTGAAGGAGTGGTGCGAGGAGAGCGGCACGGATGCGCTCTACATCGATCCGGGGTCGCCGTGGCAGAACGGGATCGTCGAGAGCTTCAACGGCCGGCCGCGGGACGAGCTGCTCTCATCGGAGAGCTTCGCCACGCTGGACGAGGCGAGGCTGCTGGTGGACCGGTGGAGGCTGCACTACAACCACGGGCGGATCCAGCGGGCGCTGGGCAAGCTGACCCCGGCGGCCTTCGCGGCGGCATGCCTGGCGCTGCCTCCGCTCCGGCTCGCTCCGCTCGCATGCGTTGCGGCACCGCTAGGCATGGAGGGGGCGGCTACGATGAAACAACTGTCATACGGGGTGGACCGATGAGAGCGACCCTGTCAGAAGCCCACCTGGCATCTCGCCCTCAAACGCACGAATTCACGACGTCAGCGAGGTCAGTGCTGGCGAGAGGTCCGATCGGCGTCACCGAGTCCCGGCAAACGCAGACAGATCGGCTGAGCAGCCGGACAGCGAGCGCTGTGCGACCCAATCTAAACTCGCTCATGCTTGCGAGCCCACTTTCTGTCCGCAGCATTGACATACCTGTGCCGTAGATATATTCTACGTGCATGGATGGCGAACTGCGATTGAGAAAGCTGATCTGGGACCTCGACGATGCTGCTCGGAGCGAGATCGCCCTCGCTGCTGGTGAAGGCCGATTCGACGAGTTGCCGCAGCTGACCCCAATGGCGAAAGAGATCGCTGGATTGGCTGCACACTGGCCATTCAAAGCTTCTCAAGCGCCATCGGCACCGGCGCGGACGGAAGCCCCAGAGGATCCCCCCGTGCCAACGGCGCCCGGAGGCGAGGCGGCCCCAAACGCATCCGCCAAGCTCAGGAAGACCGACTACCCGCAGTTCCTCCGTCAGAAACTCGATCTCGTGAAGCTGGGATGGTCTTCGCGCGAACAAGGGCCGTATGAGCACCGCGTGCCCAAAGCCGGGGTGGACGCGGTCGCGTCCGCGGTCGCTTCGAAGGGCAAGTCGGGCCACCGTTTCACGATGGACGAGATCTTCAAGGCGGTGGCAAGCGCAAAGAGCGCCGAGCAGGTTCCGAGCTACCAGACGTATGCAGTGGTCTCCTGGCTGAAGTGGGCGGGCATGGTCCTGCAGCACGGTCGGCAGGGCTACACCGTTGTCCGGCCGCAGACGTTCGCATCATCCATCGAGACGGCATGGCAGTCGCTGCCACAACGCTAACCAGCACATCGAACCAGAGGCCCATCAATGGCAAAGTATCAGTTCCGAGATCGAATCCCGATCGACGTGCCGCACACCCTGAGGCAGCTCTTGTCGCGATTCCGCGGTGTGAGGGATGGGCTCCCTGAGCTGATCAAGAACTCCAAGGACCAATACAGCCGCCTGGGGGTAACCGAACCGGCTCTGCGCACGATCGTGGTCGCCGTCAACACGGCCGACAAATCGATCGGAGTGATCGATTTTGCCGGCGCTACTGCGGATCAGTTCAAGCGATGGGAAACGTGGTCGGACCCCACCGCCAACGCCCGCGACAAGGCCTCGGACATCGAGGGTGGTCACGGCAACGGTGGCAAGGGGTTCATGGTCGTCGGCTCAAGCACCGACTCGTCATTCGAATCCTGCCACGACGGTCGCCGCACACGAATGGGGTACGAGAACGAGCGAGAGCAGACGCACTTCAAGCCTGGGCTTGCGATCGAAGGCGGAAAGCCCGTGGAGGATCTGACCGTCGAATCGAGCCGCCAGCAGTTCGACAAAGCGCTGGCCGATCTGGGCCTCAGCTTCGACCGGTTGCCGAAACCGGCGCAGGAGACGTTCGCGGCTCGGCAGTCGTACACGATCGCGCAGGTCAACGGGGTCAAGGACTGGACGGGTGCCAGGGAAGAGACCGTGCGGCGCGCCGTCTCTGAAATGCGCCGCTCTGTCGAGACTCATCCGCAGGCGGCGCTCACACTCGAGTCCTGCGCCGTGTGGTTTGTCGTGGATGGCCAAGTCGTTGGAGATTCCCCGGCCAAGGTCGAGTATCCGGAGGCTTTCCCGGGCTTCGTCGACCCGCTCGTCATCCCCGTGCCGGACGAGGTAAAGGATCCGCAGACCGGGGAACAGGTGAGCACCGGTGCCGGCGACGAGCGAACGCGCGTGCTCACGCTCCGCACCAGCTCTCGCTCCTTGCGCACGGGGGAGATGCGGCCTCTGCACCTGATCCGAATCAGGAACAACCGGAACGTCGTCGGCCTCTGGAGTGTTGCAGACCTGAGCCCCGGTGCTACCTCCGGATTCGTCTTTGGCGAGATCCGTGTGCCTTCTCTCGAGGGGGAGCACCTTGCTGGTGCCGACCGCAGGTCGCTCAACGACACTCCGCTCGTCCGCGGGCTGCAGGCTTGGACCGCCAACCACGTCCAGGAGCTCGTCGACAAAATCCAGCAGGCCACGGCGAAGGAACACCGATCGGAAGATCGAGACAAGGTGAATCAGAGCTTGAAGAAGCTCCGCGACCTGATGCGGGACTTCCTCACCGAGCGCGATAGAGGCGAACAGGGCGCGGGGAAGGGACAGCAGGGCGACGGGCCCGGCGGTACGAAGCCCCCTGCTCCACCACCGACCCCGAAGGGCGAGGTGGTGAACGTCATCGAGTTGGAGGGGAAGTCCGCCTCCATCGCGATTGCCGTCGGCGCGACGGTGCCGCTGCGTGTGAAGGCGTTCGAGCAGACTCCCGCCGGAGAGCTCCTTCCGGTGCCGTCGCCAAGGCTGGTCATCAAGATGGACCGGGCGGATCTGCTGCAAGTCGACGCGGCGAACCAAGCGACGGCTTCAGGCGGCGGTACGACAATCGTGTGGTTTGAATCCGAGGATGGAGGTGTCAAGTCAAACAACGTTACTGTCGAGTCGGTCACGTGCACCGGGGCCATTATCACCGGCATCCCCGATCGTCTGCTGCTCCAGGGCGAGCACTTGCCCATCAAGGTGACATACACCACGAGGTGTGGAAGTCGGGACGACCTGCTCCACGACGCGTCGATGGACGAGATCGGCATGGGCCGGATCAGTCGCAACGGCGTTTGTGTCGCGGGGTCTCAGGAAGGCACCGCCACGCTTCGGGTGCGCTGGGGAGGCAACCAGATCGACACCGCATCGGCGGCGACCCGGATCGGCCCAGAACGAGTGCCACCGCGGCAGGGCACCGGCGGCGATGCTGGGGGAGAGATCCCTCTGATTCTGCTATGTGGTACGTCCGTGCCGGGAATGGAGCATTACCCCGTGGAGCAACGCACCATCCCGCCGTCCGAGCATCAGCCCACGATCATCGACTTCGACCCGGTCTTCGAGAACGCCAACGTGATCTTTATCAATCCCGATAGCAAGGAATCTGTTCAGGCCCGCCGTGGGAAGGGCGGGCGGAAGGGGATGGCGGGCATCGCGACGGAGACCTACTGCCAGTTCATCGCGATGAAGTGCTTCGAGATTCTCAAACGCCTCTGGGTATTCGAGCCGGTGCGCGAGGCACCGCTCACAGGGGTTCAGTACCGCGAGCGGTTCGCCAGTGCCGAAATGGAGTGTGCGCCGTTCATCGAAGCCGCTTACAAGATCGCCGAGGCCATCGCCGAGGCAGGAGGCCGACCGGCATGAGTGGACCAACCAACCGACGAACGGCGGCCCAGGTGATCCTACTGGCAGCTGCCGACCTAGCGAACGCGGGCAAGCGTGAATTCACTGAGTGGGAGTTGACCGTCGCAGCGTGGCGTCGCGACAACAACCGCTTGGGGTTGCGCGGCTTTGAGGCGGCTCATCCCGATCACAAACGCGTGATGATGGAGATCATGGGGCAGACCAAGAAGGACAATCCCATCCGGCGGCGCTTCATGGAGAAGACGAAGCCGAATTACTACCGATTGACCGATCTCGGAGCCGCAGAAGTCGCCGCCATCCAGCGCGGTCCGGAGGCGGAGGTCACTTCCTCAAGATCCCCCGGCCCGATCTATGTCGTCATCGAGCCATTCGTGGAGAGCCCGCCGTTTCGCGCGTGGCTCAAGGATAAGGATGAGCCACGGAGCTGGCTCGGCGCGGCGGCATTTCTTGGACTGTCCCGAAACACGGCCAACGAGCTCAACGACCGCATGAGGGCCATCGAGACAGCGGTCCGACGCGCTAAGGAGTGGTGTTCCCAGGCGGAGCGAACTGACATCACCCGCGGGGTACACGGCGGCTCGCGCCCGATACCGCTGGCTGAGATCGAACAACTACAGGCGTTCCTAGACGTGCTGCGGTCCCGTTTTTCCCGGCAGATCGAGGCGATTCGCCAACAAGAGGGCTGACGCCAGTCATCTCGTATTGCTTGAACCGCTCCTCTGACGTGTGTGCGTAGTGCTCGTCAGCCTCGATGCCCACCCATCGGCGTTCTCGCACGTCGGCGACGAAGCCCGTCGAGTTGCTTCCAGCAAACGGGTCCAGCACTAGGTCGCCGGGCTCGGTCAGAAAGTCCACAAAGAACTGGACGAGCTTCATCGGCATTCTGGCAGGATGCTGATGTAGGTCGTTTTCCCGGCAATATCGCTGATAGGGGTCGGCGGTTGAGGTGTTGGCGATCGAAAGGACATCTGTTGTTTCATTGCCCGCGGCCAGGATCTCCTGGAGGATGGCGGCAGCTGACGGCATGAGCACGTTTGGCGGGATCGCGCCACCGTTGTCCGAGAGGAATGAGGTCTCCCCGATTTGATGTTCCGATGGGCGGGTACCTGGGTTATACGTGCCACGCTCTAGTAGTTTGCGCATCGCGTCGCTGTACTCGGTCAAGATGCGGCTGTTGTCAGCTTTGGGGCGCGGCGTTGGTGACATCCACCAAACCCGCGTGAATGCGTCCTTCACTCGGCACCGCTCGATTGTCACCCATTGTGCAGGGCTTGGTAGTCGTGCCGGGTTGAAACAGATGAACTCCTGGCAGAGGTGGAGGCCCGCCTTCTTCTTGAATGCCAGCAGGGCTTCGATGGCGAGCGTTGAAACCGTTGGCTGTCCCGCGTCCCAGCCGTTTCCGACTTCGATCACGATCGATCCATCAGCGGTCAGGTATTCCGTCAGTCGTGGTGCATATGCCGCGAGCCATTCAATGTACTCCTTGCCCTGAAGGTTGCCGTACTTCTTCTTGCGATTGAGAGGAAAAGGGGGCGACGTGAACACCAGCTGCACCTTGCCGCGGTACTTCGTCAGTGGTGCATGAGCGAGCGCGCGCAGAGAATCGCCGACGTAGAGCGTGCCGCGAGGCCGTTTGTACGCGATGGTCGCTCGTTGACCGGAAGTGTTGATCGGGGACTTGGTGGGCATTCGACTTCTCACTGGCTTGCTGGACCGATCGGAAATTCCAGCTTCAGCTGGCCACTCTCTGATTCCTGAATGAACTGCTTCAACGCATATCGCACCACGAACGCCAGCGTGGTCTCGTTCTGCTCGGCGATTCGGCCGAGCACGGCACGCTGTCCTGGTGCCAGCGTCACGGTGACGCGATCAGATTCCGGCGATTGTCGTTTCTTTGGCATGGCAGCCTCATGATGCTGGATGCAGCATTGTGATGCAGGTTGCATCAGAAGTCAAGCGTAGAGCCTGAGGTGTTTCTGGACCCTTTGTCACCGCCTCTGGGAGGGGATTGCCAGAAGCTGCGGAGCCGGCGTGCTGCAGCCACGAAGCGATCTATCTCCACGGTTCCCGTGCTAGACACAGGAAACCCCAGGACCCATCTCTTGGCCTATCAATGTGCTGTCCAGGGCATTTAGCGGCTCGGGCGGCACGGCGCAGATGTGTGGCTGCCCAGCATCGCGTGCATCATGAACGGAGGTTACCCAAATGACCGAATCGGAACTCCTCCATCTGGCGCACGCCGCGTCGCAAGTAGTTCGACCGCACGTAGAGATATCCGAACCGCTTCGGCGGGCCGTTGCGCTGATAGGGAAATGGCTCTGCGAAGCGGCCGTCCGAGTGGCAGGCCCATCGCCGGCCGCCGCGGAGCAGATAGTTTCGACAGAAACGCCGATTGCGGCAAGCCCAACCGCGACCGCCCAGCAGGAACCAGTCTCGCCATCGATACCTCCGATCCCATCGCCCACTCCGAGTATCGAGCCGAAGATGCATCTGGCGACAATCCAAAGGGCACTGCCGGTGTCCTCGGCGATCGTGCCGCTCAAGCTCGGGAATGCCGTTGTGCATCTCCCGCTCACCGGGACGACCGAGGAACTGGGACGTGCCCGTGCATCGGCTTCGGATCTGTCGGTCGATGCTGAGGAGGACGGCGCACGGTCCAGCGCCCCATCCGACATCGATCTCTCGCTCGTCGAGAGAAGATGCCGCCTCAAGGCCGCGTCATGTCGGCTGTTCATTGAGCGGCGTGCGGCCGCCGCCGTTCTGGACGCTGAGCGAGAGGTTCCCGACCGCCTCAACGACATGATCGCCGAGGCCAAGGGGATGGAGAGCTGCTTTCTGTGGGTCTTCGGGCGCAACCAGGCGCAGCCCGACGATGCGATTCTCGCTCGCATCGCCGATTGCTACGGGGCCCAGGCGGACGCGGTCGCACTACTTCGGCGAGTCGACGCCGTCTCGGACGGGCGACGTGCAGAAGATGAGGAGTCTGCATTTCACCTGTTGGCTGAGGCCAACTCGGCCCTGCGGGTCGCGCTCGCGGACACGTGGCTCAGCGACGATGATCGGAATCAAGCCGAGACACACGTTTGGCTGCGCCGCGAGACCGCCGAGCGGCGCGTGTTCATCGAACGCCACGTGACTGCCGATGATCCGGCAGACCCTGCCAACGCGGCCGATCTGAGGGCGCGGATCAAGGCGCTGAGCAAGCGGCTGGACGAGCGCGAAGCCGCGGCGAAGAAGGTCAAGAACGCATTGGGTCAGATCAGGTTTCACGCCGGGCATCTCTCCAAGGGCCGCCGGGAAGAAGCGCTGGCCCACTGGAACAAGATCGCCGATGCCGTCAAGCGTCGGCGGCGAGCGGAACGCGGAGGCGGTGCAACGCCTGACGGAGGCGTTCGAGTTGAAGGATGCCGAGTGGGTTGGGCTGACCGAGCACGGTCCTGGTACGCCCATGCGTGCACCGATCTACCGGCCGGACACGGCCGTCGTCATCGTCAGTATCAAGCTCACCGGGCATCTGCACTCGGAGGAAGCGAGGGACTATGCCGCCTCGGCAAGTAAGCCGTGCGTCATGCTCTCGGGCGGCTACAACCCCGAGCGGGTGGCCACTGAGATCATGGAGCAGGCCAGCGGTCGACTGAAGTGATCGGCGGCAGCAGCAGTGTTCACCGCCACGCCCGGCCGACGAGAAAGCCGCAACGAGCGTCGCGGCTGGGAGCAAGGCGTGATGAACGCCTCACTCGTCGAGGTTGGGCAGCGGGCCGTCGGTGGCTTCGTCCCACTCAGGGGCGTATCGCTCGGCGATGTCATCGAGGTCAAGCTCGGTCAGATAGTCGGCGGTCTTCCGCTCTTGGCAGGCGGCCACCGCCCGCGCAAGATTGGTCCACTCCTCGATGGTGAGCATCTGGTCCTGGCGTGCGCCGAGCAGATAGAGCGCTGCCTGCAGCACGCCTTCGAGTTGCGCGTCGCGGTTGGGGGCAGGCGTCGCGGTAATGGCTCAGGCCCCCTTTCCCGCGACGAACACGCCGCGCTCGTGCTTCTTGAACCGTGCGGCCGTTCCCTTGGCGGCGATCTCCCGGATGATGGCGGCGTAGAGCGTGGCCTCGGGCGTCTTGCCCCCGCGGCTCGTCCACAGACCCTTCGCCTCCATCGCGGCGATCATCTCCTTGGCCCGCATCGGTACTCCGCTCGCGGCGAGCACCTGCGCGGCGACGTCGAGGGCGCTCAAGCGCTTGGGGGTGCCGGGCGTCATCTCCATGGCGGGCGGCGCGGCCTTCGCCGCCTTTCGGGACTTTCGCGCATCGCTCAATTCGCGCTGCACTTTGCCCATGTTCTCGATCGTGCCTTTGCGTGCCATGTCGGACTCCTTCTGTCGGGTGCGGAATCCCGCCGCACATCGCGGCGGGGAAGTGTGGCCATCGCGGTTCCGACGCCGCGTTGTGATCACTCGGCGTCGTTCAGAAAGGACACGACGTGCTCGGGGTCCATGTTGCTCATGAACCCAACGAGGTTGATCAGGTCCTCACGGACCTTCCCGAGATCGCCCGCGTGGCCCCGGTTCCGCGGGTCGGTCTTCTGCTCGGCGTCGTGCTTGTCGAGTTCCATCTGCAGCACGTCCATCAGGCGGGCGATGTCGTTGCGGCGAGCGGCGTAGGTCTCGGCGGCGGTCGGTTCGGGCTTGGTCGTGCGCTTCGTCATGGTCGTGCTCCTCGGGGTTGTGGTTCTCTGGTAAACAGCGAAGCCCGCATCACGCGGGCTTCAGGTCGTCGGGTCGGTTGTGCGAGTCGTGCTCGGCCGGGCTTTGGGTTGCCCAACCGCATTCAGGTAGTCGATCAGGTCGCCAGCGTCCCAGGTGTCGTAATCCACCGGGTCGTGCTCGGTCGGCGCGTCGTCGCGATCGCGGTCGATCTCGAAGAGGCGGAACCCGCCCGGCGCTCCGGCCTTCGGCCCCCAGTGCCCGTCGGCGTGGCGGCCGCGTCCGGCGGGGATCGTGTCAATCGACCAGCAGCGGCCGTCGGGCGTCTGGACCTCGACGCTCCGCACCGCGAATCCGCGGCGTCCCAGCATCGTGGCCATCTCGATCGTGCTCTTCGTGGTGGCGTTCATGTTCGTGTTCTCCGTCGCGGGGTTCCACCCCGCGTTGTGACACATGAAGCCATGACATTCGGGAACAGGCAAGGCAAACCGGAGCGGATTCGCGGTCATTCCGCGACATGTGGGCAAGTTCGCCCCATGTGGGCAAACGGGCGGATTCGGCCGGGAATCGCCCATCTCCGCGCGAAACAAACTCTGTCTCCCCGCGCGGCTGTTCCCGCGGGCATCGCCTCCGACCGTCGCCCGCCAAGTACCTACGCCCGGCCCGGGGGGCGTCTACGTCTACAGAACTCCCGCCCGCGACGCCGCGGCAGCGGGTTCCGTAGGCGTAGACGCGTAGACGCCGCGACCCGGCCGGGCCGTCCGGCCCGCCTCCGTCCCGCGACGTTGGCCCGACGGGCCGCCGGTCCTTGAGGCCCGGGGGTTCGGGGCGGCGCCCCGCCCGGACGCCCGTGCGCGAACGTCGCGGGGCCGGCGGGGCACCGGGAAGCCCGACCGCGCGGCCTCGTGCAAGCGCGTGTGCAAGCGGGCGGGCGGCGCGACGGAAAGGGCCAGTTTCACGGGGCTTTCGACTCCCAGCCCGGCCGTTCCCAAGCTGAATGTCGAGGGTTCGAGTCCCTTTGCCCGCTTTCATCCGCACGCCGATGTCAGAACGCATGGAAGCAGTGTTCGCCGGTCGGGTACAGGGTGTCGGCTTCCGCCGGTCGGTGCTGGAAATGGCTCGGGGGCAGCCCGCGATCACTGGTTGGCTTCGGAATGAGCATGATGGAACTGTCCGATTTATGGCCGATGGGGATGCCCAGCGGCTCGCCGCGCTGATTGATGACATTGTTGGTCGCTGGCGGACTCACATCACAAGTCATCGAGTGGAGCAATCGCCTGCCCGTGGCGACCTGTCTGGCTTCACCATCGGCCGTTAGGCTCACGGCTCATGAAGGGCCAACGCCGGCGACGACTTCACAAGAACCTGGGCCTACTGCGTTCAGACGCCGCCGCCTGGGCCATCATGGCTGGGGCAGGCGAGTCGTACTTCGTGGCCTTTGCGCTGGCCTCCGGGCTCTCGCAAGTAGAAGCGGCGCTGGTGGCCACCGTTCCGGTAGTGCTGGGCGCCGCGCTGCACGCCATCACTCCATGGGGCGCGCGCTGGGTCGGCAGCCTGAAGTGGTGGGTGGTGGGCGCGGCTGCCTTGCAGTCGGCCTCGCTGGCGGCACTGGCCACGCTGGATTGGCTGGGTGGGCTCAATGCCACGGCGATCTACTCGCTCATCACGCTGTATTGGGCCGCTGGCTTCGCCACCGCCCCGCCGTGGCAGGCGTGGGCGCCAACACTTGTGCCGCGGCGAATCGCCACCCACTTCTGGGCGCGGCGCAATCGCATCGTGCAGGGCGGGCTGTGCCTGGGGTTGCTGGGCGGACTGTTGCTGGCCTGGGGGCAGGAGCGGGGGCTGCTGATGACTGCATTTGCTGCTCTGTTGGCGATTGCCGCCGTGGCTAGGGCGGCTTCCACTGTGTTGCTGGCTAATCACGGCGAGCCGCAGCGCGATCTGGCCCGCTCGGTGGAACTCCCTTCCCTGCCCATGCTCAAGCGCGACTTCTCCGACCGCACCACCCGCGCCCTGCTGCTCTACATGCTGGCGGTGGTCTTCTCGGTGAATGTGTCCGGGGCCTTCTTCACGCCGTACATGCTCGATGTACTGCACTTCTCTTACGCCGAGTTTCTGGCGGCCATGATCGTGACCTTTGCCGCGCGCGTCCTGGCACTTCCGGGAGTCGGGCGGCTGGCGTCGCGCTTCGGCCCGGGGGTGCCCCTGTGGATGGGCGGCATCGGCATCGTGCCGATGGCCACGCTATGGACGGTCTCCGACAGCGTCTGGTGGATTCTCACCCTGCAGTTTGTGGTCGGAGTCACCTGGGCCTGCTGGGAAACGGCCACTTTCCTCCTGATCTTCGATGTCATTCCAGCCCACCGGCGCACCGGCCTGCTGACCGTTTACAACCTGGCTCACGCTAGCGCCACGGTGGTCGGCTCGCTGGTCGGTGCCGGGATGCTGCGCGCTGTCGGCGTGGGCCGCGACGGCTACACGGCGGTGTTCATTGCCACCGGCTTGATGCGGCTGATGACGCTGTTTCTGCTGGCGGGCATCGAGCCCCGCCGCTTCCGCTTGAAGCAGAGCCTGGACCTGTATCTGGAGACTCTGGGGATACGCTTCGGCGGCGGAACGATTGAACTGCCGCATGTGGCCGAGCGGCGTGACGGGCGGTAGTCACGGATTGCAGGTGCCGCCTAGCGTGCAGGCGAACTCGCCGGCAGCCTGCAGCACTCCAGAGCAGGATGGCGACGCCCAGCGGCTGGTGCCACCCGGGCAGGCCTCATCGCGGGTCAAGCTCCACATGGAGAGCATGCCCAGGCCGCGAGCATTGGCGTAGTCGCGCAGCAGCGCCGCATCCGCCAGGGTGAATACTTCGCCGGGAACATCGTTCTGCCCGATCATCGGCGTCAGGCCGATCATGGCCCAGAGTTTCGATTCGCTTGGAGTGCGGCCAACACTCGTCAGCAGACTGGCGAGCTGCGTACTGGTTGATTCGGCCGCGGCGATGGCGTACTGGCCCATGGTTGCCGATGCTGGTGGCGCCGCACTGGCCCCGTAATCCATAGCCATGAGATTGACGCCAGCCAGATCAACGCCCCACTGAAGCGCCGACCGCACCACCGCCAGCCCATCGGCGGTCAGGCCCTGCGGCAACACCGGCAGCGTGTACCAGACCACCAGTTCGCGCCCATCGCGCCTTGCCCAGTCTTGGAGGAGGCGGATTGCCTCGGAGCGTCGCTCGCGGCTGCGCACATCCGCGACCCAGTAGCCTTCGATGTCGAAGTCGATGTGGGTGAGTTGGTAGGCATCGATGATTTCCTGATAGGCCAGCGCGGTGTCCATGGCGCTGGCGCAGGCTCCGGCCAGTTCCGTACCAGCCGCACCGCCAAACGAGACCATCACATCGCCGCCCTGCGCACGCAAGCCATCGATCTGGGCGGCGAGAAACAGTGATTCGGGTGTGTACGAGGAGTAACCACCCCAGGCACCGTCGCATGCCGAGCCCTGACTGGCCACCACAAATGCGGTGGTGAAGAACTTGGCCGGTCCGGTCGCTGCCGCCTCAACCAGATCAACCGGCGGCCACAGGGTGACATCGGCGTATGGGGCGAAGAAGCGCTCGGGCCATCGCGGCGCGGCGTACTGCACCACGCTCGTCCCCGAAGGCGGGGCGGATTCGTTTGGGTTGGGAGTCGGCTCGACGGTCGGAGTGGTTTCACCGCCGCTCGCGGGTGAACTCGGGGTGGGCGCTACTGGCGCTACTGGCGCTACCGGCGTGGGTGCGGGCACTGCGGTGGCTGCCACGGTGATTGACGCAGCCATACTGCTAGTCCAACTGCCGCCGCCAACGAACCCGACGGCAACGCTGCCACCTGGGGCGATCGTGGCGTTCCACCCGGCGTCGGCGATGTGCAATGTCGAACCGCTTTGGGTGAGCACACCATTCCACAAACTGGAGATGGCTGGGCCGTGGGGCCAGTCGATCGTCCAATGCTCGACCACGCTGCTGCCAGAGTTGGTGATCGAAATGGTGGCAGTGAATCCGGAGCTCCATTGGCTGTCGATGCTCACCGCGGTGCGAAGTGATGCTGAGTTAGCAGTCGGCTCGCTGGGAGCGGGCGCTGGTGCCGGTGCTGGCGCTGGTTCTGGTGCGGGCGCTGGTGCGGGAGCCGGTTCAACCGGCGCACTCGGAGCAGGCGCGGCCACCGCGCCGATGTATGTCACTTCCACCGCCGCAGCGTTCAGTTGACATGAGCTAACGGACTCCTCAAGTTGCCCTGTGGCGGTGAAGCCGAATTGCACTGACTTTCCCGGCCGGATGAGCCGATTCCAACCGGCATCGGTGGCGACGATGGTGTCCCCCGAGCGGGCGAATTGCGCATTCCAGCCCTCGCTGAATGACGGGCCGCCCGCCCATGAGAGCACCCAGCCGTCGATCTTGGTTGAACCGCGATTCTCGATGCGCACCTGACCGGTGAATCCACCCGACCAGGCGCTCGCCACTGAGAACTCGACCAGGGGTGGCGCGGCCGATGCTGCCCCAACCGCCGCGCCAAGAAGCCACACCACCGCAGTTCCAGTCCCGGGCGAATTCCACGTCATGAACAGTCCTTCGGCGCAGGCACCGCAACGGCGCGCCCTCGCCCGTCCGCGGTTGCGGAACCAAGCGCGCCGATTGATTAACTTTGGCATTCAGCGAGAGCGAGGCAAGTCCCTCGCAGCGCGGCAATCAACCCCGAACTGCCACCTACTCGATCCGGCAGGCCTCGCTGAACTCAAGCCGCGGAGAGCGCGGGAAGAGCGCTGCGGCATCACCGTGGCCGAGGTTGCAAAGCATGTTGGTCTTCACCGGCGTGCCAGCGAAGAACGCGGCGTCAACCTTGCCACTGTCAAAGCCGCTCATGGGGCCAACATCAAGGCCGATTGCCCGGGCGGCCAGCATGAAGTAGGCGCATTGCAGGCTGGAGTTGCGGAATGCGGTCGATTCGATCAACGGCTGATTGCCGACGAACCAGGCGCGGGCGTCCGTGTGTGGGAAGAGCCGTGGCATCTTCTCAGGGAAATCCAGGTCCATGCCGAGAATGGCGGTCACCGGAGCGGCGGCGGTCTTGGCGACATTGCCCTCCATCAGGCACGGTGTCAGTTTGGCTTTGGCGGCGGCGCTGCGCACAAACACCACCCGCAGGGGCGAGCAGTTGGCGCTGGTTGGTGCCCAGCGGGTGATCTCGTAAATCTCCTGAAGCTCGGCATCGCTCACTGGCCGCGGGCTCCAGCCATTGTGACTGCGGGCGTCGTGGAAGAGGCGCGAGATAGCGTCCGTTGAGATGCGGGCCATGGGTTCTGGATAGTAGTCAGTGTGCGCGTCAGCGGAACGCAGCGAACAGTTCGGTGCTGAAGTAACGCTCGGCCCGGTCACAGAGCACCGTGGCCACCACCGCGTCGGGGCCGAGCCGCTTGGCGGTGCGCCAGGCAGCGACCATGTTCAACCCCGAACTCG
>SXGT01641608.1_pt1 | contig 13910 bp, 16 predicted proteins | sample 3176221 | NCBI WGS metagenome assembly SXGT01 (sample SAMN11356862, study PRJNA531348) | freshwater metagenome | isolation source: freshwater sample F1-120 | place: China: Fuxian Lake, Yuxi | collected 2017-12-25 | reverse complement strand
GCGCTGCGCGCGTCGGTCTCCCCCAAATCGCGCGCTACGCGCGCTCAGGGGGAGACGAAGAGGTTCCGGGAGCACCGCGCAGACCTCACCCTCCCGGCCTCCCTCTCCCTCAAGGGAGAGGGAGGAGCGCGCGAGCTCCGCGCGTCACGCGCCGAGGGCGCGCTCCACCCAACCCGCGATCCTGGGATCCTCCGGCGCCGCCATCGCCTGGTGCCGCATGGCGCCTCCCTGCGCGAGCGCCGCCCGCGATGCGTCTCCCACGCGGGCGAGGAGGGCGTTCTCGTGCGGCAGCAGGCTCCACGCGGCGTGGGTCTCGCGCATCACGAGGTCGAGCGCGGCCTGCGGATCGTTCGCGCGGTAGGCGAGGACGGCGCCCGCGAGCACCGCGAACACGCGGGGATCGCGGCCGTCCATGTCCCTCACGGTCTGGTTGAGCGAGGCCGCGCCCATCCCCCACCCCGAGTCGTCGAACAGCGCCGAGAGGGCGCCGTCCGGCCCCATGAGCTCGCGAAGGGCGAGGTGCGCGCGGGTCAGCGCGCCCTTCGCCTCGTCGATCCGCCCCGCCGCCGCGAGCGCGAACGCCAGGTGAGACGACGCGTGCGCGACGAGGCGGCTCCGGATCTTCGCCACGGCGAAGGCTGGCGCGCTCGTGATGGCTTCCTGGAACAGCACCGCTGCGTCCGCGAAGTCGCCCGCGAGCTCCGCGCACTGGCCGAGCGTGTAGAACGCGCGCGTCCGCTGATCGGCGCGGAACACCCAGGCGAGCGGCCACTGCGCGTGCTCCCGCGCTCGCAAGAGGTCGCCCTGCGCGAGGTACCCCTGCGCCGCGCGGAGCTTCGAGAGCCCCTTGAAAAGGGCGGCCCACATCGCGACGGTCACGAGGGCGAAGGAGGCGACGCCGACGAGGACGCCGAGCACCGCGAGGAGGGGTTCCTCCAGGAGCGCGCCGACCGTGAGGAGAAGCCCGCCGAAGGCGGGGAGCCCGATCATCCCGCCCAGCATGCCGAGCAGCGGGACAGTACGCGTGCGCACGGAGCGCCCGCTGCGCGTGACGAGGTAGGCGGAGTCCACGTGGGGGTTGTAGCACCTCGCGGGACGCGGACGGCGCTCACATCCTCGCCACCACCTCCGCCACGTCGCCCTTCACCCGCGCCAGCGCCTCCGCGTGGCGCGCTCCCCTCACGCGGAGCAGCCGCGCCCCGACGATGCGGCTCGCGATGCGCTCCCCCATCCAGAAAGGCACGATCTCGTCCGCGTCCCCGTGTACCACCAGGGTAGGAACGCCGATCTCGGCGCACTTCGCGGCCGTGTCGAAGCGGTCGGGCAGGAGCCGGGACGCGCCCGCCATCCAGCCGGAGGCCCCCGCGAGCTCCGGTATCGACGTGTAGGGCGTCACGAGCACGAGCGCGGCGCCCCGGCCACGCCGCGACATCTCCGCAGCGATGCCCGTGCCGAGCGAGATGCCCATGAGGACCACGCGATCCGGACCGACTCCCCGGGCGCGGAGCATCGCGAGCACGGCCTCCGCGTCGAGGTACAGCCCATCCTCCGTCGGGGCCACGCCAGCGTGGCGGGACGCGCCGTACCCGCGGTACTCGGCCAGGACCGCCCCGAGCCCGCGCGCGGCGAACGCGCGCGCGACGTCGAGCCGGTCCTCGGCCGTCTCGCGGTTGTTGTGGAACACGACCACCGTGCGGGCCCCGTGGGGGGCGGCCAGCTCGAGGGCGCGCACAGGCGTCCCGTCGGCCGCGACCACGACGTGGTGCTCGAGGCCGGGCGGCAGGCTCTCGGCTCGAGCGCCGGCGCGCGCATCTCCCTGGCCCCGGTAGAGGAAGTGCCGCTCCACGGGCCCGATCCCCGCGCACGCCCCGATCCCGAGCGCCCACGTGACGAGCGCCGCGCGCAGCCTCCAGCGGACCATCCCGCCGAGGCTACCTCATCGCGGCGGACGGAGCGACCGACACCATCCACGAAGCGCGTCCCCGTGTGGCCGGCTCCGGAGCTCCGAGAGGATCACGCCGGTCGCCGTCGCGAACGCGAGCGCCTGGGAGACGACGACGATCGACCGACGAGAGGGCGTCATGTGAAACACCGCGTTGGCCAGCCGCACCGCGAACCACTCCGCCGGATCCCCCGCGAGCGGCGTCGCCGACGTCTGCTGCCAGAAGTGGCGGGCGATGGTCGTGAGGACGCACTCGCCGAGCACGAGCCGCGATCCCTGGTTCAGGACGACGAACCCGACCGCGAAGATCGAGACGGCGCGACGCGCGCGGGGCCAGCGCCGCGTGAACAGGAGAGGCAAGGTCACGACCCAGGCGACCATGAGGAGCGCGTGGATCACGTCCACCGTTGCGCCGAGGATCTGGTACACGCCGGGACTCCCGTCGCTCGCCCTGCGAATTGGGTGCCACGGGGCGGACGCGGAGGCGCGCGCTCCGGGGGCCTCCGTCAACGCTTCGCGGGCGCAGGGCGTGCCGGGGGCGCGCCGTCTGCGCGTCCGCGTCCACACCGACGGTTCCGCTTGCGCACGAGATCGAGCCCGAAGACGGTGGGAGCTCCGAGGGCTGCGAGGCCGACCTGCCACGGGGCGATGGGCCCCGTCCCGAGCGCCCTCGCGAGAGGCGGCCAGTTCGTGACCGCCCACGCGAAGCCGAGCTCGAGGAGGACGCCCCTCGATCGGACCCGCGGTCATGGCGTCACGACCCCGCCGATCGCGCCATCCTGGCGCGGAGCATCTCCTCCCGATCCTGCGCGTCGAGCTGGTCCTCCACGGCCCGGATCGCGTGATCGAGCTCGGGGAGGACGACATTGTCGAGCGCCCTCACGCGGCGGTGGGTGCGCCGGTACTCGGCGCGGAGCACGTCGATGGATCGCTCGAGGGCGCCCACGCGGGCCGCGACGACCAGGAGCTCGCGGTAGCGATCGCGGCAGCGTGTGGCCTCGGGTGAAGGGTTCGTGATCTCCGGCGCGGGACCGTCGCTCACCGAGAGCTCGACCCGCACGAGGGGGATCCCGAGGAACCGGCGCTCCACCACGGCGATCTGCCAGCGGGAGGCCGCGAGGGGGCGGACCGACAGCTCCTCGATCCCGTGCTGGCCGACCGCGTCGGCGAGCGCGTCGCGCGCCGCGCGATCGCGATCGAAGAGACGCGTCCGCTCCGCTTCCAGCTCCGAGAGGCAGCGGAGCGCTTCACCCGCGACGAGGAGGCGCTTCTGATCCAGGAGCTCGCGCCCCTCGGCGACGAACCCACGCTCCCTGCGGAGGTCCATCAGCGCCGAGCGCGTCGGCGCGGTCTCGCGCGCTTCCGGCACGCCCTACCCTCCCCCCCCCGGCCCGCCCGCGGCGAGCCCGTGGCGCGAGAGCTGCGCCTCGCTCAGGCGGCCCAGATCGCCCGATGGCAAGAGGCGCAGGACCTCCCAGCCGATGCGCATGCCGTCCTCGAGCGTCCGGTGCCGCTCCTGGTGGATGAGACGGCGCTCGAGCGCGTCCCCGAAGTCGAGGTAGCGGCGATCGGCCTCCGGGAGCGACTCGACGCCGACCACGCTCGCGAGCGTCCGGACGTCCTGCGCCCGCGCGTACGACGCGTAGAGCTGGCTCGCGAGGGCTGGGTGATCCGCGTGGGTGATCCCCTCGCCGATTCCATCCTTCATCAGGCGCGACAGGCTCGGGAGGATCTTCACGGGCGGGTACACACCCAGGCGATCGAGCGCGCGGTCGAGGACGATCTGGCCCTGGTGATGTAACCGGTGAGATCGGCGATGGGGTGGCTCATGTCGCCGCCGGGCACCGTGAGGACCGCGAGCTGGGTGAGGCTGCCGGGGCGGCCCGCGAGGATCCCGGCGCGCTCGTAGAGCGAAGCGAGGTCCGAGTACATGTAGCCCGGGTAGCCCTTCCGGCTGGGGATCTCGCCGTGGCTCGCGGAGACCTCGCGCAGCGCCTCGCAGTAGTTCGTCATGTCGGTCATGACCACGAGCACGTGCCGGCCCTCGACGAACGCGAGGTACTCCGCCGCGGTGAGCGCGAACCTCGGGGCGAGGAGCCGCTGCGCGCTCGACTCGCTGGCGAGGTTGAGGAACATCACGGTGTGCTCGAGGGCGCCGCTCGTCTCCATCGCGGAACGGAAGGACTCCGCCGTGTCGTGCGAGATGCCGATCCCCACGAAGACGACGGCGAACCCGCCCGCCGAGGCGCCTCGCAGGCGCGCGCCGCGGGCGATCTCCGCGACCATCCGGTCGTGGGGCAACCCTCCCTCCGAGAACAGAGGCAGCTTCTGTCCGCGCACCACGCTGTTGAGCAGATCGAGCGCCGTGAAGCCCGTCTCGACGAGCTCGTGCGGCTTCACACGGCTGGCCGGGTTGATCGGCAGGCCGTCCACGCGCATCGCCCGCCTCGCGGGCAGCGGCGGCCCGCCGTCGATCGGGCGGCCGACGCCGTCGAGGACGCGCCCGAGCAGGCCCGGGCCGACGGCGAACGAGAGCGGCTCGCCGCGGAGGCGGAGGCGCGTGCCCTGCAGGCTCAGGCCCGACGTCGACTCGAGCACCTCGACGACCATCCGCGCGTCGTCGAGCGCGGACACGCGCCCGAGGCGCGCGCTGCCGTCCTCGCCCACGACCTCGACCGCGTCCCCGAGATCGACGACGACGTTGCGCTCGAGGGAGAGGAGCGGCCCCTCGATTCGTGTCGCCGTGCCGCGGACGGAGAGCTCGCCGCGGATCATGGCGCGGCTCCGCCGAGCGCGGCGAACGCGTGCCCGAGCTCCACCCGCAGCTCGTCGAACGCGCCGGGCCGACCCTCTCCGATGTCCTCGCCCATGCGCACCAGACGCCGCCGGATCGGCATGCCGGCCATCGTCGCGACGGGAACGCCCCTCGACAGCGCCTCCTCGCCGAGCTCGACCCAGCGGAGGATGAGCCCGAGCATCGACGCCTGGCGGGCCGGCGAGCAATAGGCGTCCGTCTTCGAGAGGGCCGACTGACAGAGGAAGCCCTCGATGGCGAGCGACGCGGAGCACAGGACGAGCTGCTGCCGCGCCGGGAGGGCGTCCGTCCCGATGATGCGGCTCATGCGCTCGATGTGCGTGTGCTCCTCGAGCAGCGCGAGGAGGCGCCGGCGCTGCTCGCTCCAGCGCGGGCTGCCGCCGGCCTCCCACCACGAGGCGAGCCGTGCGGCATCCGACGAGTAGGACGAGAGCGGATCGATCGCCGGGTATTGCCTCGCGTGCGCGCGGCGCGCGTCGAGGCGCCAGAGACAGCGGGTGTAGCGCTCGGTGTGCTTCGTGACGGGCTCCGAGAAGTCCCCACCCGGAGGGCTGACCGCGCCGATGACCGTGACCGAGGCGTCCTCGTCGGCCATCGTGCGCACGCGGCCCGCTCGCTCGTAGAAGTCCGCGAGCCGGCTGCTGAGGTACGCGGGGTAGCCCGCCTCGGCCGGCAGCTCGCCGAGGCGGCCCGAGATCTCGCGGAGCGCCTCGGCCCAGCGGCTCGTGGAGTCCGCCATCAGCGCGACGTCGAGCCCTTGGTCGCGGAAGTACTCGGCGACCGTGATGCCGGTGTAGATGCTGGCCTCACGCGCGGCGACCGGCATGTTGGAGGTGTTCGCGATGATGACCGTCCTCTCGAGGAGCGGCCGCCCCGTGCGCGGATCCTCGGCCGCGGGGAGCTCCTCGAGGACCTCGGCCATCTCGTTGCCGCGCTCGCCGCAGCCGACGTACACGACGACGTCGGCGTGGCTCCACTTCGCGAGGGTCTGCTGGAGGATCGTCTTGCCGGTGCCGAACCCGCCCGGGAGGGCCGCGCGGCCGCCCCGGGCGACGGGGAAGAGCGTGTCGAGGATCCGCTGCCCCGTGACGAGGGGGCGGTCGAACGGGAGCCGGCGGCGCACCGGCCGCGGGCGGCGCACCGGCCAGTCGTGACCCACCGCCAGCGGACGCTCGTCCCCCGCGGCGTCGGTCAACGTGCACACGGTCTCGTGGCCGGACACGAGCCCGGGCCCGACGATGTGCGCGATCCGGCCCTCGACGCCTGGTGGGGCGAAGCACCGGAGGCGCCGACCGTTCGCCTCGCGGACGGCGCCGAAGGGCGCGCCCTCTCGCAGCACATCACCGCCCCGTGCGAGCGGCTCGAATGGGAAGAGCTCGGACGACACCGGAGCGACGCCGGGCCGGACGTACTCGCCGACGTTCGTGAGCGGCCGGAGGAGGCCGTCGAAGATCCGCCCGAGGAGCCCTGGCCCGACGCGGATCGCGAGGGGGCCCGAGGTGCGGCGGACCTCCATGCCGGGGCGCAGCCCGGTGGTGTCCTCGTAGACCTGGACCACGATCTCCGGATGGCGGATCTGGATCACCTCGCCGAGCCGCGCGCCCGCGCCGATCAGGACGGCCTCGTTCATCGCGAAGGGCGCGTCGCCCCTCGCACGGAGCACGGGCCCGCTGACGAAGGAGACGACGGCGTCGCTCACGGAGCACCTCCGGGATCCAGCTCGGCCAGCAGCCTGCCCTCGAGCGCTGGCGCGCTGCGGAGGAGGCCCTCGAGCGAGGCGTCGAGCGTCGCGCTCCCCGCGACGATACGAAGGCCGCATTCGACATCGGGGACGGCCGCGAGCTCCGGCGCTTGCCCCGTGCGCGCGCGAACGCGCTCGGACGCGGCGGCCAGCACGCCGGGAGCGAGGGTCGAGGGGTGCTCGACGCGCCAGCGACCCGGTGGCATCACCCGCGTCGCGTGCTCGACGGTCGACACGATCCATCGATCGCGCCGCTCGGGCTCGTTCCACCGCGCGCCGAGCGCCTCGCGGAGAGCTGGGAGCGCGCACGCGAGGGCCCGGCGGCTCCCTTGCTGGAGCGCGAAGCGGCGGGTGGTCGCGATGTCGCCCTTCGCCGCTTCGAGGGCCTGACGCCGCCGCTCGCGGTCCTCGTGGACGGCCCGCCGCACGCGCTCCGTGGCGTCGCGTCGCGCGGCGCGGAGGATCTCCCTGGCTTGCGCCTCGGCGCGCGCGGCGATCTCGAGACGGTGCCGATCCCGCGCCTCGGTGACGAGCGACAGGAGCGCCACTTCGTCCGCGTCGACGGCCCTCATGGGTCGAGCCCCAGCTCACGTCGCAGCCGTGCTCCGGGGTCGGGCGGCGCGACGCGGCGGCGCGCGTCGGGCACGACGGCGACGAGCGCGCGAGCGTGCCTCGGCGCACCGCCTGCGGCAATCGCGGCGGCGTACTCCGCGGTCACGAGGACGACCGGCGCTCGCTCGCAGGCGCGTTCGAAGGCCTGCGCGGCTTCGTCGAGGCCCGGCGTGACGACACGCGCGCCGGCGAGGCGGTACCCGACGGCGGTCAACGCGTCACCGAGGAAGATCGGGGCGTCCTCTCGCTCGCGTTCCATCTCCGATCACCCGAGCTGGTTGAGGATGAGGATCGAGACGATGAGCCCGTAGATCGCGATGCCTTCGGCGAGCCCCACGAGGACCAGGACGCGCCCGAAGAGCTCCGGCTTCTCGGCGATCGCCCCGACCGCCGCGCTCCCGACGCGCGCGACGGCGAGCGAGGCGGCCATCGATGAGACCGCGGTCGTGGCCCCGGCCACCACGTAGCCCCAGCGGAGCACGGAGGGATCCACGGCGCGCGCCGGCACGGCGGCCTCCGCGGCGAGCGCGGGCGCGACGACGAGGAGCAGCGAGCACACGAGCGCCGGCACCGTGGCCACGAGGAGCCACGTGATGATCCTGCGGGTCTGGAGGGTGGGGTTCGTCATGTCTCGATCTCGGAGGGTGGCGTCAGCGGTCGGAACACACGTCCTTCGCCTCGCAAGAAGCGTGCGAAGAACTCGAACAACACGAGCCGGGTGGTCTGGATGGAGACCACGAGGCCCTCGAGGGCCACGATGACGAGGTTCCCCACGGCGAGGAGCCCGACCTCGGCGACCGGCCCCGACGTGGACGCCGCGAGCGTGACGACCGCGGACGACAGCCCTGCGTGCGCGAGCGCGAAGGCCCCCACGCGCGCGAACGAGAGCGTGTTCACGAGCATCTGGAACGCCTGTTCGAGCAGCTCGCCGACGCGCTCGACTGCGCCGAGCACGCGCCGAGAGCGCGCCGAGAGCGCGCCGGCCGCCGCCTCGAGGACGAGCCCGCAGAGGACGCCGAGCCCGGCCGCGCCGTGGACGAGGAGGCCCACCACGCCGAGGTAGACGAGGACGAGGGCGAGCTCCCGCACCGGGAAGCGGGCGCGGGCGAGCGTCGCCAGCGCGGACAGGACGACACCGAGCATCAGCACCAGGACGCCGATCGCGAGCGCGCCCGCGAGGACGGGGATGGGGCTCGCGAGCGGGTGCCTCCACAGTGCGGGGATGGCGTCCTCCCTGGCGAAGACCGAGCCGAACGCGACCCCGGCGACCATCGCCGCGAGGCCACAGGGCACCAGCAACGCCAGCGCCGGGACGCGGCGGCGGAAGGCGAGACCGGCGGCGAGCAGCAGGAGGCCTTGCCCGACGTCCCCGAACATGTAGCCGAAGAGGAGAGGCGCGACGAACGCCAGGACGATCGTGGGATCGGTCTCGTTCCGGCCCGGCGTCCCGAGGAGGAGCGCGAGCCGCTCGAACGGCCGGGCCCACCTGGGATTGTGAAGCACGATCGGAGCCTCGACGCCCTCCGGCGGGTCGGGGAATCGGAGGAGCGCGACCACACCGCTCGCGTCGAGGGCCCCACGGATGCGATCCCCGGACCCGTCGTCGCACCAGCCCGTCACGAGCGAGAAGTGGGTCGTGTGCGGGAGCGCGGGGACGCTGCGCGCGAACCACCGTAGCCGCCGGGCGTCGGCGAGCGCCCTCCCGGTCTCGTATCGGACCCGGAGCGCCTCGAGCGCGTCCTGGCTCGCCTCGATCTCGCCCGCGATCGCCGCGAGGCGCTCGTCGACGCGCGGTTCGCGCGGAAGATCCACCACGATCGGCTCGAAGGACGCGAGCGCGCGGACGGCGTGCTCGACGTCCTGGGAGGGGCCCACGAGCAGGAGAAAGGCGTGCTCCTGCCCGTCGATTCGGCGGAGGAGCACGCCCTCGACCGCAGGCGGGTCGACGATGGGGCCGACGACGGCGAGGACGCGCGGCGCGAGCGTGGATCCGGCGGGACCGGCGCGCAGTACCTGCGCGAGCGGATCCGAGACCGCGAAGAGCTCGCGGCAGAGGCGGAGGTTCGCGGCCTCCTGGTGGAGCGCCTCGAGGCAGACGAGGATCGGATCCGCCTCTCGGGCCCACGCCCTCAGCCGGTCGAGCGCCTCCGCGAGCAGCTGCCTCGGCGATCCCGTCCGGGAGGGTCGCCCCTCGCTCTTCGAAAGATGGGGCCCGTACCGCTGTGCGAGCGCCTCGCACGCCTCGAGGACGGGCCCCATGTCGGAGAGGCCCTCGAGCGGTGGCTCGTCACGTACCGACGGCGGGGCCTCGATGTGGGCCGCGCCGCTCCTCGCCAGAGCCTCGGTGGTCGCCGCCAGGGCCGCGCTCGGCGTCAGCACCTCGAACCAACGCGCGGCGCGCGGCCTCAGGCTCACGACGCCTCCCCGCGGTCGGGCCCGAAGAGCGCGCGTGTCAGCAGGGCGGAGCGCAGACGCTCGAGATCGATCGCGACGAGGAGGAGGTGCGCGAGCGCGGACGACGGCGGCTCGGGATGGCGGCGGAAATGCCGACTCACATCGACGGCGAGCTCGCGTCGCAGACGCCACGACTCGCCCTCGGCGTGCGCCGCTGCGGCTCGCGCAGCCTGGTCATGATGCTGGAGGAGAGACTCCAGCTCGGCGAGCGCGACTCGCTCCGCCGACGAGATCCTGGGCCACAGGTCGCGCTGGCGCCGCGTCCACGACGCGAGGATCGGGCCATCGCCCGCCGGGAGTACATCCGCGAGCAGGACGAGGTCCGGGTCCTCCTCCGCCCACCTCGCGCGTGCCCGGGCGTCCATCGCCTCGACGAGCGGCAGGTCGACGAGCGACGCGGCCCAGGAGACGCCCGCTCGCCAGCGATCGGGCAGCCACGACGCGAGGTCGGCGGCGTACGCGCGAAACGATCGCCGCAGCGTGACCTCCAGCTCGCGGGTGGAGAGCCGCGCGTCCAGGGCCCGCGTCCATCGCTCGAGCGCCGTTCCCGCGGCGTCGTCGAGGTAGCGCGCGAGGGACTTGCTCGCATCCAGCCGCGCCCAGAGCGCTTCGTCGGGGCGCTGGCCGTGCCGCGACTGGATGCGAGCCTGGGCGTAGGAGAGATCGCCGGGCCCGCTCACGACACCTCCTCGGCCCCGAGGATCCAGTCGGCCACCCGATCCGCCGCCTCCTCGATCGCGGCCGGAGGGAGCGGCCGCTCCGAGCGCGACACCGCGTCCCGCGCCTGGTCACGCATCGCGGCGATCACGCTCGCCGTCACCTCAGCGCTGCCCGCATGGATCCGGGTGATCCTGCGATCGGTGCGCTCCGCGATCGCCACGGCGCGTGCGTGCGCGGCCGCGACGACGCCATCGGCCTCCCGGCGGGCGTCAGCCACGGCCTCCTCGGCCGCTCGCTCCGCGCAGAGCAGCCGCGCGATCGCGTCGCCACCGACACCGTCGGGCGTTTGCCGGTGCGAGGCCATCGTCCTTGCAGAGGGGCGGGTGCAGGATCGCGGCCACGCACGACGCCCGCGCACCGTGCACCACGACGGGCGACGGGCCCGCAAGACGTGCGCGTCGCGCAGGGAGTTCACGCGGCGGTCCGCAGTCCACGGACCGTCACGCCCTTCGATCCTCAGTCGGTCATCGTCATGTACCCGATGCACATCTCGTCGCCCGAGCCCTCGCCGTGGGTGACGATCCGCGGCGCCTCGGGGTACCCCACCGCCGCGCGGTGCGCGTCGGTGTTGTCGTAGACGCAGCGCACGGTGACCTTGTCGTCGGGACCGATCGGGATCGTCGAGGCGAGCGCGTACGAGCCCTGCCAGTGGAAGTCCCACGAGGGGATGTCGAGGAGCACGAGCTTCTCGCCGCCCGCGCGCTCGACCGACAGCGTGAAGTGCACGCCGATCATGTGCATGTGGCCGGCCACCATCCGCAGCGTGCCCTGCCCGTCCGGGTAGAACTTGCCGCCCGCGAGATCTCGCGCCGTCGCGGTCGTCTCCACCGCGACGTCCTTCGCGCCGGGCGGCACCTGCATGGACCGGTTCCGGATCGGGAGCGTCACGAGCTTGAGCGTCGGCTCCGCGCCCTTCGGCGCGAAGGCGATCTCGAGCTTCGTGCGGTCGGGCGTGGGCGCGCCGTGCATGTTGTAGTGCACCTGCACGACGGCGACCGAGCCCTTCGGCACCGTGCTGCCCGTTCCCGCGGGGAAGTTCACCGCGCTCACGCCGGGCACCCAGCCCCCGAGCGCGCCCACGGGCTTGATCGTGCCCTCGAGCGAGCTCGGCACGGGCCCGCCGGCGCAGGGCCAGCCCGCGCGCTCCGCCGACTCCACGTCGACCGCGCGGAGGGCGTCGGCCGACGCGCCGTCGAAGAGCGTGGTGATCACGTGGTGGACGATCTTCGCGTTGCCCGGCGTGACGCGGAAGCCCACCGAGACGCGGTCCTCGGTCGTGCCGAGGTCCACGAGGAAGCATCGGTACTCGTCGGTGACACCCGCCAGCGGCGTGTAGTCGACGCCGATGTCCCTCTGGAGATCGACGCGGGGAAGGTCCTGCACGGTCCGCGGCGCCAGCGGCGCCGGCGCGCTAGCGTCACCCTCGGGCGCGCCGGCCGCGACCCAGTCCGCGAGCAGCTTGATCTCGGCCACCGCGAGCGAGCGGTCGTGCAGCATCCTCGGAGACAGCGGCCCGGGCGGCCACGGTGGCATGACGCGCGCGCCGGTCGCGGAGGCGATCGAGGCGGCCATCGGCTTCGCCGCCGCGTAGCTGTCGAGCACGAACGGCGCGATGCCGCCCTTCGCGTGGCACCCCGTGCACTTCTCCTCGAGCACCGGCCGCGCGTGCTGCCAGTAGGTGACCGCGGACAGGCTCTGGGGCGGACCGGAGGTGCCCGTCGGCGGAGCGGGCGGCGGCGACGACGGTGACGATGGCGACGTGGGCTCCCCCGCGGAGCATGCGACGACGACGAAGACGAACCCGAGCGAGGTCACGCGGAGGTCGAGGATGCGCATGGGACCATCGTACAGCACGGCCCGTGCCGCGCCGAATCGGGCGAAACACGAGTGGTTTCAAGCAATTACGCAGCGGGCGGGTGCACCGGTGCGCGTTCAGCTGGACGTCGCGGCGACCATGGGCCGCTGCTACCGTTCTCCACGTGGCGCTCCGGCCCGCGTTCCTCCTCCTCGCCGCGCTCACCTCCTGCACGCGCGGCTCTCGCACGCCCGTCCTCGACGCCGCGGCGCCGGTCGAGCTCGCCGAGCCCTCGGAGACGCGCGAGCGGCGCGAGGAGCTCGTGCGGTGGATCGAGGTCGGAGGCGTGAAGAGCCGGCCCGTCCTCGACGCGCTCCGCAAGGTCCCGCGCCACCTGTACGCGCCGGACGCGACGCTGACCGACGCGTACGGCGACTGGCCGCTCCCCATCGGCTCGGGCCAGACGATCTCGCAGCCGAGCCTGGTCGCCGTGATGACCGAGGCGCTCGGCGTCGAGCCGCGCCACAAGGCGCTCGAGATCGGGCCCGGCACCGGCTACCAGGCGGCGGTGCTCTCGCTCCTCGCCCGGGACGTCTACACCCTCGAGATCCTGCCGGAGCTCGGCGAGGTCGCGCGCGCGCGGCTCTCGCGCCTCGGCCACCGCAACGTGCACGTGCGGATCGGCGACGGTTACGCCGGTTGGCCCGAGCACGCCCCGTTCGACCGGATCATCGTGACCGCGGCCCCACCCGAGCTCCCGAAGGCGCTCACCGATCAGCTCGCGGACGGCGGCGTCCTCGTCGCGCCGATCGGCGACGAGCGCCGCGGTCAGTGGCTCGTCCGCGTGAAGAAGATCGGGGGCGAGCTCGCGAGCGAGCGCCTCGAGCCGGTGCGCTTCGTCCCGATGGTGCGTGGACGCTGACGCGCGACGTGGCATCGCGCGCCTCGATCGATCACCGCCCGGGTGGGCGCGCGCCCAGCATGTCCAGGAGCTTGCGCACCGTGTTCCAGTTGCGCGTCGTCTTCACGCCCCCGAGGGGGAGCTTCACGAGCCTCGCCGCGAGTTCGCTCTTCCCCTGGCCGTCCTCGTGCCACGTGTAGATCTCCCTTCCTGCGACGTGGAACCTGTCCCGCCCGAGCTCCACGGTGCGGAGGGGCGCGAGCTCCGCGCGCGTCGGGCGATGCGACAGGAAGGTCACGCACATCTTCGCCGGGCCCCTCTCGGCCAGGTCTCCGAAGGGGTTCTGGCTCACGATCGCCCCCACCTGCGCCTTCGTGCGGAGCGTCGTGGCGATCGGTCGGCCCATGTAGGCGCCGAGCCTCGCCTCGATCGCGCGTGTGAGCTCGGCCTCGCCGAGGTCCGTCTCGAGCACGGCGTTGCCGCTCTGCACGTAGGTCTCCACGCCCGTGCACCCGAGGGCCGCGAGCATCGCGCGCAGCTCCGCCATCGGGAGGCTGTTGTTCGTGCCCACGTTCACGCCTCGAAGGAGCAGCGCGTACCGGCTCATGCACCCGAGCCTAGCCCCGATGCCGTTCGGTTGGGCGCGATCCAGCGCAAGAGAAGGGGTGCCCCCACTCGCCGCGCTACGCGCGGCGGTCTCCCCCAAATCGCGCGCTACGCGCGCTCAGGGGGAGACGAAGAGGTTCCGGGAGCTCCGCGCAGACCTCACCCTCCCGGCCTCCCTCTCCCTGAAGGGAGAGGGAGGAGCGCTCGAGCTCCGCGCAGACCTCACCCTCCCGGCCTCCCTCTCCCTGAAGGGAGAGGGAGGAGCGCTCGAGCTCCGCGCAGACCTCACCCTCCCGGCCTCCCTCTCCCTGAAGGGAGAGGGAG
>SXGT01173044.1_pt1 | contig 13913 bp, 10 predicted proteins | sample 3176221 | NCBI WGS metagenome assembly SXGT01 (sample SAMN11356862, study PRJNA531348) | freshwater metagenome | isolation source: freshwater sample F1-120 | place: China: Fuxian Lake, Yuxi | collected 2017-12-25 | reverse complement strand
CCGCGATCGTCGGACCGATGTCTGCGACGAGCTCGCGATAGGCCTCGACGTAGGCGGCAAGCGCGCCGGCGAGCGTGACATCCGCGCCCGCCAGCGCGCGATCGACGACGGCGGCCGACGCGCCGTAGCGGGCTTCGAGCTCGCCCGCGGTGCGGGGCGCTGGCACCGCGGGCGTGCCGGCGCGCGGCGCGGCGTAGAGGAAACCCGCCACCACCGCCAGGTGGAACGGCGCCACGGCGGCACGCTCGACGCGCTCGCACAGGCCGGCCTGCGCCGCCGAGAGCGGGTCGGGATTGTGGGTGACGTCGCGACGCCAGGCGCGGACCGGCGTGCGCAGCGGCGCCAGCACCAGCGGCGGCGGCGGCAGCCGGCGCGGACGCGGTGGCGGATGCACCAGCGGTCGTGCCTGCACGATCCACCACGTGCCATCGTCGCCAGCGACCAGCTCGACGTCGGCGCCGGTGCCGGCCTCGATGGCCCGCTCGGCGGCGAGCGCCAACGCCACCGCCGGGTCGGCGTCGGCGCGATCGGTGCGGCGGGGCGGCCCGTCGCCAACGTCGAGCCAGACCTCGTCGGCGGTCGGTCGGCCGGGCGGGCGAGTGTAAACCGTGGTCCGGGCACCGCCGAGCAACCGCTGTACGACCACGCCAGGCGCAGCCAGTCCCGCGTCGGCGTCTCCCGCAGCGTCGCCGGCGGTGTGGGCCTGGCCCGCGCGCGCCCGCGCGTACAGCATCACCAGCGGCGTCAGGCTCGCCACCCAGACCGCGCGTACCGCCGCCCAGACGTCGTCGGGCGCAACGCCGGCGATCGATCGACCGACCCCGGGCGCCGCGCCGCCAGCGCCATCCTCGAGAGCCATCGACGAGCGCACGATCACCGCGCCGCCGAGCGAGCGCGCCCGCGCCACCACGTCGGCCTCGAGCGCGGCCGGCACCGGGTGCTCCTCGGCTGCGTGCCCCCAGACCGCCAGTGTGGCGCCCACCTCGTCGAGGGTCGGCGCCTCGGCCGCGCCGGTCACCGTCTGGAACGCAGCGCCGGTCAGCGCGAAGCCGGGCGGCACGGGCAGCCCGGCCGCACACAGCCGCGCCAGCCCGGCGGCCTTACCACCCGCGCCGGTGCCCGCGCCCGCCGCCGCCAGCGCGACGACGAACACCGGCGAATCGTCGGCGGGCCCGGACACGAGTCCGAGTGTACGATCAGCCGGTGCTCGCTCGCTGGCCGCTGGCCGCCGCCATCGCCTTGCTCGTGGTCGGGTCCGCCGCGATCCCTGCCACTGCCGACTCCAGCAAGCTGGCCCGCGAGGGCCTGTCGCTCCAGCCCCGGGCACCGCTGCGCGGCAAGAACAAGCTGTGCTGCGGCTACCCGCTGGTCGGCGAGCTCGAGTGGGCACTGCGCTTCTACTGGCTGGCCCGCGAGGAGGACTTCGACGAGCCCGACGAGATCGAACGCGCCGACCCCGACGAGCTCGACATCTACACCCGCGACGGCCTCTTCGTCGGCGCCTTCCCGCGCGAGTTCATCTGGCACCTGCGCATGGAGGGCTCGGGCTTGCTCATCGACGGCCGCGTCATCAACTACGCCGGCAGCTGCCGCTGGGGCACCGGCACCTGTTTCGAGCAGCTCGACGTCAGGACCCACCCCTACGGCCGCGGCGCCCATCGCCGCTCGCTGACACCGTTCAAGTCGGTGGCCGTGGATCCCCGCCTGGTGCCCATCGGCGAGCCACTCTACATCCCCGAGTTCGACGGGATGCGCCTGCCAGACGGCAGCACCCACGACGGCTGCGTGCGTGCCGAGGACACCGGCGGTGGCATCAAGCTGCGCAAGCTCGACTTCTTCGTCGTCACCTACGGCAACTTCCGCTTTCTTCTTCAGGAATTGTGGGGGGTCAACTGGATCACCCCGCAGATCGAATCGCCCCGCTGCGAGTACCTGAGAGATCCCTCCTGACCGCCCAGACCGCTGGATGACGGTTTCGCGATCAGAGGCATCGCGTAGCGTCGGGTCCCAGAATGACGCGAGCGGGGGTTTTCTGTCTCGAGACCGGCGACTGGTGGGGACGCCTGATCGACCACAGCTCGATCGAACCGTTCCTGCAGGTCCTCGGTCAACCTGGGCTCCTGCCTGTACCGTCGGTGTACCGGACGGTGATGACGCAGGAGGAGTTCGAGCGGTACATCCACGAGTGGCGCAAGCCCAAGAACAACGGCCTGCCCATCCTCTACCTGTGCTTCCACGGCCAGACCAACGGCGTCGACTTCGAGTGGACGTCGCGGCGTGTGCCCGAGGTCAACCTGCGCGAGCTGGCCGAGATCATCGGTGACAAGTGCCAGGGCCGCATCATCCACCTCGGCACCTGCCAGGGCATGAAGGACCAGGCCGAGGTCGCCCGCTTCCTGAAGAAGACGCGGGCCCTGGGCTTCTCCGGATACGTCGGGACCGTGGGCTGGATGAAGTCGGCGGCGCTCGATCTGCTCTACTTCTACGCGCTAGGCGAGAACGGTGTGACCGCCCAGGGCCTCGAGGCGACCCGCACCTCGCTCGAGAAGGACATGGGCGGGATGGTCAAGCGCTTCGGCTTCCAGATCCACATCGCGCCGCCGGGCTCGATCGGCCGCAGACGCCCCGTGAAGCCCAAGCCCAAGAAGCCACGGAAGAAGATCCGGAACACGAAGACCCAGCGCAACTGATGTAGGGTGCGCTGGCCCTGATGATGTTCGATCGATTCCTGACCGCCGGTGCCGCACCGGCGATCGAAGCAGCGCTGGCGTCGATCGCGCCCGCTCGCGACAGCAGCGTGACCGTGATCGGCGACGCGCGGCTGGCGCGCGCGCTGGCCATCAAGGGTCGCGCGGTGAACCTGCACGGCGTCGACGCGCGCACCATCAAGAAGGCCGGCGCCGGCGTGACCTTCACCGACACCCTGCCCGACCGCGGCGCCGCGGCCGTCATCGCTTGCGGCGCCGGCGAGCGTGACGACTGGGAAGCGCTGATCGCCGGTTGGTCGCGCGCCGTCGCCGACGGCGGCGGCCTGGTGCTGGTCGATCGCGCCCCCGCCATCGAGCTCGCGCGCCGCGCGCTGTGCGCCGGCCTCACCGCACTCGAGCAGCGGGTGACAGGCCGCTGGATCGTGACCAGCGGTCTCGTCGGCGACCTCTGATCAGCGCGGTAACGCGGTGGCCGGGTCCGCCGTCGGCGCTCTGAGGTGCCAGATGACCCCGGCGAGCACGAAGGGGGCGGAGACCCGACTGTCGTCGCCATCGGCGGCGTTCGCAGCGCCGGCCTCGAGGTGAATGTCCCAGGCGGTGCGGCCGCTGCCGAGATCGGCGACCAGGATGCCGCCGACGGCACGGGCATTGGTCGCGCCGGTGACCAGGGAGGCGCCGGCGCCCAGGTACGGTCGAACGCGGCCGGTCATGATGTAGAGGCGCAGGCCGGCGGCATAGCCGACCCCACCCGAGCCGAAGGCGAGCCCGGTGTAGATGTCGGCGCGGCGGCCGGTCGAGCGCCAGCCGAAGGTGAGATCGAAGCCGATGGGCGCGCCGTCGACGATCGCGGCGCCAGCGTCGCCACCGAGAAGGATGCCGATGTTCTTGGCCGGCGTGGTCGGCTCGATGTAGCCGAGCGGGCGCACCATGCCGGCGGTGATCTGGGCGGTGCCGTCGGGCGGGACATCGACCACGCGCTCGACGGTGGTGAAGCCGGGCTTCTCGACGATCACGATGTGGCGGCCCGGCGGCACGGGCCCGGTGTACGGCGTCACACCGACGGGCGCGCCGTCGATCCGCACCGACGCGCCGGCCTCGTTGGAGCTGACCACCAGCGTGCCCGAGCCGCCCACGGCCAGCGTGATCGCCGCCGGCTCGGCGTACTCCACGTTGATCATGCGCGTCGAGGTCGTGCCCGCGTGCTCGGCGACGATCTGGTGCTGGCCGCCGGGCAGCTTGAGCTCGATCGGGGCCCGGCCCTTGCGCTCGCCGTCGACGACGATCATGGCCCCGGCCGGCGCGGACTCGATAGTGACCGTCGACGGCTTGCTGCGCAGGTTCTCGATCGTGCGCTCGACCTTGGCGCGATCGGGGGGATCGGACGCCTCCTTCAAGTAGCGGCCGTAGAAGGTCGCGGCCTGCCGCAGCTCGCCCAGCCGCTCGTAGACCGAGGCGACGTTGAACAGGACGTCGTGGTGGGGCGCGAGCTCGTAAGCGGTCAGGTACTCGTCGACCGCGGTGCGCCAGTCCTTGCGCTCCTCGGCTTCGACGGCGCGCGCGAACGCGGCCTTGGCCTTGGCCCGGTTGTCGGGTTGCGCGTGGGCGGTGGTCACCAGCGACGCGACGACGCAGATGACCAGGATCGAGGCGAGGAGTCGCACGCTGTTCGACATCGTATCAGTCGTACGGGTTCTTCTTCTTGCCCGGTCCGGAATCGCGGTCACGCGGTGGATCGTCGTCGTAGGGATTGCGTGGTCCGTGGTCGCTCGGCTTGCCGCTGCCGCCGCCATCGCCCGGCTTCCCGCTCGCGCTCCCGCTGCCGCCGCCGTCGCCGGGCTTGCCGCTACCGCCGCCGTCGCCCGGCTTCGTGCTCGCGCTCCCGCTGCCTGCGCCACCACCGCTTCCACCCCCGGCCCCGCCGCGCCCGCCCGGCCGCAGCGAGTGGCTGCTGCCGCCGCCGGCGCCCTTGCCCGGGGTGATCACCGCGACCGCCAGGGTCACGCCGTGGCTCTCGTCGCGGCCGGCGCGCACCGACTTGGTGAACGTGGTGTCGGCGAAGCCGTCCTTCACCAGCCGGATCTCGTGGAGGCCGGCGGCGATCTCGGCCACCACCAGCGGGGTCTGGCCGCGCTCGACGCCGTCGACGAACACGGTCGCGCCCGCCGGCTGCGACACGATCTCGAGGCTGCCGGTATCGGACGGGACGGCGCTGCCGTTGCCGCTGCCCGACGCCGGCTCGGCGCCTGGGGCCGGCCCGGCCGCCGGGGCCGCGGCGCGACCGCCATCGCCACCGAGGCCGATGGCGAGGATCACCGCCGCCACCAGCACCGCGAGCCCGGCGATGGCGATGGGCCACCGCGAGCGGGGCGCCGCCGGGGCGGCGGGCTGACCGCCGAGGTGGCTGCCAGTCGGGATCGACGTGCCCGGCGTCGAGTAGTGCCCTGGCAGGGCGCGGGCCAGCGCGATCGGCGATTCGGCGGTGGCGCGGCTGGCGCCGGGATCGCTCGAGCCGAGCGTCGAGAGCTGATCGCTGAAGCCGCTGACGAGCTGGTCGGGGGTCGGCAGCGCGGCAGCCATCTCGGCGGCGCTCTGGAAGCGGCGCGCCGGATCCTTTTCGAGCGCGCGGTGCACCGCCGCCACCAGCTTGCGCGGCAGGTCGGGTCGCGCCGCGCCCAGCGGCGGCGGCGGCAGGTTGAGGTGCTGGGTGACCAGGGCGATGTAGCTCGGCGCCTGGAACGGCGGATGACCGGCGAGGAGCTCGTAGAGCATCACGCCGACCGCGTAGAGGTCGACGCGGGCGTCGACCTCGCCGAGCGCCATGGCCTGCTCGGGCGCCATGTAGACCGGCGTGCCGATCACGGCGCCGGTTGCGGTCAGCCTTACCTTGCTCTCCGTCGAGATCATGAACTTCGAGATGCCGAAGTCCATGATCTTGGCGAAGTCGACCCGCTCGCCCTTGGTCACCAGGAAGACGTTCTCGGGCTTCATGTCGCGGTGGACGATGCCCTTGGCGTGGGCGGCGCCGAGGCCGCGCAGCACCTGACGGGTGATGTCGATCGCGCGCGCCGCCGACATGGGGCCACTGGCGCTGAGCACGTCGGCGAGGCTCGCGCCCTCGAGCAGCTCCATGACGATGTAGCTGCGGCCATCGTCGTGGGTGCCGGCGTCGGTGACCTCGACGATGTGGTCGTCGCCGATGGCGCTGGCGGTGCGGGCCTCGCGCTGGAAGCGCGCCACCACCTCCGGATCATCGGTGTACTTGTCGAGCAGTAGCTTGACCGCGACCCGCTTGCCGAGGCCGGTGTGGTCGGCCTCGTAGACCACGCCCATGCCGCCCTTGCCGATGCGCTGCACCAGCGCGTAGCGCCCACCGACCATCTGGCCGATGAGCGGGTCGGTGACCGTGTCGGGGCGCACGCTGGGCATGATCCTAGCCTGGGACCAGCCCCTATGACGGACTGGATGCCCGGGGCTTCAAACGCCCGTGACCTGGATTTCGGTCCAGGCAGCCGCTGGCAGGGCCTGGCGGGCTGAGACGCCGACCACAGGAGTCAGGCCGGCGGCGCGGCAGGGACGTCGATGCCGAGGTCCATGCGGTCCTCGGGCGGCTTCTCGGGGTGGCGGTAGATGAGGTCCTGCTGGGACCCCTTGCGGCCGCGGGAGTGGTCGCCGCGGTCGCGGGGGTTCACGCCTGGAGGCACCTCCCACGGGATCGCGGGGTTGGGGAAGTTCCGGCTCACCTCGTACATGAAGCGCGCCCAGACCGGCACCACGGTCATGTAGGCGGCGTCCTGCTTGCCGAGCTCGCGCACGCGGTCGTCGTCGCCCAGCCACACTGCCGTGACATGGCGCGAGGTGTAGCCGACGAACGACGTGTCCATGGTGGCGCTCGAGGTGCCGGTCTTGCCGGCGGCGTGGATCTCGGTGGCGCGCACGGTCTTGGTGAAGCCGAACGTGACCATCTGGGCCAGCAGCTTGGAGGTGAGGAACGCGGTGCGGGGCGAGATGGCCTGGCGCGGCGCGATGCCGCCGGTGGCTGCGAAGCGATCGAGGCGATCGGTGGGCGCGAGCGCCGGATCGAACGCGACGGTGTGATCCTCGACGACGTTGCCGTCGCGATCGAGGACGCGGCGGATGAAGACCCAGTCGACCCAGCGGCCGTTGCGCGCGAAGATGGCGAAGGCGCGGGTCAGCTCGTCGAGGTACGTGCACGACGCGCCCAGCGCCAGCGCCTTGTCGGCGATGATCGGCGAGGTGAAGCCGAGGCGGCGGGCCCAGGCCTCGACGTCCTTGGCGCCGACCTCGCTGAAGATGCCCACCGACGGGATGTTCTTGGAGAACACCAGCGCGTACTCGAGGGTGACGTCGGAGTCGACCGTGCCGTGCAGGTTGGTCGGAGTCCACACCTGGCCAGTGACCTCGTCGACGATCTCGATGGGCTTGTCATAGAACATCGAGTCGAAGCCGAAGCCGCGATCGAGCGCGGCCGAGTAGTAGATCGGCTTGTAGGTCGAGCCCGGCTGGCGGCACGACTGGAGCACGTTGCGCTTCGGGCCCGGGGTGCGATCGCCGTGGGTGCGATCGAGGACGCTGCGCGAGAAGTCGTAGCCGCCGACCATGGCCTGCACGTAGCCGCTGCGGTGATCGGCGGAGAAGATCGCACTCTGCGGGTGCGGGACCTGGTCGAGCACGACGGTGTCGGGGTGGGCCTCGTCCCAGGCGTGCTCGTCCTGCGAGACCTGCCACGCCGGATTGACCTTGTCGGGCATGTGGAACTCGCGGTAGCGGCCGCGGGTGCGGATCTCACGCTGCACCCAGATCACATCGCCGGGGCGGAGGGCGCGGCTGATGCAGCCGAGCTCCTTGTCGTTCACCGAGTCGGTGGCGCTCCACGCGGCAGCCCAGCGCATGTTGCGCAGCGGCAGATCGAGACGGCGGTCGCCGAGGACGAGCTCGGCGTCGTCGCAGCGGACCTCGTCGACGATGGCCAGGTAGCGGCGGCCGGGCTCGAGCGGTCCAGTGCCGTAGAGCTGCTTCTGGCGGGCGATCAGCGTGTCGCGGGTGGCTCCGTCGACCGACCACTCGGGGCCGCGCCAGCCCTGCCGCTTGTCCTGCTTGCGGGCGCTGTAGTCGACGTTGCCGTAGGCGCCGGCGTCGAAGGTCGGCTCGACCGCGGCCTCGACGCGCAGGCCGCCGGTGTCGAGGGCTTCCTTGCCGTAGGTGAGCTCGATGTGGCGGCGCGCGTACTCGGCGAAGTACGGCATGCGATCGGGGAAGACGTCCTTGTAGATGTTGAGGCGAAGCGGCTCGGCCTTGGCGGCGGTGGCCTCGGCGTCGGACAGCTTTCCCCAGCGCACCATCTGATCGAGCACCAGGTTGCGGCGCTCGATGGCGCGAGCGGGGTTGCTGATGGGCGAGAACGCGCTCGGCGCCTTGGGCAAGCCGGCGAGGAGCGCCATCTCGGCGAGGGTGAGCTCGGAGAGCTCTTTCTGGAAGTAGCGGTGGGCGGCGGCGGCGACGCCGTAGGCGCCGGAGCCGAGAGAGATGTGGTTGAGGTAGAGGGAGAGGATCGCCTTCTTGGAGTACCGGGCCTCGAGGCGGCGGGCCATGATCGCCTCGCGCGCCTTGCGGGCGAGGGACTTGTCGGTGCCGAGGAACTGCTTGGCGACCTGCTGGGTGATCGTGCTGCCGCCCTGGGCGAAGTCGCCGGCGGTGAAGTTGCGCCAGGCGGCGCGAGCGATGCCCTTGTAGTAGATGCCGCCGTGCTCGAAGAACTGGTGATCCTCGATGGCGACGATGGCGTCGATCAGCGGCTGCGGGATGGCCTCGTAGGGCACGACCTCGCGCCACTCGCGGGCGAACTCGCCGAGCACGGTGCCGTCGGCGGCGTAGATACGAGTGACGCCGGGCGTGATGCGCGCGTAGCCGCGCAGGTCGGGCGTGGGCGGCGTGGTGGTGGTGAAGTAGCGGTAGACCAGCAAGCCGGCGAGGCCGGTCGCAACCACGGCGACCAGCGCCGCGAACGCGTACAGCTTGCCCAGCCAGTACGCGACCCCACCATCGGCGCGGTTGCTGACCGTCACCCGCGGTCGGGCGTCGGCGACCGCGCGAACGGCGAGTGCAGGCTTCTTGAACATCTCAGACGGTCTGTCGCAGGTTCCTGAGGCGGGGAATCTACCCACCACGCACAGCGCTCGGCAAGCCTCTCCTATTCCACCGCCTATCAGCTACGATCACGCGGTCTTGAACCGCATCCTCTGGGTCGCCGCCGCCCTCGGCGCGGGAGTGGCCGCCTACCTCCTGCTCCGCTCACCGGGCGCACTCGTGCCCGAAAAGGGTGTCACCCGTCCGGACCACCGGACACTCCCGCCCGAAAAGGGTGTCACCCGTCCGGACCACCGGCCCGAAAAGGGTGTCACCCGTCCGGACCACCGGACAGTAGTGGCAGGCGCGGACGCCGGCGGTGTCCGGCCTGACGGACGGGTGACACCTTCGTCTTCCGAGACGGAGCGAGCGAGCCTGACGTTCGAGCAGGAGGCGCGAGATGGGGTGTGGGCCGACGAACAGGAGCGGGAGATGCGGCTCAGGTTGAGGCGGGTGGTGGACGAGCTGGCCGGACGCGGGACGCCGATCGATGTGGACGCGATCGAGTGCCGAAGGACGCAGTGCCGGGTCGCGATCCACGCGCGGGATGCGGCCGGGCTGGGGAGGTTCTACGGGTCGCTCGAGAGCACCGATGGGCTCTACGGGTGGGCCGACAACCTGTTGCTAGGGGACGTCGACACCGCGCCCGACGGGCAGGTGACGACGCGGGTGACGGCGGTTTTCGACCGCGATTGATCACGCCGGCGCGGGCGTTGGACGAAGATGCCTCTCATGAGCCATCGCCTGGCCTTCTACGCCCTCGCCGTCCTCGCCGCCTGCGGCGGCAAGAAGGAGCCGCCCTCCGGCACCCCGTCCGGTCCGGGAACCGGATCAGCCTCCGCATCGGGCCGTCCGGTCGCCGACGCCGCGGCTGCCCCCGCCGCGCCGGCGGCACAGCTCACCGCCGGCGCCGCCCCGGCGCTGGGATGTTTCGCCTGGTCCGCCAGCCGGAAGGCCGCGGCCTGCGTCACCGGCTCGATCTCCAACGGCGAGCCCGAGCTCTACATCGAATACGTCGGAGCCGGCGCCTCACCCGCCCTCGAGCTCTCGAAGACCTTCGACGCCGCCGGCATCACCGCCGTGAACGAGTCTCTCGCCCGCGAGGGCTTCTCACCCCTCTCTGGCAACGACGACGCGCTCACCGCCGGCAAGCCGCTCCCGGTAGGTTCCTCGTTGTCGATCCTCTGGACCCGTACCCAGACCGACCCAGGCGGGGAGAACCAACCGCCGACGCACAAGAACGACCTGGTCGCGACCTGCAACGGCAAGCCGGTGCCGCTGCTCACCGTCGAGGCCGAGGGCGACAACCCCAGGCCCTCGGTGCGCTCCATCGGCGGGCACGCGTTGATCAGCCTCCACGTCAACATCGGCCGCGAAGGCGAGCAAGCCGACCAGTTCAGCGCCGCCGTGCTCGACACCGCGAGCTGCGCGGTGACGGCGTCGGTCAACTGAACGCAGTCGCGGCGGCTCAGGCCGGCGCGAGATCGGCGATCGCGCTCATGGTCTGGATGCGCTCGAGGCAGCGCTTCAGGTGGGAGCGGATCTTGTGGTTCTTCGAGTAGACCGTCTTCAGGCTGATGTTCATCTGCGCCGCGACCTCTTCCGCCTCCATGCCGCGCGCGTAGAACAGGTCGAGGAACTGGCGGTCCTTGTCGCTGAACTCGGACAGCATCTCGTTGAGGCTCGACCAGCGCTCCTTGTCGAGCAGGGTGTCGAGCGGCGTGCGGTCGTACGGCTCGTGGGGGTCGTACGACGGGTCGAGCCGATCGTTGACGTTGCGGCGCAGCGTACCGCGCAGATAATCGAAGCCCGCGTTGACGGCGATGATGCCGATCCACGAGCCGAGCTTGGTGCCGCGGGTCGGGTCGTACATGCGGAGCTTGTGCATGTCGTCGCGAACCAGAGAGACCAGCACCTCGGCGAACACCTCGTCCACGTCCGCGCTGGCCGCGTACGGGGCGTACTTGTTGGTCACCTTGGTGATGCAGCGGTAGATCAGCGCCCGGTACCGGCGCACCATCTCGTTCCAGGCCGTCTCCTCGCGGCGGAGCACGCGAGCGAGCAGCTCACGATCGGACCAATCGGCAGCCTGCATCGAGGGGCGAATGGCGAGCACCGGCATGAGCGGTCCTACAGCAACCGTGGTGCCAAACCCAACTACCTGAAATCACAGACGCAAATCCGGATTCACAGGTCTCCCCCACCAACATCAGGTCTATTCCACCATCGGGAGGGAAGGATCCCGGGGGGAGGTGCGTACCATGTTCTGCCAACGAGCCCGGGGAGGGTTCGACGGTCGGGGTGTGGCGGCGCGGCAGGCGGTGGCAGTGGTCCGGCGATCCTTCGACTCCCCAGCGACGCCGAGAAAGCGCCGACAGGGTATCCAGTCGGACCCACCGCGGTCGGCAAACTGTGGCGACCCAGAGACAGGCATCGGCGCCATGAGCCCACGGTTTCGAGCACTTCAGGCACGCCGGGCGTGGTCCGACGGTTGCTTATCCAGGAGTCGTGCGCGCCTTCACGATCCTCGCCGCCAGCATCCTGGCGATCGCCGCCGCTGTCGCGGTCATGCGCGGTCGCGTGCTCGGCGAGGTCGAGGCTGAGCCGAGCGCGCCGCCCGCGCTGGCGGCGCCATCCGATCCGAACGCGGTCGCCTCGGTTCGCATCCTCGGGAGCAACCTGCCGGTCGCCGCACTGGAGCGCTCGCTATCGACCCGCGTCGGGGTGCCGCTTCGCGAGGAGGACATCGCGCGCGATCGCGCCGCCATGCTCGCCACCCTCGAGGCTCGCGGCCACCTCGGCGCCTCCATCACCGACGTGCGCGTGACCTGGTCCAACGGCGCCCACGTGGCCTACGAGATCGACGCCGCCGGCGTCTACACGGTCGACGTCGTGCTCGTCGTCGGCGCCCCGCCCCGCCTCGCCACCGAGCTCGCCAACGTGCCCACCCTGCTTCGCGGCCAGCCCTGGCAGCCCGAGCGCGCCGCCGAGAACGTGACCCTGGTGCGCGATTGGCTCGCTCACCGCGGCGTGCACGGTGAGGTCATCGCCCGCCGAACCGTCGATCACGTCCGCCATACCGTCGACGTCACTTTCGAGTACCGCGTCCCGCCGAAGATGGCTGCGCGATAGAGCCTCGGGTCTCGCCAAGGTCCGCGGGAATCACTCGCGCTTGGTGACCGGCAGCACCGCCGTCGGCCGCACTCGCTCGTCGTCGTCGCGCTGGAAGCGCCGCCGCCCGGTCTCGTTCCACCACTGCAGCCAGCGCCCGCGCGCATCGTCGCGCTCGCGCCGGCCCTGGTTGGGATCGAAGCCGAAGAACTCGCCGGTGAGCCGGCGCAGATCCTCGACCGCGGCGCCGCGCAGGGCCGCGTCCTTCTGACCGAGCGCGTCGATCAGCCACTCGATGCGGTGCCGGTCCTTGTGCTCCTCCCACCACTTGCGCCACTTGCGCTCGGAAGTGCTCAGGTCGGTGCGGGTCAGCGCGACCAGCGCACGGCGGGCGTGTTCGCCGCGCTTGCCGTCGCGCCCGATGACATCGATGAGATCGGGGATCGCGGCCACGTCGGCGAGCTCGGCGATCGCTGCGGCCGACGCCCCGACCCGCTCGAGGTCGTCGCTGTGCAGGGCGTGCCGGCAGCGCACCATCGCCACGTCGAGATCGCGGAGCGGATAGCCGCTGAGCGCCTCGACGGCGGCGGCGCGCACGCCGTAGTCGGCGTCGAACAGGCGTTCGACCAGCGCGTACACCGCGCTGCGCGGCCGGATCGCCGCGGTGCAGACGGTGGCGTAGAAGCGCACGTCGCGGCGCGAGTCGCCCATCTTCTCGAGCAGCAGATCGCCGGCCGGTGCGCCAAGCCGTACCACCAGCTCGAGCAGCCCGCCGTACTGACCGGGGCGTAGCGCCCGCCCGCTGACCTGGTAGCGGTCGACCCGCAGCCGGCCCGGGAAGCGCTGGGGCAGGAGCGGCCCCGCCTCGTCGGCCCGCGCCACCGCCTCGCCCAGCGCCATCTCGGCGCGTCCCTCGTCGTCACCCTCGACATCGTCGAGCACTGCGCCGATCGGCCGGTTCGACGGCGTGACCGTGATCGAACCCGCCAGGACCACCGCCATCGGCGGCTCGCTCGGCGGCGTGTCCACGGACGGCGTCTCCGCCGGGTCCGGCACCGACCAGGCGCCCTTCTTCTGTACCTTCTTGGTGGCGACGTCCTCGGCGTCGACGCTGGGCGCCGCCGACTCGGCCGCAGTGGGGACGCGGTAGCCCACCGCCTTCGACCGCACGATCAGGCGGCTGAGCGCGTCGGCGGTCGCCGACGCCAGCGGTAGAAGCTCGGTGACCTCGGCGAGGGTCACCGGATCGTTCATGCGGTGGGCGATCGCCAGCGCGATGCAGCGATCGCGAAGCAGGATGGGCAGTAACAGTGCGGTGGGCGGCACCGTGCCGCCCATGCGCGCGATCATCACGTCGATGTCGACCTTGCCGCTGGCGATGGGCCCGACATAGGGATGGCGGGCGTGGGTCGTCGACTGGAACGGCGACGTGGTGTCGAGCGGGATGAGCACCGACGGCATCGCGCTCACGTCGAGGCCGTCCTCGGCCAGGGCCACCCGCCCGATCGCCGCGCCGCCCTGCACGGTGAGCAGGCCGGCCCAGCGCGTGCGGCTACGCAGCGCGCGCAGGAGCAGGATGAAGACCCGATCGCGATCGGTGGCCGCGCCCATCAGCGCCCGCGCCGTCGGCACCGCCAGCGGACTGCCGTCGTCGGGGACCTCGGGAATCGGCGGCGCCGACAGCGGCGTGTTGCCGCTGGCCAGGGGCCGGGTCGGCACCCCGTCGCTGGTCGGTCCCGAGTCGCGGATCGACGCTGTCGCCGCTCGCCGCTCGCTGGCCTCGACGCGACGGGCCTCGGCGCTGGCGAAGTGCGCGGCCACCGCCGGCGTCGACATCTCGGCGGTGCGAGCGCGCGGCGTGATGGGCGGCGCCGGCGCCTCGCCCACGCCGGGCTCATCGGCGATGAGTTCGACGGGCGGCGCGGCCATCGCCGGCGGCGGCTCCGTGGG
>SXGT01782028.1_pt1 | contig 13914 bp, 15 predicted proteins | sample 3176221 | NCBI WGS metagenome assembly SXGT01 (sample SAMN11356862, study PRJNA531348) | freshwater metagenome | isolation source: freshwater sample F1-120 | place: China: Fuxian Lake, Yuxi | collected 2017-12-25 | reverse complement strand
GCATCATCGCATCGGTCCTAGCCGATACAGGAAGCCGCTCCCTCAAGGACATGGGAGCCGTGATGAAGGCCGTGATGGCCCGTCTTGCCGGCCAAGCCGTCGACGGCAAACAGATCAGCGACCTGGTCAGAGCCAAACTTATATAACGATCTGCCGATGGAAGAGTGCTTGGGCGAACATTCGGACGCCCAATTCAGCCACGACATCTGCCAAGTCTGTGTCAAAAAGCTTTATCCTGGTGTTTACCCCGACTAGTTGATACGATTCCGCCAACTGCCATTTCATCAAGAGACTGCCTACTCCTATGAGTATCCTCATCGTCGATGATTCTGCGGATGACCGCCTGCTCTTGCAAACACTCCTATCCGCCGGAGGCTATGAAAACATTCTTGCAGCCGACTCCGCCGGCACGGCGTTCAACCATCTCGGTCTCGACGGAGGCAAGCAATCCGGCGCACACGTCGACCTGATTCTGATGGATATCATGATGCCGCAAATGAGCGGCATCGAAGCCTGCCGTCAGATCAAAGCTATCGACCGTTTCCGTGATACCCCGATCATCATGGTGACGGTCAATACCGACCCGGTCGACCTACAACTAGCCTTTGCCGCAGGCTCCATGGACTATGTCGCGAAGCCGGTCGACAAAATCGAACTGTTGACCAGAGTACGCTCGGTCCTGCGCCTCGTCCATGAAATCGACCGGCGGCGGGCGCACGAACAAGAATTGCTCGAAGTCATGCGCCAATTGCAGGAAGCCAATCAAATGCTGCTGCGGCTCTCCTGCCTGGACGGGTTGACCGGCATTACCAACCGGCGCCAGTTCGACGACTTCCTCGACCAGGAATGGCGGCGCGCCCTGCGCGACTCGACACCGCTTTCTCTCATCATGTTCGACATCGACCGCTTCAAGACCTACAACGACTCCAAAGGTCATACGTCCGGCGATGAATGTCTGCGGCAGGTATCTGCAGCCATCTCCAGCGCCGTCAATCGTCCCGGCGACTTGGTCGCCCGCTATGGCGGAGATGAATTCGTCACAGTACTTCCCGGCACCGCCATCGACGGAGCGGCGCAAATCGCTGAAAGCCTCCGCCGCCGAGTCGAATCGTTGGGGATTACACACGCAGACGGAGAAATCATTACGATCAGTGTCGGCTATGCCTGTGTCGTCCCCCATCGGCATATCTCCCCGACTGATTTGATCAAGGCGGCGGACCAAGCCCTGTACCAGGCGAAACAAGAAGGACGAAATCGGATCAAGCCGGCCGGGCTCTTATCATTAGTCCAGGATTCTCACGACAACTAGCGTAGAGGCCACCTGAAGAAACTATCCCCGTACCGTGGTTTGCTCACGATTATGCCGCGTCATCGCCATATCGCCGCTCGAAAACAGATTAAGACAGCTTCCGCGTCCTCTCGGCATCCTCCCATCATCTCCCAAACGGACATCCTCGACAGACATACGACCGCGCGCTGGCCGAGAAAGACTTTCGAACCATCCAATTGCTGGGTCATCGTATGAAAGGCGATGGCGGCGGGTACGGGTTCGATCGGATTTCTGAAATCGGCAGTGTCATGGAACTGGCAGCCGAGCGGCAAGATTCTGCCGCGTCCGAACAGCACATCAAACAGCTGGAACATTTCCTCGCCTGCGTACAGGTCGAATACCTGTGACTCGCTGATTCTTTGAGTAGAGTCCTGGCCGCGGCTTGTGTATAATGCCTTCCAACGGGAACGCGCGCGCTCGTTCCCACATCCCATCGCGTGGGGGGCTAGCTCAGTTGGGAGAGCACTACGTTCGCAACGTAGGGGTCGGGGGTTCAACTCCCCTGCCCTCCACCAGTATTTAAGGGCAACCGTTATCGGTTGCCCTTTCCTTTTTCGGCTCCTCCCCACGTCACGCGGGATGCGAGACCGATCTGCGTGTGCTTTGCAGTCTACAACGCGGTCATGATTTTTGGCCAATTCCCGCTATTTCGATTCCTTCCTGCTCTCTGTTCTCAAAAAACAGGGCTGAACCTTGCCTGAGTTGGCACACGCAGAACCATATTTCCGTCAACAACTTGCACGTGTGTTGGATGATGAGGTTCGCAAAGGCAACTGGATCACCGATGTATGGGGGTTCCTGAATGTTTAGCCGCCCGTCGCTTGCCGACATTATCCAGCGCGTCCGCAATGATGTGCTTTCGCGTCTATCTACCGATGACGTGCTGCGTCGCGCTGATGCCGAGGTGTACGCCCGCGTCATGGGTGGCGTGGCCCACGGCCTCTATGGCTTCATCGAGTGGCTATCTGACCAAGTCATCTACGATACCGCCGAACTGGAATACCTCGAGCGCTGGTGTTCGATCTGGGGCATCAGCCGAAAGGCCGCTGCCGTGGCAACCGGCTCGATCACCTTTACAGTGCTGGCCGGATCGGTAATCCCATCTGGCACTCTGCTGCAAGCCCTCGATGGCGTGCAGTACCAGACGACCGAAGATGCCGTGATCGCAGCGCCAACGGCGACCGCGTCTGTTTCTGCCGTAGTAGCTGCTGCTGCAGGAAACCGGGCAACCGGGCAGAGCCTTTCTCTGGTTTCTCCCGTCGTTGGCGTGCAGACCACGGCAACGGCCGGCGAACTGTCCGGTGGTGCAGATATTGAAACCGACGACGCGCTGCGTGCTCGTCTGCTCGCGCGGATACAGCAGCCACCGCATGGTGGTGCCTCCTACGACTACATCGCCTGGGCGCTTGAGGTTTCCGGTGTGACCCGCGCCTGGGTGTATCCGGCCGAGCTGGGCCTTGGTACGGTGACCGTCAGATTCGTGCGCGACCTTGATGCCACACCGATCCCGGATGCTGGCGAGGTCGCCGCCGTGCAAGCCTTTATCGATGTGCGCCGTCCGGTGACAGCGCAGGTGACTGTCGTAGCACCAGCCGCCGTGCCGATTAATTTCCAGATACAGGGGCTAACGCCAAGCAATGCCACCGTGCAGGCCGCTGTCCAAGCCGAACTGCAGGACTTGCTGCTTCGTGAATCAGTTCCGGGCGGAACGATCCTTCTGTCGCATATCCACGCGGCAATTTCAGCGGCAGCCGGTGAGACTGACTATGTGCTGGTGTCACCAGCGGCGAACGTCACGAACACCACCGGAAACATGAGCACCATGGGGACGATCACGTGGCTCTAATCGATACCGATTACCTGCACCAGTTGCAGGCTCTGTTGCCGCCCGGACCCGCTTGGCAGAAAGACGACAACGCGCTGCTTACGCGAGTGCTATCCGGTCTCTCCGGGGAGTTGGCCCGCGTCGACGGGCGCGCTTGGCAGATCGCTGAAGAAGCAGACCCGCGAACAGTGGCCGAGCTATTTGCTGACTGGGAGCGCGTCACGGGATTGCCGGATGCCTGCGCGGTTGCTTTTGGCGGCACACAGACGGCTGCCCAACGGAGGGCAGCCCTGGTTGGTCGATTGACGACGATGGGCGGACAGTCGCCAGCTTATTACATCGCACTAGCGGCATCGATTGGCTATGCCATCACGATCACGGAGTTTCGCGCTCATACCGTCGAAGACGATGTCAATTACGCGCTTTTCGGTGGTGCATGGGACTTCGCTTGGCAAGTGAATGCGGCGCTCAACACGATTAACGAAATCACGGTCGACATGACGGTTGAAGACCCGCTCGCGGCTTGGGGTAATGCCCTGCTCGAGTGCGTCATCAATCGACTCAAGCCGGCTCACACCACCCTTCTGTACAGCTACACCTAAAAGGAGCAACCATGGATCGTTCATATGCATCCGGAGCTGCAGGCAGCGCCCCGGCCGCGCCGGCCAGTCCGTCGATCGGCTACCCGACTGCCGGCAACCCTGGAACTGGAACGCCAGCCACCAAGCCTGGTCCGTACTGGTACCACCAAATTACCGAAGAGTTGCTGGCGATTATTTCGGCGGCTGGTATCACGCCAGCGCAGGGAACGCTAACGCAATTGGCGTCGGCTATTCAGTCTGGAAAGTTGTTTTCTTCGGCTGCAGGCGGGACCGCCGATGCCCTGACCGCAAGCTTTGTTCCGAATGTTTCGTCATTGATTAATGGTATGTCGCTGTATGTCCGTGCCGGGTCGGCCAATGTCACGACCACGCCGACCTTCACGCCGGCAAGCGGCACCATCGCTGCCAAGACCATCGTAAAGGGCGCTGGTGCGGCACTTGCACCTGGCGACATCGCGGGAGGCGGGCACTGGATTGAGCTGCAATACGACCTGACGTTCGACAAGTGGGTGTTGCTCAACCCGGCGACTGGTGTTTCGTCGGCATCGGTAGCATCCATACAGGGGGCATTTAAGAATTTGCAGGTGTCCGCTACCGGAGCGAATGGAACGGTGACGGTTTCCGCAGATGAAATCGTGGTCGAGGACAGCAGCAACACCTATAAGACTCTGCGCGCCGTGGGGCTGTCAATTAATTCGGGTGCGTCTGGTGCAAATGGTCTGGATACGGGATCGATTGCCGCTTCAACTTGGTATTCTGTTTGGGCTGTCTTCAACCCGACCTCGCAAACGAATGCTGGCCTCCTTTCGCTATCGGCAACTGCGCCGACCATTCCAAGTGGTTACACCATGAAGGCTCGCGTCGGCTGGATTCGAACGGATGTATCGGGAAATAAATTTCCGATTTCGTTCAAGCAGTTTGGCCGCCGTGTTCAGTATGCTGTCGCGACGGGCTCCAATTTGACAGCACTGCCATCTCCAATTTCTGGAATTCAAGGGAATCTAAATACCCCTGTATGGGCGCCGTCTTCAGTATCAAATTTTGTGCCTACTACGGCATCGGCAATAGGGGTGTTTATAGGGATATCAAGTGGTGGAGCAATGGTCGCACCAAATAACTCATACGGAGCACTTGCGTCCTCTTCTAACCCGCCGCCCGTAGCAACTGCATTGGCAAATACGGGCGCATTTGGATGGTTTTCACTTGAATCCACCAATATTTATTACGCAAGCGACACCGCAAGTCGCGGTGCTTTTGTTATTGGATGGGAAGACAATATTTGAACATTTGGCCGTCTCGGAAATTAATTTGCCGATGCTGATCTTATTGTGGCGAGTCTTCATTGGGATTTATTTTTCAGTAGATGTGGTGTGATTGATGAGCAATTTGCCCCCAATACTTTTGACAACAAATCGGGCGGCACTAGGTGTGAGGTGACCATAGTCAGTGGTAGTTATGTCATCGCCAATCCTAACCAAACAGCCGTGCTCGCCACACATTTCTTTATAAATTGAAATGTATTGAATATTTAGACCGCGGGCCATTTTATTCAACATTAAATCTAATTCTTCAATTGATTTGCTAAGCCCGCACTCTGAATATTCTGGTATGGCGTTCGCCCCATAACATTTCCATAAATTCTTTGGGAGATCTCCTAGGTATTGAGGTGCTGGACCGACTAAATATATTTGAGTAGGTACGCCAATTTCCTTAATTCTCTGTACGGTAACGCTCAGTTTATTTAGGTCATATTTGCTGTTAGTTGTGCTACTCCAGTTAGCGTGAAGGAGTACTGAATCAGGCTTAAGCTTGCTGATCATTTGTAACACATGCTCGTTCGATTGGGCGCAAAATTTACCGCTTGGACTTTCCCATTGAATCAGAGGCGCGCATGCGGAAATAGTGTATTGAGCAACACCGATATTCGATTTCTCTAGCTCCCTAAATCCCGGGTAAAGCGCAGCTGCATGCGAATCTCCCCAGAGCAGCAATGATGGTTTTGTTTTGCTTCCTGCGCATTTGTCATTAAAGCTATCTCCAGGCTGCAAGAAGCACTCGTGTTCTCGCCATTCAGCTTGTATTGGCACTTCCCCAATGGTTTGGAGAAGCTTTGGATACCGGGATTTGATCCCGCCGGATGCGAATACGAAAAACCCGATCAAAGCAATAGCCGTGATTGCGCCAACAAGAATTGATATTGTCTTTCCTGAGCTGCGATTACGGATTGGTTTTTCAATCCATCTGAAAGTTAGGTAAGCTAAGACGAAACTTGCGCCAACGGCTGCAACCCTGAAAAGTCTAATCTGCATTGCCGAATCAGGGCTTAATTGATTTGCGATATACAGCGCTGGCCAATGCCAAAGATAAAGCGGGTAGCTAATAAGTCCAATAGAGACCAATGCTCTGCTACCTAATATATTTTTATTTACCCAAGCATTAGGCCCGGCAGAAATCAAGAGGAAGGTGCCGAGAGTCGGTAACAGCGCCCACCACCCGGGGAATCGACTCGCTTTAGTAAGGACGACGACACTTAGCACAACGAGTAACAGTCCCGTGATTGATGAAATATTTCTAGTTCTTAGTGACGGTTCCCAGCTCGCCTTATGAGCTATTACATAGGCCAATATGCCGCCAATCATCAATTCCCAGATACGAGATACTGGAGAGTAAAACGCGGAAATTGGGTTGCTGTAAATAGAGAGGATGTTGGCAGCAAACGATGCAAATAAAGTTATTACTGTAACTGTCAGTAAGCTTTTTTAGTGCCTCCATACAAATCCAAGAAGCAATGGCCAGAAAATATAAAACTGTTCTTCAATTCCAAGCGACCATAAATGAAGGAGTGGTTTCTGTTCTGCAGCGACGTCAAAGTAACCGGACTCGCCCCATAACAAGAAATTTGAGATAAAAGCTGCGCCACCAAAAGTGTGTTTGCCGAGTTTGGCGTATTCAAAAGGGAGCAGCGCCACCCATCCATAGATTAGACAGAAGGCAAGAACAATAATCAATGCTGGAAATATTCGGCGAATACGTCGAGCGTAAAACTCGAGGTATGAAAATCGGTTTAATTCCAGATTTTCGAAGATAATTCCGCTGATCAGAAAGCCTGAAATAACGAAAAATACATCAACCCCCACAAATCCGCCTCTAAACCATCCAGGGAATGAGTGGAAGCCCACGACAGAAAGAACGGCTATCGCCCGTATGCCGTCAATGTCTGCGCGATATTTAGCGTGAGTCAGGTTGGTCATGTTGCTCCAAAGAATGAAAGCCAGTCTGCAGGTTAATGCATTTTTAGAAGAGAAATATGCTCGAGTTTCTACATGGGCTCGTTGCGGCAGGGCTCATCTGAACAACGCGCGCGGTGATTGGCACCGAGCGACCGAAAAGAAGATCATGGACCATCTTGAAAGATGGTCTTGGTCAGCCCCTAGGCTTCCAGCGGATGCTGAAAGGTCAGAACCGACTTTTGTCAGGATTCGCATTGAAACCCGAATGGTTCACGGTTTTTCAGATAATCCTTGGCAGATTTTTTCTCTCTTCGTTGTGACGAATAATCTCAAATTATCCCAATTAACTCTAATCCACGTCAATTTCTGACGTCAAATGACAAATGGTTCTGCTCTTGTCGAATTTTGGTCAAGGGGGTATGAGCAAGTTCCACCAAGCCATCTAGCCTAACTGCACTCGTTCGACTTTGCGAACTGAAGTAGTGGGGCAACGATCGTGCATCTGGCGAATCTGGATGGTGCTACTACCTGGTCGATAACGGATCCCCGTTACTGAAATTAAAGTAGGCCAGTTTCGATCCAGTGCTGATGAGCGCCGATCTCGCGCGGTAGTTGCGTCCGCTGTCTTCCCCGGTCGTCGCACACATCATCCAGTCGGACGAGGGAGCACCAAGGTGGCAATAGCAGCTATCAATGCCGAGCGCGCCAGCGTGTAACACAACGGCAATGCCTACAACAGCAACGACCGCTTCCTTGCCGTTACGGCATGGTACTGGGTTTCCAGGCATGCAGCCAGAGCAGCAAACAGGACATTCGCACCCAGAACACCTGGACGGTCAGTCTGATCGGGCTGCCATCAGCGCACTGACGTCGGCCGTCGAGAAATGCCGGAGTGATGTCTTTACCTAGTCCTGGGCACAGAAGGACGCGCTGACCTGAGCCAACTGCCGGCGGGTAAGCAAGCGCAACATTTCAACCACGCGGTCATCGGGAGGCATTCCGTTGGCCGCATTTTTTATGGAGAAGTGAAATGCCAGAACCAACCAGTAGTGGAGTCGCGGGAGCAGTCGCGTACAAGGCCGTCGGCGGTGCGGCAGCCGGTGGAGCGTTGCTCGCCACCATCGTCGTGATGTTGATGACACCACCGCGTACGCACCGCGAGTGGGCTGTCGGAGTGATCAGCACGGTGGTCACAGGCATCGGCGGCGGTGCGATTGCCGTCGAATATTTCGGCCTGCAGGGGTGGATTCATTCCGTCACCGGCTTCATAGCCTTAGGCGGACTGATCTTCGGATGCGGGCTGCCGGGATGGGCCATCGTACGCTGGGTCTTCAACTTCATTGAGAAGAACCGGGATGCCGGAATTGATGAAATTGCCCATGACGTGAAGGAGATCCTGTAATGAACGCGCAGGATTTCATCAACCTCATTGCTCCGGCCGCGCAAGCCTCGGCCAAAACCACTGGCGTGCCCGCCAGTTTTACTGTGGCGGAAGCAGCTCTTGAGTCCGGCTGGGGCTCGTCACAGCTTGCCACTCAGGGGAAAAATCTGTTCGGCGTAAAGGCCGACCCGGCTTGGAGCGGCGATGTCTTAACGCTCAACACCCGGGAGTTCCTGCACGGCACCTGGGTCATGGTGCCGGCGCGCTGGCGCAAGTACGCCGATTGGCAGAAGTGCATGGATGACCATGCAGCATTCTTGCACCAGAACCGCCGATACGAGCCGTGTTTTTTGTGCGCGACCGGTGATGCGTTTGCCTGGGCTGTGGCGCAAGCCGGGTATGCCACAGACCCGGACTACGCAGCCAAGCTAATTTCAATCATCGACAAACATCAGTTGGCCCGCTTTGATGGAGGTGCCTGATGATTTCGATCGCAAGCATATTGGCGGCATTGTCATGGCGGCTGATTGCCGTTGTTGCGCTCGCTGGAGTCATTTTTGTCGGCGGATGTCAGTTTGGGGAGAACCGTGTCACGACCAAGTGGGATTCCGAAAAAATCGCAAATGCCCACGTCGTTGCTAAACAGGCCGAGCACGTCGACTCAATCAACGCGCAGGAATCCTCCATCAACCAGGAGATCTCGAATGAATTTCAGAAAGCCAAAGCTGTCATTTCTACCGATGGCCGCGATCTGTTTGCCCGTGTTCCTGTGCGCGTGCGCGTCCACGCAGCAGGTCTTGACAGCGCCGTGTCCGGCGTTCCCGACAGTCCCCGCCGAACTGCTGCAGACCCCTCCGACGCTGTACCTGCTACCGGACAACCGACCGACAACGCCACCTGCGAAAAATTAGCCGAAGATGCGGCGCAGACAACACTGATGCTGGTGGAGTTTCAGCAGTGGTATCGGAAGCAGGCCAGGAATTTCAATATGCCTGCGGAGTAAAATGACGCGCTCACCCAGTGGTGAGCCACATGGGCAACAGCGCTGGCTAGCGATTGACAAGATCCTCTGCGTCAGCGTCTTCCCTTGTACTTTGGTGTCCTTCCGTGGCTCCGGAGGCCAAGATGCTGTTCCCAATAAGAAGCCAGACTACAGAAGTACATTGCGAGCGTAGATGTTCGTCTATTAAGCGAACAATCGCTCTGGCGGATTGACTTAGTACACTGCGAGCGCCATAATTCTCTCATCGTGAGAGTAAGTGCACTATGGAAAAATTAAACCATCACCTGTCTGGCCTGGGCAAGCTTGATCGAGAGCGCTTGTCCGCTGTCATGCGCGGCACTAAGGGAACGGTTACCAATGCGCAAGCCGCCAGGATCATGGAGCTTGACCAGGCTGACGCATCGAAGCTGCTTGCACGGTGGTGCAAGAAGGGCTGGTTGTCGCGGGTAGCACGGGGACTTTACGTGCCCGTGCCTTTAGAGGCCGAACGGTCGGATTTGCCACTCGACGATCCTTGGCTGATCGCCGTCAGTCTCTACTCGCCGTGCTATATCGGTGGCTGGAGTGCGGCTGAGCATTGGGATCTGACCGAGCAGATTTTCCGGACGACAGTGGTGGTGACCACGACCCGTCCTCGGAACAGAAAGCCCACGCTCAAAGGGGCGGCATTTTGGGCCTCCTCCATCGCTCCAGAAAAAATGTTCGGCCTGAAGACGGTTTGGCGTGGCTCGGTGAAAGTCTCTGTTTCCGATCCCACCAGAACGATGCTGGACATGCTGTCCGACCCCCAACTTGGCGGCGGTATCCGTTCCGTCCAGGATATGTTCAAAAACTACCTCGCTTCTGATGCAAAAAATCTCGGTCAGCTATTAGAGTATGCCGTGCGTCTGGGCAACGGTGCGGTATTCAAACGCCTGGGGTTTCTGTTGGAAGCCAATGCACCGCAGGAGGCCGAGGCAATCGAACAATGCCAGCACCATCTGACGATGGGCAACGCACGTATTGATCCAAAAATGCCTGCAGAGGCATTGGTGATGCGGTGGCGGCTATGGGTGCCCCGCGACTGGAAGGCGGGTGTGAAGTGATCGAAAAGCAGGAAATATCAGAGCTGGCGCGCGAACTTTCGCTGGATCTGCACGTCGTTGAAAAGGATTACGTTCTCGGTTGGCTGCTGGCGGGCATAGCCGCGAATCCCGACCTTTCGGAGAACTGGGTCTTCAAAGGCGGAACGTGTTTGAAGAAATGCTACTTCGAGACGTATCGATTTTCCGAGGATTTGGATTTCACGGTGACCGATGAGGCCCAACTCGATGAGGAGTACCTGCTGCAGGCATTCCGTCAAATGGCGGAATGGATCTATGAACAGAGCGGCATCGAGATCCCAGGGGGGCAAATTCGGTTCAAGTTATCAGTGTTCGAAGGGGGCCGGTACGCGGAGGGACGGGTCTATTACGTCGGCCCTCTCATGCAGAAGCGCAACCTGGCGCGGATCAAGTTCGACCTTACCAGTAAGGAGAAACTCGTACTGCCGCCACAGAAAAGAGTGGTTCATCATCCATACAGCGACTGTCCGGATGATGGCATTCATGTCTTGAGCTACTGCTTCGAGGAGGTTTTTGCCGAGAAGATGAGAGCCTTGGCTGAGCGGGAGCGTCCACGCGATCTATATGACGTCGTGCACTTGTACCGGCATGATGAGATTCGACCTGATCGCGGCGTGGTGCTGAAAATGCTGCAGGAAAAATGCGCATTCAAGGGCATCCCTGTCCCGACCATCGAAAGCCTGCTGCGTGAGGACGCCAAAATCAAGCTGGCCGCTGAGTGGGAAGACATGCTTGCCCATCAGTTGCCCGTTTTGCCAGACCTCGAGCAGTTCTGGAATGAGATTCCGAACGTTTTCCGCTGGCTATACGGCGAAGCAGAGAAGCCATCATTGGGATCGGCGCCAGCGGATCGACCGTTCGACAACGCATGGCAACCTCCTGCGATGGTCTATGCGTGGCGTGAGGCAGTCCCGCTGGAGTCCGTCAGATTCGCTGCCGCAAACCACCTGTGCGTGAATTTGCGCTATCAGGATTCGTGGAGGCTGATTGAGCCGTACTCGCTACGCCGCAGCCTGGACGGAAATCTGCTGCTTTGTGCCGTTAAACATGAAACAGGGGAATCCAGAACCTATCGGGTGGATCGGGTTCAAGGTGTCGAGGTCAGTAAATCGACGTTCAATCCCCGGTACCAGATTGAACTGACCCCGACCGGACCGTTGGCGGCACCGCCGGTGCAACGCCATGCAGCACCAAGGCAATCGATCTCGCGACCGAAGGTCTCGGTTGGAAGAGTCACAAAATTGCTGACCGGGAAGACTGGTCCCACCTATGTGTTCAAGTGCCCGAGTTGCGGGAAGCAATTTCGCCGGAAAACCTATGACGCGACATTGCCGTCTCACAAGAGCAAGAATGGCTTCCAGTGCTATGGGGGTTTCGGTTCGCTGGTGAAAACGGAATATTGAATGTGATTAACGGCATATCTCAGTTAAGCTCATTTTTTGGAGTCTGTGAGGGCTCAAAGATGGGCGCGCTCACCCAAGAATAGAGGAGTAAGAATGGCAAAGCCCGTTGTGATTGGTGCACGGAGCTTCCCGACCCAGAGCAACGCCCTTGAACACTTCAAGGCTCTACTGCACCGGCATCAAGATGGTCAGCGCATTGCCGATCAGGGCGATCATGCCGATCTCGTGGCGCTTATCGAGCGGTATGACCCAGTGCTCGACGCGGTCGGGGAGCCAACGAAAGGTGCGGGCCAGATCGCCCATTTCGAGCGACGGCTGAATACGGGGACCGGCTGGAGCAGCTCGGGGTTCTGGGTTGTTCGCCAGGACGGAAGTGCTACCGACTTCTCGTACATCGATGCCGTGAAGGGCAAGCCGAAGGGTCGTTCGCAGGACTTTTACAACGCCTGCCGGCAGGCCGTCGCACTTGACCTCATCCAAGCTAAGAAACAGGCCTTTGTCCAGTATGGAGACGATCAGGGGCGGGTCGAGTGTGAGTTGACTGGAAAGATGGTCACCATCGACGACGCGCATCTAGACCACGCGTGGCCGTACTTTTCGCACTTGGTGAGTGGGTTTCGGGCTGCCAGAAGCTGGTCGAGAGAAATTCCGGATGGAGTCGTTTCCGACCCGGCTGACGGTCAGACCACGGCAACCTTCCTTGACAGCGCTGTAGCTGATGCTTTCCGAGCCTTCCACAACGATCAGGCCATGCTCCGAATCCTCTCTCGGGAGGCGAATCTTCAAACTGCTAGCTCAGCGCGGCGGCCGAAAGTAGCGCGGCCTATCTCCCTTGTGTAATCGCGTGCAGCTTGGCTGAGTCGAACTGAGGATGCCGCAGTGAAGAGGCCAACCCACGCACAGATTGGCATCCCGGGCAGTTTTGTTTGTAGGAGGTGTTCTGCATCCAGGGTTGCCAATTCGATTGTGACAGGCGGAACCGAACTGGATGTGTGCCCAAAATCTTTGGGGAGTCCGAGAAACAAACCTATTGATTTCGCGTTGGGTCTTGCAAAAACTCAAGGCGCCCCATACAATCCGCCGTCTTGCGCATGTACGCGCACGGTGTTGAAGGGGTGGTTTTAATTGCAGCCTTTCTCCACCACCAAACCAAGCTTTGCTTAACCCGCTCGCGGCCCTTCAGCTTCTGCACTGCCTGTTCGAGCCAGATCACCTCAACATGCTCATGTGCCCACGCAAGCCAGGAATTTACCCCTGGCCGGAGGCAGCCACTTTTTTGCGCGTGAAGCCATTGAAAGAGGAGAGCGGCCTACGGCTTGCCTGAAGAACTGCTTGCCTCTCCCTCATCCTTATCCGTTGAGGCCGGCGGCTTAAGAGTGCGGTTCTGCTGCTGTTCATGAAACAAGGCTGCCGTGATAAACAGCTGGATGCCAATCAGGAGCAGAAACAGAGCGCCGATGTCATAGCCGACCTCCTCGGAACGAGTAAATCGCCGGCTTGCAAACCAGAATACAAGCGCCGAGAGGACGCCGAAGAATATTCTCATATTCGGAACCTCTACCGGCGATATCGACGCATGTACGCCTGATGCCTTACGCAAGCCGAGACGCCGCCGATCGGCTGCTCGGTTCCTCCCCACTCATATCTCGTGAAGCGTAAAGCGCAGGAGGGAGAGAGAGTGCCTCTCATCTTTGTTTGCGAGATACGCTTAGGGCGCCGGTGCGCCGACTACGGAGCTGGCGGCCGCCGCCGGAGTTGCCGATTGTGACTCGGCTTTGAACGGCAGATCAAGCAGCGCATAGGGATTGACGCGCGCGCCATTGAGTTTCACGCCCCAGTGCAAATGAGGGCCGGTTGCACGGCCGGTCGCGCCCACCTTCCCGACGATCTGTCCCGCCCGCACGAGGTCCCCTTCTTTCACCAACACGTCAGACAGATGGAAATACATCGAATAGAATCCAAGCCCATGGTCGAGAAAGACGCCCTTTCCCGAAAAGATATGATCGACCGTGAGCCGCACGATTCCGTCGTTCGTCG
>SXGT01609197.1_pt1 | contig 13919 bp, 8 predicted proteins | sample 3176221 | NCBI WGS metagenome assembly SXGT01 (sample SAMN11356862, study PRJNA531348) | freshwater metagenome | isolation source: freshwater sample F1-120 | place: China: Fuxian Lake, Yuxi | collected 2017-12-25 | reverse complement strand
CTGGCCACCCAAAAGCCATGACGCACGCGATTGGAAGCGGTCCGCTTAATCACCCGTACGTTTTCGACGAATTGAGGCTCCGCACGCCAGTGGGCCTTGAAGGGTTCATCGCCGCGAAGGAAGTCGAAGGCGCGATAACCTTCGGCAATGGCGCGCTGCAGGCTGGCACAGAGCATCATCTGGCCGGGGCTGTAGTCGATTCCCGCAGGATCAATTCCACCTTGATAGGTATAGAGCGTTTTCTGGCCGGCCAGATTGTATTCGACCGCCAGCGGCTGGCCGTCCACTTCAAGCCACACTAGTCGTAGCACGCCGCTGGGCAGCAGCTCACGGGTCACGGACCGATGAAACTCTGCGTACTGCCAGGAGGCAAAGCAACCCGACCGGCCTTGGCTTCGCTGCCGACGCTCGTGCAACCGCACGAGCAGATCCCAGGCGTAATTGAATTCGTCGTCGCACGTCGCCTGGTGGACGACGGCTCGGCCGGTGTCGAAGAATTCGCGCTGAGAGCGGCGCAGCCGTTTGCGATGCGACTTGCTCAGCATCGCCAGATAGGCTTCCCAGGTGTGGGGCAGGTTCACCCTCCAACAGTTTGCCGTTGGTCGACGATGGACGAGGTTGTCGTGCCGCTCCAGCTCGGCGAGCAGAAGCTGCATCATGTTGTCGTCGCGCGAGATCGCCTCGAACTCGATGCGGTCCCAGTGGCGCACGGAGTTTTGCGTCAGCCAGTCGGCAACGTGCAGAGGATCGCTGAGCGAGCGGGAGATGGCATCGGCAACAGCTCGTTCGTAACCCGGCTGGCAAAGCACCGTTGAGTAGTCCGTGCAAACCTCGCCGGAACCCAAGAACCGCAGCGTGCGGCCGTCGTTGAGCGAGTGCTCGATGTACCACGGCGCGATCGCCACCAAACGATCGGGGGCCGCAAACACTGCGAGCAGATACAACTCTTTATCACTGACCGCGCCGCGGCCCCGATCGCCGGCCAGCGCGCGTTCTCGGCAAGTATTGCCATACACGCGCCACCAGCCTTCCAGCCATTCCCAGCGTCGCGTTGGCACGTCGCCGGCCAGCTCGTTCCAACGCGTGCGCAGCGAGGCCAACTCGGCGAGCGTCGAAAGCTGAAATACTTCAAGCGACGGATGCATGCGCATGCGACCTACGCGATCGAAACAATCAGGGGGAAATCCATGCTTAAATGTTGGTTACGCGTAGCGAGATGCAACCGGGACTGGGTCGAAAGTCGGTTTCGCGGCGGGAACCTGTTGGGCAAAACCCCTTTTTGCCCGTGAACGGTCCCCTTCTCGATCCGCAACCGTTCACGGACCAGGCGAGGGGGACAGGCACTTTTTCCCGGGAACCACGTTGGACAACCTCCTGACAGAACGATGCCCCTCTCCTGAATTCGCCGGGGAAAAAAGCCAGTCCCCGGCCCGCGAACGGTCACCTGGATCCCCCGGACCTGGCGGTCTTTACCGATTGGCACCGACTTTGCCGGCGGTCGATGACGGGTGGCGCGGCCTTGGTCCCTTTTCCTGCAACCCCTGCCACCCCGCCATCCGAGAAAACTAGCATGGCCCGGTCCACTCCCCCCCCCGTTTCTGCCAATGACATTCTGCGCACCCTGCACGACGAGCCTCGCCGCTGGCTAATTCCCGCGGTCGTGGTCGCGCTGGCGTCGCTCGTGTTTGCCATCGCACGCCCACGCGTCTGGGAGGCATCGCAGTCTTTGGTCGTCCGCGATGAAGTCTCGAACGATGCCCTGCGCAAGGCCAATTCCTCCCGCGCCGAAGACACAAAAGCGGCTCAGGAAACCGTCTTGGAACTGGCCCACAGCCAGTCGGTGCTCCGGCGGGCTCTGGAGATCGTCGGCCCGGGCGTTTCAAGCGCCGCTGACTTTCCAACGGCCAGGGAGGTGGAAGAACTCGCCGAAAACATCCAGCTAACGCCCCCCAAGGGAAGTGAGTTTGGCAAAACCGACATCTTCTACCTGAAGTCGCAGGATCGCGATCGCGAGCGTGCATTGGCCCTGGCGCGGACGGTCAGCGAACAGGTGCAGTCCAGCTTCGAAAGCCTCCGCAAGACCAAGGTGCGCAGCGTGATTCAGGAATTGGAAAAATCGGCCGCGCTCGCAAGTCACGAACTTGATCGTTCCACAAGCGAACTGGCCGCCATGGAGCGCCTCATCGGCGGTTCCGACCTGGGCGAACTGCGGATCATGAACGAGCTGCCTTCCGGAATGAGCGATCTGCGTAACGAATCTTTTGCCATTGAGGGTGAGCTGCGGAAGGAAATAAGTGAAAAACTGCAGAATGAGCAGCTCCTGGCGATTCTCAAGGCCGCGGCGGTCGATCCCGGCGAACTGGTCGCCTGTCCCAACAGCTTGCTCAATTCTCAGCCCGGTCTCAAGCGTTTGAAGGATGGTCTGGTCGATGCCCAGATCAAACGTGCGACGCTGTCAGGTTCCATGTCTCCTGAGCATCCGCAGGTGCAGGCGGCGCATGAGGCAGCCGAGCAGATTGGTGTCGATTTGCACAGTGAGTTAGCCATTGCCGTGCGAGCGATCGAAGCCGACTTGAGGCTGAGCGGCAACCGCATTGCAAGCCTCGAAGTGCAGAAGGCGAAACTGCATGACCGGTTTGATAAGTTGGCAGACATTCGTGCGCGCTACAACAACCTGGTCGCGATGGCCAGGCATCGAGGCGAGATTCTCAAAGCGGCCGAACTAGAACTGGCCGAAGCGCGATCGAAGCAAGCCACCGCGCACACCGGCGCGCTCTTGCAGTTGATCGGCGAACCTGTCACCGGCACGCGACCCATCGGTCCCGGCGGAGCGACGATTGTGCTGGCCGGCATCTTCGGCGGTCTGATTCTGGGCCTGGGTTTGGTTGTCCTCACGGCCAGGCCGCAGCCTTTCTCCGCCGAACAAATCGCAAATCCAGATGAAGGTGAAGGCCAAGGCGTTACGGAGCGAATTCTCACGGTGCCCAAGCACCGCAACGAAACCCGTCGTTCATCGCCCCTGCCGGTGGGTGGGGAGGAATCGTTACCTCTCCTTGAACCGACGTGCCTCGGCGGTCCCGCGGCCTTCGCTCAAGAACCCGCCTTCGCGACCGTGGCCGGTCTGCCGACCGCGGCGTCGCCTTGCGGTCCTCTCACCTTCCGCCAGGCCCTCGAGCGGATCTCGTCGCTCAAGAATCGATTGTAGCAGATGCGCAAGATCGCAGGCGCGCCGGCCGACCTGAAACTGACGCTGCGATGGGAACAGGCGGCTGGGGACGCCCCCGGCCGTGGCCAGCAGGGTTGCCCGGAAGCGCCGAATACCCGCTGCTGCGCTTCCGCGGCGGCGCGCGAAGCATGCCTGCGACCCATGAGCTACCGTTAAGATGCCCGACTCTTTCCCCCCGCCACAAGACGACGCGCGATGCCTACCGACCTCATCGAGCAGCCCAAACAGAAACCACCAACAATCGCGGCGCCGCGCTGTGCGCCTGGCACTGTCCGCGTCCTGCACGTGATCAACGGCGAGCACTATTCGGGCGCCGAGCGTGTCCAGGACTTGCTCGGATTGCGGCTGGGCGAATTCGGCTTCGATGTGAGTTTTGCCTGCCTCAAGCTGGGCCGGTTTGCCGCGCTGCGGCAAGCGCGAAACGCGGAATTGTTCGACGCACCCATGCGATCTCGATTCGATGCGCGTCCTGTGGCGGCGCTGGTGCAGATCATTCGGAAACACAATTTTCAGATTGTGCATACCCATACGGCACGCTCGGCGCTCGTGGGCTCGATCGCGGCCGGCATCTGCCGCGTGCCGCACGTGCACCACCTGCACAGTCCTACGTCGCTGGACACCACGCGATGGCTTGCCAATCATCTGAACATGGCAATCGAAAAGTTTAGCCTCCGACACGCCGACGCCGTGATCGCCGTTTCGCATAGTTTGGGCAATTATGCCCAGGCTCGTCGGCTGGGCGGCCGGAGGATGCCGAACATCGTGCCCAATGGCGTGCCCACGCAAGGTCCGCTGCGTGAGCGGGCCACACCGAGCGGCACTTGGACGATCGGTTCTGTGGCACTGTTCCGTCCGCGTAAAGGATTGGAGGTCCTGTTGGAAGCCGTGGCCAAACTTCGTGCACGTGGTTTGCCCGTCCGTTTGCGCGCCGTCGGCACTTTTGAGACCACCGAGTACGAAGTCCGGATCAAATCGCTTGCCGATCAATTGAAACTCACGACGGCCATCGACTGGACCGGATTTGCTCGCAACGTCTCCGGCGAGCTGGAAAAAATGGATTTGTTCGTGCTGCCGAGCCTGTTCGGCGAAGGACTGCCGATGGTCATTCTGGAAGCCATGGCCGCCGGCGTGCCCGTCGTGGCCACGCGGGTTGAAGGCGCCCCCGAAGCCATCCGCGACACCCTCGACGGCCTGCTCGCCGAGCCAGCCAACGCCGATGATCTGGCGGCTCGCATCGCCGACGTGGTCATGGGTCGCATCGACGGGCAATCGCTCCGCCAAAGCGCCCACGAGCGTCAATCGCAATGCTTCTCCGATCGCAGCATGGCTGAAGGCGTGGCGGCCGTTTACGATCGGGTGCTTGCATCGCGAAGCGCTGCGGGCAACCGCCCCGCAGCAAATCATCCCGAGTCCCAAGTCCCGAGTCCCAAGTCCCTGGTCCTGATGGGCACGCGGATCGACAACCTGACAATGCCCGAGGCGATCGACGCGATCAAATCGCGGCTTGACGGCGATGCGCCGACGCAGGTCTGCTTTGTCAATTCCGACTGCCTGAACATCACCTATCGCGATCGAGACTACCGGCGTGTGCTTGGCGACGCGCAGCTGGTCTTCGCCGATGGCATCGGCATGAAGATCGCCGGCAAAGTCCTGGGCCGGCCAGTCCGCGATAATCTCAACGGCACCGACCTTTTTCCGCGGCTGTGCATGGCGCTGGCCGGCGGTGGGAAGAGTCTTTACCTGCTCGGCGGTCGACCTGGTGTTGCCGAGGCCGTTGGCCGCTGGATTACGACCCATGTTCCCAGGTTGGAAGTCCGTGGCACACGCAACGGTTATTTTCTTCCCCACGAGGAGCCCGCGATCATCGCGGAGATCGCCGCGAGCCGTGCCGATCTGCTGTTGGTGGCCTTCGGCGCTCCGCGGCAAGATGCCTGGATCCACGCTCACCTGGCCGAAACCGGCTGCCGAGTAGGCATCGGCGTCGGCGGACTGTTCGATTTCGTAAGTGGGCGGGTGCCCCTCGCTCCACACTGGATTCGCAAGCGCGGCTTCGAATGGCTCTACCGCATGTGCCAGGAACCCCGCCGTCTGGCAAGACGCTATCTTGCCGGCAACCCGATGTTCCTGCTAAGGCTGCTCCGAGAGCGATTCCTCGGCGAACGTGCCGTCGTCGATACGAAGCGATCAATCAAGCCGGCAATCTCGCGAACTTCGATTCATTCAACTGACGCGTCAAGCTGCTGAGCGCCCATTGCACGCGAGGCCGGGAGGGAGCCGGGTTCGCCTCCCCAGGATTTCCATTCTTCGACACTTAGCGGCTGATCGGGTTTGAAAGACAAGTCCGCACTCGTCTCGAAGGGTTTGCGCATGAAAAGGGTTTGTACCGCCACAAACGCCGAATGAGTTTGCGGCACGTCCACCAGCCAGGCCAGTGGAATCCCATCGCTTAGCAGTTTCCGCTGGAACGATCGGAGCAGGGTGGAATCCTGACGAATTGTTCGCGGCGAGACCGCATGCTTGATCGCATACGCGGCAAGTAATCCCGCGGATTCGCCAATATTCCACTCCACCGGATGCAAGCGATAGCAGCCGTTGCTGATGTGCGTTGTGCCAATGTTCTTTGCGGCGGCAATCAGGTTCGCCATGCGCACGGGGATCAACGATCCCAGCGAGATCTGAAAGGGGCGCGTGCGGCAACTGACTCCCACCTCACCCGCGACGGGATGGATGTCGATGGGATACCAACCAACCCCGACGGAATCCTCAAAGTGCGCGGCCCGCGCCCCGTTCTGGAACTGAACGGAGAGCTCTTGCTCGGCCACGGTTTTCAATGCCACGATCCGGCGACTTTCTCGAATGTAAGGATACTTGGATAAGCCATCCCGGCTACCCATGATGTCTGGCCGCAACCTGAGCTCAGGAGCACCGTATCGACCGGCGCCTGCAGGCGCCTCGGTTTGCAACCAATGCAGAAATCCCAGGCTGGATTGCTTGGCCGCTTGCAACGCGCCTGCAATCTGAGCGGGCGATCCATCAATCAGGCTGCCATCGCGATAGTCATTGCCTGGCCAGTTGATCATGGTTATGTCGGCAGGATATTCACTGCCAAACTGACTGGAATCAATGAGTCTGCGATACGTCCAGAGGCCCCCTTTTGTTCCCGGCATCTTCTCGAAGATCGTGTACGAGAGCCAGCCACTTTCTTCGCCGTAAATCTCCCCGCCGTGGACTTGAATTTTCAAGCTGTAGGGTTGAGTCCTTCGGAATCGCTCGTACTGCGCGGGCCGAGGAATGACGTGTGACTCACCCAATTTGCCGCGCTCGAGCGCAAAGGTATAGGTGCAACTTTGGACGCACCGGCGCTGCACTTCCAGCGGTTGCGCGTGCGGCTCGCCTGTTTGTTGCACCGATTCCGCACCGACGCGATGTTCGGTTCCCGTAAGGGGAAGTAAATCGCCGAGTTCAGTAGCGTCCAGCACGTACTTGGGATTGAAACGCCAGGCCTGATTATCCGTCAACGATGCGGCCACAACCGACACAATTCGATCGTCGTCCACCACTGCGGCTGAAGCTTTGGCGCGGCGATAGACGGCAATGTGACCGGCCTCTGTGACCATCCTGTCCAGCAGGGCAGCAGCCACAGCCGGCTCAAAGGCCAGGTTCGTCACCCAGCAATTCCCCGGGTTGAATGGCGAATCGTCGGGGAGATGAGACGCTGCCGAGCGGTAGACGTCGCGCAAAGCGTTTCGGAGTTGATAGTAGCTGACGGTTCCACCAAACGCCTCGATGTAGACATGTTCATCGAGCGCTGCCACTCCTTGAGAAGTGAATTGGCCGCCTAGCCAGTCGGATTCCTCGATGAGACATACGCTGCAACCATGCCGCGCTGCTGCCAGTGCGGCGGCTGTTCCTCCCGTACCGCCGCCGACCACAAGCACGTCGCAGTCAATATCCACAGCGACGCGATTTCCGACCCGAACCAGCGCAGACACCGGATCGCCGTCGGCTGGTACGCGCATTACGTCCACCAGCGTGTCTAAGCTCCGTTCCTCCATCGATCCCCCAACGACATTGTCGTAACGTGACGTTTGTGCGACCCGTTCAAGCAACGAAATTCCAAACGTTTCGTGAAACCGCCGGCCGACTTCGCTGGCGCCTTGGAATTTTCCGTCGGCGATCAAGCTTTGAAAAGGCCATGCGGTTGACCCCAATGGTTCCGAGGACCTGTCGGGTTGCCGCAGGCGCGCTCCGTCGGGCACCTGTTGCAAGGTCAGTTTACCGCTGTCGGGCCGGCGGTGCCGGCCGGCTTCGTGCCACTTTCCCATCCACGGCCGGCAAAGCCGGCCCTACCAGGTTGCCGAATGGAAAACACGGATTGGCCCTGGGTTCGATCGCGGAGGGCTTGACAGGACGCTTGCAGCCATTAGTTTACTCTGACAAAATTCGTTTCGCCAGGTCAGCGCATTCAATCGCTTTCGACCATCCGTTGACGCAGCGTGCGATCGCATTGGCTGGCCTGCTTTCCACCGGTGCGCGGCGGCCCATGCTGGAATTGGAGCGATGGAAGTGATCTGCGACGTTCACAGCCACGCCTGGCGGTACCCCGAAGACTTCAGTGACGACTTTTGCGACCAGGCCCAGCGCGCCCGGCCGACTGGGCAGTTCGATCTTACGGTACGCTGGGCAGACTACTGTGCCAATGCGCCGGCGGACGTGCAAACGGTGGTCTTTGGCGGCAAGGCGAAACGGAGCGGCCTCTGGGTTGACGACCAGCACGTGGCCGAGTACGTTGCCCAGGCGCCTGATCGGTTGATTGGCTTTCTCTCCGTCGATCCCACGCAGGATGGTTGGCAGGAAGAGCTGCGCCATGGGCATGAGGAATTAGGATTGCGGGGAATCAAGCTGTTGCCGATGTATGCCGGTTTCATGCCGCAAGACGAAAAGTGGGATTTCTTGTGGCGATTCGCCACGGATCACCGCTTGCCGGTCTTGTTGCACACGGGGACCACGTTTATCGCGCAAGCGCCGCTCGAATGTACGTTGCCGCGCCATCTCGACGTCGTCGCCAGGCGATTTCCGGATTGCAAGATCATCCTCGCTCATCTCGGGCATCCCTATGAAGGCGAATGTGTGGCGGTGATTCGCAAGCATGCCAACGTGTATGCCGACATCAGCGCACTCTACTATCGGCCATTTCAACTTTATCAAAGCCTGATGCTAGTGCAGGAGTACGGCGTGTGGCATAAGATACTGTTCGGCAGCGATTACCCTTTCGCCACCGTCAACAGCACCATCGACGGTTTGAAACGTTTGAACGACATGTTGGAAGGCACCCGATTGCCGCGCCTCAACCCAACCGAGCTGGAAGCGTTAATTTACCGCGATAGCTGGAGGTTACTTGGCCTATGATTCTTTCAGGAAAAATTACCCTCGTGACGGGTGCCAGTCGCGGCATTGGCCGTGCGACCGCCGAGGCGCTCGCGGCGGCCGGCGCCGATGTTGCAATCAACTACCAATCGCACTCCAACGAGGCCGAAGAAGTGGCGTCCCGCGTGCGTGCATTCGGCCGTCGAGCCATGCTTTGCCCCGGCGACATCGTCGATCATGCGGTGGTCGACGCAATCGTCGCCCAAGTGGTTGGCGAGTGGGGCAGGCTCGACATCGCCATTGCGAATGCCGCTTACAGCAAGCGAGAACCGTTTTACGAGGCCAACCTCGACGAGTTCCGGCGCTCCGTCGATGTCACGATGTGGGGCGCATTTTATCTTTTTCGGGCCGCCGCCCGACAGATGATCTCACAGGGAGGGGGAGGCTCGATCATCGGGATCAGTTCGCCGCACGCGTTCGTCCCGGTGCCCACCTCCATGGCTTACAACATGGCGAAAGCGGCCCTCGATCAGATGGCCCGAACCGCCGCCGTCGAACTTGTGAACCAGCGAATCCGCGTAAACCTGATTCATCCGGGCTGGATCGACACGCCGGGCGAGCGAAAGTTTACCGGTGAAAATGAGCTGATGGAGGCCGGCAAGAAACTTCCCTGGGGACGGCTCGGACGCCCGGAGGAAATTGCCCGCGCGGTGGTTTTTCTCTGCGATCCGGCGAGCGATTACATCACCGGCAGTTCGCTCCTGGTTGACGGTGGCATTACGTTGGTGTCGCGGCAACCCACTCGGGGATAACTCAAACACCCGGCATCGCCGGCAAAGCAATGAACATGCGTTTCAGTCGAATCAAAGCCAAGATCTCGCGCGGCGAGCCCGCCTTGTGCGTTTGCTTGCATCTCACGGACCCGTCGGTTTACGAACTCACAAGCCTGCTTGGCTTCGACGGCATCTGGATGGACCTGGAGCACCACGGATACAGCGTGGAAACGGCCGCTCAGCTGATGCGCGCCGCGCGCGTGGGCACGGCCGACATCGTTGCCCGCCCGGCCAAGGGCGAATTCATGCGGATGGGTCGGCTGTTGGAAATGGGAGCTCAGGTCATCATGTATCCGCGCTGCGACAACCCGGCCGAAGCGGCCGAGGTCGTCCGCTGGTCGAAATTCGCGCCGCTGGGTACGCGCGGCTTCGACGGTGGCAACCCCGACGGTTCGTACACCGCCGTGCCGATTGCCGAGTACATCGCTCACGCGAATCGCGAAACGCTGATCCTCATCCAACTCGAAGAACAACGTGTGATCGATCAGGCCGAAGCGATCCTCGCCACCCCCGGCGTTGACATGATCATGATCGGACCGGCCGACTTCTCGATTCTCGAAGGATTTCCAGGCGACTTTGAGAATCCCCGCATCGCGAAGGCTTTCGAAAAACTCGCCGCGGCGGCGCGCAACACGGGCAAGCACTGGGCCTGCACCGCCGGCAGCTTCGAAAAAACAAAACAAGCCATCGACCTTGGCTGCCGCCTGGTGTTCCATAACGCCGACATCGTGATGATTAAGAGTGCCATGGAACAGATCCAAACTCGGTTTGCCGAGCTGGGATTCAAGTTCAATAATCGCCTCAGAGGCGATTCGCACAGCTACCTCAAAGAATAAGTCGTGAGTAAGCAACGGCTCTTGATCATTGGTCTGGGTTCGATCGGCGAGCGTCACCTGCGCACCGCGCTGCGAACCGAGCGGGCAGACGTCATGGTCTGCGAAATTAATCACGAGTTGCTGCAAAACGTGGCCCAGCGCTATCAAGTCCGCGACTCGTGCGACGCCTTTGAGACCGCTCTCGCCGCAGGGCCCACGGCCGCGGTCATCTGCGTGCCAGCCCACTTGCATGTAACCATGGCCCATCGTTTGGCGCAGGCCGGCGTCCATATCCTTATCGAGAAGCCGCTGAGCACTTCGCTGGAAGGAATCGACGCGCTCGCTCAAACGGTGGAGCGCCGGCAGGTCGTTGCAGCCGTGGCATACGTGCTTCGGGCAAACCCAATCCTGGCGGCGGCACGTGACGCAATTCAATCCGGTCGCTTTGGTCAACCGTTGCAGTTGATATGTGTGAGCGGCCAGAACTTTCCCTATTACAGGCCCGCTTACCGCGACACCTACTATCGTGATCGAGCCACCGGCGGCGGCGCGATTCAGGATGCCCTCACGCATCTGCTCAACGCCGGTGAATGGCTGATTGGCCCCATTGATCGTGTTCTGGCCGACGCCGCGCACCAACTTTTGCCGGGTGTGGAAGTGGAAGACACGGTCCACGTAATCGCCCGCCATCAGGGCATTCCCGCCAGCTACGTCTTGAATCAACACCAAGCGCCCAACGAGTTGACTATCACCGTTGTCTGCCAGCGCGGCACCGTTCGCTACGAGTCGCACGAAAGCCGCTGGCGTTGGATGACCGACCCTGCAGGTCAATGGCACAACGAATCGGTCCAAGCGATCGAACGCGATGATCTTTTTGTGGCCCAGCTTCAGGTCTTCTTGGACGCGATTGAGCGGGACGGCAGGCCACTCTGCACGCTCGCAGAAGGCGCGCAGACGTTGCGCGCCAATCTGGCCGTCCTGAAATCACTTGACGCAGCACGCTGGACCGCCACCTAAACCTTAACGATTATGCCCCAACCTCTTCGCATTGGCTTGATCGGCGCCGGCGCCAATACCCGTTTGCGCCATATTCCCGGTCTGCAAGCGATTGCGGACGTCGAACTCGTCGCGGTCTGCAATCGCCGGCCCGAATCGACCGAATCGATCGCCCGTGAATTTGGCATCCCACGCAGCCACCGCCAGTGGGAAGATGTCGTCGCCGATCCAGACGTGGATGCCGTCGTCATCGGCACCTGGCCGTATCTGCATTGTCCGATCACCTTGGCTGCGCTGGCAGCCGGCAAGCACGTGCTGACCGAAGCGCGGCTCAGCATGAACGCTGAGGAAGCCCATCGCATGCTCAAGGCGGCGCGCGAGCATCCCAACCTGGTGACGCAAGTGGTGCCCAGTCCGTTGGGTCTCAAGGGGCACAGAGTGATGCGCGAGTTGATGGATGCCGGATTCCTGGGCGAAATGCGCGAAATTCACGTCCGCGGCCTGAACTCAGCGTTGGCCGATCCGGCGGCGCCGCTCTCCTGGCGCCAAGATGCCGGCCTTTCTGGCTGCAACATGCTCGGCTTGGGCATCCTCCACGAAACGCTCTTGCGTTGGGCGCCACCGCCGGTGCGCGTTCTGGCCCAGGTTCACGCCCACATCGGCGCGCGCATCGACCCGCGGAGTGGTTCCCGTCGACCGGTCGGCACCCCCGACAGCGTGCAGGTTCTCAGTGTTTTGGCCAACGCGGCGTGCGCTTCGTACCATTGCAGCGGCGCGACTCCTTTTGGCCAGGCGTTGGACATTCAAATGTTTGGCAGCGAAGGTGTCTTGTGCTACGACCTGCAAAATGACCGTATCCGCGGCACGAGTCGCAGCCGGTCGCCGTCAGCCAATCTCGATGAATTGCCGGAGATTGCGATCCCGCCGGAGAAGGCCGGAGGTTGGCGCGTGGAAGCGGAGTTCGTGGACGCAATTCGCACCGGCACGCCGATCCGCTTCACTGACTTCGCATCCGGCGTGCAGTACATGGAGTTCACCGAAGCAGTAGTCCGCAGTGCGAACGGGAAAACGTCCGTGGAATTGCCGCTCAAGGAATTCGAGGATTGATTCCGAGAGAATTCAATGGGATTGCGCCAAGCAACTTGGCAAAGGAGGATGATAAACGTGAAGCGAATCTGAAACCTTTGACTGGAACCCTGCGGGTGCGAAACCCGTTCAGGTAACCGTTCACGGGCCGGGGACCGGCTCATTTTCCCGGTGAATTGGTGAAAGAGGCAGTCGCTCTGTCGGGAGGTTGCCCAACGTCGATCCCGGGAATATGTGCCTGTCCCCCTCTCCTGGCCCGTGAACGGTTACGATTATTTTATACTAGGACTGCCGTCGCGGAGCTAAGCTGACACGCAGGCAATAGGCGAGCACGCCGAGCATCCCAACGAAGGAATGAACGACGGTCGAGGGCTCTGGGACTGGCGCAAGCGTGAATAAAAACTCAAATTCCGCCCCGGCAGTCGTCGGATCGTTAGCACCTCCAAAGTGTTGATGCAAGGTGTCCGCGATCGCGATCAGGTTGTAGGTTCCGGCGTCCAGGATGCCGTTCGTGTCGATGCTGGTCGTCGCGTAGCCGACTGGTTCACCGATGGCGAATACGGATGCCATCGCGATCATGTCAACCAATTCGATTCCAGCATCGGAAACGGGCCCGAACCGTTCTACCGCTCCCAGCACAGTAAAGTGAAACTGGGAATCGATCGTAAACGTGTAAGAGAAATCAGAAAGGGCTTCGCCGATTGCGGTTCCTGTACCTGCGAGGCTTGCCGACGCATGGGTCTCGCCCGTCGCTGCGACCGATGACAATTCAATTGCCGAATCTTGCAACGCCTCGCCATCCGCGGTGGCAAAATTCGGATTGTTGTCCGAAGTGGCGGTTGACATCACCGTTGAATTGAATGGATCGAAGCTGGCCGCCGAGTCCATGTCATCGTCGGTAAACAGCGCGCCCGCATCGGCAGTCGCCCCTGTGACAACCGAACGCGACTGCGAACCCATTGTTACGACGGCACCATGAACGGGCGCGACGATCGAGAAGGCCAGCACGAGGACGGCAGCAAGGACTTGCCGAAGCCGCTTGAGCTTGCGACCCCGAAATGTTTTTTGGGCGACTAAGCCGAGCAGGGCCACAGAGGCAAGGACGAGCGCGGATGGTTCCGGGACCGCTTGTACCGCAACATTGTCAGCGTAGGCAAACGTGGTCGGCGCCGCGTCGAAGCGAAGAAACAGCCGGGCATTTGCCGCCAGTGATGAGACATCGAATGCCAGATTAAAGGGAACCACGCTGTTCTGTGAAACGGGATCCGAGACAACAAAACTGTTAATCAGGGTACCGACGCCCGCGATGTCGTTACCGACTTCTGCAAACGAAAAACCGTGCCCGCTGGGCAACCAATACATTGCCACCGTCAGCGGTCCGTGCTGGTTGGAACTGTCGTTGCGCCAAAAGTTGACGCCGGTAACCCGAACCGTTGGCTGCCCGTCCCCGGTTCCCACTTCCTGGTAAAGGTGCCCGTTTGTGCCGGAGTAGGGGGTGCCATTGCCAATTCCGGCGGTTTGACCATCCCAATAGGCACCATGCGTGGCACCAATAATCAAGAAATCAGAAAATACCGGAAAAACACTATCGTTATT